>OBAR01000050.1_pt1 | contig 159714 bp, 133 predicted proteins | sample 1517911 | NCBI WGS metagenome assembly OBAR01 (sample SAMN04571709, study PRJEB22368) | human gut metagenome | biome: human gut; material: stool | host: Homo sapiens | place: Luxembourg | collected 2012-10-26
GTGGAGAATTAAGATCGGTATTTTTTATAACATAAAACTTTCATTATAACTGAAAGCTTCTAATCATAGTGGAGCTGGACAGAGGAGAGAAGCAGCGTCTCTATATATCCCAGTCTATTAAAGATGGAATTGCTGCAAGTAATAAGAGGAGTGGAAGAAAACCAGGCCAGCTTGATAATAAAAGAAAAATGTAATCTGAATAATTCAATATTTCACCAATTTTGAAGGTTTTTATTTTCTGTTGACAACAACGCTGCTATGGTTTTATATTATCTCAGAGTTTACAGATTACAGAGCTACCGGCTCTTTTTAGGAGATACATATATGCAAAGAAACCCTAGCTCCAACAAAGGCTTTTCACTTGTAGAACTTATAATTGTAATTTCAATAATGGCGGTTCTTATCGGAATTCTCACGCCTCGATATATTTCATATATACATAAATCAAAGGTTGCAACTGATTGGGCTAATCTTAAGGCTTATCACAGTGAGATAGAGGCAGACTATATTGATAACGATTGTACATATAATCCTGATGTTCCAACCCTTGACCATACCCCTGGCAGTGATGATAAGTACTATCTAAAAGAGATTAAATTCCTAGACGGACGCACCGTTAAACTCAAGGCCGGGTTCTATGCAGTAACAAAATCATATACCGACAATGGCGGATACCAGATATCATATTACTGTGATAAATACAGTGATTGGGAAAAGCATAAAACCTGTGAACTTGTCCTTGGTTCATAGCATTTCATTTTCTGAGACTAAATTATAGATGAACTCAATTATAGATAAAGTAGAAATAGTACAATTTTTCCTTGAAATAATACAAGAATTATTTGTGATGAACAGGAAATACGATTTGCACTGATAAAAGCGTTTCCAGGAACAAATCTGAATTGCAATGATGCGAATGGATGCGTTAAAGAAATTATATAAATAAGCATTATACGGTCAATTTAATATCGACATATGACCATATTTGCGTTATAATGAAATCAAATCTAATAAGAAAACTAGATAATCATTACTGGATATGCAAAAAAACAATGGTTTCATGCAGAATTGCAATTTCAGTGACAAATTTGTCAGTGAAACAAGGCAGAAAATGTTGATTATGTGGCTGTGTACAGTAATAACATTGAGCCTGGAAACGGTGTGTATTAGTTGTGAAAAAGGGAAAAAATAAGTATATAGTTAGAAAAAAATGGTAAAAGTGCTGTATTTTTCGGGAAAATTGGTACAAAATTTTGTGCAAAAAATAGAATAATAAAATTGTTTCTGAAATTTATTGACTTTGAGAAAAAAATTTGATATATAGGAAACGAATAAATATAGGAAACGAATAAATATAGGAAACGAATAAATATAGGAAACGAATAAAGAGAAAGGAATTAGAAATTATGCCGTTAAAGAAAAATATGATGAAGAAGAACTTGGAAAATATGCATCTGAAGGACAGGATAAACTATGGCTACAGAAAAGTCATTATTATGATGTTAATCTCAGGTCTGTTTTCTATTGTAGTCATGGGTGTACTATTTGCCAATATGTTGCATTATTTGCAAAATGTTACTGTTGCAGACCAGGCGGTGAAAATCTGCAGGATAAATGTTAACGCAGCAGCGAGAAATATCAGGGAAATGGCATTAAATAATGATACATCCTCTTATGACGATTATGAGCAGACGGTAGAAAGCCTGCTTACAGAAGTTGATACCCAACTGCAAAATTTAAAGAAATCCGGAGTTGTTCCGGATGCGGATTGTGAAGAATACTCATCTACCCTTAAAGACTGGGGAAACATTGGTTATTCCATCATGAACGAAATCAAAAGCGGTGACAAGGATAATGCAGTTGATTCAATTATGAATGATTGTACCCCGGCATTAAATAAAGCCGTAAAAATTGCAACAAGATTAGATGAAATGACCGATAAGCAAAGCAGCCAGTCAGCCAGAATTACGATTATTTTTGCAATGGCAGGAATTGCATGTATTATTGTTTGTCTGGTTTTGGCATGGAAACTGACAGCAAAAACAGGCAAAAAAGTACTTGAGACAATTTTAGTACCATTACGTGAAGTGGAAGCCGTTGCACAGGAATTAACAGATGGAAATCTGCACAGCACGTTGGAATACCGTTCGGATGATGAGATTGGAAAACTGGCACACAGTATGCGTAAATCCATCCGCATTCTGGGAAGCTATGTAGATGATATTGGACGTGCAATGAAGATGTTTGCAGAAGGAAATTTTGATGTGCAGCCAGAAGTAGAGTGGAAAGGGGATTTCGTTGGAATTCTAAACTCCTTTATGATGTTTGAAGAAAGCATGGCAGAGACAATAAAGGGAATCCAGCATGTTTCAGATGAAGTTTCGGATGCCGCAGAACAGGTAGCAGCAAGCTCCAATGACCTTGCGGATGGAGCAACAAATCAGGCAGCAGTTGTAGAAGAACTGACAGCAACAGTCACAGGTGTTTCTGAACAGGTAGAAAAAAATTCACAATCCGCAAAAGAAATCAGTGGAAGAGTAGACGAACTTGGAAATGCCATTCTGGAAAGCAATGGTAAAATGAAGGATATGGTTGATTCCATGAATGAGATCAACGTGGCATCAAAACAGATTGACAAGATCATTGCAACAATCAATGAAATTGCGTCCCAGACGAATCTGCTTGCATTGAATGCTTCCATTGAGGCTGCAAGAGCAGGGGAGTCAGGAAAGGGATTTGCAGTTGTAGCTAATCAGGTAAATGTGCTGGCAGACCAGAGTGCCCAGGCAGCAAAGGAATCCGCAACATTGATTGAAACCTCTGTGAAAGCCGTGGAAAAGGGTATGGTGATTGCAGAGCAGACGGCATCACAATTGCAGGGGGTCGCTGAGGATTCCCAGGTTATTACAAAAGAAGTCACAAATATTGCTGAAACGTTGGAGACACAGACAACAGAAATCAAACAGATTAATGATGGAATTGAACAGATCAATGATGTCGTACAGACGAATTCGGCAACATCTGAAGAATGTGCAGCAGCCAGCCAGGAGATGAGCAGTGAAGCAGCAAATCTTCGTGAAATGATGCAGAAATTTAAAGTTGCAGAAAATAAAAATTAAAAATGATGCAATGAGGAAATGTGCGTTATCGGTTTTAAACTGATAACGCACATTGTGGATTAACTTGATAACTAGGGATTTGTGAAATCAATATATTTTAAGAAGGAGCCTTCGCTTATGCGAAAGCTCCTTTTTGGTATACCTTACTTCTTCTTTCTGTATTCATTTGGACTCATATGATAATATTGTCTAAACTTCCGGCAGAAATAGCTGGAACTTGTAAATCCGGTTTCTTCTGCAATGGAAGAAACCGATTTTTGAGTGATATAAAGTTGTTCAGCAGCCTGTGCTAGTCTGTATTGAATTAGATATGCTACCGGAGAACAGTGGATGCCAGTTTGAAAAATGTGTAAAGCTCCACTTTTGCTGATGGATGCCGATGTCGCAATTGTCTCCAATGTAATCTCTTCCATGTAGTGATCATGAATATACTGTATCATAGCTTGTAATCTTGCTTGTTTGTGATTTAATCGATGAATACTGTTAGAATCAGAAGTCCAGTCTATATTTTTTTGCAATATGTTCCAAAGCTGAAATAAAAGTTGTATAGTACATAATTCATTATCCGGCTTAGTTTCCTGAATAGTACAAATTTGCGACAAAAGTTGTAGCACCTGTTTTCCAAATGTGTTGGATGGACTGAAAACTTGATATGGAACAGACGAGCTTATCACAGGAAGAATATATTTTTCGTAAATGAGGCTGTTTTCGGGTGCTAATAGGGTTGGCGAAAAAACAATATTAGGTGCAAATGTACTGCTTTGTGCTTCAAAACGATGCAGGACACCACTATTGATAAATATGCCGCAACCTTTATGTAGTTCTATTTTACTTGAACCTATAAGGCAGAGCGCAGTACCTTCAGCAGTATAAAGAAATTCTAATTCATGATGCCAATGCCAGTCAATGCGATGAAAGTCAAATTTCCAAATATTATCGGGATAATATGCAAATGGATAACGATTGTTGCCATGCTGGATGGTTTCCCGTAGTGTTTCATCTGTAGTTATCTTAAAAGTCTCCATGTTATATTTCCTCATAAATAATAAATTTTGTTATATTGTACCATAAATATATGACTTTATACAATGACTAGATATAAAGTTTGCGATATAATCACATTTATTAGAGGAGAACAAAATGAAAAGCCAATATAATAAGACAATTACAGCCTGTTTTGTAGGTTATATTGTACAAGCTATCGTTAATAATTTTACACCACTGCTTTTTTTGTTTTTTCAGAAATGCTATCATATTCCAATTTCCCAAATTACATTGTTAGTGAGTTTTAATTTTGGGATACAACTACTGGTTGATTTTCTTTCTGTCAGATTTGTTGATAAAATAGGATATCGGATATCAATGATTATAGCTCATGTTCTGGCAGCGGCAGGATTATTCCTTCTTACGGTTTTACCGGAGATTTTACCAGTTCCCTTTATTGGAATTTTGATTGCTGTAATGATCTATGCGGTAGGTGGTGGACTTTTGGAAGTCCTGGTCAGTCCGGTTGTTGAGGCTTGCCCATCCGACAATAAGGAAAAAGCAATGAGCCTGTTACATTCTTTTTATTGCTGGGGACACGCCGGAGTTGTATTCATATCAACAGTGTTCTTTTATGTAGTCGGTATAGATAACTGGAAAATATTAGCCATTATTTGGGCGGTTATTCCAATTGGAAATGCTTTTGTTTTTTCAAAGGTTCCCATTGCACCATTGCTTGAGGATGGAGATACCGGACTTGGATTAAAGAAATTGTTTCGGATGAAAATTTTTTGGATTTTGTTGATTATGATGATATGTGCAGGAGCAAGTGAGCAAGCAGTAAGTCAATGGGCCTCTGCTTTTGCAGAAAAAGGTCTTGGAATTTCAAAGGCAGCCGGCGACTTAGCAGGGCCGATGGCATTTGCGGTTCTAATGGGAATATCAAGATTGTTTTATGGTAAGTATGGTGACCATATCAATTTGGAATACTTTATGATTTATAGTAGTTTTTTATGTATTTTATCCTATTTAGGGATTTCATTATTCCAGGTTCCGCTATTAAATCTGATTGCCTGCGCTGTCTGTGGGCTTTCAGTGGGAATCATGTGGCCTGGAACTTTCAGCAAGGCATCAGCAGCTTTGCCCAAAGGGGGAACAGCCATGTTTGCATTGCTGGCATTAGGTGGAGATATAGGTTGTTCAGGAGGTCCTACATTGGTTGGAATGGTATCAGGAGCTTTTGGGGATAACCTAAAGATGGGAATTTTGGCGGGAATTATTTTTCCGGCGTTGCTACTTATAGGAGTCATTCTTTGCAGAAGACAAAAGAAAATTATTAATTATAATACAGTGAAAAGTAGGCACTAAATATAGCGGCTTATTAAAATAAAAAAGAAAGTGAATAAAGAGTGTCATCTGCATCCACCCATATTTGCATCGCTCCATCAAGATATAATTTTGCATATCTTTATACAGCTGCCGCTTTCGAAAAATAAAAAAAATTGTGTTTTTGAAAGCGAAATCTTGCATATACTATCAGCGGACGGTATAATAATTACAGCGAAGTGGTTTCATAAAATGAAAAATATTTAATTTTTGAAAGTGGGTAACCGTATGAAAACAATAACGAGAGCAAACTATCTCGATAGAATCATTGAACTGAAAGGAACTCCTGACATTAAGATCATAACGGGTATTCGTAGATCCGGTAAGTCCAAATTGATGCAAGCGTATATTGAATATTTGAAAAATAATTTTGAAAACATCAATATTATCTTTATTGATTTCATGGATTTAGCGTATGAAGAAATCAAGGAATACCATACATTACATGCCTATGTGGAAGAACACTATCAGGAAGGTAAGATAAACTACCTGTTTGTAGATGAAGTGCAGATGTGTCCAAGGTTTGAGCTGGCAATCAACAGCCTGTACTCTAAGGGAAAATACGACATTTATGTAACAGGATCCAATGCATTTCTGTTGAGTGCGGACCTGGCAACTCTGTTTACCGGACGATATATTGAAATTCATGTGTTTCCTTTCAGCTTCCGGGAGTATTGCCAGTATTATGATGATGTAAGTGATAAAGACAAGCTTTTTGATGAGTACTCCATTAAGGGTGGATTAGCAGGCTCATACGCTTACAGAACCGAAAAAGACAGAACAAATTATATCAAAGAGGTCTATGAAACAATTGTCACAAGAGATCTGGTGCAGAAGTACGCTTTGCCGGACACTTTGGTTTTACAACGCCTGAGCGAGTTCCTTATGGATAATATCAGCAACCTGACTTCTCCTAATAAAGTCAGTCAGCTTCTGACATCGAATGAGATTCCAACCAATCATGTAACCATTGGCAAGTACATTAAGTATCTGTGTAATGCTTTTGTATTCTATGATATTAGAAGATACGACATCCGTGGTAAAAAATATCTTGAAAGCTCTGAGAAATTTTACTTATGTGATAGCGGCATCAGATATGCAATGCTGGGAATCAGAAATATAGACTATGGCAGAATATATGAAAACATCGTCTGCATCGAACTTCTTCGCCGTGGATACGATGTTTATGTCGGAAAACTCTATCAAAAGGAAATTGATTTTGTTGCTCAGAGAGGCAGCGAGAAGATTTATATTCAGGTAAGCGACAACATTTCCGGACAGGAAACATTTGAAAGAGAATGCTCTCCTCTGCTTCAGATACGAGATGCTTATCCGAAAATGATTATTGCCCGAACCAGGCATCCGAAATATACCTATGAAGGAATAGAGATTCATGATATAGCCGATTGGTTGCTACAAGAATAAACAAGGCGAGATATCTCCGTCATTCTCTTTTGAAATGATGGAGATATTTTTATGTTGATGGAGATTAAGGGACAGGAAACTGTGTCAGGTCGCAAAAATCCTTTCCGAACTTTTTACATAGCAGTCATGCACTACGGTGTGTGGCTGCTTGTTTTGTTGAAGTATGCTGCCAAGCAGGCTGAGAAATTTGGTCATGGTCTGACATATATCAATTTGTTTGAAAAGAACATTGAGTATTGCTGAGGCTGTAGGAAGTGTTTGGAGACTGGGGAGTGTGTCTTTAAAAATGATGATATGTCTGCCATTGGGACCCAACGTTTGCTGAATATCTAGCAAAGAAACGAGCCGAAGGCAAGCATTACAATGTTGCCATTTCTCATGCTGTTAAAAAGTTGGTTCGAGTCATTTATCATCTTGAGAAAACTAACCAGCAATATATCAAGGCTGCTTAAGTCTTTCTAATTCAGTACTCCTTTTTGAGCACCTGCGACGATGCTCTTTTTGTCATGCAGTTTTCAAGGTTCAACGAGCTCTAATCGAGTTCAAAATATATCTGAAATGCATTTCTGCAATTCATTCAAAATATTTCATTTTCAGACTTGACTTTTAATAGTTAGTCTTTCTTGATAACTGCTCTTGCGGGACATATCTCATAGCAATTACCACAACGTAAACAATGAATCTGGTCAATCACCGCTGGTTTAGCAGAAATCTCCGGTGGCAATTTTGATAAATCAAACATTTCCCCGGTTCCTTCATATAACTTAAATACAGTCAGAGCAGAGCGCGATTCCTCTGAAGGGTAGATGTCTTCCATATAAGGATTCTTCTCAAATAAATCTTGTAATCCAGCAGCTCCCAATTCCTCAATTTTTCCTTTTATTGAAACTGCAACGGTACTCATGGTATCAGAACCCATCGTATCGGTAAGAGCAATATTAGGATTGGCACACAAGCGTCTGTAAAAGCTTTTTCCTTTTGCCGTTAGAAAGTACAACCCGCTTTCGTCAAAGTCCATCATATCAATGTGGTAGGACTGTAAAAAAGATTTTTTCGCCTTTTTGGGGGTAGTATTTGTTCCCTTACGTACATGGTTGTTAGGGACATCTCCTTGTTTTCATAACTGCCTCGCTGTATTCGGTATCTGTTGATATCAGTGTATCCGCTGCCGGGGCAAAAGTGAAGAGTGCATAAGTGTGATATACACAGTAAACATGGAATCCGGCAAAAAATGTTGGGTTATGACCGAGAAATTGCTTGTTTCTCAAAAACAGTCGCCAAGGAAAGAAATACGGCACAGCGGTTTTTATGACCTCTGTGCCGTATTTGCTATGTTTCCGTGATGGTTCGTTAATTGTTACTTATCTCTGATTATTTGACGGAATGCCTTTTCCTCTTATCAAATACTGTTACACTTGTCAGAACACCGCCGCTGATAGCCGGTGGTCTTGCATCCTTTTAAATTCGAACAATCATCCGAATTAAATTAGTTTTTTCTTCCTTACAATCGCCGAAACAAGCGAAACAATATTCCAAAGAAGAGACCCTCCGGAAAGAGAAACTGCTGCGGTAGCAAGGGGCTTGGAAACACTGACCCTATCGCTGATTGCGGAAATATTGCCCGCATCCAGCGTTGTGTTGTCGGTCAGCGTAAGGATCAGGTTGCCGTCATCGTCAATACGGCAGCCCTTAATTCCGATGCCGTCTTTACCGTCAGCACCATCCTTACCGTCTTTTCCGTCTGTGCCGACGATCTTGCCGAGGTTGGTAACAACTCCGTCGGTAAAGGTGATGATAAGATTGCCGTCTGCGTCAATATGCGCTGACTGGATTCCGGTTCCGTTCAAGCCGTTCGAACCATTTGATCCGTCTTGACCGTTTTGGCCGTCCTTGCCTGCGTCACCCTTGTCGCCATTGGCTCCGGTGACATTTCCGAGATTGTACACAGTGCCGTCAGTCAGAGTGATGATGAGGTTGCCATTTTCATCTACAACAGCATCCTTGACGCCGACTCCGGCAGCACCGTTGTTTCCGGCATCGCCTTTGTCACCCTTGACATCGGCTACAATAACGGTAATGAGCATATCGCCGTCCACCGTAAAGGTGACTTCGGTCTTATTGATTTCGGAGAGCAGCTTGCCGCCGATGTACCAGCCCTTGAGAATATAGGTCGGGTCAAGCGTTACGGTTGCGGTAAGCCGTGTTCCCTCACGAAGCTTGTCACCGCTTGAAATCTTTTCTTTATCGTTTTTAACCGAAAGGATACAGCCATCAATAGTTGTGGGGAATGTGACCGTATATTCCGGTATCTCCTCGATTTTCACCGAGATATTGGTATCCGCCTTGATTGCGCCGGTTTTATAGGTATAGCTGCCGTCGCCGTTGTCGATCCACGAAGCCACGTCCGCAAGGCGGTAGTTTTCATTCGGCTTGACCGTTACGATGATTTCATCGCCGTAACGGACGGTTTTGCCGCTTACGAAATCTTTGTCACCGTTTTTGATTGTCATATCTGCGTGCTTCGGGTTATCCACCGTAACCGTGTATTGTTCGATTTCGGTGAAATACACCTGAATGTCGGTTTCAGCGTCCACAACAAGCTCATAATCATACTGGCTGTACAGCTTGTCGTCGATCGTTACGGTGTCAACCTTGCCGCCACGGGTAATGACGAGCTTCTGCACACGGTAATTTTCCGCTGCCTGTGCAGTAAGAGTAATTTTCGTGCCGACGGGAATGCCTGCGCCTGACTGATAGCCCTGCTTGGTCGCCACGGCACCGGTCTGTTCACCGCTTGCGGCAGAATAGGTCAAGCCCACACGCACGGGAACATCGAATTCCACACCGATCTCGGTGTCCTTTGTAATCGTCATGGTGAAGCTTTTACCGCTTTGTCCCTCGGCGTCATCCGTCCATGCGCGGAACTTGCAGCCCGCGTCCGTCTTGACGGTGAAGGTCAGCTTGGAATTTACAGGAACATACACGCTGTTATTCTCATTCAGAGTAACGCTGTCGCCGTTTGCGTCGGTGATTTCCACCGTACCGCCCTCTGCCGGGAGATTGACCTTTACAAGCCTGCCGATTTCAGAAAGACTTACGAATTCTGCCTCGACTGTGTATTTTTCGGAAGCAAGCCCCAATGTATAGCTGTTAGAGCCTGCCGCGTCTATAGTTTCGGTGGTGCCACTTGCGTCGGTAATTTTCCATGATTTCAGTCCGTAGCCCTTGCCGGGTACGGCGGTAAAAGTCACATCATCGGTAACCGTGCCGCCGGGGGCATTCAGAGTAACATCGCCCACCGCCGCGCTGACCGTTCCAATCACCGTGCCATCTGCCGTGTAGGTATCGGTAAATGTGATCTGAGCGGAATTTATTGCTCGCTTGGTGGAAACACGCATATTGGCTTCACCGTTCAGAGTAAAGGCACATACGATTGTTCCGTCTTTTTCGGGTGTGAATACCATTGTTTCACCGCCGTTGTCAAGGGTAAGGGATACAAGCTCATACCGCCCGCTTTTCGGGGTGACCTTTACCTTGATGATTTCGCTCTCGCTGATCTCATCTCCGGATTGGATCTCAACATTGCCGAGATGCCGCACCTTGATGTCGGCAGCCTTTGCGTTATCCACTGAGTAGTTGACTTTATAGTCCCTCTTTGCCGTGGTAACTGCGGCAATATTCGACCATGTGCTTTCCTTTTCTTTGCCGTCCACCTTGCAAACGGAGGTAACAGCAAAACCAAAGTTGGTATTGGTTTTCAGGTTCTCAATCTCATAGGATGTCGTATCGGCAGGAAGCAGATCGGAAATTTTCGTACATTCGCCGTTTTCCGCGCGATACACATAGTAACCCTCTACCTCCGGCCAGCCGGGGGTCTTGTCGGGCTGAGACCATGTAAGATGCACCGCATCATCTGCAAACAGGTTTGCCTCTAAATCATCTACTGCAGGAGCAGGTGTGCTGACATTTGATAGGCTGTAGCCGATAAAGACGGTCTTGTTGCCTTCCTCACCATAGAGGTGTCTGAACCACTGCCCCAGCGTCCAGTCAAAGGTATACTGCGTGTAAATGCTTGCCGGGATTCCTTCCTCGGCAAGAGCCGGGCCGTCAATGTCGTTGACCGCACCGATGCATCCCTGCGAGGAGGTTTTGGTGGTCGAAACGCCCGAACCGTTGCTGTAACTCAGACTTGTTTCAAAGCCCACATCGTGCGAGAATAGGATACCGTCGCCGAACACGCCGAAGCTGATGGAGAAGTTGAAGTAAAATCCGTGAGAAATCTCCTCAGAAACCGATTTGATATTGCTCTTTGAATAGGAAACCTCATTCAGACCTCCCGCATAGCCCATACGGATAGTGTTCTGGCTGAGCTGCTGAGCGCCGAGTGCACTGTATGCGCCCCAGCCCAACTGATTGTACATATAGGGGTTGCCCTCGTTGCCGTCCAGCCAGTTTTCCGCTTCGTTGATTTTTTCAAGACGGTAGTAGCAGGCTTCATCTTTGGAGGTCTTATCCGACTCCTTGGTGATGGCGCGATTGCCCTTTTTCTCCATATAGGAGTTGTATTCTTCAGCAAAGCTGTTGTAGTCGTCAATGCTCATCTGCTGATACACCGGCTGCTGCGGTATGGAGAGGGTTATCGCCGTGCCATCCGACCACTTGCCGTTTTCGTCCAGAACCTCATAGCAGTAGACAAATACCGGTGTCCTTGCAACCAATGCTGTGTTATACGCCTGTGCCTTGACGGTCATAGCGTATTCGGTTTCCAGTGCTTCGGAAAAGGTCTTGCTCCACTCCAAAGAATAGCCTGCCGAAATATTCACCTCAAAAGGGGAAAGCAGTCCGCCGTAGCTGTAGGACATACCCACACTATATGAAACATTGTTCGAGGAGGACTGCTCCAGTTCATAGCTTTCGGTTATGGTGTAGTCGGTCTCGTTATTTGCCGAATCGCCCAGTGCCGCAAAATAAGGAGCCGCCTGCAAAACCGCCTTGACTTCGGGGTCGCTGTAAGCGTAGCTAACGCCTTTGTAACGGGCGATAACACCGTCCTGGTCTCGGTCGCAGGCAGTGAGCAGTACCTGTGCACCGCCGCCCTTATAACCGCCGTCTGCTTTGTTCGGACCCCAATCGGAGAGTGTTGTTTTAAAGCCGGTAGCCGCGCCGTAATCGGCGGCAGTATCGTTATAAGTGGCGGAAATCAAACCTTTTTTGAAAGAATAAGTATCGTCTCCGTCCCGGCAGGAAGTCACAAATACGATTTGCTCTCTGCCAGCATTGTTGCCGTCAAAATTACCTACAGCAACCGAGCGGATGAATTCTTCGTGCCCGCCGAGCGCACCGTCAAATAGAAAGCCGCTCATTTTATAGCCCTGGGAGGCAACCGTGTTTAATTCGCCGGTAGCGGTGTTGTATGTATACAGCGTGCCGTTGATAAAGACAAAATCTGCGGCACTGGCTCCGTTATAAGCAACCGCCTCCACCGCTAAAGGAGAAACAATGTCTTCGCCATCGGTGCTTTTATATGTCCACTCGTTTGTTGACATGGTTTTGTAATCAGATTGAATAAAGCCATTGTTTTTGTTGTTCAGAAGCGTTGTATAGGCAAGATAGCTTTCATCTGTTTCACCGTAACCTTCGATTTCAGTCTTAATACCTGCAACAACAAGGTCGTCGTAACCGTCATTGTTGATGTCACCTGCCGTTATATTGCAGGCGTTCATACTACTTGACGACTGTACTTCTCCATCGGAGAGCTTGCCCTCGGGGCAGACATAGAAAGATTCATCTGCTTTCTGATCGATAAAAGAGCCTTCCTTCGGCATAGTGCCGCCGTATTTAATTTTTACCTGCGGGCGGTATACATTTTTGTTGTCGCTCGTTATGCAGTTTACATGGAAATACGAAAGCACGGCAAGGTCATCTATATTGTCGCCGTTGAAATCACCGACCACCATTTTTACGCTCAGCTTGTGCATGGCGTTATACAATGTATCTTGTTTTGAGCCGCCGATGCTGTCGTTTCTTGCACCTTTTACCGATTTTCCGCTTTGGTATGTCTCAATATAGAGGTCGTGAAGCAGGTCATAGCCCAAAGATCTGCCATCACCTGTGGTTGTATTATTATGATTACTAGTCAACTTATTGCCGTCAGCATCGTAACGCAATTCCCAGAGGAGACTACCGACATTATTTATATCTTGGTAAAGGTCGGTAGTAACCCATGTTGCCGACTTTTTTGTGCCGGGTACATAGACAATAACGGTTTCCTTGCCATCATTATCGAAGTCGCCGGCGACGACATCAAGAAGTGCGTTTGTCTCATAGCCGTTGACCTGAAAGTCTCCGTCGGAATCTGCGATCCAGTCGAGGGGAAAATTAATAATATAGGTGCCGCACTGCTTACCCGTTACGGTATTGGACAAAATGGCATAAACTTGTTTGCGTGTTCTGTGAACCCCGACATAGACAACATAGTCTTTTCTTCCAGAACCTGTAGGGTCAAATGCTACCGACTGTATAAACGAAAGCTGTTGAATACTACTGGACAAGCTCAAGTCCGGCAGAGAGCCGTCCGATGCGGTGTTGTTATTTGATATAAAGCTTAGCAGGCTTTCCGCCGTTCCCACATCGGCAATTTTTCCGTTGACCGATGATGCGGTGGTTTGCAAATAAAAAAGCTCGTTTTGCTCCACCATCGCAAATGGGCGGTCAACATCGTAACCGTAAGGGTTGGTCGTCTTGTCGTATCCGGCAGGGACGGTGTTTTTCATCAGCGAATTGGCTGCATCGGATGAAAAGGTTGGGCTGTCGCTGCTTGCGGCAAATGCCGAAAGCGGCAGACAGGCAACGATCATCACAAGCGCCAGCGCTGCGCACACTGCCCGTCGGATGATGAATTTTTTGTTCATAGCTCAGGTCTCCTTTGATAATTGGTTTTGCTGCCCGCTACGGCAGCAGAATCTGAAAGCGGATAAGCAAGCGTGACATGATATTTCACGATACTTATGCTATTATCTATTATATCATAATAGGGGCGGTTTCGGTTGTGTCGTTTACGCTGTATTTCAGTCGTTTACGCTGTAAACGGTCGCTTGGGCGAAATGCTCCTTGTAAAAATGCGGATTTTCAAGTACAATAGTATACGGATAATTTTCTCCATATAAAATGCAGAAAAAATGAAACGGGGAGGTGCCTCGTCGGAATGAAAAAATATTTACGATGGATATGTTTAGCGCTGTTTTTTGCGCTTTGCATCGGCATGGTGTGCTTTTTGCAGAATTTCACGAAGCTCAATACATCCATACAATACCTTGAGTGGCAAACCGCCTATACGGTAGGAGCAGACGGCACGGAAACGGAGCTGGATTATACCGTGTCGCCCGAAGTAGGAGACCGCTTTCGACTTGAAACAGTCATCCCGGCAAGCAGCGAATACGGCAATTTGGTATTTGAAACAGCAGGGCTGAATATGACCGTCAGCATAGACGGAAAAGAAGTATGGCAATCGGAGACCACGGTGCCGGAGAATGCCGTGGGACAGACGCAGGCGATTATCCCTCTGCCGCAGGACACCGAGTGCCGCCTTACGGTTACCGGCACGGTGACCGACACGGCGAGCCTTATTTTCCCGCCGCTGCCGCGCTTTGTGCCGGTGGATGCGCAAGAAATCGAAAGCTACGCTTATGCAAACTACTACGGTATTCCTGCCGGCGCTACCGCTTTTATATCGCTGATGATCGCCGGACTGTTCCTTTTGAGCGTGACACGCAAAAAGGCAGATTGGAGTCTGATACCGCTTTTCCTTGCCTCCGTGGGGCTTACGATGCAACGGATTACCAAAGGAATGGGACACCATTTTCTCAGTGACGGGTTGGTCGATTTTCTGAACCGACAGGAGATCGGTATTTTGCTGCTCGTGCTTTTGGTCGTTTATCTTGTGATGAACCGGCAGCGTAAATTTTGGAAATACTTCGGAATCTCCGCTATTGCCAGCGCCGCCGCATTGGGGATTGCATACACGGTATCCTTTTTCAGAAAAAGCTACCTTTCCAAATATATCGGCAGGCTGTTTGCGGATGTTACGGAGCTTGCGGATTATTCGGGACTTTTGTATTGGGTCACCGTTTGGATGGTTGCGGTGTGTGCCGTTATTTCCGCCTATGCCGTAATGCGTTCGATTATTGCACAGCAGATGGAAAGCAAAACGCTCCGTCTGCGCAACGAATTGATTATGAACAGCTATCGTGCGATGGAAAGCAAAGTGACCGACAGCGCCGCCATTCGTCACGAAATGAAGCATAAAATAATCGCTCTTGACGCACTGTATCAAAAGGGCGATTATGAGGCGCTGGGGCAATTGATCGGGGATATAAAGCAGCAAAACGATCACTTGGCGCAAACGCAGTTTACCGAAAATTTCACAGTCAATACGATCCTGCAGGACGCCGCTTATCGTGCCGCCCAGTCGGACATCCGCTTTGAGGCGCTTGTTTCCGTTCCGCCGCAGCTTACCGTTGCGGAAAGCGATCTGTGCGAGCTGCTTATGAATATGCTTGACAACGCACTGGAAGCCGCCGCTGAGGCGGATGCCGGAAAACGGTTTGTCCGCTTTCAGATTGAAACAAAGAACGGCTTTCTTGCCGTCAAGTGTGAAAATTCGTATTCCGGCAAGCGCAGGCAGGATGCGAACGGCAACTATATCACGACCAAGAACGATGCAGAGACCCACGGCTTCGGCTTAAAGCTGATGAGCGCCGTCGCCGTGTGTTACCACAGCATGCTGGATATTTTCACTTCGGAGAATCAGACCTTCACCGTTCAAACGGCGCTGAAGTTGCCGAAAAAATAAGCAAAAATAAAGAAGGGCACCGCTTTAAAATAAACGGAGTCCTTCTTTTTTGTTTTAATAGTTATTGATTTATATAGCGCACAAATGCACTTTGAAAGGCTTTATAATAGGTTCTCCCCATCGGGAGCGTTTCGCCGCTTTGCAGGGAAAGCTCAGTCCGCCCGATTTCCCGTACCTCATCCAAATTCACAAGATAACTGTTGTGACAGCGTGCAAATTGCCCCATCGGAAGCTGCTTTTCAAAATCCGAAAGCGAAAAATAATAGGTGCTGTTATCGGTGCTTTGATGAATTACGATGCTGTGGTTGTAGCTCTCAATGTACCGAATATCCGAAAGCGATAAATGCACCAGCTTATTTCCGATATGAACCACAACCGTTTTAGGTATGTAATTTAATTTGAGATCAGTGTGAATCGCGCTTGCCAATGCCTCTCGGCGCACGGGCTTTAAGAGAAAATGGATAGGCTGAACGCCGTACCCTTCGCTGAGGTAATCATCACAGGCTGTTACAAAAATAATGGACACCCGATTGCCTTTATCTCTTAAAGACCGGGCAAGCTCCATACCCGTCATACCTTCCATTTGAATGTCAAGTATCAGCAGCTCAAAAGGACAGCTTTCGGTATCCAACCGTTTTTCAAGCTCACAGGCCGAACGGAAAGACTCAAGTCTATATTCAACACTGTCGTTGGTTAAAATATCACTGCAAAGAGAACATAAATTTTCTCGTATTATATCGTCATCATCGCAAACTGCAATTCGGTATGCGCTCATTTTTCACCTGCAAATTCGGAATTATTTTGTTTGATTATATCATATTTTCGAGCAGATTGCAACCAAGACGGCATATCGGCTGCGCATTACAGGTCAAGGATCGGCTTCGCAAACCCACAAGCAAGAATTGATGCACTTCAAAAGTGAGATACTGTACAGGGTTTGCCTGTGCTATTATAATAAATCCGTACAGAGAAACAGTAAAGTAGGCACAATAATGTGCTGTTGTTACCTTTTGGAAACTATTGCGTAAAATAAAGAGCTCGGAGGAATAAAAATGTCAACAAAAAAAGAATTGCCAGCTTGTCCGGTGGAAACAACACTAGCTTTGATAGGGAATAAATGGAAGGTGTTGATACTTCGTGACCTCATTGGCGGCACAAAAAGATTTGGTGAATTGCAAAGAAGCGTGGGGCAGGTAAGTCAGAAGGTTCTCACTTCCAACCTGCGTGAAATGGAAGCTGACGCTTTAGTAGAACGAAAAGTATATGCCGAAGTACCGCCTCGTGTGGAATACAGCCTTACAGCACTTGGACAAAGTTTGAAGCCGATCCTTGACTCCCTGTGGGCATGGGGAGAAAACTATAAAGAAATTAGCAAATAAGTAGTCAGCCACGTTTTTATTTCAAGTTCCAAGATGAAATACGAAGAAACAGAGAGTTATCAGGTAACGGATATGTTTATAAACCACAGACAGATTGCTGACAGATTAGATAATAAACGATAACAGTAGAAAAAGTTAAAATTATCATGGATATAATGATAGAATTGTCTGGAAAAGAGAGTTAAAATATAAGAAAAAGGAATATGTAAAGGAAGATATATATGGAATATTCAGCAATTCTTCATGATATGGACAAAAGATTCTGTTATGCGATTGATAAGGGCTTGTTTGTGATACGCATACAGGTAAAAAAAGATGATATAAAAGAGATAATCCTTCACTATATGGACAAGTATATATCAATAGAAATGAAGGATACACGAAAGACGGTTCCGATGAAGAAAATTGCGTCTTCGCAGTTTCATGATTATTATGAGGCACAGATCCGGATGGATATGATATGTCTCCGCTATTTTTTTGAATTTACAGACATGCATGGGGAAAAAGCATATTACGGAAACTATGAGTTCAGTAAAGAATGTATTACAAACATAGACAGAATGTTTGACTGTCCGCAGAATCTTAGAGAGGAAGAGATGTTTGAAGTGCCTGAGTGGGCAGCAAATAAGGTCGTGTATCAGATTTTCCCGTCACGTTATGCTGCATCACAGCCGGTGGATAAGGAATTATGGTATAAAGCACCAATTACATTTACGGACAATCTTCACGGTGACATCAGAGGAATTATTGACCATCTGGATTATATCCGGGATCTGGGAATTGATGTTATATATATGACACCTATTTTTAAATCGGATTCGAGCCATAAATATGACACCATTGATTATTACCAGATAGATCCTTCATTCGGAACAGCAGAAGATCTCAGGGAATTGGTGCAAAAAGCACATCAATATGGAATGAAAGTAGTTCTGGACGCAGTGTTTAACCACACAGGAAGGGATTTTTTTGCATTTAAGGACATCCTTGAAAATAAAGAAAAGTCCAAATATCTGGACTGGTATTTTATTGATAAATTCCCGCTTGATACTGAACCCGGACAGGCACCAAATTTCAAATGTTTTGGCTATTATGGCGGAATGCCGAAGCTTAATCTTAAAAACCCTGAGGTCGAAAAATATGTTACAGATGTTGCATGCTATTGGCTCAAAGAATGCGATATTGATGGATGGAGAATGGATGTAGGAGATGAAATCAGCCATTATTTCTGGAAACATTTCAGAAGAGCAGTTAAGGCAGTGAAGAAAGATGCGCTGATAATCGGAGAAATCTGGCATTATGCGGGAGATTTCCTTGAGGGAGATGAATGGGATACGGTTATGAATTATCCGTTCTATCTGAACCTGATAGATCTGCTTGCAGATGAGAAAATCGGTGTCAGCCGTTTTATACAGAACTTTGGGTATATGAAGGGACGTTTAAACAAAAAATGTTATCCGCTTATGTGGAATCTGATTGACAGCCATGATACGGCAAGATTTTTACATCTGTGCAATAATAAGCAAAAACAGCATCTGGCAGCAGCCTTCCAGTTATTGATGCCCGGAATGCCTATGATTTATTATGGAGATGAGTTAGCAATGCCGGGAGCAAACGATCCGGATTGCAGACGTGGTATGTATTGGGATGAAGAATACAGGGACAATGAGATGCTTGAATGGTATAAACGGTTAATACAAGTCCGGAGAACACACGCATGCATTGTAGAAGGCGAATTGGCTGAGATAATCACAAGGGACGAAGACGGAACGATTGTATTAATCAGGAAAAATACTGAGGAGACAGTAGCTCTGATTTTTAATTGCAGTAATGATACGAAGGAATTCAATGAGTATGCCGGACAATACAATTTGCTTGGAGAGAGCGTATTTGACGGAAAAGTAGAGGGGTATGACGCTGCTGTGTTATTATGTGATTCATACTGATGTAATATGTTGTTGCATATGTAAAGACGATGGACTATGATATACATATGCTGCGGGGAGCAAGAAATCAGGAGGACATATAATTTGAAAAAAATACATACCGGCGTTATATTCCAGACAATTATCGGAATGTTAGTGATTGCACTTTTGGTTCTTGGATATACGTTCATTCTGCAGAGGAATTATAATAGTTCGGCACTTGATGAGTCTGTTGCAAGAAACAAACAGTGCGCTGATGCAATACATAAGCATATGTCGGATAAATTTGTCAGGGAAGATTTTGATTCAATATCATCAGTTGACGATATCGGTCTGCCGTGTTATAAGAAGCTGCAGAAGCAGCTTAATGAACTGCGCGCATTGAATTCAACGAGATATCTGTATACTGCCAAAAAAACAGATGACGGAAAGCTGATTTACCTTGTGGATGGACTGGATTCGGATGCGGATGATTATGCGTATCCGGGAACATTAATTGAGAAAGAGATGGTGCCATATATAGAACAGGCTCTTTCCGGTAAAGTTGTTTATTCCAATAAGATAGTGGACACGACATGGGGCCATATTTTTACGGCATGCTATCCGGTAGAAGCATCGGATGGAACAGGGGATATTATCGGGGCATTATGTATGGAAATGGATATGGAAAGCACATATGCTTGTATGGAAGCAGATAATCATAGGGCATTTATGATTTCCATAATTGCGATAGTTGTTTTTGCAATATTGGCAAATATCGTACATATATACTTAAGAAAACAGAAGTATATCAAGATCCAGCAGCGGGAAGAACTGGAGAAAGCTGTCAGTGCAGCAGATGCGGCCAATGCGGCAAAATCAGCTTTTTTATTTAATATGAGCCATGATATCAGGACACCGATGAATGCAATACTGGGGTTTACGCAGCTGGCGGAGCAGGAAGCCGGTGTATCAGATAAAGTCAAAGAATATCTTCAGAAAATCCGGATAAGCGGTAATAAAATGCTCTCTATTATAGATAATGTGCTTGAACTATCAAGGATTGAATCCGGCAAGGTTACAATAGAGGAAACTCCGGTTGCAGCCGGAAGCATAATAGATGAATGCAAGGTTATGATACAGGCCGAAATCGATAAGAAGAAGCAGCAGCTTACCGTTTCGAAGGAGATAATTTACCCGTATATATATATGGATACGGTACGCATTACAGAGATAATCCTCAATCTCATGAGCAATTCCATCAAGTATACTAATGATGGAGGCTGGATTCATTGTGCTATAAGCCAGGAAGAGGATGAGAGAGAAGGATGGTGTATACAGGAACTGACGGTAAGCGATAACGGAATAGGAATGACCCGTGAATTCCAGAAACACATTTATGAGTCATTTACCAGAGAACGTTCCTCAACAGCAAGCGGAATAGCGGGCACCGGACTTGGAATGGGAATTGTTAAGAAACTGGTTGATATGATGGACGGTACGATAGATCTTCAGAGTAAGGTTGGTGAGGGGACGACCTTTAGGGTGAGAATACCGTGCAGGATAGCGACACAGGAAGATACACAGCCGAAGACGGATGAAAATATAGGTAATCCTGAGGATTTAAAGGGGATAAGAATTTTATTGGCGGAAGATAACGACCTGAATGCAGAGATTGCTGTTACACTCCTTTCGGAAGTGGGATTTATGGTAGAACGTGCCGCTAACGGGGTTGACTGTGTGGAAATGCTCAAAGACAGGCCGGCAGGGTATTATTCGATAATTCTTATGGATATCCAGATGCCGGTTCTTGACGGATATAATGCGACGATTAATATAAGGCGGATGGACGACAAAGCAAAGGCTTCAATACCGATTGTTGCGATGACGGCCAACGCATTTGCTGAGGACAGGGAAAAGGCATTGAGCGTGGGAATGAACGACCACATAGCGAAGCCGGTAGATATGAGTAAGCTTATACCTACAATCAGAAAATATATCAAATAAAATCGGGGAGGGGTGCTCTACAACAGGAATTCAATCCAAAAAAACATCGACATTCTGCCGCATACACGTTATAATGATAATAACGAGGATTTTTTTATGAATTATATTATTCTGGACCTGGAATGGAACCAGTGTCCGAGCGGCAAAAAAAATGAAAATAAAGATCTTAAGTTCGAGATAATTGAAATCGGAGCGGTTAAAGTTGATGACAACAGGCAATATGTGAGTGAGTTCCATGAGTTCGTATCTCCGACAGTGTACCGTGCACTCCATAAGATTACAAAGGACATGACTAAGCTTACTATCAGCGAACTTGATAAGAGCGATAAGTTTAATGAGGCGGCCACGCGTTTTTTTGACTGGTGCGGCAGTGACGGCGATTACATGTTCGGGACATGGGGTTCGATGGACCTGGCCGAACTTCAGAATAATTGTAAATATTTTGGAGTGGATCATAAGTTTGAGAAACCACTTGTATTTTATGATATTCAGAAGCTGTACAGTCTGTGCTTTTCGGATGGCAAGACCAGAGTTTCGCTTGAGACGGCGATTGATGAGCAGAAGATTAATAAAGAGATACCGTTTCACACGGCAGTGTATGATGCGATATATACGGCGAGGGTGTTTGAAGTAATCGATTTTGAACGCGTTAAGCGGTATACATCCGTGGATACTTATTGCATTCCGGATAATAAAGAGGAAGAATTTTTCTTCAATTACGGAACTTACACAAAATATATTTCGAGAGGATTTCCGGAGAGGGAAATGATCATGAAGGACAGCAGGGTCCGTTCAATGCATTGCTGCGTATGCGGACGTAATGTCAAGAGGGTGATCAAATGGTATTCCATCGGCAATCAGAGGATGTACTGTGGCGTAGGTTTCTGCGAGCAGCATGGTTATGTTAAGGGCAAGGTTAAAGTCCGTATGACACATGATAACCTCTGGTATGGAATTAAGATTCTTAAACTGACGGATGAAGAAGGCGCTGTACAGATACGTGACAGACAGATTATCAACCGCGAGAAAAGGCGTGAGCGCCGCCATCGCGAGATGGAGCGCCGGCTTAAAGAAGCTGCGGAATCAGAATCTGAGACGACGTGATCCGTAATGGCTTCTGCGGCGCCTGAAGTTGCGCAATATAAATATTATTCCGGCTGTGATTAATCCGACACCGAGTATGATGCCGGCCACAATAGGAATATTGATATGGAACACCGAGTCTTTCGACGGGTTGTATGTGCTGTAAGAAGCATGAGGAACACCGTCAAGACCGGTGTTTTTATTGTTGCCGGTGTAATTGATCATAATAGTGGCATTGCCGACATTGGTGTTACCGTAATAATAGGTTATGCATGCAAAACCGCCATCCTTGCCGGCATAAGCCGGATTATCGGAGTAAGTCACGATTCCGGTAAGTTCGGAGAGCTTAACGCTGGTGGGAACCAGAAGGTAAGTGTCATCGGCAAAACCGATTGATATATCCGAGGATGATGATACACGGCCGGTTATATTAAGAATGTCAACCTGTCCCGTCGAAAGGGATGATGCGGAATTATCAAGATATACTTTATGATAATTATTAAAATAGTAGTCAAAAAGGGCGGTTGTGTCTTTGTAACGTCCGGCATCGGTAGATTTCATAATCACGCAGATTAACCTTAAGTCATCTTTCTGTGCAAAAGATACAAGGCAGTTGCCGGCAGCATCAGTGTAACCCGTCTTGCCGCCAAGGGAATATTTGTATGCATAATCGCCGCCCGGAAGCATCTGATAACGATGTCTGTAATAGCGGGTAAAATTGCTTTTGTTGGTAGGACCGATTGTGTATACACCTGAATGTGAAACTATTTTCATAAGGGTTTTGTTATTAAAACATGCCTGCGCAATAAGTGCCATATCATAAGGCGTTGTGTAATGGAACTGGTCGGAAAGACCGCTCGGATTCGTAAAATGCGTATGCGTGGCACCGAGTTCTTCCATGCGGCTGTTCATCATTGATGCAAAAGAAGATACTGTCTGTCCGACATGCTCGGCCAGACCATAGGCGACTTCGTTCGCAGAGCGCAGTATCAGACAATAGAGTGCCTGCTCGATGGTAAGCTCTTCTCCCGGTGAAATCGATGCGTTGGCATCTCCGTAATCAATGCTGTCCACAGCTGCCTGTGAAAAGGTTACGGTATCGGTAAGCGAACAGTTCTCAACAGTCAGAAGTGCAGTGAGAAGCTTGGTCGTACTGGCCGGGTAACATTGTGTATCGGCATTGGAGGAATATAGAATTTCCCCGCTGTCGGCGTCCATAAGAACGACGTAGTCGGAACTTATTTTCGGAAATTCCGGAAGCCCCAGGGCAGATGAATCATCGGCCGATACATTAACAGTTTCCGCCGGGTGGCATATAATAAATATTATAGATAAAATAAGTATTGAAAGCTTTTTTATTTTCATATACAATCCTTTAATAGCATTATGCCTATATAATATCCTTTGCACAAAATAAATGCAAGGTTTATAATATTGATATTATCAAAAGAAACAGGAGAGGAATACATGAGACTCAGAAATGTACGCGGCGCAAGGGAAGCGATGATCGACAGTAAATACACTGTCAATGAACCGGAACAGTATAAGGGCCGCTGGAATGAATTTTTCGGCAATAATAATCCGGTCAGACTGGAAATCGGAACCGGAAAGGGTAAGTTTCTTATGACACTTGCCACACAGAATCCGGACATTAATTATATAGGAATAGAGAAGTACTCAAGCGTGCTTGTGCGTGCGCTTGAGAAACAGAATGAACTTGAACTTCCGAACGTGGTTTTTATCAGGATGGATGCGGAACATATCGAAGAAATATTTGCAAACGGTGAGATAGACCGGATTTATCTTAATTTCTCAGACCCATGGCCGAAGGACCGCCATGCAAAGCGCAGACTTACATCGAGACAGTTTTTTGCCAGATACAATAATATTCTGGCTGCGGACGGACGTGTTGAGTTCAAGACGGATAACAGAGCATTGTTTGATTTTTCCGTGGAAGAGGTTAAGGAAGCCGGCTGGAAGCTGACGGCCGTTACATATGATCTGCATAACGACGCCATGAACGAGGGCAATGTTATGACTGAGTATGAAATCAGATTCTCACAAATGGGAACGCCGATCAACAAATTAATCGCCGAAAGGTAATAACAGAGGGGGATGGGGTATGAAGTGCTGTATCAAAGACAGAATATATCTGGGCACACTTAAATATGTAAAAGTGAACTGCTACCTGTTGAAATTCAAAAGGGCGTTCACGGAAGTTAAGAAAATATTAAACGGAGGCAGCTGTAAATGCTGAGCCTCCGTTATTTTATCAGAAATCAAAATCGTAATAATCCGCCGGCAGGAACCTGTGATATATGATATGACATCCTTCATCCTTGAAACAATAGAAATAAGGGTCACCAAAATTTTCCGGGAACCGGTACAGAACATCAAATTCCCCGTTATCGACCGGTTCGCAGATAATGTCCGGCGAATATGACATGAACAGTGCCAGAACATCATCGAGCGTGGTGCCGTGTCCGGCCAGAAGATTAACCAATGCCTTGATAAAATCATTATCCGGTGTATTCTCGTGTACATACACGCTGCCTTTCTCCGGAATATTGAAGCAGAAGCGGTCGCCCTTGTGTGTGACAACCACATCTCCCAGAGTGTCCGTTATCTCGGCGGGCATCGCGGCAAGCCGTGCGTTCATCGCGTCGGCGTCATCATGTGCTTCAAGCAGATGGTTGAGTGACGATAACGGATAGTAAAGACGTATTTTCTCCTCGCGGAAACCAAGCTTGGCCTGCTCTTCGCGGATTATATCTATAAGGTTATTTCTTAATTCAGTAAATCCCATTGTGCACCTCCAAAAGTCAGTATATCATAGTGACGTCCATATCGGTAAAAAATATATAAAAAAATTATGAATAAATGGTGAAAAAGTGGTTGACAAACACTGACAAGTCTGTTATCATAACAAACGTGCTCGACGAGAGACAACAATTAAATACGCGCCTTTAGCTCAGTTGGTAGAGCACCTGACTCTTAATCAGGGTGTCCAGGGTTCGAACCCCTGAAGGCGCACTCGAAAGTCGCAAGCTATGCTTTTCGCTGGTTTGAGGCTTTTTTTGTTTTACGGATTTTACCCAACAATCAGGATCCGGTTGGAATTTTGATAATGAGATGATAAAATATGATTAGATTAAGCAAGCTTTATATGCGAATATACAGGAAATGACGTTGAATTTGAACATAGAAACGTCGAATCGGGAATCGGTCATTTTGCGAAATTTTTCGTAAATTGATAGTGATATTTTGGAGAATGCGTGTTATAATAATTTCGAGCGGTAAAGTCGGGAATACATTAAGAAAGGAAGAAGATATGGATAGAGCGGATATCGCTGTAATCGGAACGGGACCGGCCGGAATATCGGCAGCAATCAATGCCCGTATCCGGAGGAAGTCTTTTCTGTTATTTGGCAGCAGTAAATTAAGTGCTAAAATAGAGAGCTCCGAACAGATAGTGAATTATCCGGCAATCGATGCTATAAGCGGGCCACAACTGAATGAACGGTTTCGTGAACAATTGGTTAAGCTTGAGATTCCAATTATCGATGAACGTATTACCGGCATCTATAAGATGGAAAATTATTATCTCATAATGGCAGATCAGAAGCAATATGAGGCCTCAACCGTTATCATTGCGACGGGGGTCGAGACAGTCAGGGCACTTCCCGGAGAAAGAAAGATGCTTGGCCGCGGTGTGAGTTATTGTGCCACCTGCGACGGAAGGCTGTACGAAGGCCGCAGAATTGCCGTACTGTGTGATAATTCCAATATGGAAGATGAAGTCGATTACCTCTGTTCGCTTGCGGGCGAGGTGGTTTATTTTCCGTTATTTAATAGTGACATGAAGCGGGATAATCTTGTGATGGCACAGTCACGGATGAAGGCTGTTAAAGGAACAGATTATGTCGAATGCGTGGAACTGCAGGATGGAAGTACAATAGCGGTCGATGGCGTTTTTATGTTAAAGCAGTCGGTTTCCGCGGATGTTCTTTTGCACGGACTTGATGTGTCCGGCGGACATATTGTCACGGACCGTAATATGGCAACCAACATGCCGGGATGTTATGCGGCAGGTGATTGCACCGGAACACCATATCAGATAAGTAAAGCAGTCGGAGAGGGCAATATAGCGGCTCACTCGGCGATAGCGTACCTTGGAAGGAGAAATAGTGATGACTAAGCCTAAGAAAATTAAAGAGCCCAAAGTAAAGGCAGTAAAGGCAGTAAAGGCAGCTAAGCCTGTCAAAGCGCCTAAGGCAGCCAGACCTAAGAAGAAAGCAGCCGGCGTTAATAAAATATTCTGGGGCAGGAGAATCGGCATCAAAATGGTTGCAGGATTTCTTATACCAGTGATTTTAATAGTTGTTCTTGGTGTATCCTCATACGCTAAGGCATCCAAAGGTATTATAAAGAGTTATGAGGACAGTATGAGTCAGACCATAGGCATGACCAATGAGTTCTTCAGGCTTACAGTGGACAATGTCCAGGACAAATACAAAGAATATCTTAACAATGCGGATTTAAGCGTTTATTTTAAGAATCTTATGAATAAGAGTGAAAGCATTTCATTTGGAAATAGATTTTCCCAAGAGATGAAGAAGAACATTACAACAGACAATTCCGTAACTAATATGTACATACTTGCTGACAATGTAAAATCACTTATAACGACCAATACGGAAACGGATAAGCTGTACAGTGCTTATGCCGATACGGAAAATGGCTCGATATCGAAGAATGATGCATATAATTTCTATCTTTTCGGTAATGAATCGGCAGCAGACAGTGCAATGGGAACAAGTTCCGACGATTATGGATTGAGACTTGTGCGCCATATGAAGGATTATAGCGCATATCTTATCGTTGATATTGATAAGGAAGTTGTAACGGATGCGATTTCATCCCTTCAGGTTGGCAAGGGAACAATTGCAGCGATAATTACAACTGACGGTACAGAACTTTTAAGCGATGGAACGAACCCGGAGAAGCCTATTTTTACAGATAAGGATTTCTATAAGGTCATTGCTGATTCCGGTGAAGATTCAGGACAGAAATATGTAAAATATAACGGAGAAAAATATCTTTTTATATATTCGGTGCTCAGCGGAAGAGGAGCGACAATATGTGCACTTGTTCCTGAAAGCGTACTCACGGAGCAGGCTTCGGAAATCAAACTTCTTACAATAATACTTGTAATTGTTTCAGCTATTATAGCAGGACTTATAGCAATGGCATTTTCAAGAGGTATAAGCGGCACAATAAATAAGACTAATAAACAGCTTAGACTTATCGCAGACGGAAATCTTGACGCAAGAGTTATTACATCGCGTAAGGATGAATTTGCACTTCTTGCGGCCGGGGTCAACGGCATGGCAGAAAGCATGTGCCACATTATCGGCAAGGTGAGAGAGGTTGCACATGAAGTTGCGGCAGCTTCTGAACTTGTTACTGAGAATTCGAGATCGATTCATGAATCATCAGATCAGATTCAGCATTCGATCAAGGAGATAGAGACAGGAACGGCTAATCTTGATACCGAATCCGAGAGATGCCTATCACAGATGGATACATTATCACAGAAGATACATGATGTCCAGGGAAGTTCCGTAGATATCATGAATATGGCACATAGCACTGAGAAGGTTGTAAAAGACGGTAAGAACAGTCTTTCAACAATGACAGAAAGTGCCGTGGCGACAACCAGAATTACCGGAAGTGTTATTGAGTCAATCAGACTTCTCGAAGAGAAATCGCTTACAATCGGTAATATCATTGAAGCTATTAACAGTATAGCAGCCCAGACGAATCTCCTTTCACTTAATGCGTCAATTGAGGCAGCAAGAGCCGGAGAGGCCGGAAAGGGATTTGCGGTAGTTGCGGAGGAAATCCGTAAACTTGCTGAACAGTCCAGGGAATCTGCGGAAGAAATCAGCAAGATTATCGAAGAGATTACAAGCAATACAAGAGAGGTTGTTGGTATAGCGGACGAGGCAAGAGGAATTGTCAGCAAGCAGGAGACAACAGTTTCCGAGACAGCCAAGGCTTTTGAACAGATTAATGATCATATGTCAAGATTTACAGAATCTCTGGATTCTATAAGCAGTGATATTAATAATATGGAAGATGCCCGTAAACAGACTCTTGGTGCAATGGAAGGTATATCGGCAGTATCGGCTGAGACCGCATCAGGTACGGCAACGGTATACACCAATGCGCAGTCACAGCTTTCACAGATTGAGTCACTTGACAGTGCAGCCGAGAATCTTGCCGAGAAAGCAGAGCAGCTTAACGAACTCCTTGCGGGATTTATTATCAATAATTAAATTAAATTCCGGTAGCCGGATACCATACAGTTGCTTATGTTGCCGAGGATATCTATAACTTGTGCGACATCTTTATCGGTATGTGTAAGAAAAGCATCAAATGTGCCGTGTATAAGGACGGTAAAGAGTAAATCAAACTCTAGACTGTCCTTGTACTGCGGCATTTTTTCATATATTAATTTCTTGATTTCATAATCGAGTCTTTCCAATAAAACAGTACGCCGGCTTCCGGCAAAAAGAATGTGAAACAGCCCGCTTTGTGAGAGTATAGCGGAAGAATATTCTGCAAATCCTTTTGGAGTATCTGTTATTATAAGCTCCGGGTCGGGAATGGAATTGATCACATTTCGGATAAGCTCGTCTTCAAGCTGTCCCGATAAATCATATATATCGTGGTAGTGCTGATAAAAAGTCGCTTTATTGATACATGCTTTCTCGGCAAGTTCCTTCACGGTTATTTTTTCTATATTTTTGGCTGAACGCAGTTCAATGAATGCATTGATAATGCTGCGCCTGGTTCTTTCAATTCTTAAATCCATAGCAGTCTCCTTTTTAGACAATTTGAGTGATTAGTTGTTTATCATACTTATTTAAAAATCCGTTGGTGGAAATAGGTAATAAATGAGTATAAAATAAATATATCATACTAAAACGACTGGTGTCAATTATACGACATGCGTTGCTAAATGGAGGATGGAATGGATATTTACGGATTTTATACTGGCAAAATTTTTGACGCATATGATTTTCTGGGCTGCCATCTGGATGGAAACAGAGGTTATTTCCGCACTTATGCACCGAATGCATCGAGGGTTACGGTAATCGGGGAATTTACCGGCTGGAAGGACTATGAGATGAACCGGATTCACGACGGTAAGTTCTGGGAACTGATCACAGACGGTGTCGAGGATGGAATGATGTATAAATACCGTATTTACGGAAGGGATGGCAGCGTGACGGAACATTGCGACCCGTATGGATTTGGGATGGAATTACGGCCTGACAGTGCTTCAATAGCCAGAGATATGAACAGATATGTATTTCATGACACGAAATGGATGCGCGACCGTTCGGACTGCCGCAGGGGTCCTCTTAATATATACGAAATCCATGCCGGCTCGTGGAAAACCAATCCGGAGAATGAGAATGGCTGGTATAAGTATAATGAGCTTGCCGACATCCTGATACCTTATCTTAAGGAAAACGGATATAATTATGTCGAAATGATGCCGATTGCAGAGCATCCGTGTGATAATTCGTGGGGATACCAGTCTACAGGATTTTACAGCCCGACATCACGTTACGGAACAGCGGACGAACTGCGGGAATTTATAGACAAATGCCATCAGAATGGAATCGGAGTGCTGCTTGACTTTGTGCCGGTGCATTTTGCGGTGGATGGATATGGCCTGTCAATGTATGACGGCACCGCAATATATGAATATCCGAACTGCGATGTCGGATACAGCGAATGGGGAAGCAGGAATTTCAATCACTCCCGCGGAGAGGTTCAAAGTTACCTGCAGTCCTGCGCTAATTACTGGTTGAAGGAATATCATTTTGACGGACTTCGAATGGACGCCATAAGTAATATCATATACTGGCAGGGTGATTCCAGACGCGGAATTAATAGAAATGCACTTCAATTTCTGCAATATATGAACCGCGGACTTAAGGGAATGTATCCGTCAATCATTCTGGCTGCGGAGGATTCCAGTCCTTATCCGGGAATTACCAAGTGCGCCGACTGGGGTGGGCTCGGATTTGATTACAAATGGGACCTTGGCTGGATGAACGATACGCTTATCTATTTTAAAGATGGCATGGACGATAGGATAAAAGATTATCATAAATTAACTTTTTCTATGATGTATTATTATTCGGAGAATTTTATACTCCCGTTCTCACATGATGAGGTCGTGCATGGCAAGGCAACTATTATGCAGAAGATGAACGGACAGTATGATGAGAAATTCCCTCAGGCGAGGGCTCTCTATATGTATATGTATACGCATCCGGGTAAGAAACTGAATTTCATGGGAAATGAAATTGGACAGTTAAGAGAATGGGATGAGACGAGGGAACAGGACTGGGATATCCTAAAGTATCCGGTTCATGATGCATTCCATCGTTATATGATGGAGCTTAATAAGCTCTATCTTGAGCATTCTGCATTATGGGAGAAGGATTTTGACAATGACGGTTTTATGTGGATTGACTGCCATGAGGAAGGGCGGTGCATATATGCGTATGAACGCCGCTCGTCCACGGAACGTCTGGTGATAGTGTGTAAATTTACAAATACGCCGGAGGAAAATTATTATTGTCATGTTGAAGGTGCGTCGGGTCTTAAGCTGCTTCTGGCATCTGATGCCGATTGTTTTGATGGGCCGGTTCATTATGATGAGGACGAGTCTGTAAAGGTCGTGGATAATACCGCAGAAATTAAACTTGGAGAATTTTGCACGAAAATATATAAAGTTATTTAGAATATAAATTAATTTTATTAAGTTCAGGTTGATATTGCGCACTTGAAATATATCATTCAATGATGTAAAATAAAGGTTAATCAGCGTACAGGAGGAAGACCCTTGAACAATAAAGAGATGATGGAATTAAGGCCGGAACTGGACAGTCAGTTTGATGAGCTTGTTAAGTATTGTATGGCATCCGGTGTCATTGATTCTAATTTATATATTGAATATGATGTTAAGAGAGGACTAAGAGAGAGCAACGGTAAGGGTGTTCTTACGGGACTCACGGAGATTTCCGATGTAGTGGGATTCGACGTGGTTGACGGAGACAGGGTGCCGTGTGATGGTCGTCTCTATTTCCAGGGATATAATGTCCAGGATCTTATCCGCAAAGGCGACAGAAGAAGATTTGCGTTTGAAGAAGCAACATATCTTCTGTTATTTGGCGCGCTTCCTACGAGGGAACAGTTAAGACAGTTTATAGATATTCTCGGAGGATTAAGAGAACTTTCGGGACAGTTCGTGCGTGACGTTATTATGAAAGCACCGAGCAGTAACATTATGAATGCATTGGAGAAGAGTATCGTCACATTGTATTCATATGATGAGATGGCTGAAGATATTTCTGTACCGAACGTATTGAGACAGGCGTTGCAGCTTATTGCCAAGATGCCGGTTATATCGGTATTTGCATATCAGTCATATATGCATTTTAAGATGGATGATGTTCTTATTATACGTAACCCGGATCCGCAATGTTCAACAGCTGAGAACATATTGAGAATGCTCAGACCTGATGGTAAATATACTGAACTTGAAGCTAAGGTTCTTGATGTTGCGCTTGTACTTCATGCAGAACACGGCGGTGGTAATAACTCAACATTTACCACGCATGTAGTTACATCATCCGGAACGGATACATATTCAACGGTTGCAGCATCTGTTGCATCGCTTAAGGGACCTAAGCACGGTGGTGCGAACCTTAAGGTTAAGCGTATGTTTGATGATATTAAGGAACATGTATCCGATTGGGAAGATGAGGATGCTCTTCGCGAATATCTTCAGAAGATACTTGATAAGCAGGCTTTCGACAATGCCGGACTTATTTACGGTATCGGACATGCGGTATATACATTATCAGACCCGCGTGAGGTTATTCTTAAGGAATATGCCAAGCGTCTGTCCGAGGAGAAGGGTTTTGTCAAAGAGTTTGAGCTTTATGACAGGGTTGAGAGAATAGCTAAAGAACTTGTATCCAAGTCCCGCCACACATTGAAGCCAATATGTGCGAATGTCGATTTCTACAGCGGATTCGTATATACAATGCTTGGAATACCGGAGCAGATGTTCACTCCGATATTTGCTATTTCGCGTATCGCAGGATGGAGCGCACACAGGTTGGAAGAACTTGTCAATAAGGGCAAGATAATCCGTCCGGCATATAAATATGTCGGACATCATGAAGAATATGTTGATTTGAACGACAGATAGATATCATAAGCTTCCGGGAATATTTTTCCCGGAAGCTTTAGTGTATACGGAGAGTAAAAATGGAACTCAGAGTATTAAAGTATTTTCTGATGGTTGCCAAGGAACAAAGTTTTACGAAAGCAGCCGAACAGTTACATATAACACAGCCGACATTGTCAAGGCAGCTTGCACAACTTGAGAACGAGCTTGGAACATCACTTTTTGTGCGGACAGGAAGAAATATTACATTGACGCAGGAGGGAATCCTGCTTAAAAGACGTGCACTTGAAATCATAGATCTGGAGGGACGCACTATTGAAGAACTGCATGGAGCAGACGAATATGTTGAAGGAACGGTTACCATAGGGTGCGGCGAATTTGCGGTGGTTGAGAAGCTGGCAGAGATATGCCGCAGATTTAAATCCAAATATCCACTGGTCCAGATTGCAATACACACTGCAACAGCAGACATGATATATGAGATGATGAATAAAGGACTTGTGGACGTAGGACTTTTTATGGAACCGGTGGATACACAGGATATGGAGTATATCAGACTAGTCGGCAGCGACCACTGGGTCGTAAGCATGAGGCCGGATGATGAGCTGGCATCGCATAAATACATTAAGAAACAGGATCTTATCGACAAACCTCTTATAATTCCGGAACGTGTGAATGTGCAGAGCGAACTGGCCAACTGGTTCGGTAAAGATTTTGACAGGATACAGATTGCGCTTACGAGTAATCTCGGAACCAATGCCGGCGTTATGGCAATGGCAGGACTTGGTTATCCGGTATCGATTGAGGGTGCGGCAAGGTACTGGCGTAAGGATCTGCTGGTGCAGAGAAGATTGTATCCTGCGATAACAGCTAACACTGTGATAGCCTGGCGCAGAAACATACCGAATTCTCGGGCGGTAAATAAGTTTATCGAAGAAATCAATGCCTTTAAGGCATTGATGATGATTTGATATAGGCATTAGACATAAATAAAATATAGAATTAGAATAGATATGTAAGGTAGCTTATATATCTTTTTTAATATGGAGGTAACAAAAATGGGCAGAAAATTAGTAGCATATTTCAGTGCAAGCGGCACAACGAAGAAAACAGCCGAGACAGTTGCGCAGGCAGGCAAATTTGATTTATATGAAATTACACCTAAGGAAGCATATACCAAGGCTGACTTAAATTGGATGGACAAAAAATCGAGAAGCAGTGTCGAAATGAACGATAAGAAATTCAGACCGGAGATAGTTAAGAAACCAATCAATACTGCGGATTATGATGAGATTATTCTCGGATTCCCTATCTGGTGGTACGTTGCACCGACGATCATCAACACATTCCTTGAATCATATGATTTCGCGGGCAAGAAAATTGTTCTTTTTGCAACATCGGGCGGAAGCGGATTCGGCAATACAGTCAGTGAACTTAAGGCATCTGCACCGGGTGCGGAAATCATTGAGGGCAAGGTTCTGAACGGAATGTCAGCACAGGATATTGCCGCATGGGTAAACACATTATAAAACCGGAGGTTATGTTATATGGAGAAAATAATTCAGACCGCGGGCAGAAATGCACTCTCGGAGTTTGCACCGCAGTTCGCTCACTTTAATGATGATGTCCTTTTTGGCGAGAACTGGAACAATCAGGATATTGATGTCAAGACCCGTAGCATTATAACGGTTGTTGCGCTTATGGCTTCGGGAATCACCGATTCATCACTCGTATATCATCTTCAGAATGCGAAAAATCATGGTGTCACGCAGAAGGAAATTGCCGCGGTGATAACACATGTAGCATTTTATACAGGATGGCCTAAGGGCTGGGCGGTATTCAATCTTGCCAAAGAGGTATGGCAGCCGGGTGAGGGCGATATGCCATACGAAGATGAGGCGATGAGAGCACATGCGAAGTCAATGATATTCCCGATAGGAGAGCCGAACACTGCTTTTGAGAAATATTTTGTGGGAAAAAGTTATCTCGCACCGGTTTCCAAAGAGCAGGTTGGAATTTTTAATGTAACTTTTGAGCCGGGCTGCAGAAATAATTGGCATATCCATCATGCAAAGAGAGGCGGCGGACAGATTCTCGTATGTGTCGGAGGACGCGGATATTATCAGGAAGAGGGTAAGGAAGCCATAGAGATGAAACCGGGCGACTGCATTAACATCCCTGCCGAGGTTAAGCATTGGCACGGTGCCACTCCGACGGAGTGGTTCTCACATCTCGCAGTTGAAGTTCCGGGTGAGGAATGTTCCAACGAGTGGTGTGAACCTGTATCCGACGAAGTATATGGTGTTTTGAAATAGATAGGTCATAGGAGGCTTCTTAATTATTGTGATATAAATCAGTCGAGCGCGATGACGGTATAAGTACAGCTAAGCGTGTCAAGCACTGTGTTATAGTTTTCCTGCTCAAAAGAGTATGTCAGAGAAATGTCATTATTCTTTGCATTATATATTCTGTTATACGTTATCGAATACTGATAAAGCGGTACTTTGGGTTTTGAATTGGGTGCGTAATATTGATAGATGCGTGTGGCGTTTTTGCATGTGGTGTCATCGTACCCATCTTTCATAACGACACATAAATTTCCGTTGTTGTCATTTGAACTTACACCTATCGAGCCGCTTAAGCATACCATATATGTATGTCCTTTTTTCAAAGTGACCTTGTTCTGGGAGCAGGAGACCAGATCTCCGCTGTTCAGCTTCTGCGTAAAATACGGTGTGACTGCGTAATTTTGAAGAAGACGGTGGCCCGAGATACTGCAGTCAGCAAAAAAATAGCCTGAACATATACCATCTTTGCCGTTCTCACCATTTTGTCCGTCGGCACCGTCAGCGCCTTGAGCTTTTACTCCGGTATCGGAGCCGGCAATCCACCAGTTTCCGTTGTCACCTATAAACGGTGTGTTACCGTCTTTGCCGTCAACACCGTCTATACCGTCTTTTCCATCCTGACCGTTGATGCCGTCTTTGCCGTCGGCACCGTCATTTCCACGCAGTGTTGACATATCATAGAGGTTAAGCCATATTGAGTCCCCGGCATAGCGCCATTGCAGCATATCGTTATCGGCGCGGAATTCAGGAGTTCTGCCATCGGTACCTGTGCTGCCGGAAGGACCGGTAATGTCGGTGAGTGCCACAAGGTTCTGCCATGCGCCATCATCGTAACGCCATTGGATATATGCATCCGTACTGCGTACTTCCACAGTTCTGCCGTCAATGCCATCCTTACCATCGACACCGTCAATGCCGTCTTTGCCATTGATGCCGTCCTTGCCGTCAATGCCATCTTTGCCGTTGGCACCATCCTTGCCGTCGGTACCATCTTTACCGTTGACACCGTCCTTGCCGTCGGTACCATCTTTGCCATTGACACCATCTTTGCCGTTGGCACCATTTATGCCGTCAATGCCATCCTTACCGTTGGTGCCGTTTTTTCCGTCCTGTCCGGCCGGACCGGCAGCTCCTGTAAGTTGTGCAATGTCCACCAAATCATGCCATTCGGTTTCGTTGTCGTATTTCCACTGAATAGCACTCTGACCACACTGTACGGCTACCCGGCGGGATTCCTTCCCGGTAATATTTTTCTTTACAAGTACGATGCAGATTGCGGATAAAGTAATAGATACAAGCAGCAATGTACTAAGAAGTACAATTACAGGTTTTTTCACGCGAAACACCTCCACATATATTATTTTTTGTAATGTTCTATAAACAGGCTGACGCCTTGTTTTAATACCTCCATCTGTGTTTTCAGATAGTATTCGTCCTCAAACATGGCATAATGTACGCATGCGCGGACGAATATAAATATTAACGGCGTTATGGTTGTGTACGGTATACCTATTTTGGGCTCAAGCAGTTTGGCATACTCGGTGTATCGTTCATTTACGCCTTCAAAAAATTTCTTGCCATGTTCGATATATTTGGGCAGTGTATATACCTGGTACATAAGCCGGTATTTGCTGCCGTGTTTTTTGGCCGTCCAATAAGGCACTTCTTCGATAAAACGCATTACATCTTTCGGATCCGTTGGTGCTTTTTTCATAAAGTCATCTTCGACTTTTGACATACAATATGCTGTGGATTCAATGATAAGTTCGTCAAGATTCTTGAAATATGAATATAAATTTGCTTTGGTGCAGCCGCATGCATCTGCCAGGGCTTTAATTCCTGTGCCTGTAAGTCCGTTTTCTGCGTAACATTCAAAACATTTCTCCATAAGTTCATTTTTGCGTTCGATGTGCTGTTGCTCTGTTGTCTTCATGTTGTATCCTCCTATGGTGACTGACCGTTTGTTTATTATTAGTATAACATAGTATTGTAAGAAAAGCAAGGTATGATTGGGAAATTTGATTGTAATCAGAAGGTGAAAGAAGGCGCCCGAAGTTCGGGCCGCTCCAGTCGCAGGAACCAAAAAGAGAATGTGAATAATTGATATGCGCGTTTGCGTTATATTGGATAATTTCAGGCTTAGTGTAATGTATTCAAGGTCTTTTAATGCTTTAATTGATACCATTTCAAGGCTAAAATCTACCAAATCACACTTTTTTGCATTTTTGGGGGAATTTGGTGCCAATTTGGCAGGTCTCACATTGTAATATGTGAAAATTCATGTATCTTTTAGCATATTTATTCTCATATATTATCATAAGTGAGTGTCCTATATAGCAATTAATTATCACCAAATTGCAGATTATTGCCAAAGGAGTGTGAAATAATCATATTATACACCACAATATTGCTTTTTCGGTGTCGCATTTTACTACTAAACGGAGGTCTCCCGGACCTCCAGGGTTCTGCGCTCCGCTCCCGGTCGCAGGAACCAAAAAAGCCACCTCAAAGAGGTGGCTATAATAAGTCGATGCGACAGGATTCGAACCTGCGACCTCTGCGTCCCGAACGCAGCGCTCTACCAAACTGAGCCACGCATCGCCAATCAACGATAGATATCATATCACAACTCAGTTGGGATTTCAAGACCTAATTTGTGGGTGGATGCTAATTCCGGAAATATTCCGGATGACAGAGTGTGACTTATGATACGTTTTGAGTATCGGATATTCTAATTCTACCACTTTTTTGAGGAAAATAGCTAATCTGGGGTGAATTTTGATGATGAATTATTTAAAATAAGACACTTTTATCCTGAAACAGGTCTAATAATTGATATATCTGGGCGGAAACATACTGATTTAGAGCAGGATTTTCACACCAAATCGCCGAAAATGATAAAAAAGGTGCTAAAAGTACAACATACTATATCAAAACCGCTCATCGAATTAGATAACAGACACAACAATCGGAACGAAATATAACTGACTACACCAAAATTGCGGCCGGAATTATCACAAAAGGCAATAAATCAGCCGCACCGTGCCAACATTATCACAAAAGATATCTAGATGATTTATGCAGATAGTCACAGATTTCCACAAATTTCCACTTTGCTACACTATATTCAGAAGCTTCATGCCGTTTTCGTATGCAAAAGCATTCTGCAATGTTTCGACGGCGATGGCCTGCATGGCTTCTTTGGTGAAAAACCCCATGTGGGAGGTTATCAGAACGTTGGGAAATGTGCATAGCCGCGAAAGAATATCATCCTGGATTATTTTGTTGGAGACATCCTCGTAGAAAAGGCCATCCTCTTCCTCGTAGACATCAAGGGCAACAGCACCTATATGACCTTCCTTCAGTCCGTCAATCAGGGCGGCCGAATCGATGAGAGAGCCGCGGGAAGTGTTGGAAATTATGACACCCTGCTTCATTTTGCGGATTGAAAGTTCGTTTATCAGGTGGTATGTGTCAGCTGTTAAAGGGCAGTGGAGTGAGATGACATCGGACTTTTCAAAAAGTTCGTCAAGGGTGACATAAATTGCGTCAAGGTTTTCATTGGGATACAAATCATAAGCAAGAACTTTCATATGAAAACCGTTGAAAATATCAATCATGCACTGACCTATTTTACCGGTGCCGATAACACCTGCGGTTTTGCCGTTGAGATCCTGACCCATGAGACCATTGATACTCATATTAAAATCGCGGGTGCGTGTATAAGCGCGGTGAAGCTTGCGGTTCACTGTCAGAATGGAAGCCATGGAAAATTCGGCGACGGCAGCGGGAGAGTAACTTGGAACACGCAGAACCGTGATGCCGAGAGCTCTTGTGGCATCAAGATTTACGTTGTTAAAACCCGCGCAGCGCAGAAGAATAAGTTTGATACCGAGAGAAGCCAGTGCCTCGGCAATTTGTTCAGTTACATTGTCATTTACAAAAATACAGACTGCATCGAAGCCACTTGCGAGGATAACGGTGTCCGGCATCAGTGAAGATTCAATAAAATGAATTTTCATGCCATACTCCTTGCTGAGTGGTTCAAACCACAGTCTGTCATAAGGTTTGGTATTGAAAAAAGCGATATTCATGATAGTACTCCTTGTAATATTTCAATAGAATTATTACCATATCGGGAGCAGATTATCCATTTATTTCATATGCGCTTCAATCCAGGCCAAAATATCATTGTATACAACATTACGGTCCTTCTCGTTAAGGATTTCATGACGCATGTCAGGGTAAAGCTTTAAGGTAACATCAGTGATGCCAAGTTTCTTATACTGCGTGTACACAGCAGACGGACCCTTGCCGTAATTGCCGACAGGGTCTTCACATCCTGCGGTCACGAGAATCGGCAGGTCATGCGGAATCGAAGCAAGATTACGCTCCTTGCATACGAATTTAAGAAGCTTGAAAAGCGTTCTGTAACCGTTAAGTGAGAAAGTAAAAGTACAATACGGGTCATCACGGTATTTATCGATTATGTCGCGGTCGCGTGAAAGCCAGTCGCTTGGGGATTCTGCGTCGGGGATGCGCTTGTTGTAACTGCCGAATGCAAGCTTGTCAATAAAAGCACTCTTGTAGCGGTCTCCGCGGAAAAGTCTCAAAAAATTCGTGAGAAAAATACCAAAGCCGGTTACAAATGAAGGCATTACACCGGTTCCCATGACGATTGCCCCGTCGATGCCGGTGCCGTACATTGTAAGGTATTTGCGGAAGATGAAAGAACCCATACTGTGACCAAGTATATAATAAGGCACACCTGGATGGGCTTCCTGGGTTATTTTCTTGAGACGGTGAACGTCGCGGACAAGAATTGTCTCGGCATCGTGCTCGGCAAAATACCCAAGGTCCTTCTCTGTTGCAGCGGTGAGTCCGTGGCCTAGGTGGTCTTCGCCGACCACAAGGAAACCGTGACCTGCCATAAATGATGCAAAATCATCATATCGGTCCATATACTCCTCCATACCGTGGACGATTTGAAAAATTGCACGAATATTGCCATCATCAGGTGACCATGAATAGGCATGGCAAGTATTTAAGCCGTCTCTCGACGGGAAACCGAATTCTTTTCTTATTGCCATATAAATTACCTCCGGAATAATAGTATACACATATTTTCTCATATTTTACGGACAAAGTAAACCAACAGAGTTAAAAAAACGTTTGAAAGAAGGGGGATAACCGTCTTGATTTTTTATGCGCCGTAGTTTAATATTAATGTATATACACAAATTTCAGGAGGAACCATAATGGTCAGATTAAGTCAGGGCGGTGCATACCTCTTAGGCGGCACGGAGATTGTTGAAGACAATAACGAAGCAGCTGCAGTTCTTGCGGCTAAGCTTGGAAGTGCTCCGGATAAGAAAGAGGCGGCACACAATACTATTGCATATAATATATTAACATCACATAATACATCGGGTAATGATGAAAAGCTTGAGATTAAGTTTGATAAGCTCACATCACACGATATAACATTTGTAGGAATTATTCAGACTGCCAGAGCAAGCGGACTCGAGAAATTCCCAATTCCGTATGTACTTACGAACTGCCATAACAGTCTTTGCGCTGTAGGCGGAACTATTAATGAAGATGACCATATGTTTGGTCTTACATGCGCCAAGAAATACGGTGGAATATATGTTCCTCCTCATCAGGCAGTTATACACCAGTTTGCAAGGGAGATGCTTGCAGAAGGCGGTAAGATGATTCTCGGTTCGGACAGCCATACCCGTTACGGTGCACTCGGAACGATGGCAGTTGGTGAGGGCGGACCAGAGCTTGTTAAACAGCTCCTTAATAAAACATATGACATTAATATGCCGGGTGTTGTGGCTATTTATCTTACAGGTTCACCGGCCAAGGGAGTCGGCCCTCAGGATGTTGCACTTGCCATTATCGGTGCTGTTTTTGCCAATGGATACGTCAAGAATAAAGTCATGGAATTTGTCGGACCGGGCGTAGCCAATTTAAGCGCTGATTTCAGAATAGGTGTAGATGTTATGACAACAGAGACAACATGCCTCTCATCTATATGGAAGACTGATGACAGAATCAGGGAATTTTATGATATTCACGGAAGAAGTGAATCTTATAAAGAACTTAATCCGGGCAACGTGGCATACTATGACGGCGTTGTATATGTTGACCTTGATAAGGTTAAGCCGATGATTGCCATGCCGTTCCACCCAAGCAATACCTATACAATAGAAGAACTTAATGCTAACCTTGAAGATATTCTTCACGACTGCGAGAAGAAGGCACTTGTAAGCCTTGACGGACAGGTTGATTTCAAGCTCACGGATAAGATTAAGAATGGCAGACTCTATGTTGACCAGGGAATTATCGCAGGATGCGCCGGCGGTGGATTTGAGAATATATGTGATGCTGCCGATATTCTCCGAGGACATTCAATCGGTGCTGATGAATTTACATTAAGCATTTATCCGGCAAGTACGCCTATTTATATGGAACTTGCGAAGAACGGACGTCTTGCGGACCTTATGGAGACAGGTGCCATAGTTAAGACAGCGTTCTGCGGACCTTGTTTTGGTGCCGGAGATACACCTGCCAATAATGCATTTTCAATCAGACATTCGACACGTAACTTCCCGAACAGAGAAGGATCCAAGCTGCAGAAGGGCCAGATTGCATCAGTTGCGCTTATGGATGCGCGTTCGATTGCAGCAACAGCGGCTAACAAAGGATACCTTACTGCAGCAACAGATATTGACGTTGAATATACGGGACCTAAGTATCATTTTGATAGTAATATATATGCTAACAGAGTTTTTGACAGTCACGGAGTTGCGGATCCGGAGCAGGAAATTCAGTTCGGACCGAACATCAAAGACTGGCCTGAGATGGTAGCACTTCCGGAGAACCTCATTATCAAGTGTGTATCCGAGATTCATGATCCGGTTACGACGACGGATGAGCTTATTCCTTCCGGAGAGACATCCTCATTCCGTTCTAATCCGCTTGGCCTTGCGGAGTTTGCACTTTCGAGAAAGGATCCGCTTTATGTAGGACGCGCCAAAGAAGTTCAGAAAGCAGAGAAGGCAAGAGAAGCCGGTAACTGCATGGGAGAAGCACTTCCTGAGCTTCGTGACATAATGCATAAGATCAAAGAAACATTTGATGTAAGCAGAGAAAATACCGGTGTCGGAAGTACGATTTTTGCGGTTAAACCGGGTGACGGTTCGGCCAGGGAGCAGGCTGCATCATGTCAGAAGGTACTTGGCGGATGGGCCAACATAGCCAACGAGTATGCAACCAAGCGATACCGTTCCAACCTCATCAACTGGGGTATGATACCTTTTATTATTGATGAGGGTGAACTTCCGTTTGAGAATCTTGATTATATTTTTGTACCGGGAATTGCCGATGCTATCAAGACCAAAGCATCAAGCGTGAAAGCATATGTTGTGAATAAGGACATGAAAGAATTTGAACTTAAGATTGGTGAACTTACCGATGATGAGCGCAGAATAATTCTTGCAGGATGTCTTATTAACTTCTACAAAGAACAGTAATTTACAAAGCCCGACAGATGTCTGCAGCATTTGCCGGGCTTTACTATACACTCCAATCGCAAGAAAATTTACCCCAAATGATTAATTTTATAACAAATTTGAGTAGAAAAACGAAATTGACTAATCCAAAAAGAGAGTTCATAATCGTTATCAAAAATAAAATTAAGGAGGATGAGTTTGTGAAAACATTGGAGACAAATGACTGGATGATACTTAATAGTATCATATATAAGATTTACACGACTGAGGATGTTACGGTTATGAGAACGGCACTGCTTGAACAGCTTAAGATGATTATGGACTTTGACAGTGCTGATTTCTATCTGGCGGCGGCAGATGACAGCGGCAGACTGGTTGATCAGGTAACATATAACTGCGATGAAGACGGCTCGTCCAAATACAGTGAACTTGATTACAGCCGCGGCATTATGTATAGTGGCAAGAGTATGGTTTACCGTGAAACAGATATTATATCTGATGAGAAACGTGTGCAGACGGAATATTACAGAAAAGTTTACAAACCAAACAGCTGGCACTATTCACTGCAGATAATTCTCGGATACAACAAGGAATTTCTTGGTGTCATAACTTTGTATAGAACTATAGGCAAGGATAATTTTGCATATGACGATGTGTTTGTAATGGACATGATGAAAGACCATCTGGCATACAGGCTGTATCAGGACAGATACGGTAATGACGGACAGGGACGCAAGATGTCCGTTATTGAGATGGGCGAACGTTATGATCTTACCAGGCGCGAATCAACAGTTCTGGCGGCACTTGTGGACGGTGAAGAGAACCAGAAAGTGTGCGATGAACTCAGCATCAGCATAAATACGCTCAAGAAGCATATATTGAATATATATCGTAAAACGGGCGTCAGAAACAGGGTTCAATTATTCAGAATGGTAAAATAGCAATATAAAAATTACCCCAAATAAGTATTAAAATGGCTATAAATAAGTATTGAAACGATAAAAAGATGATAGTAATATATCCGTAAAGCGAAGGAGCTAATCGAAAAGATTGGCTCCTTTTTTGTTATGTTGACGAGTATGAAAGTGCTCGCTATTAATTCCAATTTCAGGATAAGGAGAGGATCATTATGAAAGAAATTAGCATGATTATCAGACCGGAGAAACTCGAAGAAGTTAAATCAATTCTCGATGAGATTAACTGTGGTGGCATGACCATCACAACAGCTATGGGATGTGGCGCACAGAAAGGTGTGACCGGAGTCAACGAAATCAAAGGATTTAAGACAACAATTAACCTTCTTCCGAAGATGATGGTATCAGTCGTTGTAGAAGACAGTGTAGTAGAACCAATTATCATGAAAGTTCGTGAAAAGCTTGCTACCGATCACGTTGGCGACGGTAAGATTTTTATCAAACCTGTTGAAGAGGCCATCCGAATCAGAACAGGTGAGCGAGGAGATAAGGCTCTTTAAGCCGCATCTTACACGAGAAGCACCGGCGGCACTGGCCGGATCATAAGAAAGAGGTGATAACTTTGGGAAAGAACATAGTTGAATTAACCGGAGTAAACAAAATATATGGAACCAATCATGTTGTCAAGGATCTGACATTGACCGTGGAGGAAGGAGAATTCCTTACACTCTTAGGTTCATCCGGATGTGGTAAGACAACAACTCTCAGAATGATTGCCGGATTTGAAGAGCCGACGACCGGAAGCATCAAAGTTGAAGGCGAGGCTATAGAAGAGAAAGAACCGTATGAGAGAGATGTAAACACGGTATTCCAGAGTTATGCATTGTTTCCGCATAAGACCATTTATGACAATATTGCATACGGGCTGAAAATGAAGAAAGTCCCGAAGAAGGAGATTGCCGAAAGAGTTAAGGAAATGATGGAACTCGTCCAGCTTGAAGGATTTGAGAAGAGATATCCTAACCAGCTTTCAGGCGGACAGAAACAGAGAGTTGCGATAGCAAGAGCACTGATAAACAGACCTAAGGTTCTTCTTCTTGATGAACCGCTTGGCGCACTTGATTTAAAGCTTCGTAAGCAGATGCAGCTTGAACTTAAGAGACTTCAGAAAAAACTCAACATTACTTTTATATATGTAACGCATGACCAGGAAGAGGCACTTACGATGAGCGACAGAATTGCAATTATGCATGACGGTGTCATGGATCAGATTGCAACACCTACCGAGATATATGAACATCCGGCGACCAAATTTGTCGCAACATTCATTGGTGAGACCAATATTTTTGAAGGAATGGCCAAGATTGTGGACGGTGATAACATCACAATCGGAATTGAGAACGGTGATATTACCGGATGCGGTGCAGATTTTGCCGCCGGTGAATTTATAACCGTATCTGTAAGACCGGAGAAGATGAAATACTCATATGAACCGGTCGAAGGATTTACAATAGCTGCCAGAATAGTGGATTACATATATGTAGGAAATATCGTGAAATGTGTGGCTGAACTTCCTAATAAGACACAGGTAAAAATAGAACGTCTTGCCGGCGAGGAAGTACCGGCAATCGGAGATGTTGTATGTCTGTATTGGAATAAGGAAGATGCAGTGCTCATTCACAATCTTGATAACAGATTTTATCAGGCTGTTGAAAATGCAGTATTTGCGTAAGGGAGGCGGTTTGTATGACAAAGCACAGATTTAAATCCAAAACGCTGCCGGCCATTTCAATGGTCGGACCTGTGACAATATGGCTTCTGGTGTTTGTAGCAGCACCGCTTGTGTATGTTTTTATCATGAGCTTCTGCGGACTTGATGAATTTTACAATGTAAGTTATCATTTTACGCTTAACAATTATAAGAGACTTGCAGATTCCAACTATGTGGATATATATCTTCATTCGCTTATAATTGCACTTACGACAACAGTTGTGTGCATCCTTTTGGCGTATCCGTTTGCATATATAATAGCCAGAACCAAAAGCAGAAGGAAAAATCTTCTGTATATGCTTGTAATTATACCGTTCTGGACGAACTCTCTCATCAGAATTTACGGATGGAGATCACTTCTTGGTACAAACGGCTGGATCAATACCTTCCTTATGAATTTACATCTTATAAGCGAACCGATTGACTTCCTTTACAAGCAGGGCACCACAATTTTCGGTATGGTTTACTGTCTGTTCCCATTCATGGTTCTGCCGCTTTATACGGCAATTGAGAAACTGGACGGAAGCCTTCTCGAAGCTTCGGCGGATCTCGGAGCCAAAGGACCGAAAACATTTTTCAATGTAATACTTCCGCTTACATCAGGAGGAATTTTTTCGGGAAGCATTATGGTATTTATACCGTGTCTCGGATATTTCTTCGTAGCCGACATACTTGGCGGCGGCAATTCAGATGTAATCGGCAACCTCGTAGAACGTCAGTTCCAGAGCGGTAACAACTGGCCGTTAGGAGCAGCACTTTCGATTATACTTATCCTCGTAACGCTGATTCTGGTAAAGATTTATCAGAAGCTTGGCGGCGATATGGACAGTCTGGGGGTATAGCATATGAAAAAAAGAACCAAGAGAAAATTAAAAAAGATATTCAGTATAATTTTTTGTTCATTAATATATTTGTTTTTGTTCGCACCCATTATATACATAGTGGCCAATTCGTTTAATGCGACCAGATCCAAGCCATACCTGAGCTGGAAAGGCTTTTCGTTAGACTGGTATGTCAAACTGTTTGATAACCAGACGCTTTTACAGTCATTCGGAAACACAATGATTATTGCAATAACAAGCATGATACTTGCAACGGTCATAGGAACGCTGGCCTCGGTAGGAATGTACAAATTTAAATTTAAAGGCAAAGCAGCTATTGACGGACTCTTGTATATACCGGTTGTTATTCCGGAAATCGTCCTCGGAATTGCGCTTCTTACGCTTTTTTCCAACATTAATATTCCGAGAGGCATGCTTACACTTATAATTGCCCACACGACATTCTGTGTACCGTTTGTAATTTTTAACGTGCGTGCACGACTTGGCGGTTATGATATGTCAATAGAAGAGGCAAGCATGGACCTGGGAGCGGGAAGAATAAGAACATTCTTCGAGATAACACTTCCGGTTCTGGCACCGGGAATTGGCGGAGGTGCACTTCTTGCATTTACGCTTTCCATAGATGATGTTATCATCAGTTACTTTGTCAACGGACAGACCAAGACATTTCCTCTCAAAGTATATGAGAGCATAAGAAGTGGTGTTGCACCGGACGTAAATGCGTTATCAACCCTTATTCTTATCGGCACAACCGTTCTTGTCATACTGACACAGAGCGGACTTATAAAAAAGCTGCTTAAGAAGGCATAGTGGTTGGAAAGGAGAGATATTATGAAAAGAAAGAGAATTGTATGCGTAGCACTTTCACTGATGCTTGTATTATCACTTGCAGGATTTACCGGATGTGGTAAAAAATCAGCATCAAACGGGGAACTTAATATTTTTACATGGACAGAATACGTTCCGGAATCAGTTATCGAAGATTTTGAAAAGGAATACGGAATCAAGGTTAACTGGACGACTTTCTCAAGCAATGAGGATATGCTTGCAAAGGTAAAAACCGAATCGGCCGGAACATATGATATAGTACAGCCTTCTGATTATATGGTTGAACAGATGATAGCACAGGATATGCTGATGGAACTTGATAAAGATGTAATTACCAATATTGAGAACATCGACAGCGCATTTCTTGATCCATCATATGACCCGGGCAACAAATATTCCGTACCTTATCAGGGCGGTGTCGCAGTAATCGCGGTCAACACAGATAAAGTTTCCAAAGAGATAACAAGTTATGACGATCTGTTCAGCGAAGATCTGAAAGGAAGCATTGTATCTCTTGATGATTACAGAGCCGTAATCGGTATGACAGCGAGAAGCATGGGATACTCAATGAATGAGACTGACACTGACAAGCTTGCCAAGATAGAGGAGAAGCTTCTTAAACTTAAGGACAATGTTAAAGTATACGATTCAGATTCACCGAAGAACTCGCTTATCTCAGGTGACTGTACGGTAGGTTACTGCTGGGCAGCAGAGATCGCACTTGCACAGGAAGAGAATCCGGCAATCAAAATCGTATTTCCAAAAGAAGGACCTTATGTATTCATGGATAACTGGGCAGTACTTAAGACAGCCAAGAATTCAGAGAATGCGATGAAATTCATAAATTATATGCTTGATTCAGAGACATCACAGAAAGTATCGGAGGAATTTCCGTACCTTAACCCGAATGCCAAGGCAGTTGAAGAACTCGGAGATGAGTATAAGAGCAACGAGGCAAAGAATCCTCCGGCAGATGTAATTGCTTCAGGTGAATATGTATCCAACCTCGATACGGACACACTTGCTATATATGATGCAATGTGGACCAAGTTAAAGAAATAACACCAACAGGAGGAATGTTACATAATGGAAATTAAGAAAATGTATATTGATGGAGAATGGACAGAAGGAACCTCCGGTAAGTTAATTGATTCAATAAATCCTGCAACGGGAGAGGTTATTGCTCAGGTTTACGAAAGCAGCCTTGAGGATACAAACCGTGCCATTGCCGCGGCCAAGAAATCATTCTACGTTACAAGAGAATGGCGTGACATGGATTCACAGCAGAGAGGTGATATTCTCCTTAAGATAGCAGATACCATAGAAAAATACCTTCCGGAGCTTGCAAAACTTGATGCCATCGATAACGGCAAGCCGCTTAGAGAGGCAGAGGGTGACGTTGATGACGGACTTTACACCTTCAGATATTACGCGAGCCTTATCAAAGCTCCGTGCGGAGGCGTATATGAGGTAAACAGCAACTTCGGTACAATGCACTCGTATATGGTTCACGAACCGGTCGGCGTATGCGCCCAGATAACACCTTGGAATTATCCGTTCCTTATGGCCATCTGGAAACTCGCTCCGGCACTTGCGGCAGGCAACAGTATCGTGTTCAAACCAAGTTCCGACACAATGCTTTCAACAATTAAACTTTTTGAGATATTTGAGAAAGTCGGTCTTCCAAAAGGAACTGTCAATCTCGTAGTAGGACCGGGAAGTACGGTCGGTGACCTTTTGGCTTCATCACCTGATGTGGATATGGTAACATTTACCGGAAGCACCGCAGTCGGACAGTCCATAATGCGTGCGGCAGCCGGCAACGTTAAGAAAATCGGCCTCGAACTCGGCGGTAAATCCCCTAACGTCATCTTTGCGGATGCTGATTTTGAAGGCGCTGTTGAATGGGCAATGATAGGTATTTTCTTCAATCAGGGCGAGGTATGCTCCGCCGGTTCAAGAATTATTATTGAGGAATCCATCAAGGATAAATTCGTAGCGCGGCTTGCAGAACGTGCCAACGCAATGACACTTGGCAATCCACTCGACAATCCGGACATGGGACCGCTTATCTCCGAGAAACATATGAACCGTGTTCTTTCCTATATAGAGAAGGGTAAAGCAGAGGGCGCAACTTGTGTATGCGGCGGATTCCGTTACACTGAGGGAGAGTGTGCAAAGGGTTATTTCGTAAGACCTACTATTTTTGATAACTGTACATCGGATATGACGATTGTAAAAGAGGAAATCTTCGGACCTGTAGTTACAATCCAGACCTTTAAGACGGAAGAGGAGGCTATTGCTCTTGCTAACGACACTCCTTACGGTCTGGCAGGCGGGGTATTTACCTCCGATGCAACCCGTGCAATCCGTGTTATCAAGGAAATCCGCGCCGGCATTACCTGGATTAACTGTTACAATCCGACATTCAACGAGGCTCCTTGGGGCGGATACAAGATGAGCGGCATCGGTCGTGAACTTGGTGTCCATGGCCTTGAGGAATACCAGGAGGTTAAGCAGATCAATATGAATCTCACACCGGGTGTACTCGGCTGGTATGAACATTAATCACATATGATAAGAGACTCTCCGGAAGGGATAACCTGCCGGAGAGCTTTTTTATTTGGTCAACTTTATTTGGTTAACTTGTCCGGCTGCATTGCCAAAATCATCCTCTTGTTGTATTATGAGGGTGCGATAAATTTCAGGAGGAAGTTTAAGCTATGAAGAATATACTGGCAATTTTTAAAGCGGATGTCAGGGGTCTTGTAAAGAATGTGCTGGCATTGATAATAATAATCGGATTATGTATTCTGCCATCGCTGTATGCGTGGTTTAATATATATTCTAACTGGGATCCGTACGCCAATACGGGTAATATTAAGATTGCGGCGTACTCGGAGGATGAGGGATATACGGGTGATGACGGTACGGTGCAGAATATGGGCGGGAAAATCCTCGACAACCTTAAAGAGAATACGGCAATAGGGTGGACGATGGTAAATTCAGGGGAAGAAGCCATCGAAGGCGTGAAAAGCGGCGATTATTACGCGGCTGTTGTTATAGAGAAGGATTTCTCATATAAAATGTTTAATATGTTTGCGGAAGGTTTTGCCAATCCGGGAATTACCTATTATGAGAATGAGAAGAAGAATGCCGTAGCCACGAAAATAACCGATACGGCGGTATCGACACTGCAACAGAGTATCGACGCACAGTTTGTTGATGTAGTGATACGTACGGTTTTTGAACAGACCAACAATGTATCGGGAGAGATTGAAACCAATAATAAAATAAAGGAATTTACGGACAAGCTTACAGCAGTTAATAATAATCTTATAACATATGAGACTACGATAGAAAGCCTGATATCAGCCAATAAAGAGCTTACCACGTCGGTGGGAAAGGCACAGGACGAGATTGACAGCCTTAAAGGACAGGTTGATACCGGAATTGATGATGTGACCGGAGTGCAGAACGGAATAAGCACCACGAGGACAAGTCTCAGTGATTTTAACGCCAAGGTAAAAGAAAGCGTGGCGCAGATAGAGTCATCACTCGATAAAGTGGTATCGGAACTGGAGAATACAACGGTTACCGATGATGTCCGGAAAATGGCGGACGATATGATACAGACGATGAAGGATGTCAATACACTTAAGAAAGAGGCGCTTAAGCTTGAGGCGGCCATTAAGGGAATAAAGCTTCCGTCGGATTATGATAAAGAGACGCAGGATGCGTTGAATGCCATCGGGTCTGTAATCGGAAATGCCGATGACATAAGAGAAGTTATCAATGGACTGGGTATTACGGATGCGGCAGATAAAGTAACTTCCCGGATAGAGGCAGAGCTTGCCAAAAAGACAGACAGTGTTGAGGATGCGGTAAGGACATGCAAAGATTATGCTTCCAATATGCGTAATATGTTCACCAACAGTCTCATGCCGCAGATTGACGGAATACTTGCCAATACGGAACAGATACTTGCCACTGTTAATACATTGCTTGAAAGCATTAATACAACACTTGAAAATACAGGAACGATTTTTGACGGAATGGTATCGACGATTGGTAGTACCAATCAGAGCCTTGAGCAGATGCAGGTGATCATTCAGGGCGTGAGTGAGAAACTTAAGTCTGTGACAGAACTCTTTAATGGTACGACAGAAGATGAAAGGGTGCAGGCACTTAGGAAGCTTATGAGCGGTGACCCGGATACTTATGGGGAATTTTTCTCCGAACCGGTGAAAATAGATACCGTGGAAGTATATCCGATAGCCAATTACGGTTCGGCGATGACACCGTTTTATACCGTGCTTGCGCTGTGGGTAGGTGCACTTTTGTTAACTGCACTCGTTAAGGTTAAAGCCGAACCTAAGAATCTTCAAGGCGTTAAGCTGCATCAGCTGTATTTCGGAAGATATCTGCTGTTTTTCGTACTCGGGCAGATACAGGCGTTGGTAGTTGTATTAGGCGATATATATCTGCTGCACTGCCAGATCCTTGACAAGGGTTTGTTCTGGTTTACCGCTTCACTTACAAGTTTCGTATTTACATTGCTGGTGTACTCGCTGACGCTTTCGTTCGGAGACATAGGCAAGGCAGTCGCGGTGGTAATAATGGTTATCCAGATTGCGGGTTCGGGCGGAACATTCCCGATAGAACTTCTGCCGTCCGTATATCGTAATATATATATTTTCTTCCCGTTCCCATATGCGATTAATGCGATGCGTGAGACAATCGGAGGAATGTACGGCAATATGTATGTAAAATCGTTGCTGCAGCTGATGATTTTTGCGGTGGCGGCGCTTGTGCTCGGACTGGTCATAAGAAAACCTTTTATTAAGTGGAACCATTTCGTTGAGAAGCGAATGGAAGACACGAAGATGATGTAGGAGGGACTTGAGATGAGTAATGATAAATATCGTAAAGCATACAATATGGTAATTGAATATGAAAAAGAGGCACATAGAAAGAATCAGAAAAGAATTGCGGTGGGTCTGAAACTGATAATCATAATTCCGCTTATATTCCTGGCACTGCTTTTTTTTACCGGCAGTTCCAAAGTGATATTTTTGATATTGTGGATTGTATCTCTTTTTATACTTGCGGCATATCTGATCACAGTTGAGTATATGGATTACAACCTTATGGAGCGTATGGCGAAACTGCGCGGACAGGATGAAGATATGGAGAATTATGATCTTATAGGCAATGATGCCATAGAAAACAGGATTCGTGATGTACTTGATAAAATAGATGGAACGGAGGCCGGACATGAAGAACATAATTAGGATTTTTCTGGCGGATATGCGAAGACTCAGCAAAAATGTGGTGGCTGTTGTGGTAATTATGGGTTTGTGCATAATACCGTCTTTGTATGCATGGTTCAATATTTTTTCCAACTGGGACCCGTACGGACCGGATTCAACGTCCAATCTTAAAGTTGCGGTTGTGTCACTTGATGCGGGATGCAAGGTTGCGTCGATTGATCTGAACGTTGGTGACAGCGTTATTTCCGGACTCAAATCCAACAAAACGATCGGATGGGTTTTTACGGACACTGATAAAGAGGCGGTTGAAGGCGTTGATAACGGAGATTACTATGCGGCACTTGTTATTCCGGAAGATTTCAGCGAAGATATGATAAGTTTCCTGGGCGGCGATGTTGAACACCCTGAGATTACATATTATGAGAATGATAAGAAAAACGCCATTGCTCCTAAGATTACCGGTAAAGCCAAAACTGCCGTTCAGGAGCAGGTCAACTCAACTTTTGTGAGCACGCTGGCACAGAGCCTTATGGAAGTAAGTAATATTATCGGGCAGCAGGGCACGGATAATAACGTGCTTTCGTCAGCCACGGACAAACTCACACAGTTAAGGGATAATCTGAAATTGTGCTCGGGACTTCTGGGATCTTTTACGGGCATAACCGACTCGGTATCGGAACTTATGTCCGCAGGACAGGCAGTACTGCCCAATCTTGAGGATATGATCAATAATGGTAAGGATACGCTTAATTCCATACAGGGAGCCGCAATTGATAATTCAAGCAATGCCCAGGCAGTTCTTGATATGATAAAATACAGCTTCAAAGTGGTGGACGGTGCGCTGGATGATTTTGAAAATCAGCTTGATACAGCAATTGACTCGGTTACTGACCGCATTGATGATATGGATAAGATGGACTCACTTAAAGAAGTTCTTCCTTATATAAGAAAGCTTTATGACAATGCGGTATTGGGACTGACCGGGGATGAGATTAAAGCGCAGGCGGAAGTGGTTGATAAATGTTTTGATGCCATTGAAGATGATCTGAAAAACATCGGGAACGATAAGGAAACAGTGGATGCAGGGATTACGGCATTGTATAATGATATCAAGGCGCAGATACAATCATGCCGTGATGCTTTGTCGGCAGCCGGAAACAGCCTTGAAAGTTCGGTTATACCTGATATCAGGCAGACAATGACATCCGTGCAGAAATCAATGCTTGATGTACAGACGATGCTTGGAGGTGTAAATGGGGATTTCTCTGATGTAAGCAGTGTTATGGATGAATATCAGGATATTCTTAAAGACGGCACTGCAGGTGTCACTGAGTCCAAGACGCAGGTTGATAATGTAATTGCAGGACTCGACAGTGTGATAGAAGCACTTGATAAAATTGCCGATTCGGACGAATACGGTGAGATGCTGGATATGCTCATGACCGATCCGGCGAAACTGGCATCGTTTATCGCATCACCTATACAGGTTGACACCCGGGAAATATATCCGATAGCCAATTACGGCTCGGCTATGGCACCTTTTTACACGATACTGGCACTCTGGGTCGGTGCACTTATACTGGTTGCGATTGTCCATGTAAAGGTTCTTCCGGAATCCGGGATAACCAATGTGAAACCGTATCAGCAGTACTTCGGAAGATATATTTTCTTCTTCCTTATGGGACAGGCGCAGACACTTATAACGGTTCTTGGTGAAATATTTTACATTAAAATACAATGCCCGCATCCGTTTTTGTACTGGCTTGCAGCTGCAATAAGCAGTCTGGTGTTTACATTATTTATATACTCGCTCACTGTGGCATTCGGCAATGTCGGAGAGGCACTCGCGGTAATTGTAATGGTAATCCAGGTGGCCGGCGCGGGCGGAACGTTCCCGATAGAGACGCTTCCGCAGGTGTACCGGAATATATATAAATACCTGCCGTTCCCATACGGAATGAATGCGATGAGGGAATGCATAGGCGGAATGTACGGACATAATTATATACGATACCTTGCGGTGATGGGAATTTATGTGGTAATTTCATTGATAATAGGACTTGCGTTGGCGGTTCCTTTCAGAAAAATGAATGAAAAAATAGAACACAGCAAGCAAAAATCCGATGTTATGATATAATTTGGTGTTTGATACGTTAATAATGTAAAGTTATGCAGAATTTTATTGCCTTTTTACAAATTAAGTGTTATATTGTGCTAGTAAAATATCAACAGGAGGAAAAATATATGAAAAAGAAAATTGCACTTGTTCTTGTAGCAGTTATGGCAGCCACAGCACTTTTTGCATGCGGCAAGAAGGATAACGGCAGCGGAACAGCTAAGAAGACAGCTAAGGTTATAGACATTGACCTCACAAGTGAGGAATACGCTTTCGGTGTTGACAAAGATCAGGCAGATCTCCTTGAGTCAGTTAATAAGTTCACTAAGGAGATTAAGGACAACGGTAAGTTCGATGAGATTTGTAATCACTATTTCGGAGACGGTGAGCCGGTTGCAGTTAAGTCAGCAACACTTGATGACAGCAAGGATCAGCTTGTAGTAGCTACCAATGCTGCATTTGAGCCGTTTGAGTACACCAAGGGTGACAGCTACTATGGAATCGATATGGAAATAGCAGCAGCACTTGCTGAGTATCTTAATAAAGAGCTCGTAATCCAGAACATGGATTTCGATTCTGTTTGTCTTTCTGTAGGCCAGCACAAATGCGATGTCGCAATGGCAGGTCTTACGGTTAAGGATGAGAGAAAGGAATACGTTAATTTCTCGGATTCTTACTATCAGGCATCACAGAAGCTTATAGTTCCTTCAACAGACTCCAAGTTTGATTCATGCAAGACCAAGGAAGATGTTGAGAAGCTTCTCGGAGAATTAGACAGCAGTGTTAAGATTGGTTACCAGAACGGAACAACAGGTTCACTTTATGTTCAGGGTGATGAAGAGATGGGATTTGCAGGACTTAAGGCAACCGGTACAGGATACAAGAACGGTTCACTTGCAGTACAGGATCTCATAAACGGCAACCTTGATTATGTAATTATTGATGCTGCACCGGCTAAGTGCATTACAGATTCACTTAATGCAATGCAGTAATTAAAGCGAAAGAGGTTTACATGGGTAATTTTGGTCTGAAAGTTAATAGATTCTATGAGATTTTCGTGGAACAAAATGGCTATGTCATGGTATTAGAAGGGTTGAAAAACACCCTTCTAATTGCGGTTATAGGCCTTATAATCGGTATTGTCATCGGTACGCTCATCGCAGCAATCAGAACAATACCGCAGTATAAAGTTCTCCCGAGAGTCCTTAACGGAATATGCAGTGTATATGTAGGAATATTCAGAGGAACACCTATGGTTGTCCAGCTGCTTGTATTTTACTATGTTATGTTGCCACTTATGGGCGTGAAGATGACGGGCGTGCAGGTGTCCATGATCGTTTTCGGTCTTAACAGTGCCGCATATATATCGGAGATAATGCGAAGCGGTATTATGTCCGTCGACAGCGGACAGATGGAGGCAGGACGTGCAGTCGGACTTTCGTACGGAACGACAATGATGAAAATAGTTATTCCTCAGGCGGTCAAGAACATCCTTCCGACTCTCGGTAATGAGTTTATTGCGCTGATCAAAGAGACATCCGTAGTAAGCTTTGTCGGAGCGACCGACCTTTATGTAGCATTTAACTATATAGGCAGTAACAGTTACGAATTTATGGTTCCGTATCTTGTAATGGCATTGATTTACATTGTTCTGGTCCTTATCATTACATTGGGAATTAAGACTATGGAAAGGAGCTTGAGAAGAAGTGATAGACGTCATTAATCTTGAAAAACATTTTGGCGACAACGAAGTGCTCAGAGGAATCGATGTTACGATCAACAAAGGCGATATCGTTGTTGTAATCGGTCCTTCAGGCTCCGGTAAAAGTACATTCTTAAGATGCCTTAACTGTATGGAAGACCCTACGGGCGGACAGATAATTTTCAACGGCGTGGATATTGCCGATATGAAGGTTAATATCAATGTTCACAGAAGGCATATGGGAATGGTATTCCAGCATTTTAATCTGTTCCAGAACAAAACTGTTATACAGAATATTATGCTTGCACCGGTTTATCTGCAGTGCCAGGATCTCAGAAAAGACAAGCGCTACAACAGATGGACTAAGTTTACGAATATATTCAGAGGTAAGAATAAGAAAGAGCTGAGGCAGATTACGACGGATGTGGCCACGATTAAGCGTGAAGCCAAAGAAAATGCGATGTCGCTCCTTAAGAGAATCGGGCTTGAGGATAAAGCGGATGCTTATCCGTCAACACTTTCCGGAGGACAGAAACAGCGTGTCGCAATCGTGCGTTCGCTTGCGATGAACCCCGACGTAATTCTTTTTGACGAGCCGACAAGTGCGCTTGACCCGGAGATGGTCGGAGAAGTACTTGATCTTATGAAAGCGCTTGCCAAAGAAGGAATGACGATGGTAATCGTTACTCATGAGATGGGATTTGCCAAGGAAGTTGCCACCAACGTGATATTTATCGATGAAGGCAAAATTCTTGAGAGCGGTGAGCCGAAAGAATTTTTCGGAAATCCGAAGAATCCTAGGCTTAAGGAATTCTTATCCAAGGTTTTAGCATAAAAAGATTGATATTCCCATGAGAATGGGGTATGATAATCAACATGAAGCAAAGAGGCTTTAAGATACCTGTCTTAAAGTCTCTTTTTAATTTACGCGGATACATAGGAGATGCTATTATGAGTATTTTTGACATTGTTGGGCCGATAATGGTAGGACCTTCAAGTTCACATACGGCCGGTGCCGTAAGAATAGGACTTGTTGCGAGGCGGCTGTTGGGTGAGGAAATCAAATCAGCACAGATTCTGCTGTATGGTTCGTTTCTGGCAACCGGTAAGGGGCACGGAACGGATAAAGCACTGGTTGCCGGACTTCTCGGCATGAAACCGGATGATTACCGGATTCCGCACAGTATGGAAATTGCTGCAGACCGTGGGATTGACATTGAATTTGGAGAGGCACATCTTAAGGAGGCGCATCCCAATACGGCGCAGATACGCCTTACCGGAGAGACCGGGAAGACTTTGGAGGTAATCGGTGAGTCGCTTGGCGGTTCGAGAATTAATATCGCACAGATAGACGGAATAGAGACTAATTTTTCCGGAGATTGTCCTACACTTATTGTTCATAACCTGGACCAGCCGGGACATGTATCAGAAGTTACATCTATGCTGGCGCACAAATCCGTCAATGTTGCGGCAATGCAGTTATACAGGTCGGCCAGAGGCGGACGTGCCGTTATGGTTGTGGAGTGCGATCAGGAAATTCCTGCGGACGGTCTTAAGTGGTTAGAGAAAATAGAGGGCGTTCTTAAGGTTACTTATCTTAGCAAGTCCGAGGATGGAGGCAGTCATGAAGTATAATTCAATTCAGGATATTCTTAATATATGTGAAGAGACGAAAAAGCCGTTCTGGCGTGTTATCATGGAAGAAGATATGCAGGAAAGCGCCATGCCGGAAACGTCAAGTTTTGAAAAAATGCGGGAAATGTACCGTGCGATGGCAGATGCCGACAGGAATTATGATGCCGGCCTGAAATCGGAGAGCCGTATGACCGGAGGTGACGGACAGAAACTGCATGAATATAATGAAGCGGGGCGTAATCTGTGCGGCAATTTTGTTGGACTTGCGATGGAAAAAGCAATCAAGATGGGTGAATCCAATGCGTGCATGAGAAGAATTGTAGCGGCACCGACGGCAGGAGCCTGTGGTGTAATTCCGGCGGTTCTGCTAAGTTATCAGGAATTATATCATGCTGAAGAAGACAGAATGGTCGAGGCAATGTTTACGGCAGCAGGAATAGGTAATGTAATTGCCATGAATGCTTATATTGCAGGTGCATCAGGCGGATGTCAGGCAGAAATCGGCTCCGCGAGCGCCATGGCAGCAGGTGCACTATGTTATCTGCAGGGAGGCACGAACGGACAGATTGCGTCCGCGTTGTCATTTGCACTCAAGAATATGCTGGGTCTTACCTGTGATCCTGTTATGGGACTTGTTGAGGTGCCGTGCGTGAAACGTAACTCGGCCGGTGCAGTGAATGCCATAGCAGCCACGCAGCTTGCGATGGCAGGAATTGTCAGTGCAATAAGCCCTGACGATGTCATAGATTCCATGCGCCGGATTGGTAACGCGATGAGCCCAAGCCTTAAGGAAACGGGAGAAGGCGGCCTTGCAGCAACCGCCTCGGCACAGAAATTCATGCAATCTGAACCATAATTTTATAATGAAGATTTTGACCGGACTGCATGGAATAACTAATTAAAAAGTACCAGATTTACAAAAAATAAGTAGAAAAATGGTAGATATTAGGAATTGAAAAATAAGTAATGCAGGTGTACTATAATCACAACTTAAGCAACGGGGCTTAAAGATACGAACAATATCTTTAAGTCCTTTTTTTATTATCAGGAGGTTTTATTATGAGTTATGAACAGGTTAGCAAAGATTTGGAAAAGGTTATAGGTTATATCCATTCGGATGAACTTACGGATGCCGAGAAGAAAACAATGACGGAGCAGACACTCGATTATTTCGATAATTATGTAAGTCCGGGATGGCTTAAATATCGTAAATCGGTATCAACAAATTCTGCAGTTCTTGAATGGACAGACCATGACGGCGTTTGTGACGGACTTTACGGAGAAGAATTTATCGACTGCCTCGGTGGTTTCGGTATTTATACATGCGGACATCGTAATCCGGAAATTCTTGATACGGTTAAAGCACAGCTTGACCATCAGGCACTTCATTCACAGGAGCTTCTCGATCCGCTCCGCGGATATCTTGCAAAAGCAGTTGCAGATATTACACCGGGCGACCTTCAGTACTGTTTCTTTACAAACGGTGGTGCTGAGGCAGTAGAGATGGCTCTTAAGCTTGCAAGGATTGCTAAGGGCGGCGGATGGTACATCTCAACCGTAGGTGCTTTCCACGGTAAGTCATTCGGTGCTATTTCAATGGGCGGCAAGAGCACATACAGAGTTCCGTATCTTCCGATGGTACAGCAGGTACAGCATGTTGAATACGGTAATGCGGAAGATGCTGAGAAAGCAATCAAGAATCTTCTCGCAGTTGGCGAGAGAGTTGCCGGTATGATTGTTGAGCCTATCCAGGGTGAAGCCGGTGTAATCGTTCCTCCGGAAGGATATCTTAAGAAACTTCGTGAGATTTGTGATAAATATGATGTTGCACTTATTTTTGATGAAATCCAGTGTGGTATGGGTAGAACAGGTACAATGTGGAGATGCGAAGCTGAAGGTGTTGTTCCTGATATCATGACATTCGGTAAAGCATTCGGCGGCGGCATAATGCCGATAACAGGTATTATCTGCAGACCGCAGATGTGGGTACAGCAGCTCATCGATAACCCATGGCTTCTCGGATCACCTACATTCGGTGGTAACCCTGTATGTTGTTCAGCAGCAATCGCTACGATCAAGTATATGATTGATAACGATATTCCGGGACAGTGCGCAAGCAAGGGTAAGCTTCTCAAGGCAGGACTTGAGTCACTCAAGGCTAAATACCCTGAAATCATTGATGATGTAAGAGGACTCGGACTTATGCTTGCTGTTGAGTTTAAGACCTGCGATATCGGATATTCCGTAGCCAAGGGACTTTTCTCAAGAGGAGTAATGACAGCCGGTACTCTTGTAAATGCCAAGTGTATTCGTTTTGAACCGACAGCAGTCATTACTGAAGAGCAGATTGCACAGGTTATTGAGAGAATGGATGCAGCACTTGCAGACACTAAGAAAGAATTTGAATTGTAATAAACATAGACAGTGCCGCAGTGAAAACTGCGGCGCGTCATATAAGGAAAGAAGGATTGTATTATGTTAAAGGATGAATTACCTGAAATCGTTACCGGTACAGTTCCGGGACCTAAAGCCAAAGAACTTTTAGACAGAAGAAATGCCGCAGTTCCAAAAGCACTGTGCGGTTCAACATATCCTATCTGCATCGCGAGAGGCGAGGGCGCAATGATTGAGGACCTTGATGGCAATAAATTCCTCGACTGGATCGGCGGTGTCGGTGTTCTCAATATGGGTTATTCAAGACCTGAGGTCGTAGAGGCAGTTAAGGAGCAGGCCGGCAAATATTTCCATACCATTTTTAATGTAGTGGTTCATGACGGTTATGTTGCACTTGCGGAGAAATTCAACCAGACAATTCCTTGCCGCGGAGATAAGAAAAAAACATATTTTGCCAACTCGGGTGCCGAGGCTGACGAGAACGCAATCAAGGTTGCGAAGGCGTACACAGGAAGACCGAATGTGGTATGTTTCTCCGGTGCTTTCCACGGAAGAACCAACCTTACAATGGCACTTACGGCCAAGAAGGCATATTCACTCGGCATGGGACCTTTCCCGTCAGGAATTTACAGAGCAGATTATCCATATCTGTACAGAGCACCTAAGGGATATACCGAAGAGGAAGCAATCAAATATTACATTGATAAAATATATAAACTTTTTGACGAGTCAACACCGGCATCGGATGTGGCATGTATGATAATCGAACCTATTCAGGGCGAGGGCGGTTTCGTTCCTGCACCAATAGAGTGGGTCAAGGCAGTGCGTAAAATCTGCGATGACAACGGAATCCTTATGATTGCCGATGAGGTTCAGTGCGGTAACTGCAGAACCGGACGTTATTTCGCATCAGAATATTGGGCAGAGGCCGGCGCAGCACCTGACATTGTATCAACAGCCAAGTCAATGGGTGCAGGTATGCCAATCAGTGCAATCACGGCGAGCGAAGAAATCATGGATTCGGTTCCGGCCGGAACAATCGGCGGTACATATTGCGGCAACCCTGTTTCATGTGCCGCAGCCAATAAGGTAATGGACATTATGAAGGCAGAGGATTTTGCCGGAAAAGCCCGTCATATTGCCGACAGAGTTATGGCTAAGTTCAATGAGTTCAAGGAAAAATACCCGGTTGTCGGAGATGTCCGCGGACTTGGTGCCATGATTGGTGTTGAGTATGTCAAAGACAAGGAGTCCAAGGAACCTTATGGCGAGTTCGTATCTAAAATGATACAGAACGCGATTCAGATGGGTCTTCTTATGGAAAATGCGGGAACCAACGGTAATGTAATCCGTTTCCTTGCACCGCTTGTAATGACTGACGAACAGATGGAAAAAGGTCTTGAGATTTATGAGGCAGCCCTTGTTAAGACAATGAAGGATCTTGGACTTTAATTCGGAGGCACATATGAATTTTAACTATTATCTGCCGGTAAACCTTATATTTGGCCGGGGCAAGGCTGAACTGATAGGAACCGAGGCAGCTAAATACGGTAAAAAAGCACTTATCGTTACCGGCCATTCCAGTACGAAGAAATCAGGTCTTCTCGACCGTGCAGTAAAGCTTCTGGCCGATGCGGGACTTGAGAGTGCGATATATGACAAGGTAAGCCAAAATCCGCTTACAACTACAGCAATTGAGGGCGCTGATTTTGCCAAATCCGAGGGATGCGATGTTGTCATCGCACTTGGCGGCGGCAGCATCATGGATTGTGCCAAGGCGATAGCTTTTATCGTGAAGAATGATGGAGATATTAATGATTATATCTTTAACAGAAAGCACAGTGATGAGGCACTTCCGCTGATCCTGGTCCCGACTACATGCGGTACGGGAAGCGAGGGCAACGGTTTTGCGGTTCTTACCAATCCGGATACCGGTGACAAGAAGTCGTTACGCTGTCCTGCAATTGTAGGCAAGGCTTCAATTATTGATTCCGAGCTTATGGAGACGATGCCGAAATCCATTCTTGCATCGGTTGGCTTTGATGCGTTGTGCCATTGTATGGAAGCATACACTTCCAAAATCGGTCAGCCGATCACGGATATGCTTGCACACGAGGGCATGGCACTTATCGGTGAGCATCTGGTCAAAGTATACAAGGGCGAGGGCACCGCAGATGACTGGGATGCCATCACATGGGCCAGCACCATCGGCGGAATGGTAATCAATACTGCCGGTGTAACACTTGCGCATGGCATGGAGCATCCGGCGAGCGGCCTTAAAAATATCGTACACGGCCGCGGCCTTGCAGCACTTACTCCGATAATCACCGAGATGAGTGTGGGCGGTGCACCTGAGAAATTCGCTGAGATTTCAAGATGTCTTGGCGGCACGGACGAAAAGGACTGCGCGGAGCGTATCAATACTCTGCTCAGTCAGATAGACCTTAAGATAACTCTTGGCGAACAGGGGATTAAGGAGGAGGATGTTGATTGGATGGTGGATAACTTTTTTAAGGTATCTATCGGAAATTATAACAATCATCCTGTTACCTTTACCAGAGAGCAGATTAAGGAAATTTACCTTAAGGCATTATAGCATTCATAATGCGTAATAATAAAACATCCTAACAGAACCGGCAACGAGGCATAAGGCTTTCGCTGCCGGTTTATTAGTGAAAGGCGGTGAATCATGAAGGGTAACGCTAAAATTGTAAAAACAATATCGGTCATCATGCTCATTCTTGCTGGAATGATATGGGGAGGCTCATTTGTGGTCGTAAAGGATTCACTTGATTACATCACTCCATTATGGCAGTTGGCGTTGAGGCTTCTGGTGGCATCCGTTCCGGCAGCAGTTCTTGCTGTAATCAACCTTAATAAATGGGACAGAAAATCTATCTGCCACGGAGCAGTTCTGGGCGTGATTTTTGCTGCCGCACTGATATTCCAGAATAAGGGTATGCAGTATGTAAGTGCCTCCAAATCCGCGTTCCTTACCGGAACGTATGTGGCGTTTCTTCCCGTCATAGAAATCGTTTTCTTAAGACGCAGGGTTGCTGCGAGAAAAATCATCGCGGCCGTCATATGCACCATCGGTGCAGCAGTGCTTACTTTACAGGGACGCTTCGTGCCGGAGTGGGGCGATTTGTCGCTGCTTGCGTGTGGTGCACTTTATGCCGTACATCTTATATATATTGACGAGAATATGTCAATCAATCCTATACTTCTGCACATAGGTCAGATAATAGCGGCGGCGGTTATTTGTCTGGCAGTGGCATTCATAGCGGAGCCGATGCCCGCCGCAGTCAATCCAAGGTGCGTTCCCGGACTTTTGTATTGCGGTATATTTGAGGTGTTTGTGGGATTTTTCTTTCAGCTTCTCGGACAGAAAAATGTGAGTACCTCCCTTTCGGCAATCCTTTTGTCAATGGAGTCGGTATACGGAGCAATTTTCTCGGCGATTTTTCTGGGAGAAAAGATGACACTCAGAATGGCGATAGGCAGTGCGCTTATTGTATCTGCAGCAATTATTAATTCATACACAAGGAAGGTATCAGATAATGAAATTAAATTCGACACCCGCAGCTGACGGGTATTATATGCCGGCAGAATATGCCGCACAGGATAAAATATGGATGATCTGGCCGGAACGGCCGGACAACTGGCGCGATGATGCGGTGCCTGCACAGCAGGCATATGCGGCTGTTGCCAGAGCGATAAGTGAATTTGAGCCTGTCACAATGTTAGCTTCAGAGGCTCAGTACGAAAAATGCAGAAGTGAGCTTCCGCCTGAAATAAATGTCATCAAAATGGAAAGTGATGACGCGTGGTGCCGCGATGTAGGTCCGACTTTCCTCATAAACGGCAAGGGAGGCCGTCGTGCGTGCGACTGGACTTTTAACGCCTGGGGAGGCAAGGTGGATGGCCTTTACGATACATGGGATAAGGATGATAAAATCGCTTCTTCCATATGTAATCTGGAGAATGTTGATTATTACCGCACGGATAATTTTGTCCTTGAGGGTGGTTCCATCCATGTTGACGGCGATGGCACGCTTCTTACGACACGGATGTGTCTTCTGAGTGCCGGACGCAATCCTCATATGACGAAGCAGGAGATAGAGTTACGACTCTGCGAATATCTGGGTGTTACCAAGGTGCTATGGCTGCGTGATGGAATAGATCCTGACGAGACCAACGGTCATATAGATGATGTGGCATGTTTTGTCGCACCCGGCGAGGTGGCCTGCGCATATACGGATAATCCAAAGCACCCTTTCTATGATGCTCTCCAAAAAGCTTATACGGATTTATGTGGGATGACGGATGCCAAGGGACGTCCGCTTAAGGTGCACAAGATTTGCTGCCCGGAGGAGACTGTGCGCATCGGTGATTTTAACATCCGTGCGGTTAATGGAAGCAAGGCCCGCAATGAGGGCGATATATGTATTGCTTCATATATTAATTTCCTTATAGTAAACGGAGGTGTAATCGTGCCGCAGTACGGTGATGTCAATGATGCTCTGGCACTCAGACAGCTGCAGGAAATCTTCCCTGACCGCAAAGTTGTCGGTGTATACACAAGGGAGATTGTGTATGGCGGCGGAAATATTCACTGCATAACGCAGCAGGAGCCGCGGATAGTATAATACACTAATATCCCCCAATCCAGGAAATACTTCAATAAAGTGATAATCTGCTGAACGAATTATGATGTCCAAATCAACAAAATCACACTTTTTTGCGTTGTTTTGATGATTAAGTGATAATTTATGTGGTATCGCATAGGAAGAGCAAAATCAAAAGTATAATAAATTATTCACCAATTATCCCTTTAATCGTAAAAATTGGCAAATTGGGGAGAAAGATGTGATTTTGGAGCAAGATATGAAGACAGAAAGTAACACTTAAAAGACCAAAAGAGCAGAAAAAGTGATAAATATATAATATATTAAATGAATAATTCCCGCGGGGAAGCTTGATACCGGCCGGGAAAGCAGCGCCGCGAGCCCACACCGCGCTAATTATGTGAAATCCCCCAAACTTGCCATTTTGCCTGCAATATCTTATAATATAGATATGAAATATAATAATCAGGAGGACGTAATTTATGCAGTATTCAATTGAAGGAGAACCGTTGCCGGTAGTTATCTGTAATCTGGCACCGGGAGAGACTATGATTACAGAGAAAGGTGCCATGTCATGGATGTCACCAAACATGCACATGGAGACCAGAGGCGGCGGAATCGGCAAGATGTTCGGAAGAATGTTTTCTGGTGAAAGCATGTTTGTCAATGAATATACGGCTCAGAACGGACCGGGAATGATAGCATTTGCATCAAGTTTTCCGGGATCGATAAGAGCGTTCCAGATTACACCGGGTAATGATCTGATATGTCAGAAATCAGCATTTCTTGCTTCGGAAGTAGGCGTTGAACTTTCCATGCATTTTCAGAAAAGACTCGGAGCAGGCTTTTTCGGAGGAGAAGGATTCATAATGCAGAGACTTTCCGGTAATGGAATCGCATTTATTGAAATAGACGGTTACGTCAAGGAGTATGACCTTGGACCGGGTCAGCAGATAATAATAGATACAGGTTACCTTGCAGCGATGTCATCCACATGCAGCGTAGATGTCGTTACTGTTCCGGGAGTTAAAAATATGCTCTTCGGTGGAGAAGGTATATTTAACACGGTTGTTACGGGACCGGGCCGTGTATACATACAGACAATGCCGGCATCACAGCTCGCAGCAGCGCTCGGCGGAGTGGGAACAGCATCCAAATAAACATTCATAAACGAATATTTTTAAGCATACCATATAACACATCAGATAATGAGTGTGAACGGTATGCTTAATTTTTTGTGGGCTGGAATGATACTTCTGGGAGTCGCATATGGGGCGGCAGCCGGAAGAATAGAGGATGTAAGCAACGGATTTATTGAAGGCGGGGGCGAGGCTGTATCATTGTGTATAACCATGCTCGGAATAGTGTCATTGTGGACGGGAGTAATGGAAATAGCCAGAAAGAGCGGGCTCATAGCAGGATTTAAGAAAAAAATAGCACCGCTCATCAAATGGTTTTTCCCGGATGTGCCGCCTGACCACCCAGCATCAGAGTATATAGCAATCAACCTGATAGCAAATTTCTGCGGCCTCGGCTGGGCAGCAACCCCGGCGGGACTTAAGGCAATGGAAGCCCTCGCCGCTTTGCAGGATGAACGTGCCGGACATCATGTAACCAAAGCATCTGATGCGATGTGCGCGTTTCTGATAATAAATATATCATCAATACAGTTGATACCCGTAAATATAATCGCATACCGGGCGGAATACGGAAGTGTAAATCCGGCGGCGATTATCATTCCGGGAATCATAGCAACCACTATAAGCACGCTTGCGGGCGTGATTTTCTGTAAGATCAAATATAGACAGAGGTATTAGCCTCTTCGCTTCATCGCGATATTCACAATGCATACGGCAATCATCGCATACATGACACCGGCGATAACCCACATCCCTGCCGTTATGCCCGCACTGTCCGCGAGACTTCCGACTATCATCGGCAGGATGGTGGAGCCAACGCAGCCGACTGCAAACATTATTCCGCCGGAAATGCCCTTGCCTTTGATGAACTCGTCAGCATTTTCAGCATTGACCGGGGAGATGGCGGCCATAAAAACAGCCATTATTACAAGTATCACAACAGATACTATACTTCTGTCACACAGGATAAGTGCGGTAAGCGCCGCGGCAAGACCAATCCACTGGCAGATGAGCAGATTTGCGCGGTCAAAGCGCTTCATGCAGGCTCCGACAAAAAGCCTGATAAAAATAATTATCAGCCAGAACACGGAAAACATGGTCTGCGCCATTTTTTCGGAAAGCAGGCCGGACTGCGTGAGATATGTGATAATCCATGAGTTGACGGCAACTTCCACGCCGATATATCCGAAATATAATATGTTACATATATAATACCGAGGATTTTTTAGAAAAGCAAAATCTTTACGGGATAATTTTTCTCCGGCCCGGGCGGCAGAAGATGTTTTAACACCCGCAAATCCCGGAAGAAGGGCGAGCGAGAGGACGGCAACCGAGATTACAGCAGCCTTCCACGACAGACCGAATCCGGTAACGGCAACCACGAAAAAAGGGCCGAGGAACGAACCGGCCGCGTAACATGTATAGAGCGTGCTGATTCCCCCGCCGGATTCCATCATGATTATATTAAGTATATTGTTGCAAAGCCCCCAGCCAAGGCCGGTAAGCACCATAAGAATATATAATGCAAACTCATTGTTTACGAAAGCAACACCGCCGAAACCGACCGCAAAAAGTATCGGAAAAAGCAAGAGAGACTTTTTCCTGCCGATAAGCTGGATGATAAAACCGCTTAAAAGCACCATTATAAGATTGCCGACCGACTGCGCGGCAACCATCCTTCCGGCTGCTGCCTGGCTTATGCCGTAGTCGCGGACGAGATAAGTAATTATGGTTCCTGTCATGACTGCAAGCATACCGTTTACGAGAAATGCCATGCAGCTTGTAAATCTGAGTCTTTTCATATCCGTGTTTCCTTTTTTGCTTAATTCCTAAAACGTTCCCATTGTAGCATACGGGGACTGAGCGCGCAATACAGTGATTGAAAAAAGTACTCTGTAGGAAGTTCAAAAGTAAAGTAGGAAAGAACCATCGGTCTGATGGTTCTTTCTATATTAGTGGGAACAGATTCCCGAATACATCTCAGGTCTTCTGTCTCTGAATATGCCCCAGTTCCTGCGGTTCTCTGCAAGTTCGTCGAGGTCAAATTCAGCGGTAAGAACGGTCTGTGTGTGGTTGCCTGCTTCTTTAACGATTGCTCCGGTGCCGTCCGTTATAAAGGAGTGTCCGTAGAAGGTCATTGAAGTCACATCGCTTTCGGTTCCTATACGGTTGGATGCGATCACAGGCATCATATTGGCAGCCGAATGACCTTGCATGCAGCGTTTCCAATGTTCACTGGAATCTTTATCCAGATAAAGCTCACTGCCGATTGCGGTAGGGTACATTAAGATTTCGGCACCCTGCAAAGCCATGCATCTTGCGGCCTCAGGAAACCATTGATCCCAGCAGATACCTACACCTATCCGGCCGAAAGTTGTGTCCCAGACCTTAAATCCCGTGTCACCCGGAGTAAAATAAAATTTCTCCGCGTACGGAAGACCATCGGGAATATGTGTTTTACGGTACTTGCCAAGCACTGTTCCGTCCGCATCAATCATTGCGATTGTGTTAAAACCGGTATTGCCGGCTTTCTCGTAGAAGCTGACCGGAATAACTACGCCAAGCTCTTTGGCGACTTCTTTGAAACGATTTACCGCCGGGTCTTTGTCAAGCGGCATTGCGAGATTCATATACTCGAAATTCTGCTGCTGGCAGAAATACAGTGTCTCAAATAATTCCTGCAAAAGAATAACATTTGCACCGCGCGAGGCAGCTTCTCTTACCATGGCTTCCGCATTTGCTATATTTTCTTCTCTGTTCCGGGTGCAGGCCATCTGAGTGGCTGCAACTTTAACCTTTCTCATATTGTCCCTCCTTTGCAACGCAAAAAAGGAGCAACCTGTGCGATTGCTCCTTTGCAAATGACTTTTTATTTGTTTAATTAGATAATATCAGAAGTTTGATACAATTTCAATTCTATTTTATTAGTAATTTTATCTGTAAAACAATTATATAATAGAATTAAAGTTCTATATCATGTTTGTGTGTCAGGTGCGATACATCCATGTATACCGGAAGTCCGTTTTCATATTCGACAGGCGTTTCACCCTGGATAAGCGGCCTTAAATAGTCAAGCAATTCCGGCATAATGTCGTTGCCGCGTTCATTTATCCATTCACGCGGAACACTTTTGGCTTCGTTGGCTATATCAGCAATCCGTGCATAACTGTATTCGATGGTATATGGCGAATCAGATACTCTGTTCATAACAACCATTATACCACTTAAATCTTCTTCGGCATAACCTACCGCTGATTTTCCGGATGTATATGCCTCATCCAGGTCGGTTTTGGATGAAATATGGGCACCGCAGCGCTGCAAAGTATTTATTTCAATGGAACGCACTTTGACTCCTAAGGTATCTTTGATTATATATTCAAGCGCTTTACCTGCACCGGAAAGCTGACTGTGTCCGAAAGTATCCGCACTGCTTTCGCCGGCACTTATATACTTGCCGTCGGCATCGTGAATGCCTTCCGAGACAGCGACAACCACACTGTTATTGGTCTTAAGAAGACAACGGACGTCTTCCACAAACTCTTCACGATTAAAATCCGTTTCCGGAAGGTATATAAGTTGTGGCGCATTGCTGTAGGAATTTCTGGCAAGTGCTGCCGCAGCGGTAAGCCATCCGGCATCACGGCCCATTATCTCTATTATTGTGACTGTCTTGACCGCATAAATATATGTGTCGTGCGCGACTTCCAGAACAGATGTGGCAACATATTTGGCTGCCGAACCGAAGCCCGGAGTGTGGTCTGTTACCATAAGATCGTTATCGATTGTCTTAGGTACTCCTATAATGCGGATATCACTGCCGATGTTCCTGGCATAATCCGAAAGTTTCAGTACGGTATCCATAGAATCATTGCCGCCTATATAGAAAAAAGCTCCTATATTATATTCCTTAAAGCGTTTAAAAATTGTTTCATAAACAGAAATATCTTTTTTCCATGACGGGAGTTTGAAACGGCATGAGCCGAGGTACATTGCCGGGGTGTGTATGAGCCTTTTCATCAGCTCGGGATTTCCGGCAATGGTATTACTTAAATTCATCAGATTATCATCAATAATTCCTTTGATTCCGTTTACCGAGCCATATAATGTATCATATATACCCGATTCGGCAACACCGGCAATTACACCGGCAAGACTTGCATTAATCGCGACGGTCGGACCGCCGGACTGCGCGACAAAACAGTTTTTCATAATCAGTCGATTCTCCTTTAGGTTTTATTTTAAAACAGATTTACGACTAAAGGATACTTAAATAATGGCATAATGTCAAGGCTGTATACCAAATTGGCGATTGACGAAATCAGGTTTCAAGGTTATAATAAATTAACAGATTATTTGAGGAATGACAGAACGGGGCATATTATGGAAAATGAATTTGTAAGGCTTTATCAATCAACCAACAGGCTTCAGGCCGAGATGATCGTCGACAATCTTAAGCATAACGGAATAAATTCTTATTATAAGAGTGAAGGTGCCGATGAGATCATGCAGTTGTCGGCGGGAATGTCTTTTATGGGAGATTCTGTTTATGTAAGACGGGCAGATATTGGAAAAGCGCAGACGGTACTAAAGGATTTTCTTAATGCCTCCGGTGTAAAAGACCTCTCGCCCATCAGGCGTTCCGGACCGGTTCGCATTGGTGCGTTAATCTGGGTCATAATAATCGCAGCGGTTATTGTGGCGAGCGTGGTGCTATATATAATTAAGGGATAAGGATATCTGGGACAATGGATTAATATCAGAAAGGAAAGAAAGAATGGGTAAAATCAAAAACAGAATTATCTCATTGGCGGCAGCATGTCTGTTTGCCGTAGGACTGCTTCCGTCAGCAGTCAGTGCCGATGATGAGCCGATACTTTTTGTCAACGGCAAGGACATCATCGCAGCCGAAAACAACACGGTTCAGTGTGGAACCGGTAAGGCGGTTTATGATGCGGCTACGCACACACTTACACTTGACAACGCACAGATAACGGAACACACCAAGGATGGCGACATGCCAACTACCGGAAGAGGCGCTATCTATGCAATGTATACACCTCTCAATATAGTGCTTGTCGGAGACAACAGTATAGACATTGATGGTGACAATTATCAGTACGCATACGGAATTTACGTATGGGAGCAGAATCTTACCATCAGCAGTGAGAACAAGGGTTCGCTTACAATTGCGAGCAATAACAGGACGATTGAAGCACAGGGCAAGGTTACTATAGATAATGTCAGTCTTGACCTTACGGCCGCCAAAGCAGATTGTGACGGCATGGGCGGTGAGTCATTTGAAATCAAATCATCAGACATTAAGTTAAGATCTGACGGCTGGGGTATATACTCAGAAAATGATTTCAATGTAAGTGACAGTAAGTTTGATATACAGTCTCCATTAAATAATATTATGGTGGATGAAGGAAAACTGACAGCTTCCAATACGAAATTTTATGTGAAAAACACAGTGGGCGGCTGCGCAATTTATGCCGGCAAAGATATTACAATAGAAAACGGCAGTTATGTAGAAGCGGAAAGTGAACCGGACTGTGCAATCTTCACACCGGGAAATATTAAACTTGATAATTCGGAATTTCATCTTAAAGGATGGTATCCGGGTATCATGAGTGGCGGCGATATGGAGATTAAGGACAGTAAGGTTGAATCGAAATCGACGAATGACATAGGAATCTGGTCCAGATCCAATTTGACAATAATCGGAAATTCTGAGGTTAAGTCAAACGGAATCGGTGCCGCAGGTGAATTTGCAATAGAACCGGCAGACGGCAGTTATGCAGATGTGTCGGCAGACGGAAATAAATCGTTGGCCAAGACAAGAATCATAATGGATGAAGTGAAAGATGATTTCTATTATGTGATTCATAAGCATACGTTAAGCTGGGTTATCGACAAAGAACCGACAGTGAATGAAGAAGGCATTAAGCATGAGGAATGTTCTACCTGTGATTACAAGGGTGAGGCAGTTCCAATCGACAAGCTTACACCGGATACGCCATCGGACGATAAGCCGTCAGATGACAAGCCGTCAGACGATATTCCGCCAGCAACAGGCAATAATCCGGGAACAGTAATCTGGATTGCCGCAATCGCTGTATGCGGAGCAGCAGTTACAATAACTTCAGCATGCAGATATAAGAAAGAAAACAGATAATACAGAACAGATGTTAAAGAAAAATGGGCTGCGTTCGCAGCCCATTTCGTATGTCTTTTATATTACAATGTAACAGTATATGTCATGCTTCCAGCAATATCGATGGTATCTGCAAGTCCGACAAGTTCAACCTTGCAAGGCTTAGCAGTGTCAACAGTGATATTAACAGTGTTGCCGTCGCGTACAACCTTAATGTGTGCGGCTTCTGACTTATCCATGTTATAAACTGTAGTCTCGGCTGTGCCTGTGAGACCGAATACACGGAATGTAAGATTCTCTGAGTAATCATAGTCAGGGCCCGGAGCATCCGGATTGATTGCTACGATGCTGTTTTCGCGTGCAAGAAGAGGAATTTCAAGATATCCGCACTCCTCTTTGTACCACTTACCACCTTCATAGGTCTTGCCGCTGAAGTAATTGGTCCATTTTCCTTCCGGAAGATAGAACTGAGCAATGCTCTTGTCGTTGAAAATAGGAGCAACGAGGAGCGAATCACCCATCATGTACTGCTTGTCAAGATAAGCAGTGTTGCGGTCATCTGTAAACTCAAGAACCATACTTCTCATCATAGGAATACCTGTCTGTGAAGTATAGATTGCATTTCTGTAAAGGTAAGGCATAAGAGAAGCCTTTAACTTGGTAAATGTTCTTACAACATCAACCGCTTCTTCATCATATACCCAAGGCACTCTGTAAGACTGGCTTCCGTGGAGTCTTGAATGTGATGAAAGAAGACCGAAAGCAGCCCATCTCTTATATACATCAGGAGTTGAAGTATGCTCAAATCCACCGATATCGTGGCTCCAGTAACCGAAACCTGACATGCAGAGTGAGAGACCGCCTCTTAAACTCTCTTCCATTGATACATAATCTGACCAGCAGTCGCCGCCCCAGTGTACAGGGAATTTCTGACCACCGACAGTAGCAGAACGTGCAAAAAGAACTGCCTCGCCCTTGCCTCTTTTTCTTTCAAGAAGCTCATATACACATTTGTTGTAGAGATATGTATAATAGTTGTGCATCTTCATCGGATCGGAGCCGTCATAGTAAACAACATTCTCTGTAGGAATTCTTTCACCAAAGTCTGTCTTGAAGCAGTCAACGCCCATATCAAGAAGAACTTCAAGCTTGTCCTGGAACCATTTCCATGCCTCCGGATTGGTGAAGTCGACAATTGCCATTCCCGGCTGCCACATATCCCACTGCCATACATCGCCGTTGGTACGCTTGATGAAGTAACCCTTCTCACATCCCTCTTTGAAAAGGCGTGATTCCTGACCGATATATGAGTTGATCCATACACAGATGTTAAGTCCCTTTGCTTTAAGTCTCTTGAGAAGACCTTCAGGATCCGGGAAAACTCTTTCGTCCCATACGAAATCAGACCAGTGGAACTCTTTCATCCAGAAGCAGTCGAAGTGGAAAGTTCTGAGCGGGATTCCGCGGTCAAGCATTCCGTCAACAAAGCTCATAACGGTATCTTCATCATAGTTGGTCGTGAATGAAGTTGAAAGCCATAATCCGAATGTCCAAGGTGCCGGAAGTGAAGGCTTACCGGTAAGGTCTGTATATTTAACAAGTACGTCCTTCATTGTAGGACCGTCGAAAAGGAAATAATCAAGGTAATCACCCGGTACCGAGAATTCAGTCTTGGTAACCATTTCCGTTCCGATCTCAAATTCAACCTTCTCAGGATGATTTACGAGAACACCGTATCCCTTGTTGGATACGAAGAAAGGAATGTTCTTGTATGACTGCTCTGTGCTTGTACCGCCGTCGGCGTTCCAGATTTCAACTGACTGACCGTTCTTGGCAAACGGTGTGAAATGCTCGCCGAGACCGTAGATAAGCTCTCCTACATCGATAGAAAGCTGCTGACGTACATAAGTGTCCTCGTCGTCGCCCTTATCGTATGCAAGACCCTTCCAGTCAGTCTTCATAATGGCAAGGTCTCTTCCAGAAGCTTTGGAAATAACCTCTCCGTTTCTCTTGTATGTCATAGACCAAGGCTTCTTGGTAATCTCAAGGCTTAAGCTGCCGCTTGTGATGATAACCATATCATCGGAATCCTTAACGTCAAGAACCTGATCCTCCATATTAAGTTCAAATTCAGGGCCTTTATGGATTCTTCCGAGATGATGAGCCATCTGAAGACGGATAACGCCCGGCATAGGTGATGTGATTATAAGTGTAAGATTAATGCTTCCGAGAGTACATCCTCTGTTAGCGATAGGTACGGTCGGTGCGCATAAGGTAACTTTACGCTCTTCTACTGTTGTAAAATATACTTCCTGTGGTGCAAAACATTCGCAGCCTTCTTTCTGAAGCCAGCATCCGTTACTAAATTTCATAATTCCTCCTTTTTGCAAATAAAAATCTGCCTAAGCATAATTATATAAGTCATTATATCTTAGGCATGTCAGGAAAACTACCCCGATTATTGGACATGATTACCCTAAAATTTATTGATATTCGCAGTTTGACAGTGTGTGAAAAGATACTTATAATATAATCCAGATATAGACATTCCGGAGGATAGTATGAGAAAACTCATTAAAAATATAACTGACCGCTACAAACATGCCAAGATGAAGAACCAGCTGATCATTATGTATTTTGCGGCAGTATTTGTCCCGATTATCTTAGTCGGCATTATACTTGTGGCAGGTAATGCAAGAAGGCTTGTGACATACCACAGTGATTTGTTAAAAGCCAACAACAACCGTATCCGCTCTGTACTTTATGAAATTACAAGCCAGATATACAGTATCTCCGGAGAAATTGCTTTTAATAATGACCTTGTGGAAGTTCTCTCTATGGAATACCCGGATGAGAGAGCATTCAAGAGTGAGGTCGATAAACTGGGACCCTTGGAATATTACCAGAACAACTACTCCGGCATATCAGGTGTGGAGATATATACCAGCCAGCGCGGTGTGCAGAATTACAGGAATTTCAGACCGATAACGGATGATGTGGTTATGTCGGATTGGTATAAGACGGCATCGGACCAGTACAGTGTATTCTGGGACAGCGTTGAACGTGAGGATACCGGAGGCAATAAATACCGTGGTCTTGCACTTGTCCGCAAGATTACATTATATGATTCCGATGCCGAAGCGATCCTGCTTATTCATGTCAGCGACAATTATCTTAAGAGCAGGATAGAAGATAATGAAGAGGATGTTCTTCTTGCACTTGAGAACAAAAATGTATTTTATAGCAACAAACGTGACAATGAAGGCAGGTCGGACCTGCTTAATGTGATTGAGGGCGGGGATGAATATTTTTCATATGAAGGCGACATGGAATATCGAGGTGCCATGAATATGACATACATATCGACATTGAGCATGGAACAGTCGGATTCACTTATGTACATAGTAACGATCAGTAATTCCGCCTATAACAGTGTCCAGCAGATAGTTATGATTACTGTGCTCATTATTGCACTGGCCGTTATTCTGCCTGCGGTGCTTATGAGATTTTTCATAATGGGATTTTCCAGCCAGGTAGGCAGAATGCGTGATGAAATGTACAGCGCCAGCCAGGGAGATTATGATTCCATGGAGGATTTTGACGGGTGCTATGAACTTACGGCAGCATACAAAGATCTCTGGATAATGCTGGACAAGATTAAAGAAAAAGACGCGGCAATGTATGCTAAGGAAATCAATGAGCAGAAACTTCTCAACGCGCAGCAGAAAATGGAATTCCAGATGCTTGCAAGTCAGATTAATCCGCACTTTTTGTATAATACGCTTGAAATGATAAGAATGAAAGCTATAACAGTCGGCGACACAGAGACTGCAACAGCAATCAAACTTCTCGGCAAATCCATGCGATATGTGCTTGACAATACCGGAATCGAATATACAACGGTTGCCAAGGAGTTATCCCATATTGAGACATATTTCCAGATTCAGAAACTGAGATTCGGTGAAAGAGTAAATTACGAAATCCGGTCCGAGGAAGATATTAATCTGAACAAAATAAGAATACTGCCTCTTCTTCTGCAGCCGATAGTTGAGAATGCGATACTTCACGGACTGGAGGAAGTGGAATCCGGAGGACAGATAACAGTGAATATCCACCGGGATATAAATAATCCGGATACGCTTATAATTTCCATAAGAGATAACGGATGCGGAATGGATGCGGACACACTTAATAATATGCGGATTAATCTTGAAAAAGGAAATATAAGTAAGCGATACGGAATAGGACTTTATAATATTAACCAGCGTATCAGGCTGTGTTATGGAATGGGATACGGACTGTCAATTGACAGTGAAGAAGGAAACGGAACGACGGTTACCGCCAGGATAAGAATAATGTAAAAACGAAATAGGGTGACTAGTGCTCTCTTTTTTCGCGACACTTGATTTTGGTATGGCGGCGTGGCGATATGGGCTGCCAGATGAGTGATGTAATAGTGTATAATATGATAAAATCACACTTTTTTGCTTAAAATCAGCAATTTGGTGTCAATAAAATGCTATATGTGACACACTAACATGGTAATATATGAAAACATATATATTAAAAGATATATGAAGCTTAATATATTACAATGTAAGAACTGTCAAATTGACACCAAATGCCCCGAAAATTGCAAAAAAGTGTGATTTTGTAAATTTCAAATCTTAAATAATATCATTCAAGATACTTAAAAGCCCCAAATACATCAATTATTTATATTCCCATGTATTTTATATAAATTATTTACTGTATTTCACAAGCATATCCACAATCGTGCGGCTTGCGTCTTTCTGGCTGCCACTTAACATAGCCTCGATATATTTATCCCTGTTGTCATACAATGAACATATTGTATCAAACAGCAGATTATCGGACATGGCCTCTTCTTCGAGAACAGCGGAAAATCCCTGTTTCTTGAAGGATGCGGCATTGAGAAGCTGGTCGCCACGGCTTGCGTCTGCAGGAAGAGGAATGAGAAGGTTAGGCTTCTTCATGGCAAGGAGTTCACATATTACGTTGGCACCGGCACGCGATACGACTATGTCGGCCGCTGCGTACAAATCCTTAAGCTCCTCGTTGACATACTCAAACTGCTTGTAACCGGTAGTATTATTGAAAGATTCATCAACCTTACCCTTGCCGCAGATGTGTATTATCTGAAAACGCTCCAGAAGCTGTGGAAGGATGGCGCGGATGGCCTCATTAACATGAAGGGCTCCAAGGCTTCCACCGATAATCATAAGCACGGGCTTAAGTGTGTTGAATCCGCAGAAACTGAGTCCGGCAGCTTTATCGCCGTGGAGAAGTTCGTCGCGGATAGGCGTTCCGGTAAGGACTCCCTTGCCGTCAGGAATGAGCTTGACTGTCTCAGGGAAGTTACAGCATACTTTTACAGTATGCTTCTGGCAAAGTCTGTTGGCAAGTCCGGGCGTCATATCGGACTCATGCGCAATAACCGGGATGTTCATTTTGTCGGCTGCCATAACTACAGGAACAGCGACAAAACCACCTTTGGAAAATACGATATCGGGACCAATCTGCCTGATAAGCTTCTTGGCCTGCGAAAATCCCTTGATAACCCTGAAAGGATCGGTAAAATTCTTAACATCAAAATATCGTCTTAATTTACCGGACGCTATTCCATAGTACGCAACGCCAAGGTCTTCCATCAGTTTCTTCTCAATTCCGTTATATGAACCGATATAGGATACTTCAAAACCGGCATCCCTAAGGTAAGGTAAAAGAGCGATGTTCGGAGTTACATGTCCGGCAGTTCCGCCGCCGGTAAGAACTATCTTCTTCATTATGCGTGCGCCTCCTTATATTGCCGGAGTGCCTTGGCTAACTGATCCGGGCATGATGTAGGGCGGAAACCGCACTTGATGCCTTCGAGCCTGTTAATCGCATCGTCTATATTCATGCCGGCAATGAGGGCTGCAACACCCTGCGTGTTACCGGAACATCCGCCGACAAAACGTACGGACTTGATAATGTTGTCTTCAATTTCAAAATCAATTTCACTTGAGCAGACGCCCTGTGTCTTATAAGTATTCAAAACAATACCTCCTGTCTGTCACTTATTTTTTTACAGTATAGCATAGATAAGCAAAAAGTGATACAATAAAAAAAATTAACCGCCAAGGAGGATAAAAATGATTGGAATAATAGGAGCTATGGACGAGGAAATCAGCCAGATTAAGGCAAAACTTTCCGATGTTACGGTTACCGAAATAGCGGCGATGACTTTTAATAAAGGTAAACTGGGCAGCCATGATATAGTGGCAGTCAGGAGCGGAATAGGTAAAGTCAACGCAGCTGTGTGTACACAGATACTTGCGACATATTTTCATGTCGATCACATTATAAATACAGGAGTTGCGGGCTCACTTAAGAATGAGATTAATATCGGGGATGTCGTTATCTCGACGGATGCATTGCAGCATGATATGGATGCCACGGGATTCGGCTATGAACCGGGAGTGATTCCAAGAATGAAGGTATCTGATTTTATAGCTGATGAGAACCTTAGAAAACTTGCAGTAAAAGCATGCAGGGAAGCAGGTTTGCAGATAGGCGTGCATGAGGGAAGGATTGTCAGCGGAGACCAGTTTATTTCCGATCATGCTGTCAAAGAACGCATAGTGAAACAGTTCGGAGGATACTGCACGGAAATGGAGGGTGCTGCGATTGCCCAGGCGGCATATCTTAACGATATTCCTTTCCTTATTATAAGAGCAATATCTGATAAGGCAGACGGAAGCGCAACGATGGACTACGGTGAATTTGAGCGGAAGGCGATAGATAATTCCGTAGCACTTTTGGTAAATATGATTGAGAATGCCAATTTTTAGTAAAATATGTCATAATTAGTCGGCTGATAAGGACTTTATAATAAATCTCCCTGCATATATTATATGATTAATCATAAAGTAGATTGATGCAGGGAGGTTTTTATGTATTTTTTTATATTGGCAGCCGGAGCTTTTCTGGCCGGACTTATGATAAACAGCGTACTCAGACAGAGCGTGAATGAATTGTTGAGGGAATCCGAGGAAATAGATCATACGGGTTTTGCGTTTTTTAAACAGATGAAACTTAAATATGAAAATTATATGCGTACCGGGCGTGAGATAAATAATACGGAGGCTTTCGCCGGAAAATATCTCGACAAATACAGATGTCACGGGATAAGAATACACAGTTATGAGAAAGCGTCAATGTGTGCGGCGGGTTTATGCGTGATATTCGGAGCATGCGGTGCGCTTTTGGACAAGAGTCATGCACTGGAATATCTTCTGGTCGGATTTCTTGCGATGTACGTGGTGACGGGCAGCAGGCATCTTATAGACGTTGCCGGCAAGAGGCGCCGGATAACGACGGATCTGGTGGATTTTTTTGAAAACAGGTTTTCGGCAGCGACAGCCGAGACTGTCCGCGAAGCGGCACCAATCAGAAAAGCTGACATCCCGGTACGAAAAGGGCCTGATGATATGGGCGAGCGTGTAAAATTTCATGAAAATACACAGGTGACGTTCACGGAAGAAGAAAAAAAGTTAATTGACGAAATTTTGAAAGAATATTTAGGTTGATTAATGGCCGCGAATCTACTATAATAAATACGATTTGGATACTAGACAAAAGAAGGAGATATGAATTATGGCAAAAATAACTTTCGATTATTCAAAAGCAGCACAGTTCGTTTCGGCAGCTGATATAGATAATATCAAAGCGGAGACAATTGCAGCTAAAGATGTACTTGTTGGCAGGACCGGAGCAGGTAATGATTTCCTCGGATGGATCGATCTTCCGGTTAATTATGATAAGGAAGAGTTTGCTCGTATCAAAGCATCGGCAGCCAAGATACAGTCAGATTCCGATGTACTTATTGTTATCGGTATCGGTGGCTCATATCTCGGAGCCAGAGCGGCAATAGAATTCCTCAGACATGGTTTCTACAATAACATTACCAAGGGCGAGAGAAAGACACCTGAAATATATTATGTAGGTAACAATATCAGCAGCACATATATTGCAGGTCTTATAGATGTAGTCGGAGACAGGGATTTCTCTGTTAACATAATTTCCAAGTCCGGAACTACAACAGAGCCGGCTATCGCATTCAGAATTTTCAAGGAGATGCTTGAGAAGAAATACGGTAAAGATGAGGCAGCGAAGAGAATTTATGCTACTACGGACAAAGCTAAGGGAGCACTTAAGAATCTTTCCGATGCTGAAGGATATGAGACATTTGTTGTACCGGATGATGTAGGCGGAAGATATTCGGTACTTACGGCAGTAGGACTTCTTCCTATCGCAGTAAGCGGCGCCGATATAGATAAACTTATGCAGGGTGCAGCCGAAGGACGTAAGCTTGCGCTCGAAAGCAGCTTTGAAGACAATGATGCAATGAAATACGCAGCAGTACGTAACATCCTTCACAGACAGGGTAAATCAATTGAAATAGCAGCTAACTATGAGCCGAGCCTCCACTATGTATCAGAGTGGTGGAAACAGCTCTTCGGAGAGAGCGAAGGCAAGGACAACAAGGGTATCTTCCCAACTGCATGTGATTATACAACAGACCTTCACTCAATGGGACAGTTCATTCAGGAAGGCTCAAGACTTATGTTTGAGACAGTTATGAATGTTGAGAAACCTAAATGCGAGCTTTATATCGGACTTGAGGAGAACGACCTTGACGGACTTAATTATCTTGCGGGCAAGTCAATTGATTTCGCCAACAAGTGTGCAATGAACGGTGTTGTTGTAGCACATACCGACGGTAATGTTCCGAACCTCATGGTCAATATTCCTGAGCAGAATGAATTCTACCTTGGTGAACTCTTCTATTTCTATGAGTTTGCATGTGGTGTCAGCGGATATATTCTCGGAGTCAATCCGTTCAACCAGCCGGGCGTTGAGAGCTATAAGAAGAACATGTTTGCACTTCTTGGCAAGCCGGGTTATGAGAAGGAAAGAGAAGCCATCATGGCAAGACTTGATAAATAGTATAATATTTTAAAGAATAAAAGGCTGTGGACTTTAATCGTCCACGGCCTTTTCTAATCTTCTTCGATGACATGAATTTCAAGAAAATCAAAATCTGTCTGTTCAATAAAATTATCCTGATAGAAACGCGCTTTGTCATGACGCCTGAAAGAGTCAATCGTTGAGTCTAACCACATCGGAACTGCGAGGTCAAATTCTTGACAGGCGGTATCGAGCGCTGACAGAACTTTGGCGGTGCGGCTTTTGTCGGAAGAATCGTCTTCAATGACCGTATCGCGCAACATCCTGTTGTCCTTGAATATTTTACACCACATTCTGAACATATTTATAAGTCCTCCCGGAATTATTGTTGAAAATAAATTATCTGTAGTTTATACTATTTTGTGAATAAAATCAACTAAGGAGATTTAAACAATGGAAGGCAGAGAGCGAAGAGAGAGAATTATAGACATTCTCAAAAACAGTGATGAGCCTCTTTCAGGTACGGCACTTGCAGCCAGACTTAAGGTCAGCCGCCAGGTTATTGTGCAGGATATCGCATTGTTGCGCGCCATCGATAAGAATATAATTTCCACCAATAAGGGCTACATGTTTTTTGAACCACATGAAGCCATGTGCAGACGGATTTTTATGGTAAAACATACGGATGAGCAGATGCGCGACGAACTGAACAGCATAGTGGATAACGGCGGACAGCTGCTTGATGTCATAATAGAGCATGATGTTTACGGCACGATTACCGTTGATCTGCAGTTATCAACCAGACATGATGTCGATGAATTCATGGACCGCATTATGGGAAATGCCAGACCGCTTAAATACCTGACCGATGGAGTACATTACCATACGGTAGAAGCAGATAGTGAAAAGACGCTTGACAGGATTGAAAAAATTTTAAGACAGAAAGGGTACTTGATTTCAGATTAAAGGTGTGTTAAACTTGCCATTAGCTGACAAGACAGCTGACAAGACATAGCATACAGTGAAAGGAATTTTATCATGAAAGGAATTAAAAAATACTTACACAGGGTATTTATAGACGGATTCAGCGGAATGGCGCTGGGATTGTTTTCAACATTGATCATCGGAACGATTGTAGGACAGATAGCGAAGTTTGTTCCGGGAGCTGTTGGCATGTATATGATATATGCCAGCAATATTGCCAAGAGCCTTATGGGCGCCGGAATCGGAGCCGGAGTCGCAGGCAAATATAAAGAAGGCCCGATTGTTACTGTATCAGCAGCTGTAGCAGGTATGATAGGAGCATTCCCGATGGCATTTGCAGCGGGAGATGCGCAAACAGTGCTTACGGCAGCAATCAATCTCGGAACACCGGGTAATCCGCTCAGTGCGTTTATTGCGGCTTATGCAGCAATTGAAGTAGGACACCTTATCTCCGGAAAGACACCGGTTGATATCATAGTTACACCACTTGCAACAATAGCTGTCGGAGCTGTTATTGCATTCATAACAGGTCCGTATATCAATACGTTTACAGGCTGGCTTGGAACACTTATAACCATTAATGTGGAAGCACATCCGTTTATTGGCGGAATAATTGTATCCGCACTCATGGGAATTTTCCTTACTCTTCCTATAAGTTCAGCGGCAATCGGAGTGGTTCTCGGCCTTGACGGGCTGGCTGCCGGCGCGGCTACAATAGGATGCTGCTGTCAGATGGTCGGATTTGCGGTTATGAGTTACAGAGAGAATAAGATGGGAGGATTGATATCACAGGGAATCGGAACATCCATGTTACAGATGCCGAACATTGTGAAGAAACCTATAGTCTGGCTTCCGCCGATACTCTCAAGCGTAATCCTTGCACCGCTCTCAACGATGGTGTTTAAAATGCACAGTAATCCGGTGGGTTCCGGTATGGGAACATCCGGACTTGTCGGTCAGTTCTCCGCATACGGAGTAATGGTATCGGAAGGAATGAAACCGCTTGTGGCTGTCGGAGAAATAGCGTTGATGCATTTTGTCCTTCCGGCACTGCTTACATGGATTATCTGTACAGGAATGAGAAAAGCCGGCTGGATTAAGGACGGGGATCTGAAACTTGAAGTATAAAAAACTCTTGTAGACTTATTATAAATAGACTATAATTATTATATTCGTTTATATATCGTGTGCTCTACAAGGAGGATAAGAAGTTTGGAAGATAATACTAACATTATGTCCGGAGATCTGAACGCATTAAAGCAGTTCCGTGACATGGTCAGCAGCTATAACGAGGCGGTTCAGAACAGTGCCGGATGTGCGTCTGATGAGAAACGCCTTGAGAAGGATCTTTTACTTAACAGGAAGAATCTTAAGGATAATATTGACAGCACGGTTAAGAAACGCCGTAGTGAGGTTCAGGATAAGTTTGATGAAGAGATATCCAAAGATAAAGATAAACTCAAGAGAATCCAGAACAGACGCGGAAAAGCTAAGGATAAAGGCGTTAAAGGACGTATAGCAGAAGAGACGGCAGACCTTGTAAAACAGAATTCTGAGCTTAAGAAGAATATCAGGGCAGCACTTAAGGAAAACAGACTGCCGGGGTTCTGCGGAAGCGGATTCTATTTTACCCTGTATTATACCAAGGGTGCAGCGGAAGTATTCATCTGTGCCATGATGATAGTACTGATGTTCCTGCTTATGCCGGCGGCAATATATATTGCGCTTCCGCTTGAGAAACTTCCGGAAAGATATACGATACCTGCATTTGCGATTACCTATTTTGTTGTCATTGTCATTGTATTTTTTGTATACAAGATAATCGGCGACAGAACCAAACACAAACACGAAGATGAGCTTCGTGCCGTAAGGGCATTGAGAGACCGCATTAACAGCAATAAGAAACAGATATCCAATATAGCCAGGTCAATTACCAAGGATAAGAATGAGGATATGTACGGTCTTGAAGATTACGATGCACAGATACGTGATATAGAGGAAGATATTGCCAAGATAACTGCTGATAAGGAAGAAGCACTGAAGAATTTCGACAATAACGCCAGCGCGGAGATTGCTTCTGAGATAGAGAACAGGGAAATGCCGAGAATTAACGGCATAGAGGAAGATTATAACGCAGCAGTTAAGCTTCACGCTGAACTTGATGAACAGGTAAGACAGCTCGGACTTAAGATTTCAACGGATTACGAGGCATACCTCGGCAAGGAATTTACAGACACGGTTAAGATAGACGAACTTATAGCTATTATGGAGACAGGAAAGGCATCCACCGTATCCGAAGCGGTTAACGAATATAATAAGAAATAAATTAAAGCTTCCGTCTGAAATATTTGGACGGGAGCTTTAATATTGTATCACATTTCATAATATTCTGTAATGCCGTACAGAATGGCCTTGCTTATTACATCGGCGAGCTGCATTACCATGGACAGCCTTGTTGTCTGCAGAAGCAGGCTTTCCATCATTCCGGAAAAATTAACAATTCCCGTTATGTGTATGTCGCCGACATCCGGAAGTTCTTTTTTGACACCGAGCCCCGGACGGAGCGGCCCCTCGGATAGGGTTACATAACCGATGTGCTCATGTGTGCCGAGCGATGCATCAACTGCCAGGACGAACGGATGACGGTAGGATGAATTAATAAGTTCCAGATTTTCGGCAAGATTAGCTGCGTGCACGGGTTCACTTAATGTGCCGCGGACACTGATTCCGGGAATGTGGAATTTCTCTAATTTGTATCCGATTAACGGACCAAGGCTGTCCCCTGTTGAACGGTCACTTCCGATGCACATTATGACCAGCTCGCGTGATTGTATATGGTGTGACCTGAACAATTTGACGAGGCCTTCCTTCAGCTCGTAAGCGGATTGTCTGGCGGATGCATCGTAATAAGCAATGTTTGGCGGGTATTTTCTTCTTTTCTCCTGTGAAATCTTATAATTGGTTCCTGTTTGTAACATTTAAGCGCAATCCTTTCAGTTTTTTGGCAAAAAAGATTTGAACACTAATACAGTCTACGCAGAACATGGGCTTGTTATGCTTTTTTTATCCGACTAATTGTGACACTTGAATAGCACATAATGCACATAAAGTCACTTTATAAATAAAAAAAGCAAAAAATAGATGATTTTACCGACAGAAAATGATAAAATCAATTTAAATGGTATGGTACGATTGAATTAACTGTATTTCATATAGATTTAGGAGGTAACTTTTTCATGGAGATTATATATGACGACAAGAAGGGTCTTTCAAAGCTGCCTAAGAATATTAAGCAGATAGGAGCGGAACCTGACAGCCGCAGGGTTTATATTGAGGATTATGCGTATTCTTTTATCCGGGAACAGATTGTCGATGAAGATGAGACCGGATTAATCGGTGTTCTTCTCGGAGAAGTTAAGATTATAGAAGATATTACATATATATTTGTAAAGGGAGCGGCAGCGGTCACGAATGCGGCTGTTTCGACTGATGGAATTATTTTTACGGAAGAGACCTGGCCGGTTGTCAACGGTACTGTTGCCGGATACTTTGACGGACTTTCGATAGTAGGATGGTATTTGGTGTCTAATAAGATAACATCAGATAACATGTATATGATCAATAAAACCGACTCGGATAATTTTGCGGACGGTAATGACATATTTTTTATGGTTAATCCGTCTTCAAGGGATGAGGCTTTTTATGAAAAGAGTGAGAAAGGCCTCACAGAGCTGCCGGGTTATGTGGTATATTATGAGCGCAATGAGAAAATGCAGACTTATATGACTGAACATCGCAATGAGACAGGCGTATCCGAGAAGAGCGGGAAAGAAGACGGCAGGTACAGGGAACTAATCAAGGAACGTAAGAACCCGGTCAGCAGAAGCGTGAAGAAGCATCTTACACTGGTGTACTGCCTCAGTATGCTTCTGATAATCGTTGTACTCATTATCGGTGTCAACAGCATTAATAATTACGACGGAAATAATAAGAACGACAAGAACGGCCAGCAGGCTAATGCTGGCGTGGTTACGACCGAAGAAGAGACCGTTCCGGTTGAAACTGTTCCGGCAGATGTGACTACCCAGGCAGAAGAGACTAAGAAACAGGAAGAGACTAAGAAGAAGGAAGAGACCACTAAGAAGCAGGAAGAGACCAAGAAGAAGGAAGAGACCACTAAGAAGCAGGAAGAGACTACTAAGAAACAGGAGCAGACTAAGCCGGCACAGACTGAGGCTGCTTATCAGAATTATACGATACAGCAGGGCGATACATATTACAAAATCTGCGAGAAGTTCTATGGAACGCAGTCATCTGACGGAGTTAAGAAGATACTTGATTTTAATGGCCTCACTACAAGCAGTGAACTTTTACCGGGAAGCACCATAAAGATTCCGAATTAAACCGGGGTAAGGAGTATGCATCGTGGCGGATATCAGACAGTACAGAAAAGACAAAGAGACGGCTGAAGTTGATTATGATGACAGCGGTCATGACGATTACGGACGAAGAATAAAGCAGCACAGGGCGAGAATACGAGTGGCTATAATGGGCGCAGGAATTCTGTGCGTGCTTGTAATTATTATAATCAGTATTATCAAATATAACATGAATTATGGCTCGTATACCGTCAAAGCATCTGCGGATATCAACGACAGCGGTTACACAAGATATTTGAATTTCGGCGGTGGCTTTGTGCGCTACAGCCGCGACGGAATATCGCTTTACAGTTATGACGGAACACGCAGATGGGACAGGACATATGAGATCAATAATCCGCTTACTGATGTATGCGGTAATTATCTTGCGATTGCAGACGCCGGTGGAAGCGAAATTTATCTTTTTAACAAGGATGGTTATGTGGCAGCAGTTAATACGGCACTTCCCATCTCGCAGATAAATGTTTCATCCCAGGGACTTGTTGCGGCTATACTGACTGACGGAACGGCTTCCAATATTAATATGTATAATCAGGATGGAAGCAAAATATATAATATCAAGACAACTGTTGAAGGGGACGGTGTCCCTGTGAGCATGTCGGTTTCCGATGACGGAAGCAAACTTGTCGTCGCTTATACTGCAGTTAAGGGTCAGGAGCTTGCGACAAGTGTTGTGTTCTATAATTTCGACGAAGTGGGTCAGAACGAGGTTGAACGTATAGTGGGAGGATATGACACATACGGGAACCAGCTGGTATCCAAGGTTGAATTCATAAATTCGGATACTGTGGCAGCGTTCGGAGAGAACATAATCAGTTTCTTCAGGATAAATGAATATCCTAAACAGCTTAAAGATATTGACATAGATTACAGAATACGTAAAATTTTCTATTCGGGAAGTTATGTCGGGGTATGCCATTCTACAGACAACGGTACGACGGTGGATGTGTATGACACGTCGGGTAATACGGTGATGACGCGCGAGGTTTCCGACGATTATAATAATTTTGCTTTCGGAGAAAGCACGCTTGTCATGTATGGCGCCGACAAGTGCAGTATAGTCAATATGAAAGGTAAGGAAATTTTCCAATACGATTTTGAAGACGATATAATAGATCTGATTCCTTTGGATGGGAATACAGGCTTCTTGTATCACAGCAGCGGACGCATGCAGCAGATCGTATTAAAACACGGAGGCTGATATGAATTGGACTTTAATATGTGTAATAGCAATTCTGCTTATCAATATATTGATAGGTGTCCGCAAAGGACTTATTAAGATGGTATTTTCTGTGGCAGCGGTAGTGGTGGTAACTGCAGTCACGGTTTTTGCGTCGCCACATATAGCAGGGTATCTTGCGGAGCATACATCATGGGATACTAAGGTGTATGATAATACATATAAATACCTTGAGGAGCATGATATGCTTCTTGACGGCAGCGGACTTATGGATGTTGATAAACTCCCGCTCCCGAAATCGCTTAAGCAGAACATTGCCGATAAGGCCGGAGAACTTGTTTCGCAGGGCGCTGATGCATATAATTCATACATAACCGCAAGAATTGCTGATATAATTTTTAAAGCTGCGGTATATGTGGCATGTTATATAATTGTGAGCATAATTGTATTTATAATAGGAATACTTCTTAATGTGGTAAGCAGGCTTCCGGTTTTGAAACAGATTAACAGGATAAGCGGTGGAATCATAGGACTTGCCATGGGAGTGATCTTTGTGTGGCTTGGATTTGTGATAATAACATTTCTCGGCAATACATCTTTTGCATCGGAAGCGTTCAGACAGATAGATGAGAATGCTTTTCTTACATTTATGTATGACAGGAATATTATACTGAATATCCTTATCGGAATTTTTTGAAATAATTTAAAAACAGGTATTGACTTGCAGGAACTTAGTTGATATAATGTAAAAGCTTTCGGTACAAACCGTAAGATGGCGAGTTAGCCAAGTGGTAAGGCGTGGGTCTGCAACACCCTGATCACCAGTTCAAATCTGGTACTCGCCTCTGATAAATCTCATGACATATGTTTGTGAGATTTATTTTTTTGCAGGCATGACAGTTATTATGAAGGGAAAGTGACGAACCGTGGAATTTAACCTTGGTGACATCATCAGAATGAAGAAGTCACATCCGTGCGGAAGCAGTGAATGGGAAATACTCAGAACCGGAGCTGATTTCAGACTTAAATGCATGGGATGCGGACATCAGATAATGGTTCCGCGCAGACTTGTTGAGAAGAACACCCGCTCAGTGCGAAGCGGCACAGCCGGCATAATAAAAAAAGCTTGCCAAGATAAGTAAGGTATGGTATCATATATTTTCGTGATATATTAGATATATTCCTTGCTCCCTGCCTGACAGGGGGCCACAAGACCAAAAGGAGGTGCAACAGCATGAACAAGTATGAATTAGTAGTCGTTGTTAACGCAGTTATCGAGGACGACGCAAGAGCAGCTGTCATTGAGAAAGCTAAAGACCTTATCACACGTTTCGGAGGAACAATCTCAGGCGTTGATGAATGGGGTAAGAAGAGATTAGCTTACGAGATTCAGAAGATGAATGACGGTTTCTATTATTTCATCAAATTTGAGGCAGAGACTACAGCAATCGCTGAGATCGAGTCACAGATGCGTATCATGGACAATGTCCTTAGATACTTATGCGTTAAGGTAGAAGAATAATCGCCTGACGGCAGTCCCCATAGATTTTCAACCTTCGGCATGCACGGACGGTATAAGGATATCGTCGGAAATGGAGGCATATATGAACAAAGTTATCTTAATGGGAAGATTAACAAGGGATCCGGATGTTCGTTACGGAACAGGAGAAAGATCCACAACAATAGCCAGATATACACTGGCAGTTGACAGAAGATTCAAGAGAGACAATGAACAGACGGCTGATTTTATATCATGTGTGGCATTTGACAGAAATGCGGAGTTCGCAGAGAAGTACCTTAAACAGGGTACTAAGATTGCCATCACAGGAAGAATACAGACCGGAAGTTACACCAATAAGGACGGCAATAAGGTTTATACAACAGATATCGTTGTAGAGGAGCAGGAATTTGCAGAGAGCAAGTCAGCTTCCGAGAATAACGGTGGTTATACACCGGCAGCGAGACCTGAACCGAGCGCAGCCGGAGATGGTTTTATGAACATCCCTGACGGCGTGGAAGACGAAGGCCTGCCGTTCTAGAGATTTTTATAAGGAGGTCATGACAAATGTCTAATCCAAGAGAAGCTAAGGGCGATTCTCCAATGAAGAAGAGAATGGGCCGCAGAAGAAAAAAAGTTTGTGTATTCTGCAGCGATAGCGCTAATAACGTAATCGACTACAAGGATGTTAATAAATTAAAGAGATATGTATCAGAGAGAGGTAAGATCCTTCCTAGAAGAATTACCGGAACATGTGCAAAGCACCAGAGAGCTCTTACTGTTGCAGTTAAGAGAGCAAGACACATTGCACTTCTCCCATACACACTTGATTAATTAGATAAACAGACGTATTTAAGCCTGTCGGACGAAAGTCCGGCAGGTTTTTTTGTCGTATTGTCGCAAAATGTCTAAAAATATATGTATTAAGGGTGTAATTTTGTGCGTATTTACGAAAACGTTATCGTGATAAAATACATACAAATTTAGTGTTGCGCTATATTAAAAATTTTAGGAGGTAACAATGAGAAAACACAATTTATCAAAGGTTCTTGCCTTGACTCTGGCAGGAATTATGACAATCGGCGGATGTCTGGTTGCCAGGAAGACGGACGTAAGTGCCGCAGCTACAACATTTGGACTTTACATCGGCGGAGAATCCCCTATAGCAACAGTTGATGCAGAGACAACAGGTACATACAAACTTTCATACTCAGGCGATGCAGTATCAGCAGGAGATTGGGGAACAATGTACTTCAAACAGACATCAACAGACGCAGGTAAGGTGGGATTTGGAGTCAAGGTTGACTCAATCAAACTTAATGATAAAGAATATAATGTACCGGCTAAATGGCAGGGTGTATCGGCAGATGCTGTAAACAAAGAGGGACTTTTTGACATTGCATTCTACAATCAGTGGGGCGATGCAACAGGAAACATCGGAGACGGAACAGGTAAAGATCTCGGATCATTAGCTGTTACAGATGCAGAAGTTACTTTTACAATCGCTAAGCTCGATACATTCGGACTTTACATCGGTGGAGAAAATCCTATTGCAACAGTTGACGGAGCAACAGGTACATATACAATTGAATACTCAGGCGATGCAGTATCAGCAGGAGACTGGGGAACAATGTATTTCAAACAGACTAACGATCAGAAGCACCTTGACGGAAGTGCTGTTAAGATTGAATCTATCAGCCTTAACGGAACTGATTATCCGGTACCTGAGAAATGGCAGAGCCTTCAGTCATCAGCAGTAACAAATGACGGACTCTTCGACATTTCATTCTACAATCAGTGGGACGATGCAGCAGGAAACATCGGAGACGGAACAGGTAAGGATCTTGGAAGCCTTCAGGTAACAGAAGCTAAGATTACATTTACTGTAGTAAGCAACACAGAAGCTGTAGCACTTGGCGGAGACACATCTGACGATAATGGCGACAGCAAGGATTATGCAGACAGCAAAGATGACGGCGATGATACTACGCTTGATGACAACAAGAAAGATGACAATGCAGAAGTAACAGAGAAGATTGATCTTAACAAAGAGTGCAAGCCTGTTGATGGCAAGACTCCAAGCGCAACTATCAAGAGCTCAGATTTTGCATCCACAAAGGGCGTAAAAGCTATTGTGGTTGAGGCTTCAATTCCTGATTCTGCAAAAGACAAGTGGAATGACTGGTGTGGAAATATCGTAGTTGTTAAAGATGCAGAAGGAACACATTACTATATGTGGGGCGGCGCAAGCGTAAGCTGGAATAAAGATGTTGACGGAGACGAAGTTGATGATATAATCGGTGGAGTTAATGGCGACCAGTGGCTTGGAACCGTTGTAGATGGCAAGGTAACGCTTACTATTCCGGTTGCAAGTGAAGATTTCACAATTGATTTTATCACAGACTGTTATGTTGAGAATGGAGCACCTTCATATGACGGAGCAATTTATGTTCTTGATAATGCATCACTCAGTGCAACAGCCCAGAAGCCGGGAAATGGTGATAAGCCACTCGGCGACACTGTTATGATTTTCGTAGCAGTTGCAGCTCTTGCAGCATGTGTGGCAGTAACCGCCAGGAAAACAGCTGTAGAGAAATAAAAAGGATATAAAAGAAGGTATTTTAATATAGTGTAACCATATAATTTATGAGCTGCCCGGTATGCATATTGCCGGGCAGTTTTCATGTCCGCAGCGGACATATTTGCACACGGTCCGGATGCAGCTTGTATATGGAAAAACATGTCTAATTTAATCTGCATTGCATATCTAATTTGTTTGGTACACAAACTCGACAAAAAAATGTAAACTATAATCAGTCGTTGGGACGGAGAACCATATGACGGAACATATTATTAATTATCTTAGGAGGGTAATAGTACAATGAAAAAATTTAAAAAAGTTTTAGCTGCTGTTTTAGCAGGAACAATGGTAGTAGCATCTATGGTATGCTCAGCATTCGCAACAGGTGATTTTAAGACAACAGGAACATCTGTAACACTTGATGACGGCGGAATCAGAATCAACATCTACAACCCATGGGGCAAGGATGACACACATGCAGTTGATTCAATGGCAAATGTTGACGGAGCTAAGGCAGTAACAGTAACAGTTAAGGTTACAGGCATGGAGAAAGACGGAATCAAGTCATTCAATATGTATCTTAACGGCGCATCTAACGTAGATGGTAACAAGGTTTCATACTGGGAGAAAGACGGCGCTAAGAAGGACGGATGCCAGTCAACAACCGTTAACGTAACAGCTGACGGCGAGTACAAGCTTACACTTACATCAGATGAGGCTTGGAAGGCTGGAGACAATAACTTCCTTATGGTTGGTACAGACATTGACAAAGATGCTTGGAACGCACTTAACGGTGGCGAAGGTGATGCAAGCCTTCTTGCAATCACAGCAGTTACAGCATCAGCTGATATCCCAACAGGTGATAACGGAGCAACAGCTCTTATCCTTGTAGCAGTTGCAGCTCTTGCAGTAGTAGCTACAGTTTCAGTTAAGAAGTTTGCAGTTGAGAGATAATTTTCCATTATCGAAATAATATGTGATTTCTTTAAGGGAACCGGTTAACCGGTTCCCTTTTTATGCTCAGAATGTCAGGAATTATCTAATATTTTCTGTATTTTATCTCTAATAATGTCATTGAATATACACGATGAAAATTATATAATGACACAGTAGTATTTTGCTACGAAATAAAATTATATGTAACAGAAGTTACAATAGGAGGATGACAATGAAACTTAGAAAATTATTAGCAGCAGTTCTTGTTGGCGTAATGACAGTTTCTTCACTTGCAATTTCAGCATTTGCAGCTGATGAGAAGGCTACAGTTCCTGCACCGGGAGAATTCGATCCGGCTGGTAAGGATTATGTTGCACAGATGTATGTTCAGACAGGCGGCTCATGGGTATTCAGAAATACATGGGCAGATGAGAGTTATGGTACTGCAGTCGGCTATGAGAATGCCGACAAGCTTTCTAACGTAGAGAATAATGCTGTATCAGTTAATGACGGTACATTCACAGACGTTAAGCTTGAAGGAAACGGAACGTATACCGTTACACTTGATAAGCCTAACTTCACTAAGACTGCAGGCGGTAATACAACAGAGCCTACTAACTTTAACCTTATCGGTGTTTCAACTAACATTCCTGCTTCAGCTGATGCTTCAGAAGGCGGACCTGTTAAGTTTACAGATGTTAAGATTACAGTTAATGACAACCTTACATTTACATATCCTGAAGGATCATGCGATCCTGATGCTATTGCCAAGGGATCATATATCAGTATTCTTGGTGTTAATATCTGGAACAAAGATATATGTACAGATGCTAATGCAGCACTTGGCGGAGAAGATGTATGGCCGGGAACAGTTGATAAGATTACAATTACTTTCACAGTAGCAGGATTCAACTATGACAAGGCTGTAGAAGCGACAACAGCAGAAGAGACAACAGCAGCCGCAGCTGACACAGCTACTAAGGCAGCTGATACAGCTAAGACTGATTCTTCTTCATCAAACGGACTTCCTACACCTGCAATCATCGGTATTGTTGCAGCTGTTGTAGTTGTAGTAGTAGTTATCGTAGTAGTAGCTACATCCAAGAAGAAAAAAGCTAACTAATCCAGGTTAGGTTTTATAAAAACAGATTACATAAAGGACGGGACTTTTGCCCCGTCCTTTTATATTGCAATTTATCTGACGGGGACAGCTATATGCGGATTGGTTGTGTAATTCATCTAAAAATACGGTGATAATTCTATTAAATATTTCTAAAAATTACTGTAATTTATGTACAGTATTTATAGTAGTGCTTATTAAAAAAATAATCTATAATTAGGATAAATAAAATACCGTGAATGATTAACGCGGTGTTAAGTGGAGGTAAAGGATGAACGAACAGAAGTCCAAAAGTGAATTAGTCGCTGACAAAGCCTACTGGCTCGTGCGACTTGGTGTTCTTGCAGCAGCTGTTATGATGTTTCTGCCTGCTATGAACCCATCCAGAGTTTGTGAACGTATCAATCGTAATTTGTCATTGTTCACAAGTGCTGTTTCGTGGAGTGGTCTTATTAATAACCTTAGTGGTTTTGATGTAAGAATTATCGGATCATATGCACCATTCCAATATATAATGGTTTTCTCAATCGTTGCACTTGTGGGAATACTCCTTATGTGCGCCGGCGGTTGTATGTCATTAGGTAATCTTAAAATGAAGGTGAAAGGTAATTTCTTCACTTTAGGAGGAGCGGTTGCCCTTGGAGCAGGAATGCTTCTTATGCATATACCTTATAATATGCTTATGGACACTGTAGGCAAGATAGAGACGGACACTACATCTAATCCGTTTTCGCCGGCTATTCCAGCAGCTATGTGGGTATTTTTCGCAATTGCGGTAATTGTATTCATCGGAACAATTATGACGATGATACTTCTTCCGAAGCCTGATAAGGCTATGAAGTTTGAAATGCCTACCAAATACAAATTATTCCTTTGTATGTTACCGTTTATCGTGCTTACATTTGCATTCTCATATCTTCCATTATATGGTTGGAGATACGCATTCTTTGATTATACATCAGGTAAGCCTCTTACGGCAGATCAGTTTGTAGGCCTTAAATGGTTTGCAAGACTTGTTAACGACCCGCAGACTCGAAGTGACGTACTTAAGGTTCTCAGAAATACACTTGTAATGAGTGGCCTTGGTATTGCTACAAGCTGGGTACCGATGTTTTTCGCAATCATGCTTAACGAAATTAAGACTAAGTGGTTCCGTAAGACAGTACAGATTTTTACAACAATTCCTAACTTCGTCAGCTGGGTTATCGTATTTGCACTTGCATTTGCTATCTTCTCAACGGACGGATTTATCAACAGCCTTTTCGGAACCAAGATAGATTTTCTTGGTAACCCGTCAGGAACATGGTTTAAGATGTTAGCCTGGGGAATGTGGAAAGGTGTAGGCTGGAGTGCTATTATTTATGTAGCAGGTATTTCCGGTATTCCGCTTGAACTTTATGAGGCTGCTACAGTCGATGGTGCCGGAAGAGCTCAGAAGATGTTACATGTTACGGTTCCGGGACTTATGCCTACATATTGTGTATTGTTACTTATGTCAATTGCCAACATCCTTACCAACGGTATGGATCAGTACCTTGTATTCTACAATGCTAATAATGCAGATTTGATCAACGTACTTGACCTCTACGTATACAAGCTGGGACTCAGTGATCCTGATATGTTCCCACTTTCAACTGTTGTAAGTATGACGAAGTCCATAGTCAGTGTGATTCTGTTGTTCTCTGCGAACGCAATATCTAAGCTGATCCGTGGCGAGAGTATTATGTAGGAGGTGATATGATATGGCAAAAATGTCAGAGAAAATGAAACAGGAACTTAAAGCTGAGAAGGCATATAACAAGAAGCATAAGAGAATGTACAGACTCACTGCTAACGATGTTATATTCAATATATTTGCATATTTACTTTTTGGTATATTTGTTATAATATGTATCTTCCCATTTTACTACATATTTATTAACTCAATATCATCACCTGCTGCAGTTACATCCAAAGCCGTAACATTCTGGCCTCAGGGATTTTCACTTGAGACATACAAGGCCGTTATTGAAGTTAAAGATATAGGCCAGGCGTTCCTTATAACAATTACAAGAACTATCCTTGCAACAGCACTCATGGTTCTTGCATCAGGTATCATAGGATATCTCGTAACCAAGCAGGAAATGTGGCACAGAAAATTATGGTACAGACTTCTTGTTGTAACAATGTATTTCAATGCCGGTATCATTCCTTGGTATTTGAACATGGCTATGTTAGGTCTTACCAATAACTATATGGCATATATTGTCCCTGCTATTGTAGCACCGTATAATATCATCCTTGTTAAGACTTACATTGAGTCAATACCTGCTGAGATGGAAGAAAGTGCATTCATCGACGGTGCGGGATACGCGGTTATCTTCCGTAAGATTATATGGCCGTTAAGTAAACCTATACTTGCGACGATCACAATCTTCGGTGCGGTTGGTAACTGGAACTCATTTACCGATTCCCTTATGCTTATGCAGTCTAAGCCCCAGCTTCAGACATTACAGCATAAGTTGTATAACTATCTTGATTCCGCATCTGATCTTAAAGCAGTAATTGATAATCCGGATAGTGCAATCATAAGACATGCTATGGATAACGCAGCATTTGCAAGCGTTATCAAGTATACGGTATCAATGATTTCAATCATACCTATACTTATCGTTTATCCGTTCATGCAGAGATATTTTGAAGAAGGTATCATGCTTGGTGCGGTTAAGGGCTAATGATATTACACCATGCCGGCGGCTGCCGGTATGGTTGATATAAAATTCAACTTTAAAATTTTAAAAAGGAGGAAATTACAATGAAATTAATGAGACGAGTAATCGTTGCATTGCTTGCTGTTGCTATGGCAGCATCATCATTGGTTGCATGCGGCAAGGACAATGGCACAGGCAAAGATGAGCTTGTAACACTTGACTGCTATAGCCAGTTAGCTAACTTTCAGGGAAAACAGGGAGGCTGGTTTGGAGCACTCCTCAAGGAAGAGTTCAATGTAGAACTCAACATCATCAAAGAGTCAGACAATACATTCGCAACAAGAATGGAGTCCGGTAACCTTGGTGATATCGTAGTATTCGGTAATTCCGGAGAGAATTATCTTGCAGCAGTTAAAGCAGGACTTCTTCTCGACTGGAATTCATATGATCTTCTTACCAATTATGGATCATATATCAAAGAGCATATGCCGGCAGCACTTGCCAACAATGCCAAGATTTCAGGAGACAAAGGAATTACTTATGGTATCGGTCATTCAGTAGCACTTAACTCAGAAGACCATGATGAGTTCTTCTATTCATGGGATCTCAGATATGACTACTATGCAGAACTTGGATATCCGGAAATCAAGGACCTTGATGATCTCTTCGATGTATTCGTACAGATGAAGGAGAAACATCCTACAGATGATAACGGTAAGGAAACATATGCCGTATCAATCTGGCCTGACTGGGACGGAAACATGGTAATGTATCCGAAGTCACTTGCAACAGCTTATTACGGATATGATGAATTCGCTATCGGTCTTTACAACAATGAGACAGGTGAGTTCTATGATCCTCTTATGGTAAAAGATGATGGAACATACGGACCATATCTTGAGATGTTACAGTATTTCAACAGACTTTATCAGGCAGGACTTCTTGATCCTGACTCAGGAACACAGAAATATGATGATGCAATAGCAAAGGTTAAATCAGGAAGAACATTCTGGTCAATCTTTAACTACGCAGGATCAGCAGCATATAACACAGAAGCTAATACATCAGCAGGCAAGGGTATGTATCCGGTAACTCCTGAAGAAGCTACTCCATGTGTATACGGTCTTAACCCTAACGGTGGAAACCGTATCTGGACAATCGGCGCTAAGACAAAATATCCTGAAAAATGTATGCAGATTCTTAATTATCTCTGCACACCTGAAGGATTCCTTAACTCTGAGTACGGTCCAAAAGGACTTTGCTGGTATTATGACGACAATGGTCTCACATGCTTCACAGAACTCGGTAAGAAGTGCCAGGCTGACACATCAACTATGATGGAATCAGATGATCCTAAGTTTGAAGTATACACCGGTGCTAAGTTCAAAGACGGACAGCAGCAGATCAACAACCTTACATGGGCTCGTAATGCTACAAACCCTGATAACAATGAGAAATTCAACTACAAGTTTTGGGCAAGCAACCAGACAGAAGCTGTTAAGGATTCAGCTGATGCTGACTGGAGAGAGCACACAGGATGTGACACAGCAGATCAGTATCTCAACAGCAGAAAGCTTGCAGACGGTTCACCGGCATACTCAGTTGCTGTAGCAACAGGATACGCTGAAGGAGCTAAGTCCAAAGAGCTTAAAGTAGTTTGGAAGCAGGTAACAGATGCTATCATTAAGGGATCATGGAGAGCAATCACAGCTAAGGATGATGCTACATTCAAGGCAGAAGTTGATGACATGATCAAGAATGCTAACGCATACGATAACGGAAATGGTTACAAAGAGTGTGTTGAGTGGTCAGTAAAAGAAGCAGAAAGAAGACATAATATGGAAGAAGAAGTCAGATCTGCTGAAAAAGGTACTAACTAAATAGCATAGCATACAGACTTTAATAAAACGGGGCTGTTCGTAATATCGAACAGCCCTTTTGCGACAAAGGAGCAATTAATGAAGTTTTTTAGTACAGAAGGCGGAATATATAAGTTTATGACACGGCTGTGGGATATGATAAAGCTGAATTTTCTCTGGCTTATCTGTTCATTACCGATTGTCACAATCGGTGTATCCACAATTGCGGCATTTACGATTACGCTCAAAATGGTTGAAGAGAAGGAAGGATATATAGCCAGAGCCTTTTTTAAAGCGTTTAAAGCAAATTTCAAACAGGGAATAGTGATCGGACCGATTACCATTATTTTTGCTGCAGCGCTTTATCTGGATTTTACACTTGGTAAACAATACATTGGATTTGTTATACTGGGTATATTATCGGCTTTTCTGTTTGGTATCGCAATAATTTACACATACCCTCTGCTTGCCAGATATGAGAACAAGCTTTTGAAGACAATTAGAAACTCCATGAGGATTGCCATGAGGTATTTCGGAAGAACGATTTTTCTTGTTGTTGTTCTTGTAATAGAATATATAATTTTCTTCAGATTTACCAAAATAACACTTCTGATAGGTATTCTTGTAGGCCCGGCCACAATGATATTGACTGTGAGTGGATTTGCAATGTACTTCTTCCGTGAGATTGAGAAAGCGGGAGGAGTGACCACCAGGAAGACCGAAGAAGATTTGTACAATGAAGAAATTGAGCGGGAAACACAGAATGCTCTTAAAGCTGAAAATAAAAATATATCGGAGGACGAGAATCAATGAAGCGTTTAAATTTATTACGCAGAGCAGCTGCATTCGCAGCAGGAGCACTTATGGCAGCATGCCTTGCAATACCTGCATTAGGAACACCGGTAAAAGCAGCAGATTCAGTTGATATGAATGTTGCGCTTTGCTTCTTTACATTTGGAAATGCAGGTACAGTAGAGAAAGGTGATACGGTTAAAGTAACCGGAGATGGACAGTATACAGTTGAATTTGACTGTGCAAAGAACCTTTCAGATGATGCCAAGGCTGCCGGGGATACAGCAATTACAAGTTTTGTAGCCATGTATATTCAGGATGTAGCCACACTTGACGGCACAGCATCGGAATCACCTGTAGCAACAGCGGACATCGTTTATAATTCAATCAAAATCGACGATAAGGAACTTACAATAGCAGATACTAATCCGGCATCTGCAGTTAAGGCAAACGGTGCATTTGATACCAATAAGCCTGTTAACGGATGGGATGGATCGGTAGTTGCAGACACAGATATTGTATGGGATCAGACAAACCATCTTGTTAAGTTTGCAGGGGTTGACAGTGTTCAGAAGGTTTCTGTAACATTCACACTTTCAAATGTCACAGCTAAAGCGATTGAGACACAGGCACAGACAGAAGAAGAAACCACAGTGGAAGAGACAACTGCTGCAGCAGAGACAACAGCAGCTCCGGCAGCAGCAACTGACGAAGGAACGAACTTCCCGGTTGGCGCAATAGTTGGTATTGTTGCAGGCGTTGTGGTTATCGTTGTTGTAGTTATTGTAGTATGCACTAAGAAGAAAACTAAATAATATAAACGTATAACATAAGAATGCCCCGGTTCATATGATAAGAACCGGGGTGTTTTTAATTGGTTTCTGAATCGGAGCAGAACTGCTTGCGGTATTCTGCCGGAGATACACCGACATATTTCTTAAATTTCTTATGGAAATAATCAACATTCTTATAACCGACCTGCTCTGAAATTTCATATACCTTCAGCTTGTTCTCGGAGATAAGCTTCTTGGCATGTTCAATTCTTATGTGGTCTACATAGTTATTAAAATTCTCACCGACATTTTTGCTGAAAATCTTTCCAAGATAGGCACTGTTGTATCCAAAAAGAGGAGCGATTGTTTCAAGCTTGATATTAGTCTGAAAATTATGGTCTATGTAAAAAATAATATCATCCAATATACTGTCACGCGATGATGTTCCGATAGAGGACATAATCACTTCAAACTGTGATGTGAGATATTGCATTATCTCATAGAGATAAAACTGCTTGTCGATAGAATCAATAATCTCACTGTTGGAAGGAAACGGTATCTCAGCTGTAGGATAGAGCCGTTTGATATTCTCTTTAATCTGAAGAAACATATCGGTTAAGAATAATTTTACGGCGTTAATATCGTCCTGAACATCATATAAATATTCTGTTATATTATTCAAGGTATCTGCGAGCATCTTACGGTTAAATGCCTGAATATAATTCGTGAGGGTGCTGCAGTACTCATCCATTATTTCGTTGGTAAGTGACTTGTCACGAACTCCGAAATCAGGCAGGGCATCGTAACCGACCGTGTGCTGGCCCGGTTTGCAGAAGAAACGTCTGCTGATAAGCCGTTCAGCCTGTGAATATGATAAGGCGATATCCGACAGGTTGTTAACTGAACACCCGAATGCCAGGAAAAGGGTATCAAGAGGGCTGTCCTTCTGTGGAATTGCATCGTAATGATCCAAAAAACGCTGAAACTTATCCAAAGCATATGTACCTTTAAGAATAATTACATTCTTGTCATTCTTACAGAAGTGTTCAAAAGTAAAACTTCCGTTATTGGTAACACGCAGAAGTTCAGAAAACTGATATGGCATAGAGTCTGCATCACGAAGATACTGCTCATATATTACAACTTTATAAACGTCCGCGCATAAATTCATTTCCTCTGTATTGATCAGGTCTATGTCGGCATTGCCGGTAACAAGTTCATCGAGAATCTCTTTCTTGGCTTTCTCGCGGTAATGATGAAGCACCTGGGATGTCTTATGTTCGTCAATTATATTGGTATGTATCTCATTGATAATGGAAGTCAGCTCGTCTTCATCAACTGGCTTGGTAAGATAATACCCTACACCCTGCCTTATAGCAGCCTGCGCATATTTGAAATCAGAGTACCCGCTTATAATAATTATTTTGCCGTTAAATCCCTTGGCACGAGCAGCTTCTATGACATCTATACCGTGCATCTTAGGCATTCTGATATCAATAAGAACAAGGCTGGGATTTAATTCAAGTATCTTGGCCAATGCTTCCTCACCGTTTGCAGCGTCTCCGCAAACCGTAAAACCGAATGACTCCCAGTCGATGATCTGTTTCAATCCGTCACGTATAACCTGTTCGTCATCAGCGATGAATACAGTTTCCATTCAATACCTCCATAGTACAAAATACATAAAAAAAGAACATACAAATTGTTCAATATATATAAAAGTATAAGAAAACCACAGTATTTTGTCAACAGATAAAATGCTGTGGTTATAGTAAAATTAAGATAATTTAGTAGGTGTGTATTTTGAATACAACCGGGAATCCGGTATGATATCCGCATGCCTTTATATGAAGGCCGTCGTGTTCATGCGACCAAGAAAGTATATTGTCGCATCCAAGTACCTCAACATCGTTAATAATACCCTGGAATGAAGTGCTGTTGGCATTTTTGCCGGAGGCAAGACTCTGTATGCATATGTCGTCATTGCCGGAGTAATTTAAAGCAATAGCGTATATACAGCCGTGTCCGGCGGTAAAACGGAAATCGTCTTTAGTGTATCCGGAAGCGTTTCCTTCGCTGAATTTACCTTCAACCTCAGCGGTAGGGCCCTCAGCACAGGCTCTCCAAGGCTTGCTGTCATATATGGCTTCTCCGTTGACTGAAAGCCATGCACCGATATCCTTAAGAATAGCAGTGTCCTCATCAGGGATGGTACCGTCGGCTTTAGGACCGACATTCAGAAGAAGATTGCCGTTCTTGCTTACAACATCTACAAGATAGCAGATGATATCATTACTTGTTTTATAGTCAAGTGATGTAGTATAACACCATGAATTCTTGGCAATGGCGGTGTCTGTCTGCCAATGATAAGGCTTTGTGTCCGCAAATTTACCGCGCTCAATATCGACTATTCCGCTTCCGAAAGCCATCGCATCATGCTTGTAGCAGATTGCCGTTTCAAAACCCCATTCAAGTCCGCGGTTATAATAATAAGCCGTTATTTTCTTAAGGGTTTCTTTGTATCCTTCATGCTGTATCCACCAGTCAAAATATAGGATTTTAGGCTGATATTTATCGATGAGCTCACATGTACGGATGAGCCAGTCATCAAGAAATTCCTGCGTAGGATAAGGCTTGGCATATATATCCTCCTGATCCGGCTGCTCCTGAAGCGAAGGCCAGTAGAAATCGCCGACCTCCATCGGATCCTTGATATCGCTGTCAAAATTCTTTCCGTTGCCCATGAACCATAAATGCTCGGCACGGTGTGTAGAAGTACAGAAAGTCATGTCACGCTTTTCGATTTCTTTTTTGAGCTCACCGAGGACATCGCGCTTTGGACCCATGTTTACGCTGGTATATTCCGAAAATACACTGTCATACATCTGAAAACCATCATGATGCTCGGCAACGGGTACTACATACCGTGCACCGGCTTCTTTAAAGAGGTCAGCCCATTTGGAAGCATCGAAATAAGGCGCGGTAAACATCGGAATAAAATCCTTGTATCCAAAATCTTTATGCGGCCCATAGGTCTTTATGTGATGCTCATATTCAGGCGTACCCTGAATGTACATATTTCTTGAATACCATTCATTATTGAATGCAGGAACGCTGTAGAGCCCCCAATGAATGAAAATACCGAACTTGTCATGTGTAAACCAACGCGGTATCTCCATATCGGTAAGAGACTCCCATGTATCATTATAGGGTCCTTTGCTGATTACTTCATCGATTGTGCGAAGATAATCGGATTTGTTTTTGTCGTAGTTTGCTGGTTTCATATGTTCCCTCCAATAGTAGTGATATATATTATTAGTTGCCCTGCGACAGCTTGTTTTTGGCATCGGCTTCGTCTTTGGCATTGGTTAAATCATATTCGTAAATCTTTGAGTATCCCAGTGCAGTTGTCCGGTTCAATAAATCCGAATACAGACTGTTGAATTCTCTCTCGTCCGAGGCAAAAACCATTTTCCATGAATACTCGTTTATGGCAGCGGCACATTGAACACGGATGGTTGATAATTCAGTAGTCTCTTTAGCAGCTTTATATGATACGCCTGGTGAGACTATAAGTGCATTGTTGTCCTGCAGGTAATCCATTACGGACTGGGAACCAATGTGGGAAGCCCAGTCTTTTTCTATATCGGACTGCCTCATGGCAATAACTGAATCCCATGTGGAAAAATAGTACGGATAACCATCGGGAGTGCATTCGGCATTGGAAACAGGTTTGTAATTGAGCTTGCATATTCCGTCCAGCCATTTACCGCCGCCATATTCTTCCGGCATAAGCGTATCTTTGGAATAGAAAGCTTCGATGCCGAAATCAGTCAGCTCAGGACCCTGCTCAGTCATCTGCCATGTAAGACCCTCAATACCGGCTGTTCCCTGCGGAGAGTCTGCACAGCTTGCCATGATGCCCTCAGTTGAGTAAAGCCAGTCGATGAAATTAGCCATTCTGACAGGATCGGCCGCGTCTGCTCCGATGGCTATGGCAGTGTCAAAGCTTCCGGCGACGCGGCTTCCGTATGAATATATAAGTTCATCTTCAATCGGTACAAACATATAACCTCTGCCGCTGTTGAGATTATCGTTGGTATTGTATGCAGGCTGCGCAAGCCATGGCCATGGAGAAAAAAGAATCTGTCCATCAGCAAATTTGTTCGAAACGTCAGAGTAATTCTGAGTCGGTGAATCCGGGTCTATAAGTCCCATCTGGAATGCCTTATTGTAAAAACGAAGAACTCTCATATACAGCGAGTCGGCATCAAGGATGTTCTGAAAATCACTGCCGTCAGCCTTGGATAGAACAAAACCATATTCGTCATAACCATAGAAACAGCAGGGCTGCTTAATTGCATTCATCATATTATTATCCCAATCCTTGAACAGGGAAAATGCATATGTCGCAGCACCGCTGTCACTGTATGGGTGTGCGGCCTGCATATCGGCAAGAATCGGGAGAAGATCTTCAAGTGTATTGATTTGGGGATATCCCATCTCTGAATAATAATCCCACCTTAAATATGTGCCGTAAGTAGGGGCATACGATTCGGAAGGAGTATACGGAGATGCTGATGAAAGAGCACTCGGTATTGCATAAATTCCGTCAGATGACAGCTCGCGGTTCAATGAGACAATAGAAGATGAGTATCTGCCGTAAAGGGCGGAATCCTCTATGTATGTGTCCATATTTATTATAAGACCGCTATCGACCAGACGCTGTAAATATTTGACGGGACAGATTATAATGTCACCAACATTGCCTGCCGCAAAACGTGATTCGAAAAGGTTGTCTGAGCCGCCGTTTATTGATGGCGAAATTATATTTAATTCCATATTGAATTTGGCTTTGATAATGGAAGCGTACCAGCCGGACTGTATTCCTTCGTAATTGGCATTTGTGTCGTATACATCTATTGTAAGAAAATTACGGTATACGGACGTACTGCCATCACCGGGTGATGACGAATGTGCGCATCCGGCAGATAACAGCACAATCATTATAACAGCTGCCATGCGGCTGAATATTGTAATGCTGCGGTATGTAAAACGGTGCATATAAAACCTCCGGTAATATTACTTATTTAATTATATTTAAAAATGCTGTGAATTGCAATAAAAAGGAAATAAAACAGCTGGAAAAAATTATCGTATTATTGTATAATGAAAAAAGCAACAGTTTACAATGCATCCTTACGGGAGTGCTTTATGAGGACAATATTAGTAGTAGATGATGACAAAGAGAATCTTAAGTCACTGAAAATGTTTCTTTCCAGGGAATATAAGGTGGCTGCAGTGTGTACCGGAGAAGACGCACTTGAATATCTGAGCATGAACGCACCTGATATGGTTCTGCTTGATATAGTTATGCCGGACATGGATGGTTTTGAAGTGCTTGAACATATGCGTGATGATGGGATTGCACCGGAAGTTCCGGTTATATTCATAACTGCCGACAATGATACCAGTATGGAGGTCAAGGGACTTAATATGGGCGCCGTTGACTATATTGTCAAACCGTTTGAACCGGAAGTTGTGATGAGCAGAGTAGCCAAGTCAATAGAGATGGAAAGCATGAGGCATGATCTTGAGAAACAGGCAGGAAGGGATTCGCTTACGGGGCTTTGGAATCGTAAGTATGCATTCAGGCGCGTGGAGAGGATACTGTCCGGGCGTAATGCCTGCGGTGCCGCATTCATGATGGACATAGATAATTTTAAAGGCATTAATGATACATACGGGCATACATACGGAGACCGGATATTGGTCAGCATATCCAAGACAATTCAGAAAATGGTGCGTCATAACGATATAGCCTGCAGGCTTGGTGGTGATGAGTTTTTTATGTTTTTTGCCGGACTGGACGAGACATATAAGATACAGCATCTCGCATCCAGGCTTATAAGGGCATTGAATGATGAAGTCAAATATCCTGACGGGATCCGCGGAGTGCGTGCGTGTATAGGAATTGCAGTGGCACCGGCATGCGGTACGGGTGTGGCATCCCTTTATGATAAGGCAGACAAGGCACTCTACTATGCAAAGAACCATGGCAAGAATACGTATCATTTTTACGATAATGAAATTGCTTACGGCAATGAAAACGAGATGCGCAAGGAGAATCTTAACCATATAAGGAGCATGTTGAGCGAGCATGGCCCGCTGAAGGGTTCTTATTGCGTTGAGTATGAAGGATTCAAGAATATTGCACGATTCATAAGGAGAGGCCAGCAGCGCAACAAGAGGCATATAGTGTATATTCTTTTCACAATAGAGGATACGTGTAACGGAATCAACGGTGCGGATGAGAGATACGAGGCACTTGGCATGCTTGAAGATTCGGTGAGGATATCTTTGAGAGTGGGCGATGTGGCCACGAGATATTCGGGTTCGCAGATAGTGGCGATTCTTGTGGACGCGAAGGAAAGCGATGCATGTATGGTTGCCGGACGTATACTGGGTGAGTTCCATAGTCATACCGGGATGGAACATGTGCGTGTAGAATACGATATTCAGGCACTGGAAGAAGACGAACCGGAAGAAAATCATTAGAAAAGGTTGATGTATTTTTAACTTAGTATTATAATTATATAGATATGAATCAGTCTATGATACTATTCATATATGACTGTTTAATATATTAGTTTTAGGAGGAAAACTTTAAAATGGCAAGAAAAATGAAAACCATGGATGGAAACAATGCAGCAGCACACGTTTCATATGCGTACTCAGATGTTGCAGCCATCTATCCTATCACCCCATCATCCGTAATGGCAGAATGCGCTGATGAATGGGCAACTCAGGGCAGAAAGAATATTTTCGGCCAGGAGGTTCAGCTTACTGAAATGCAGTCAGAAGCCGGTGCAGCAGGTGCAGTTCACGGTTCTCTTTCAGCAGGTGCTCTTACAACAACGTTTACAGCATCACAGGGTCTTTTACTTATGATCCCTAATATGTATAAGATAGCCGGTGAGCAGCTTCCTTGCGTAATAGATGTATCAGCACGTTGTGTAGCTACACATGCACTTAATATTTTTGGCGATCACTCTGATGTATATGCATGCCGTCAGACAGGTTTTGCAATGCTCTGTGAATCAAGTGTTCAGGAAGTTATGGACTTAACTCCTGTTGCACATTGCGCAGCTATAAAGGGTAAGGTACCGTTCCTTAACTTCTTCGATGGTTTCCGTACATCACATGAGATTCAGAAGATCGAGATGTGGGATTATGAAGATCTCAAAGATATGGTTGATATGGATGCAATCAATGCATTCCGTCGTCATGCTCTTAACCCTGAGCATCCATGTCAGAGAGGTTCAGCTCAGAACCCTGACATCTTCTTCCAGGCAAGAGAATCATGTAACCCATATTATGATGCACTTCCTGAAGTAGTTGAAGAGTATATGAATAAGGTTAATGCTAAGATCGGAACAGATTACAAGCTTTTCAATTACTATGGTGCAGAGGATGCCGAGAAGGTTATCATCGCAATGGGTTCAGTATGTGAGACAATCGATGAGACAATTGATTATCTCCTTAAGGCAGGCGAGAAAGTCGGCGTTATCAAGGTTCGTCTTTACAGACCTTTCAGCGCAAAGCATCTTCTTGCGGTTATGCCTAAGACAGTTAAGCAGATTTCCGTACTTGACAGAACCAAGGAACCTGGTTCAATCGGTGAGCCGCTTTACCTTGATGTTGTTGCAGCTATTAAGGATACAGAGTTTGCTGACGTTCCGGTATTTACAGGACGTTACGGACTTGGTTCTAAGGATACAACACCTGCACAGATTATCGCAGTATACAATAACACAGAGAAGAAGAGATTTACAATCGGTATCAACGATGATGTAACTAATCTTTCACTTCCTACAGGTCCTTCACCTGTAACAGCTCCGGAAGGAATTACAAGCTGTAAGTTCTGGGGACTTGGTGCGGACGGTACTGTTGGTGCTAACAAGAACTCTATCAAGATTATCGGTGACCACACAGATATGTATGCTCAGGCATATTTTGATTATGACTCCAAGAAGTCAGGCGGTGTTACAATTTCACACCTTCGTTTCGGTCACTCAAAGATACATTCTACATACCTTATTAATAAGGCAGATTTCGTAGCATGTCATAATCCTGCATATGTACGTAAGTACAACATGGTTCAGGATCTTAAGGACGGCGGAACATTCCTTCTTAACTGCGATTGGGATATGGCAGGACTTGAGGAACATCTTCCGGGACAGGCTAAGAGATATATCGCAGAGCACAACATCAAGTTCTATACAATCGATGGTATCAAGCTTGGTATCGAGACAGGTATGGGTGCTCGTATTAATACAATTCTTCAGGCAGCTTTCTTCAAACTTGCAAACATCATTCCTATTGATGATGCAGTTAAGTATATGAAGGATGCAGCAACAGCCAGCTACATGAAGAAAGGTGAAGATGTCGTTAAGAAGAATCATAACGCTATCGACGCCGGACTTGCTAACGTAGTTGAAGTTAAGGTTCCTGAAAGCTGGAAGGATGCTAAGGATGAGAATCTTTCATCAACAGCAACAGGTTCAAGAAAAGACGTAGTTGATTTCGTTAATAACATCCAGCATGCAGTTAACGGACAGGAAGGTAACAAGCTCCCTGTATCAGCATTCAAGGAATATGTTGATGGTTCAACTCCTTCAGGTGCAGCTGCATTTGAGAAACGTGGTGTTGCAACAACAGTTCCTTCATGGGATCCTGCTAAATGTATCCAGTGTAACTTCTGTTCATATGTATGTCCTCATGCAGTTATCAGACCGGTTGCTCTTACAGAGGCTGAGGCAGCTAATGCTCCTGCCGGAATGAAGATGGCTGATATGACAGGAATGCCTGGAATGAAGTTCGCTATGACAGTTTCAGAATTTGACTGTATGGATTGTAAGGTCTGCGTAAATGTATGTCCTGCTAAGGAAAAAGCTCTTACAATGGTAAGATTTGATGACGAAGACAGAACACAGCAGAACGCATACGATTATGGTCAGTCACTTGCTGATAAGCCTGAAGTATTCGAGAAATTCAAAGATACAACAGTTAAGGGAAGCCAGTTCAAGCAGCCACTCCTTGAGTTCTCAGGAGCATGTGCAGGTTGTGGTGAGACACCTTATGCTAAACTTATCACCCAGCTTTTCGGTGACAGAATGTACATTGCCAATGCAACAGGATGTTCATCTATCTGGGGTAACTCATCACCTTCAACACCTTACACAGTTAACAAGCAGGGACATGGTCCAGCTTGGTCCAACTCACTCTTCGAGGATAACGCTGAGTTTGGTATGGGTATGCAGCTTGCTCAGAAGGCTATCAGAACAAGACTTAAAGCAAAGGTTGAAGAAGTACTTGAGACAACATCTAATGATGATGTTAAGGCAGCAGCTAAAGAATACCTCGACACATTTATGTGTGGTTCAACTAACGGAACAGCTACTCAGAAGCTCGTTGCAGCACTTGCAAATGAGAACTCTGACGCAGCTAAGGAAATCCTTAATGACAAGGATATGCTTTCCAAGAAGTCACAGTGGGTATTCGGTGGTGACGGATGGGCATACGACATCGGATTCGGTGGTGTTGACCATGTAATCGCTTCCAAGAAAGATATCAATATCTTCGTATTTAATACAGAGGTATATTCAAATACAGGTGGACAGGCATCCAAGGCTACTCCTACCGGTGCAGTTGCAGAATTCGCAGCAGCAGGTAAGGAAGTTAAGCAGAAGGATATCGCAAGCATCGCAATGAGCTATGGTTATGTATATGTAGCACAGATCGCTATGGGTGCAGACCGCAACCAGTGTATCAAGGCTATTGCAGAGGCTGAGGCATATCCGGGACCATCACTTATCATCGCATATGCTCCATGTATCAACCACAGCATCAAGACCGGTATGGCACATGCTCAGGACGTTGAGAAGGCAGCAGTTGATTCAGGTTACTGGAACCTCTTCAGATTCAATCCTGCTCTTAAGGATGAAGGAAAGAATCCGTTCACACTTGATTCTAAGGCTCCTACAGGAAGCTACAGAGACTTCATCATGAATGAGGCTCGTTATGCAAGACTTGCAAAGGCTAATCCGGAAAGAGCTGAGAAGCTGTTCGCAGCAGCAGAAGAGAATGCTAAGGCAAGATATGAATACCTTGTAAAATACAGCAGACTTTTTGAGTAATCATTAAAATCACAAGGACCTCGGAGTTAATTTGGCTCCGGGGTCTTTTTTTTGCTTGTAAATGGATGAATAATAGAATAAAATAAGAACAAATAGCTTTTATTTTGGAGGAATATAATGGATAATAATACCGGAAAACCCACAGTGAATAACGGGAAACGCAGATTTCCCATGAAAAATGAATATGCGAAGATAGGCCTGATGCTTTTTATTGTAGTCGCGGGCAGTATTTTGTTCTATTTTTCGTTCTTTAAGGATCATACGCTTTTCGGATTTTTCAAAAGCATATGGTCATGCCTTATGCCGTTTACCGTGGGCGCGGTTCTCGCTTATCTGCTTAAGCCTATTTGCGTCGTGTTTGAAAAATGGACAGCCAAATGGTTTTCCAATATGAAAAACAGAAATGGAGCAAAGAAACTTTCGCAGAATTTAAGTATATTTTTTGCAGTTATTATTTTTCTCGCATTTATGTATGTTATATTTGCCACAGTTATTCCACAGGTTATAGACAGCGTTAAGGTATTGGTCGAGGCTATTCCGGATGCATATTCCGATGTGATGGACTGGCTTGTAGGTATCAGCAAAGGCACTGTATTTGAAGATACGGTTACGCAGTTCAGCGATGATACACTTAAAAATGTGCAGAAGATAGTGACACAGCTTTTTGGCGACGGAACAAGTGATGGAATGATTACCGATAAAGTAATAAGCGGAGTTACTGTCGGAGTTAAAGGTGTGTTGGCATTTCTTAAGAATCTTTTAATAGGTCTGGTGGCATGTGTATATATTCTTGCACAGCGCAAGAAACTGGCGGCGCAGGGCAAGATGATTATATACAGTGTATTTAAGAAGAAATGGGCTGACAGAATTATGGAAGAAATCTGTTATGTTGATAAGATGTTCAGTGGTTTCATCAACGGTAAAATTATTGACTCAATAATTATAGGTATCATTACATTTATTGTTACGACCATATTTAAGATACCGTATGCCATGCTCATAAGTGTTATTGTCGGAGTTACCAATGTTATACCGTTTTTCGGTCCGTGGATTGGAGCGGTTCCGTGTGCGCTTATTGCTTTTATGGTTAGTCCGGTTAAATGCTTATATTTTATTATAATGATTATTGCAATACAGCAGTTTGACGGAAATATACTCGGACCGAAAATTCTCGGTAACACAACCGGTCTTTCGAGTTTCTGGGTATTGTTCTCAATTATTTTCTTTGGAGGCTTATTCGGATTTGCAGGAATGCTGGTCGGAGTACCGCTTTTTGCAGTAATATATGATCTGATTGAGCGCGGAGTGAAGCGTGGCCTTAAGAATAAAGGCAAGTACGAATTATATGAACAATATGATATAGAACAACATGAGGAAGAACGGCTTAAGGAAGAGGCCAAGGAGAAGAAGGATCCGATAAACAGAATTCGAAGGTTAATTTCCAGACACAGGAAATAATAACATACAGGAGGCATAGAATGTTATAAATATTCTATGCTTCCTTTTTGTATATGAAAATTTTACTTTATCTGTCGGAATTCATCATTCCGTTTCTGGTATTTTACATAGTCGGATACGGTGTCCTGCACAAAAATAAGGTGTATGAGGATTTTATCAACGGAGCAAAAGACGGAATTAAAACAGTGGTAACGGTTCTGCCGACGTTGATCGGGCTTATGGTGGGAGTGCGTGTCCTGCGGTCTTCGGGACTTCTTGAGCTGATGGCACGCCTGATCGGAAAAATCACAGAGCCGGTGGGCCTGCCATCTGAACTGGTACCTGTAATTATCGTGCGGCTTTTTTCATCAAGTGCAGCAACAGGGTTATGCCTGGACATTTTTAAACAGTACGGAGCAGATTCCGCTTCCGGGTTTATGGTCAGTATAATTATGAGCTGCACAGAAACCGTATTTTATACTATGAGTGTATATTTTATGGCGGCCAAGGTCAGTAAGACACGATGGACGTTAGCAGGAGCACTTATATCGTCTGTGGCGGGAATTGTTGCCAGTGTGCTGATAACAGCCCTAAGATAGAGCAATCCCCTCGGAGGAGTAGAACCGAGGGGAAAAAGGAGGGAGTGTTTATATAAACAGTAACAATACTGGAATTGTTAGTCGAAACCGGTCGACACCAACGGCACCGGCGGCTTCATTTGATATTTATACTATAATGGAAAAATGTGATGAAAATATGGAACATAAGTAAAAAAATAATTAATTTTATAAAATAAAAATGTGAAAATATAAAATAAAAGATTGTTAAACGGGCTGCTTTTAGGTATAATAACATTGAAGTTTGTACATTTTCGAAGAAATGTTCAAATATCTATACGAATTTATAAAGGTGGAAAGATGATGAAAACCAGAATTACAGAAATGCTGGGAATTGAACATCCGGTAATCCAGGGCGGTATGGCATGGGTAGCGGAAAGCCATCTTGCTTCGGCCGTATCTGCAGCAGGCGGTTTCGGAATTATCGGTTCGGCTACAGCCCCAGCGGAGACTGTAAGAAATATGATACACGAGATCAAGGAAAGGACGGACAAACCTTTCGGAATCAATATCATGCTTATGAGTCCGTATGCTGATGAAGTTGCTGCTCTTGCGGCAGAAGAACATGTGGCAGCTGTTACAACCGGAGCAGGTAATCCGGGACGGTTTATGGAGATGTGGAAGAACGCCGGAGTTAAGGTGATACCGGTCGTGGCCTCTGTTGCCATGGCGAAGATGCTAGAAAGAGCCGGAGCTGATGCAGTGGTTGCTGAAGGCTGTGAATCAGGCGGACATATCGGAAACATAACTACGATGGCACTGCTGCCGCAGGTAGTTGATGCGGTTGATATACCGGTAATCGGTGCAGGCGGAATTGCGGATGGCAGAGGAGCCGCCGCCGCGTTTATGCTTGGAGCTGAGGCTGTACAGATGGGAACACGGTTTGTTGTTGCGGATGAATCAATTGTGCATGACAATTATAAGAACAGAATAATTGCAGCCAGGGATATTGATTCCGAGGTCACGGGAAGAAGTACGGGACATCCGGTGCGTGTACTCAGAAACAAGATGTCCAAGGAATATTTAAAGCTTGAAGGCAGTGGAATATCCATAGAGGAACTTGAGAAAATGACAGCCGGATCCTTGAGGGCTGCCGTGGTTGACGGAGATGTCACGAACGGAAGTGTCATGGCCGGAGAAATTGCCGGACTTATTAAGCAGAGACAGAGCTGCGCAGAAATAATCAATGACGTCATGTCGGAGATGGAAGCTCTTTTTAAGAGCGCACCGGACAGGCTGTAAGGAGACAAGTTTATGTTAATGGGAATTAAGGAAATCAAAGAAATACTTCCGCACAGACATCCTTTTTTGCTGGTTGACTGTATAGAAGAACTGACACCGGGAGTCAGAGCGGTGGGATATAAGAATCTTACATATGACGAGGCTTTTTTTGCCGGTCATTTCCCGGACGAGCCGGTAATGCCGGGCGTATTGATGGTAGAGGCACTTGCGCAGACAGGTGCGGTTGCTGTGCTTTCACTCCCAGAGAACAAGGGAAAAACAGCATATTTTGCAGCAATCAATTCATGCAAATTTAAGAGAAAAGTTGTTCCGGGCGACAGACTCCGCCTGGAATGTGAAATTATTAAGAGCAAAGGACCGGTCGGAATAGGAAAAGCTACGGCAACGGTTGACGGTGAGACTGCAGTGGTGGCAGAACTTACTTTTTCAATAGGATAAGACAGAGAGGAACAGAAAAATGAGAGATTTTCAGATTATCACAGATACTAACAGCGATTTACCTAAGGAATATGTTATAGAGAAAGGCTTGTTACAGGTACCGCAGTACACACTTCTTCAAGGAGTGACTTATGAGGGCGCAGAGGGGATAGATCCGGCGGACTTCTATAATAAGATGAAAGCCGGAGAAGAACCGCAGTCACAGGCTATAAACCCGGCAGTTACAGAAGAAAAATTCCGTGAAGCGCTTGATGCGGGCAAGGATGTGCTTTACATAAGTTTCGCATCAACACTCAGCGGAAGTTATAATACGGCAGCTATGACAGCACAGAATTTATCGGAGGAATATCCGGATGCCAAGATTATAACAGTTGATACACTTGCGGCGTCGGTCGCAGAAGGACTTCTGGTTATGAAAGCAGTTGAACTTAAAGAAGAGGGCAAGTCAATCGAGGAAGTGTCAGAATGGCTTGAAGACAATAAGCTTCATGTTGCAATGACACTCACGGTTGATGATCTTCACCATCTTCAGAGAGGCGGACGTATATCGAAGACAACGGCGATTGTAGGCAGCATTATCAATATAAAACCGCTCCTTAAGGTTACGGCGGAAGGCAAGCTTGAGGCAGCAGGAAGCGTACGCGGACGTAAGAAATCAATCGCTACACTTGTAAGCCAGATGGAAAGTAATATGACAGAAGAGTGGAAGCCGCTTAATACAACAATTGCAATTGCACATGCCAACTGCCCTGATGAAGCCGCATCTCTTGCACAGACAATCAAAGAGAAATTCAGAATAAAGAATGTTATGATTAATGATATTAATCCGAGCATCGGTGTTCATGCGGGACCGGGAGCAATACTTATAGCATATTTTGGAAAAGAACGTTAATAATGACAAACGCCTGCAGGTTTACCGACGCAGGCGTTTGTGTGTTATTAACCGTATAAAAATAATCCGGAAGGGTATTTTGATGTATTTTGTAAATAATGTGATGTTCCTACTTTACAAATGGAGAAAATTATTGTATTATTTGCAATATCAAAAGATGGAGGACAAAATCAAATGAAAATGAAAAAGCTTTTAAGCACAATTTTGGTTTTCGCAATGATCTTTGCATTAACAGGATGCGGATCAAAAGGCACAAGCAGTTCAAACGGATCTGCTGCAGGTGAAAAGAAATCAGACATTATTGTCGGAGCAGTACTTATCGGTGATGATAACGAAGGTTATACATACGCTCACATCAAAGGTATCAAGGATGCTGCCAAGGAACTTGGTCTTTCAGATGACCAGATCAAATGGAAATATACGATTCCGGAAGATAACTCATGCTATGATGCATGTGTTGACCTTGTAGGACAGGGATGTTCAATCATTTTCTCCAACAGTTACGGACATCAGACATATACACAGCAGGCAGCCAAGGATTATCCGGATGTAACATTTGTTGCCATGACAGGTGATACGGCTGCTAATTCAGGACTTTCCAATTTCAAAAATGCATTTACTTCAATTTATCAGGCACGTTATGTATCAGGCGTTGTTGCAGGTATGAAGATTGCTGAACTTGTTAAGGACAATAAGCTTGAAGATAAGAATTTCGATAAAGACGGTAACGTTAAGATTGGTTACGTAGGTGCTTACCCATACGCAGAGGTTGTATCAGGATATACAGCATTCTATCTTGGTGCTAAATCAGTATATGACAAGGTTTCAATGGAAGTACAGTATACAAACAGCTGGTTTGATATAACAGGCGAAGGAACAGCAGCAGAGGCTCTTATTGCTGACGGATGTGTAATCATCGGACAGCATGCCGACTCTACAGGTGCTCCAAGTGCATGTGAAGCAGCATTTAAGAAAGGTACTACTGTTTACAGTGTAGGTTACAATATTGATATGCTCAGTGTTGCTCCTGATGCAGCTCTTACATCAGCTACCAATAACTGGGAAGTGTACTACAAATATGCAATCGGAGCAGCCATGAATGGTGATGACGTTGTTACAGACTGGTGCAAAGGATTCGAGGAAGATGCAGTTGCAATCACAGAACTCGGAACGGCTGCAGCAGAGGGAACAGCTGATAAGGTTGCCGAAGTTGAGAAGGCCATCAAGGATGGAACACTCAAGGTATTTGATACAAGCAAATTTACCGTAGGCGGCAAGACTGTTACAGAATGTGTAGTAGATCTTACAGGTAATTTTGAGACTACTGATGAAGGCGATAAGAACGCAATCTGGGATGGATACTTCCATGAGTCAGAACTCCGTGCAGCTCCTTCATTCAGCCTTAGAATTGATGGAATTACAGAGTTGAACTAATCACAAATAAGTGATAAAATGACAAGGAAGTCTGCTAATGACTTCCTTGTTTTGTTTTATGTAACATAATCACAGGTAAGGAGGATCTCCTTTGGAAACGAATTATGCAGTGGAGATGAAGAATGTCACGAAGACATTCGGGTCAACGGTGGCGAATAATAATGTATCGCTTACCATTAAGAAAGGTGAGATTTTGTCACTTCTGGGAGAAAACGGAAGCGGTAAGACCACAATAATGAATATGTTGGCCGGAATTTATTTTCCGGATTCAGGCCAGATTTATATTAACGGAAAGGAAGAATCAATCCGCTCCCCTAAGGATGCATACGATCTGGGAATCGGAATGATTCATCAGCATTTTAAGCTGGTAGATATTTTTTCGGCAACGGAGAATGTCATCCTCGGCCAGGAGGGCAAGGGAAGATTGAATAAGAAGGCCGTTGCAGCCAGAATCAGGGAAATATGTGATAAATATGGATTTGATGTAGACCCGGATAAGAAGGTCTATAATATGTCAGTTTCCGAAAAGCAGACTCTTGAGATTGTAAAAGTTATTTACAGAGGTGCAGATATTCTTATATTGGACGAGCCGACAGCGGTACTCACACCACAGGAGACGGAGAAACTTTTTACCGTTATAAGAAATATGAGAGCAGCCGGAAAGGCGATAGTAATTATTACACATAAGCTCCATGAGGTCCTTTCAGTCAGTGACAGGGTAACCATTTTAAGAAAAGGTGAGTATGTCGGTACAGTTGACACGAAAGATGCCGATGAGATGATTCTTACAGAGATGATGGTAGGCAAGAAGGTCGAGCTTAACATCGACCGTAAGGAGCCGGAGAATGTGGTAAGGCGTCTCGAGGTTAAGAATCTTTCATGTTACAACAAAGAGGGCAGACTTGCACTTGATAATATTTCTTTTACTGCCAATGGCGGAGAGATACTCGGAATAGCAGGTATTTCGGGATGTGGTGAGAAAGAACTTCTTGAGTCGATTGCGGGACTCCAGAAAACAGCGAGAGGTTCGGTAATATTCAGTGATCCCGAATCCGGTAATGACATAGAACTTATTGGCAAGAATCCTAAAGCAATCAAGAATCTTGGTATAGCACTTTCGTTTGTTCCGGAGGACAGACTGGGAATGGGACTTATAGGTTCCATGGGTATGATAGAGAATATGATGCTCCGTGATTACAATAAAGAAGGCATTATTTTCCTCAACAAGTCCAAGCCTAAGCAGATAGCGGAGACTATTAAGGATGAACTCGGAGTGGTAACACCAAGCATTAACACACCGGTAAGCAGGCTGAGCGGCGGTAATGTACAGAAGGTACTTGTAGGCCGTGAGATCAGTTCAGCACCGGCGGTTCTTATGACAGCTTATGCGGTTCGTGGACTGGATATTAATACTTCATATTCGATATATAACCTGCTTAATAAACAGAAAGAAAACGGCGTTGCTGTTTTGTATGTTGGAGAGGATCTGGATGTTCTTCTTGCGCTTTGTGACAGAATACTTGTTTTGTGCGGTGGTAAGATGAGTGGTATTGTTGATGCCAGAACCACCACGAAGGAAGAGGTCGGACTTATGATGACCAGCATAAGGAAAGGAGATACGAAGGATGAGTAAAGCGGCAGCGGTCAGGGAACCGTTTATAAGAATTACCAAGCGTGATAAGATGCCGGTATGGAAGAAAATCGCCATTTATGTAGTGGCAATAATTCTTGCACTTGCGGTATCGGCATTGTTTATTTTCTTTGTAACCAAGCTTAATCCTATTGATGTATATAAGACCATGTGGCAGGGTGCGTTCGGAGGAATTACCGATACGGTAAAGAAGCTTCACCGCAGCGTAACTATAAGGGATATATGTACATTGCTTCTTCTTGGAGTTGCGCTTGCACCGGCATTTAAGATGAAGTTCTGGAATTGCGGTGCCGAAGGACAGATGCTCATGGGCGGAGTAGCAACTGCATTTATGATGATCAATCTTGCAGATGCGGGACTTCCGAACTGGCTTCTTCTCGTTATTATGTGTGTTTCGGCGATTATATTCGGAGCTGTATGGGGACTCATCCCTGCTATATTTAAGGCAGTATGGAATACCAATGAGACACTTTTTACACTTATGATGAACTATGTTGCGATACAGATAACTTCTTTCTGCGTTGCCAAATGGGAGAATCCGTTTGGTTCCAATTCAGTCGGAATTATCAATCAGGCGACACAGACAGGATGGTTTCCGACCTGGTTCGGACAGAAATATGCACTTAATATTATCATTGCGGTTATAGCGACAGTTGCAATGTTTGTATACCTTAAGAAAACGAAACAGGGATATGAAATAGCTGTTGTCGGTGAATCCAAGAATACCGCCAAATATGCCGGAATAAGTGTCAAGAAAGTAATTATCCGTACTATGATAATATCCGGTGCGGTATGCGGACTTGCCGGATTTGTCGGAGTTGCGGGTGTTGACCACACGATTTCAACAAGTACGGCGGGTGGCCGTGGTTTTACGGCAATCATTGTTGCCTGGCTTGCCAAGTTTAACACATTTTTCATGGTTGCCATAACTTTGCTTATTATTTTCCTCAACAGAGGTGCATCGGAAATCGCATCAAAGTTTGCGCTTAACGAATATGCATCAAATATTATAACAGGAATAATACTTTTCTTCATACTCGGATGTGAATTCTTTATAACATATAAGTTAAACTTCCGTAAATCTGCAAAGGAGGCATAGGATATGGATTCAGTAATTTCATTAATTCAGGCTGCGGTTGTATTCGGAACCGTTATTATGTTTGGATGTATCGGAGAGATAATGTCAGAGAAAGCCGGTAATCTTAATCTTGGTGTGCCGGGAATTATGTACATCGGAGCCATTGCTTCACTTGCAAGTGTATTTATGTATGAAAGCCATGTCGCCGAACCTAATAAGGCATTGTGCGTAATAATAGCACTTGTATCCTGCTTTGCGGCATCTGCATTGGCCGGACTTATATACAGTTTCCTGACCATTACATTAAGAGCTAACCAGAATGTTACAGGTCTTACATTGACAATATTCGGATCCGGTATTGCCAATTTCTTCGGCGGTTCGCTGAATAAGATGGCCGGCGGTGTAGGACAGATTTCAGTTGCTGCCACAAGTGAGACTTTCAGGGCAAGAATTCCGGGACTCAGTTCCCTCGGAGCATTCGGACAGATATTTTTCTCATACGGATTTATGGTTTATGTAGCTATAATTCTGGCAATTCTTGTAAATTATTTTCTTAAGAGAACCCGCAAGGGACTTAACTTAAGAGCTGTGGGTGAGAATCCTGCCACTGCTGATGCAGCGGGTGTTAACGTAACGAAATACAAATACTTCGCAACTGTAATCGGAGCCGGAATCAGCGGACTTGGCGGAGTATATTATGTAATGGATTATATTAAGGGAACATGGGCGAATGACGGAACAATAGAAAAACTCGGATGGCTGGCGGTTGCTCTTGTAATATTTGCAACATGGAAATCAGTTAATGCAATCTGGGGAGCTTATCTCTTCGGAATACTCTATTGGGCTTATTTCTATATACCGAACCTTACCAGAGCCTCACAGGAGTTGTTCAAGATGATACCTTATGTGGTAACTATCGTTGTGCTTCTCTTCGTAAGCCTGCGTAAAAAGAAAGAAAATCAGGCACCGGCACATCTGGGCCTATCATACTTTAGAGAAGAACGATGAGGTAATATTGATGAAAATTCTTGAAGACAGAATTAGGAAAGACGGTGTTGTCAAGCCGGGAAATGTACTTAAGGTTGACAGTTTCTTAAATCACAGGATGGATGTAGGCCTGTTCAGGGAAATGGGTAAAGAGTGGAAAAGACTTTTTGCAGACTGTCCGATTAATAAAATACTTACAATAGAGGCTTCCGGAATAGGCATCGCGTGTATTGTGGCAGAGCAGTTTGATGTTCCGGTTGTATTTGCCAAGAAGTCACAGAGTATTAATCTCGACGGCGAAATGTATAGCACCAAGATAGAGTCATTTACGCATAAGAAGACATATGATGTCATTGTAAGCAAGAAGTTTTTATCTGCAGACGACCATGTGCTCGTAATTGATGATTTTCTTGCTAACGGATGTGCAATAAACGGCTTAATCGAACTTATAGATGAAGCCGGTGCAACACTTGAGGGTGTCGGAATCGCTATAGAAAAGGGATTCCAGCAGGGAGGAAAGGTTATCCGTGACAAGGGAATAAGACTTGAATCACTGGCAATCGTTGAAAGCATGAACGACGAAACAGGTGAAATAGTATTCAGATAATACGGTAATATAAACAGCGGCAGTGCTTTCAGCTTGAAGCATTGCCGCTTTTATGGTATAGGAGTCAAATAGTATTTAAAAAACTCTACATAAATAATATTTTATTTTTTTAACTTAGTCAATATGACTGCAAAAATTTAACATTTTCGTAACAATTATAAAATATTATAGAATCATCGAAAGCTGTATTCTTTTTTTGGCAATGTCAACGTTAAGAACCTTAACCCGGACAATGTCACCAACACTTACAATCTCCATAGGGTGTTTTACAAATTTCTTGTCCGACATCTGCGATACATGTACAAGACCGTCCTGATGTACCCCGATATCAACAAAAGCTCCGAAATCAATAACATTACGCACTGTTCCTGTGAGGAGCATACCCGGCTTCAGGTCTTCCATGGATAGAACATCGCTCTTTAGAATCGGTTTAGGCATTTCATCACGAGGATCCCGTCCCGGTTTCTCAAGCTCCTTCACTATATCTTTCAATGTAAATTCCCCGACTCCGAGTTCATCGGAAAGTTTCTTGTAATCACTAATAATAAGCGATAAACCTTTAATGTTGCCAGAGGTTATGTCTTCCGGGGTGAAACCGGTTTTCTTAAGTATTGCTGTTGCCGCTTCATAGCTTTCCGGATGGACACTTGTTGCATCAAGAGGATTCTTTCCTCCGGTAATTCTCATAAAACCGGCACACTGTTCATATGCTTTCGGACCGAGCTTAGGAACTTTGAGCAAATCACGCCTTGACATGAATTTTCCGTTAGCTTCCCTGTATGCTACAATGTTTTTGGCAATTGTACCGGTTATGCCGGAGATATGCTCAAGAAGAGCAGCGGATGCTGTATTTAAATCCACACCGACTTTATTAACACAGTCTTCAACGACTCCGCCAAGCGTGTCATCAAGTTTGCGCTGGTTCATATCATGCTGATACTGTCCGACACCGATGGCCTTTGGATCAATCTTGACAAGTTCTGCAAGTGGATCCTGAATACGCCTTGCTATGGAAGCTGCACTTCTCTGACCTACGTCAAACTGCGGAAATTCCTTGCTTGCAAGTTCGCTGGCAGAATATACTGAGGCGCCGGCTTCATTGACTATTACATAATGGACATCCTGCGGAATCTCTTTGATAAGATCCGAAATTATTGCCTCGGATTCCCTGGATGCAGTACCGTTGCCGCAGGATATAAGAGTTATATTATATTTTGCAATAAGCTTCTTGAGTATGGCCTTGGCTTCGGAAACCTTGTTCTGCGGAGCGGTCGGATATATTACAACTGTATCAAGAATCTTGCCGGTCGGGTCTGATACGGCAAGCTTGCAGCCGGTTCTGAAAGCCGGATCCCAGCCAAGTACCGTCTGTCCTGTAATAGGAGGCTGCATGAGCAGCTGTTCAAGATTCTTGCCAAAAACAGTGATGGCGCCGTCCTCCGCCTCCGATGTAAGTTCACTGCGGATATCACGCTCTATAGAAGGTGCGATAAGCCTTGCGTAACTGTCGGCAATTGCATTCTTCAGTGCCGGGACTGTGTTTGGGTTATCTTTGATTATAATATGCTTTTCAAGATATGATATTATCTTATCAACGGGTGCTTCTATTTTAACTGTAAGGAATTTCTCTTTTTCACCACGGTTTATCGCAAGTGTGCGGTATCCCGTCATTTTACTTACGGGTGAAGTAAAATCATAATATCCTTCATATACAGACTCTGCTTCAGAATCCTTGGCAGAGGAAACCAAAAGCCCCTCTTTGAATGTAATGTTTCGGATGTGGGCCCTGAAATCAGCATTATCCGAAATCTCTTCGGCGATAATATCAAGTGCACCGTTAACGGCATCCTTGATTGTAGGCACTTCTTTATCCGGATTAACATATGGGGCAGCTTCTTCATCAAGTGAAAGCTTCGTTGCACAAAGCCGTATGATCATTGCAAGGCCATCAAGGCCACGTTCTCTGGCGATGGCTGCGCGGGTACGTTTTTTCTGCTTGTATGGACGGTATAAATCCTCCAGGGCAACCATCGTAGTCACATCATCAATCTGTTTCTTAAGTTCGGGAGTCATCTTACCCTGTTCTTCGATGGAGGCTGTGACGGTTGATTTACGGTCATCAAGATTACGAAGATATGTAAGCCTCTCGCTAAGCTTACGAAGCTGTTCGTCATTCAGTGCTCCGGTAGCTTCCTTACGGTAACGCGAAATAAAAGGGATGGCGCAGCCCTCATCGATGAGTTTGACTGCAGCATCCACCTGGTGGCTTTTAACCTGTAATTCTTCGGTAATTATTGCATTAATGTTCATATATGATAAAATCCTTTTCTTTAATATTCTTTGAGAATTCTTAATGCGTCCTCTTTGATGAGCATATTGCAATGCTCCCCGATATATGAAAGCGTGGCGTAAGTCGTATCAAGCGGCATGCCGTATTCGGACAGAAAGGCCGAAGCAGCGTTAAAACTCTCATTTGGGCGATAATCCGATTCGAGCATCAGACAGTATTTGCCATTGGCTTCATCCTTATAAAATCTGCTTGCAAAGTTAAGGATATCAAAACTTTCCAGACAATCAGCAGCGGCATTCGAGGCGTCATTCCAGGAATTAAAAGTATATATCTTAATGTCCGGCGGAGAGAGATTATATTCCGGAGATGGTTCCTTCTCTGCCTCGGAAAGAGTCTTGGAAATAGGAACAAAATCATCGGTATTCTGTGTCTTTCCATGCCTCAGCTGTTCAATTGTCTCGACCATATTCATGGTGTCCTGATCCGTATACTCATCATATTCGCCGTCGTCTTCTTCATCTTCATCGTCATCCGTATCATCATCGAATACCGGGAACTTGTCATCGAGTTCTTCAGGGTGTGCAACCTTGGTTATGGTGAGGATAATACAATCAGAAGAAACCGGCATAGCCTCTATCATAAGAGGTGAGTCGTCGGCATCAAAATCAAATTCAAAAGATGCCTGTTCTATCATATCGTGAAAAAGATTCTTGGCTTTTTCGGTTCCGTAAGCAAGTTCACTTAATTTAAGATCCCTGGAATGCAAGTCAGAGCGATCCAGCGTGCAACGTATCTGTGTATCACTGATTTTTTCAATTTTCATCTTTTCCACATCCTTTACTGTTTTATTATAAGTATTAGTATACCGCAAAGCTTTTAGTGATGTAAATATTGAGAAATGAAATTTTTGTTAAATTTTGATAAAGATTGTGTCATTATAAAAAAATAAAAAAAAGACTTGCCAAGCCCCGGAATGTATGATTATCATAAGGGTACAGGATACATAAGCGGTATGAATCACCGGGAGATGGTGATATTTACAGAGATGATATCTTATTCGGCAGATACAGGGTAATCTGTTTTCTTGGCAGAGGAGCTCTTGGAGAAGTATATCTGGTCGAACATCTTAAGCTCAAGACGGTTCGGGCACTTAAGTGCATCGACAAACGCCGCGACCCTTCAGCTACGGCAGGAAGAGAAGCGGATATTCTGAAGAATCTGAGACATCCGTCGATTCCTATAATATACGATATAGAAGAGAATGAAGAAAGCGTATTCATTGTAGAGGATTACATAAAAGGAGTCTCAATTCAATCATTAATTTCACAAAACAGACATTTTACGGTTAAAGAAACAGTCAGACTGGTATTACAGTTGTGTGGTATTTTGCAATACCTGCATGATAATGGCGTGTATCATCATGATATCAAGCCTTCTAATATCATATATGACATTGAAAAGAACAGTGTTAAACTGATTGACTACGGAAGCGCGGAATGTGCCGGGGCGACCGGGACGGTAAGGTCCGGAACACGGTATTTTGCGGCACCGGAGATGTATGGCAGCGGAGAATGCGGCGGAAGTACAGATGTATATTCGGTCGGAGCGCTCATGCTTATAATGCTTACGGGAACACTGGATATTCAAATGCTTAAAGGAATCGATGGCAGAGTTACACAAATCGTGGAAGATTGTCTGAAACATACGGGAAACAGCCGCATTCCGTCAGTCACGGTACTGAAAAAGCGGTTGGAGAGAATTACTAAAAAGAAATTCATATCGGAAGATGTTATCCTGAACATCGGTTTTGCCGGCGCATTCCACGGATGCGGAGTGACACATACGGCATTTATGGCAGCGGATTATTATTCGCATAAGAATATGAAAGCGGTTATCAGAGAGAAGAATGACAGCCGTGATATGTTCGGATACGCCGTGAATGCAGGAAAGTTAGCCTTTGCACGCGGAATATATACGCTGGACGGATACGATGTGATTCCGGAATACTATGGCTGCATAGAGGATGATGGAATAAGCGGATACGACAAGATAATAACGGATTTTGGGGTTGCAGATGATAACAACATATCAGAAATCACAGAATCGGATATGGCCTGCGTTGTTGTGAGCGCGGCACCGTGGAAGATGGCTGAATCGGCCGATAAAGTCAGATTTGTCAAGGAAGCCTGCGACAGGACAAAAGCCGGCCTCACGGTTTTAGTTGCACCCTGTTCGTATGCCTGTTTTAAACGTTTTACACAGGAATACGGAATAATCAATCCGGTAAGGATACCGTACAGGCCATGATACTTTATGACACATATTATGAACTGAGGAGATTTTTTTGAAAAAATTAGACATTATAAAGAAAGATAGTGTATCTACGACCATAGGGGTGCTCGGTACGGCACATGGTGCGGGAGTCACACACCTGTCGCTTATGCTTGCGGTATTTATGGCACTTGTAATGGGTAAATCCGTGGCACTGGCAGATATGAGTGGTACAGACTGTTTACGGCAGGCAGGAATTATGCTGAAGAATAATTTTCGCAGAAAAAGTAAAATATTCAAGATGATTTCAATTTATGGACAGGCTGATGCTTCATTGTTGTCAGAACTTATGTCAGAGAATTTCGAGTACATTATTGTTGATTTTGGTGCCGATTATCAGAAAAATTACGGACAATTCCTTATGTGTAAAGTAAAGCTTATAGTCGGAAATCTAAGTCTGTGGAAAATCCATTATTATGTGGAATTCATGGCAATGACAAGCACTGTAAAGGGCATGGACAAATGGATATATATCTCGCCTTATCCCGACCCGGACAGCGAGAAATATTTCAGGAAGAATTTCGGTAAAGAGATACTTCCGGTGCCATGTACACCTGACCCATTGCATCTTGGCGCGGATTCTATGGATTTTCTGCAGAAACTGGTAAGCAGATTTTATAAAGGAAGGCGCAGATGAAAGGAATAGTCAATATATCACAAATTGCACCAACGCGCCGGAACGGAGGGCAGATTGTAAATGGAAAATGAAGATTACAGAGCAGCCCTGAAAGCGGAACTGCTGGGACTGAAAGAAAATGGAGTGAGCTTTTCACTTAACGGTAAAATCGTTGAGCCGGGTGAACGCCTTGTAGATCAGCTTCTGACTGATAAGGATTGCACATATATGCGGAATTACCGCTTCAGAAACGGAAAGATAGTAGCGATTGAGTTTGATAAAATCAGACTGAACGAATCATAACTCCCCTTTATGTTATAGCACGGGCGGAATAATCTGCCCGTGTTATATAAAAAATATAAGCTGATATAAAACAATTGAAGCATTGTACCTATATGTGCTATAATCTTTATCAATACTAATGAACAATATGGAGCACATATAAATGGCAGATGACAGAAAGTTCACTAACAATAGTGATACGGATGATTATATTTTTGATGATGAGGAGGACCTCTCATTAGAAGAAATTGAACTTAATGAAGAAAATGACGGATATAAGAGCGGTACACCGGACAGTACAGAACCGTCCGCACGCGGGAGTAAAGACCGTCGTACATATATTATACGCGCCGCGGTGATAGCGGCAGTTGTTGTTATCCTTGTGGCAGCCGGTATAATGATAGAACGCTTTGTTCCGAATAAGAAAGCGGTCAATCTCAATGAATATTACAGAACATCTGTCGGAAATGCTCTTATATATAATTATGACATTACGGAATACAGTTCTCTTGTGGTTGACGGACATTATTATGCTGAACTGGATTTCTTTATTAATGATATCACGGATAAGTTCTATTATGACAAAGATAATAAAAGTGTTATATATACCACGCCAACAAGCATATATACTGTAAAATCGGGCGACAAATCTTATGATTGCGATGGAAAGAGTACAAGCCTGACATATGATCCGGTTGTTATCAGCGATAACATTGTATATATGTCGGTGGAATATGCGGCGTCACTGGAGGCATTTACATATGAGACATATGTCAATCCGCAGAGACTTGCGATAATATCAGACGGAACGCAGAATACGGTGGTCAGTCTTAAGGATAAAGCCGTTATAAGGGACAAAGCATCAGTTAAAGGTGCTGTTTTTGAAAGAGCATCTGATAATACGGACACAGTGTGGTGTACAGACGGTGCATCAAGGGACGGATGGCTCGGAGTTATGTCCCCGGACGGACGGCACGGTTATGTTAAGTCATCATACGCAGATGTTACAGACACATCCAAGGAATATAATTCAGGACATGAAGCAGCAGAGTATACGTCGATACATAAAGATTATGATATTGTGATGGTATGGCATGCGGTGTATGCGGAGTCCGATAATAATAACATTCAGTCACTGCTTGATGCGACCAAGGGAGTGACGACGGTTTCCCCGACCTGGTATAAGGTTACGGATGCCAAGGGAAGCATAAGTTCTATGGCAGACTGGGATTATATAAGTACTGTTCATGATGCGGGAATGGAAATCTGGCCGCTTATAAGTGACTTCACATCCATCGATGCGGATGCCGGCTGGGATGAGGCAAAGCTTTTTGCCAATACTGCATCACGAAGGAATCTGATATCCAATATTATTAATGAAATCAAGACATATGGATATGATGGAATAAATATTGATTTTGAAAAGGTGCCGTCTGATTCGGCTGTGGATTACAGGCAGTTTATACGTGAACTTTCAATAGAATGCCGTAAAGCAGGAGTAGTATTTTCGCTTGATAATTACGTTCCGCGTCCTTACAATGCACAATATAGCAGAGATGTCCAGGCAGAATGTGCGGACTATGTGGTTGTTATGGGATATGATGAACATTATGCCGGGGGCGATGAAGCCGGTTCGGTTGCTTCAATTGATTTTGTAACTGACGGAATAGACGGAACACTTAAAGAAGTTCCGAAAGAAAAAATAATTAACGCGCTTCCTTTTTACACGCGTTTGTGGATGGAATCCACAGATGAAAACGGAAATGTCAAATTGTCTTCAAAGACATATTCGATGCAGGGGGCGTTAGACATTGTTGCTGAGCTTGGAACCGGAATGGAATGGGATGAAGAGGTCGGACAATATGTAGCATTCGGAGAGGTTGACGGCGTAAAGTACAGCATCTGGCTTGAAGAGGATGAATCGATCAAGGCAAAAATGAAAATCGTAAGAGAACGAGAGCTTGCCGGAATTTCGGGATGGTGTCTGGGAATGGAAAAACCATCCGTCTGGGATGTTATAACAGAATAGAATATATCAGGTCATGGCAGAATAAAATATATTGAGATAATATCGGGATGTATTTTATGATAAACAGAAAAACACTGGATATTGCCATGGCCGTTCTTTTTATAACAGGGGTTATATGTGCTGTGGTATTTGGATTGATTCCTTCGGCACTTGACGGTGAAGCACCGGATGATTCTGTCGAACCGGCGGTCATGAATGAAAACGGACGGCCTCCGGACCAAATCAATATTGTTATCGACCCGGGACATGGCGGCGCAGATCCCGGTAAGATAGGCGCGTCCGGAAGCTGCGAACGTGAAGTGAATCTGGCTATAAGCATGATAACCGGAGAGATGCTTACGGAGCGTGGGTATAATGTTTTTTTCACGCGGAGAGATGATAATGGATTGTACGATGATAGTGATGTTAACAAGAAAGCTGCGGATATGAGAAAAAGATGCAGCATTATCGAGGAAGCACAAGCGGATGTGGTAATAAGCATTCACCAGAACAGTTTTACTGACAGCGATGTGTGTGGTGCACAGATGTTTTATTACACACATTCGGCTGAGGGAAAGAAACTGGCGGAAATAATGCAGGAATCTTTCAGAAAATTTGTCAATACGGACAACACGAGGGGGTGCAAAGCCAACGATTCATATTATATGCTGATTCACACACCATGCCCGACTGTTATTGCGGAATGTGGATTTTTAAGCAACCCGGAAGAAGAGAAACAGCTCAACGACAATGTGTACAGGAATAAAATAGCACTTGCCATTACCGAGGCGGTGGAAAAGTATTTCGGCAACGACAGCTCTAATTGACTTTGACTTTCATTAATAGTAAAATAAATGCACATACTTATATAAGAGAAGATGAATTTATGGATACAATAATTGAGAAAATAACAGGTGATGCCGCAAAAGATAATGCCATACTGGAAAGAGCGGCACAGATTATAAAGAAGGGCGGCCTTGTGGCATTCCCGACTGAGACGGTATACGGACTTGGCGGGGATGCCTTTGATGCTGATGCCGCGCGTAAAATATACGCGGCAAAGGGCAGGCCATCCGATAATCCGCTGATAGTCCATATAGCACATGTGGAGGAACTGAAAGATCTGTCGGATAACATTCCAAAGATGGCTTACAGGGTTGCGGATAAATTCTGGCCGGGGCCGCTTACGATGATAGTACAGAAGAATGACAGGGTTCCGTCGACTGTTACGGGAGGCCTTGACACGGTGGCAGTGAGACTTCCGTCCAATGAAACGGCCAGACGGTTTATAGAACTTTCGGGAACATATATCGCTGCTCCGAGCGCCAATCTTTCCGGCAGACCCAGCCCTACCAAGGCTTCTCATGTAACAGAGGATTTAGCCGGCAGGATAGACATGATAATAGATGGCGGAGATATAGAAATCGGACTGGAATCGACAATAGTGGATCTTACGGGAGAAGTTCCGGTTATTTTAAGACCGGGATATGTTACAGGTGAGATGTTGTCTGAAACGGTTGGCGAAGTCAGACTGGATCCGGCGCTTATGACGGGCGTTGCGTCCGATGTAAAGCCTAAAGCACCGGGAATGAAATACAGACATTATGCCCCACGCGCCGAGATGACAGTAATAGAAGGCAGCCGTGAAGCCGTTGACAATAAGATTCACGAACTTGCAAAGGAAGCGTCATTGTCGGGACAGAAAGTAGGAATAATGGTTTCGGATGAGCTGGCACATGATCTTGATTTCGCATATGTTGTGAAACTCGGCAGGCATGATGATGAAGAAGCAATAGCAAAGCACCTGTTTGATGCATTAAGACAGTTTGATGATGAACAGGTGGATGTGATTTTTGCGGAAGCTTTTTCACAGGAAGGACTCGGCCGGGCCGTTATGAACAGGCTTCTAAAGGCAGCGGGCCAGAGACTTATACATGTCTGATATATACCATTAATATACAATAAGATACAGATTGAAAGGAGAAAGATATGAAAATAGCATTAGGTTCAGACCATGGCGGATTTGAGTTGAAACAGGCCGTAATTGAACATCTTAAAGAAAGAGGAGCAGAATACAAAGATTTTGGCTGTTATGACAAATCGTCCTGCGATTATCCCGTATATGGACGTGCGGCGGCCAAAGCGGTAGCGTCAGGCGAATTTGACAGAGGAATCGTAATATGCACAACCGGAATCGGAATTTCGATAACGGCCAACAAGGTTAAAGGTATCAGATGTGCGCTTTGCACAAGCGAGGAGCTTGCGAAGATGACAAGGCTTCATAATGATGCGAATATGCTTGCACTTGGGGCATCTTCTGTATCACCGGAGCTTGCGTGCAGAATAGTAGATGTATTTCTTGATACAGAATTCAGCAATGAAGAGAGACACATAAGACGAATTAATCTCATAGAAGAGTGATTCCCAACATTTTCAAATAAATGTTGGTACAAATCGCACAAAAAATAATAGCTTTTTATTTGAAAATCAGTTATAATTTTCAGAAAGGGCGGTTTGTATGAAAAATACCGGAAAAATTTTCAAAAACCTTGCACTTATAACCCAGCTCGGACTTCAGGTTATGGTTCCGATTGCATTATGTGTTGCGATAGGAGTCATAATAGATAACCATTTCGGAACGTTCTGGGTGATCCCGCTTATGATAATTGGAATGCTGGCGGGAGGACGTAATGCGTACAGACTTGCGATGGCATCTGCCAAAGATGACGAGAAAGAGGACTCAGATAAAAGAGACGGAAGGAAAGATATCGATGGAAGACAAAGATAACTCCCGCGTACTGGCTCTGCTGATAGCAGGCATGCTTATATGGTTTGCCTTATTATCAGTGCCGGTACTGCTTTTTACGTCGGATAAGCTCCGCTGTGAACTTGGGCTTGCGGTAGGAACTGCTGCGGGTATTGCGATGGCAGTGAGCATGAATATCAGTGCATCTAAGGTACTTTATATGGAGAACCACCAGTCATCATATCTGGCATGGCTCTCAGCGATAAGACTTCTTGTGGTTGCGGCTTTAATTATTCTGTTTGGATTCACCGGATGGGTTAATGTCATTACCATGGTAGCCGGGGTTTTTGGCCTGAAAATTTCAGTATATATTAACCCTCTTTTACAAAGGGTTTTCCACAAAAAATAAAAAAGTAGGTGATAAGTGTGACACAACAGTTGTCTGGGATGATACTGGCTGACGTTGATTTCTATATCAAAGGTCTGTTTAAGTATAATCTCTTTGGGCAGGAATTGTGGTTTACCACAACGCATGTCGGCCTGATAATTGTTACGATCGTGCTGTTGGTGCTGATGATTGTCGGACATCATAAGATTGTCCGCGCCAAGCCTGAGGACAAGCCTAAGGGTTTGCAGAATGTCCTCGAGATGGCGGTGTCGGCTGTTGACAACATGGTTGCTGGCATTATGGGAGAGAAAGGCAGAGGCTTCCGTAACTGGATATGTGCGGTTGCAATGTTCATTCTTTTCTGCAATGTATCAGGTCTGTTCGGGCTTAGGCCGCCGACGGCGGATTACGGCGTTACATTGCCGCTCGGACTTATAACATTTGCCCTTATCCAGATTAACGGCCTCCGGGCCAAGAAAATCCACCATATAACAAGTCTGTTCCAGCCGAGTCCGATACTTTTCCCGATTAATCTTATCGGTGAAATAGCGGTGCCGCTTTCGCTTTCGCTGCGTCTGTTCGGAAACATTATGTCCGGAACAATTCTTATGGGGCTTTTGTATGGACTGCTACCTGCGGCATTAAAAGTAGGAATTCCGGCAGTAATACATGTATACTGCGATATTTTTTCGGGAGCGATACAGACATATGTATTCTGTATGCTTACAATGGTTTATATTAACGACAAAATAAGTGATTAAATTCTAGGAGGAACATCAAATGGGTATTACAAGTGAAGCATTAGTATTAGCATGTTCGGCAATAGGTGCCGGACTCGCAATGATCGCCGGTCTCGGACCTGGTATAGGACAGGGAATTGCAGCCGGACATGCGGCAGCAGCTGTAGGCCGTAATCCGGGCGCTAAGTCATCAATCACATCAACAATGCTTTTGGGACAGGCCGTAGCCGAGACAACAGGTCTTTACGGATTTGCGGTAGCAATCATTCTTCTGTTCGCTAACCCTCTTATCGGCAAACTTTAATATGAAATTTGCAGCTAAGAAAAGGGAGGCGATTTAGACCATGGAAAGAATTTTTAACCTGGACCCGCAGCTTTTGCAGGACGCCTTATTCCTGGCAGTCAATATATTTATTTTATTTGTGGCAGGTTCCTATCTGCTTTATAATCCGGTCCGTAATCTCCTTAAGAAGAGACAGGACATGGTGCAGGCCGACATAGATGCAGCACGCAAGGATAAAGAAGATGCCGCCGCATTGAAATCTGAATACGATGCCAAAATAAAAACTGCAGACAAAGATGCAGACGCAATATTGGCTGAGGCGCGTAAGAAAGCGACAGCCAGAGAGCAGCAGATAGTAGAGGAAGCTAAGACAGAGGCATCCAGAATAATTGAGAGAGCAGGAGTCGAGGCAGAACTCGAGAAGAAGCGTGTATCTGATGAAGTGAAGAAAGAAATGATTGCCGTGGCTGCAGCCATGGCAGGCAAGGTCGTATCCAGGTCAATGGATGCGGGTATTCAGGATTCGCTTGTTGAGGAGACACTTAATGAAATGGGTGAAGAGACATGGCAAAGCTAGTAGAGGCAACTTACGGTGATGCTTTGTATGAACTGGCTGTTTCAAATAATATCACGGACAGGCTTTATGATGAGGCAGTTGTCCTGCTGGACATATTTGATACGGACAGCGAACTTATGGCTATTTTGAATCACCCTAAGATTGTCAGGGAAGACAGGATTTCGATAATTGAAAACAGCATAGGTAAATTTGTGTCAAAGGAAATGACTGGTTTTCTTGTGACCATTGCAGATAAGGACAGATGCAGATATATTCCGGCTACGCTCAGATTTTTTATTGAACGTATCAAAGAATATAAGGGAATCGGTACGGCATATGTTACCACACCGTATGAACTTTCGGATGCAATGAAGTCAAAGGTTGAAAAGAGGCTTCTTGAGACCACGGACTACAGTCAGATTGACATAAATTACAATGTCGATGAAAGCCTGATCGGAGGAATGGTAATCCGTATCGGAGACCGTGTAGTCGACAGCAGTATTAAACATAAGCTTGCGGATCTTACGCGTGTGCTTAACAAAATAGATGTGTAGAAGGAAGGTGTAACATCTTCATGAAATTAAGACCTGAGGAAATCAGCTCGGTAATAAAAGAGCAGATTATGAAATATAAGACGGAACTTGATGTGTCCAATGTTGGAACCGTTATTCAGGTAGCCGACGGAATTGCACGTATCCATGGCCTTGAGAAGGCTATGCAGGGCGAGCTTCTCGAATTTCCGGGCGACGTATACGGAATGGTACTCAACCTTGAAGAGGACAATGTCGGTGCCGTACTTCTCGGAGATAACAGAAGTGTTAATGAAGGCGATACAGTAAAGACAACCGGACGAGTTGTTGAGGTGCCCGTAGGTGATGCGCTGACGGGACGTGTTGTCAATGCACTCGGACAGCCTATAGACGGTAAAGGACCTATAGCAGCCGATAAATACCGTCAGATTGAGCGTGTGGCATCTGGAGTTATTTCCAGAAAACCTGTTGATACGCCGCTTCAGACCGGAATCAAGGCAATAGATGCGATGGTTCCTATCGGAAGAGGACAGCGAGAACTTATAATAGGAGACCGCCAGACCGGTAAAACAGCAATCGCTATTGATACGATCATTAATCAGAAAGGACAGGGTGTTCACTGTATATATGTTGCAATAGGCCAGAAAGCATCAACCGTTGCCAATATCGTACAGACTCTTACAGAGTATGGTGCGATGGATTACACAACAGTTGTGGCATCTACAGCGAGTGAACTTGCACCGCTTCAGTATATAGCACCTTATTCCGGATGTGCCATCGGTGAGGAATGGATGGAACGCGGAGAAGATGTACTTGTAGTATATGATGACTTGAGCAAGCATGCGGCCGCATACCGTACACTCTCATTGCTGCTTAAGAGACCGCCTGGACGTGAGGCATATCCGGGTGATGTATTCTATCTCCATTCAAGACTCTTAGAGAGAGCGGCAAGGCTTTCGGATGAGCTTGGCGGAGGATCGCTTACGGCGCTTCCGATAATTGAGACACAGGCGGGCGATGTATCAGCATATATACCTACCAACGTAATATCAATTACGGACGGACAGATATACCTTGAAACGGAGATGTTCAATTCCGGTTTCAGACCGGCTATCAATGCAGGACTTTCGGTATCGCGAGTTGGAGGAGCTGCACAGATTAAAGCTATCAAGAAAATAGCTGCTCCGATAAGAGTGGAACTTGCACAGTACAGAGAACTTGCTTCATTTGCACAGTTTGGTTCGGAACTTGATGCAGATACGAAGGAAAAGCTGGCACAGGGAGAAAGACTTAAAGAAATTCTCAAACAGCCACAGTACAAGCCGATGCCTGTAGAATATCAGGTTATCATAATTTTTGCTGCAACAGGCAAATTCCTTCTGGATGTGCCGGTTGAGAAAATCGCTGATTTTGAAAAAGAACTTTTTACATTTATAGATACCAAATATCCGGAAATTCCTAAGCAGATCAAGGAGTCAAAGCAGCTTGGTGATGATACTCAGAAAGCTCTTACCGAAGCAATAAGGGAATTTAAGGAACAGTTCAGGTGAGGTGGTAATTTATGGCTTCAATGAAAGACATAAAAAGGCGTAAAGAAAGTATTCAGAGTACAGGCCAGATTACCAAGGCGATGAAGCTTGTTGCCACAGTCAAACTCCAGAAAGCAAGGGGAAAGGCTGAGAATGCGAGACCATATTTCGATGCCATGTACAGCACTGTATCCGATATGCTTGCAAGAAGCGGCAATATAGAGCACCGTTATCTGAAAGCGGGAGATTCGGACCGTAAAGCAGTTATTGTGATAACGGCCAACAGAGGTCTTGCCGGAGGATATAACTCAAATGTTATCAAGATGGTAACAGCAGGTGATATGACACCTGATAATTCACTGATTTATGCAGTCGGAACCAAAGGACGTGACTATTTTGTCCGCAATGGTTATGAGATTGCTGCAGATTATTCGGATGCGGTAAACGAACCTCTGTATTCCGATGCACAGCAGATAGGCGAAGATGTGCTTGAAGCATTCCTGCAAGGCAGAATAGGCGAAATTTATTTGGCTTATACAGAATTTAAGAATACGGTCGTACATGATGCACACATGGTTAAACTCCTTCCGATAAGCAGGGATGATGTGCAGGCAGAACCGGCCGGCAAGGATGACCTTTATGTCAGCTATGAACCTGAAGAAGAGGAAGCACTTGACATAATTATCCCGAAATACATTAACAGCCTTATCTACGGTGCACTTATGGAGGCAGTAGCCAGTGAAAACGGTGCGCGCATGACAGCAATGGATAATGCGACAAGCAACGCGGAAGATATCATCAGTGACCTGTCACTTAAATACAATAGAGCCCGTCAGGGATCTATTACGCAGGAATTAACAGAAATTGTTGCCGGAGCCAATGCTATATCATAGCATTGCACGGCTATAAAGCGGAATATAAAGGAGTGAAAAAATGGCTTCAAATAACATAGGTAAAATCACTCAGATTGTCGGTGCCGTTCTCGATATCAGGTTTCCCGAGGGAAATCTTCCGGAGATAAATACGGCAATCGACATAAAGAGACCTGACGGAAGCAGACTTGTTGTCGAGGTTGCACAGCATCTCGGAGACGATACGGTAAGATGTATCGCGATGGGACCGACTGACGGACTTGTCAGAGGAATGGATGCAGAGTCAACCGGAGCACCTATTTCTGTACCGGTAGGAGAAAATACCCTCGGCCGTATTTTCAATGTTCTGGGAGACGCTATTGATAATAAACCGGCTCCGGAAGTTGAAAAATATATGCCGATTCACAGAAAAGCCCCGACATTTGAAGAACAGTCAACATCTACAGAAATTCTTGAGACGGGAATTAAGGTTGTCGATCTTCTCTGCCCATACCAGAAAGGCGGTAAAATCGGTCTTTTCGGAGGCGCAGGAGTAGGCAAAACAGTTCTTATCCAGGAACTTATAAGAAATATTGCAACCGAACATGGCGGATATTCTGTATTTACAGGAGTAGGAGAGCGTACCAGGGAGGGTAATGATCTCTATCATGAAATGCAGGAATCAGGAGTTATCAATAAAACGACAATGGTGTTCGGACAGATGAATGAACCGCCGGGAGCAAGAATGAGAGTCGGTCTTACAGGTCTTACCATGGCTGAATATTTCAGAGACCAGGGCGGTAAGGATGTATTGCTTTTCATTGATAATATTTTCAGATTTACACAGGCAGGTTCAGAGGTATCGGCACTTCTCGGACGTATGCCTTCGGCGGTAGGTTACCAGCCGACATTGCAGACAGAGATGGGTGCCCTTCAGGAGCGAATTACATCTACGAAGAACGGTTCAATCACATCCGTACAGGCGGTATATGTTCCTGCGGATGACCTTACGGACCCGGCTCCTGCAACCACATTTGCACACCTTGATGCAACCACGGTTCTTGACCGTTCAATAGTTGAACTCGGTATATATCCGGCAGTTGACCCGCTTGGATCATCATCGAGAATACTTGACCCGAGAATTGTCGGAGAAGAACATTATAAAGTTGCCAGAGATGTTCAGGAAATACTCCAGAAATATAAAGAACTGCAGGACATCATTGCAATTCTTGGTATGGATGAACTTTCCGAAGATGATAAGCTCACTGTAGCAAGAGCGCGTAAGGTGCAGAGATTCCTTTCACAGCCTTTCTTCGTGGCTACACAGTTTACGGGACTTGAAGGAAGATATGTTCCTGTCAGCGAGACCATACAGGGATTCAGAGAAATTCTTGAAGGTAAATATGATGATATTCCGGAGAGCTATTTCCTTAACTGCGGAAGCATAGATGACGTACTTGCCAAGTGCAAATAAAGGAGGTCGTTTATGGCAGATAATAAATTTGCGCTCAAGGTAATGTGCCCTGACAGAACTTTTTTTGAAGGCGAAGCGGACATGGTGGAGATGAATACCACGGAAGGATATATCGGAGTATATCCGGGACATATACCGATAGCAACTGTACTTGCTCCGGGAATACTGGTGATTCATAATGACGGCGAAACAAAGCGTGCGGCTCTTCATTCGGGGTTTGCGAGAATATCGCCGGATAACATTATGATACTTGCCGAGGTTGCCGAATGGCCGGATGAAATCGATCTTAACAGAGCCGAAGAAGCAAGAGTGCGCGCCGAGAGAAGATTAAGCGGCACAGAATCGGGAATTGACATTAAGAGAGCCGAAGCTGCACTTAAGCGTTCGCTTACAAGAATTTCCATTAAAGGATAATATTAAGATTAGACACCGAAGAAACGGGAATACTTTATGATATAACCGTTTCGGAGGTGTTTTTTTATGAGAAAAGCAGGAATAATAATTGCGATGGCGGTATGGATTGTGACTGCTGTAAGGCTTATCAATGTTAATGTCAGAGCCGGAGAAGACGTTGTAACTGCATTTAATACTATTAAATATGACAATGTGGATACTATAATAGAAGCATTTGGTGAGTATGGAAAATCGTATATGGAAGATGGGGAGAAAGAGGATGCACTTGTAAGCATTGCCTCATGCATAGGAATTGATAAGAATTACGACATTGAGCATAACGGAGATGTAGTTACGCTTTTGAACCGGTCAGCCGACGGAGAAGTGAAAATGGCACTTAATACAACAACAGAAGACTACGGCACTTATAAAAGCTGCACAAATTATATCTCAATAAACATGACAATAATTGGCAGGACTGATTGTGCGTTGACATATAAAAATATGATAGATGATATCTTTGCCGCCGGAAAAATTGACGGTTACGTTAATATGAGCCTTAAAGGGGAACTAAACGGTGCAGTTAATTATTATGAACGGAACAGACTTGCCGATGAGCTGCTCGATATACTTGATGCGAAGGTGGTTTCGGAAAACAGGGAAAATGATCTGTTTACAATTTATGCATATACCGGGCTGGTGGATGAATATGTAATGAGTGCGGGCCGGAAAATCAATATAAATATTGTGCAGGAATATGACAGCGTGGCAAATAAAACAGTGATATATTTGTCAACTCCGCTTAACAATCTTGATTACTAAGCCAATCCGTTGTAAAATAAAGGAAAACATTGATTTATGAGGTTTAACTTTGAAAAATATAAGCACTAAAGCCAGGGTTTTGATATATGTAGCAGTATTTGTAGTGGCTGCTGTCATAACATTCTGCGTTAAGATAGGAATACACAGACCGGACCAGTCGGATTCAAGTACTATGGGCAGCGCTACACTTCCGATAGTATACATGCAGACCGAGTCCGGAACCAAATATAATTATTTACACGGATATACAGGGAAAGTGGATCAGAGCCTGATTCATGATGCCATAACACCTATAACATCTGACAGAAAGATGGATATATACATAAGACAGTACGGTAACGTAATATCCGGGATATCATACGAGCTCAGAAGCCTCGACGGAACCGGACTGGTAGAACGCTCGGATGTATCTGATTATGACAGCGACGGCGGAATTATACATGCATCAATGGGTTTTCGCAATCTCATGGATTCCGGACGCGAATATATGCTTAAGATCAATATAGGAACCGAACAGGGCGAAAATGCAGCATTTTACACAAGAGTTATAATAATGGACGATGCATATACCGACAGGAAGCTTGATTATATTAATTTCTTCTCGGGATGTACGATGGATGCGGATTCACTTGATCAGATTACGGCCAAGCTCGAAACCGACTCTACGGGCGACAATACTAATCTGGGACGCGTCAATATACACTCCAGACTGTCACAGATAGGCTTTGCATCACTTAAGCCGGTCTTAGAAGGAGAACGTTATATCACGATTAATGAGATAGATAAAGCAACAGCATCGATAAGCGTCAGATATACCGCATCCACAGATGATGAACGGGGAAATTTCAGGTATAATGTCAAGGAATTTTACAGGATCAACCAGCCGGATGATACGGTAACTTATGTATACAGTTATGACAGATGGATGAACCAGGTATTTGATCCCGGATATGCAGTGAGCAGCACGGGAGAGCTGTACCTTGGAATATCAAGCGATGATGATATTGAGATGAAATCAGACTCATCGGGCAAAATAACGTGTTTTGTCAGGGAGAACAGCCTTTGGAGATATAATAGTGTAAGAAATGATTTTGTGAAAATATTTGATTTTTCGCAGAGTGATAACGGTGACCTGAGAGAGGATTATGAAGAGCATGCGGTCAGAATCCTTGACATTAACAGTGACGGGGATGTAAGGTTCATTGTTTACGGCTATATGAACAGAGGTATACATGAAGGCCGTACGGGAATTTCTGTTTTTACCTATGATGCGTCCGAGAATATGACGGACGAGATTATTTTTATTCCCAAAGAAGAACCGTACAAATCAATTGCGCAGGATATATCAATCCTCGCATATGTGAATGAGAATGATATTTTATATCTATATAATAGTAATACAATATATTCGGTGGATTGTAATACGAAAGAGTGCATGGTTGTTGCAGACCGTGTCATAACGGACAGCTGTGCGATGTCAGAAGCCGGAGGAATGTTAATGTACCAGACCGGCGATAAATCATACGACTGCAGCGAGATGTACATCATGCTTCTTGAGAACGGAGAAAAATACAGACTTGAAGCGGATGAAGGAAGACGTATAAAAGCTCTGGGATTTATTGATGGAAATGTTGTTTATGGGCAGGCCCGTGCCGATATGATATATGTGGACAATGACGGTAATGTTACATTTCCTATGGAAGCAATTTCTTTGATGAATAATCAATACGAGGTCGTCAGGGAATATGCGGTATCCAATACTTACATCATGGCGGTTTCCGTTAATGAGGACCGGATTACGATGCAGCGTGCGACACTTGATGCCAACAATAACCTCGTCAGAATTTCTGATGACAGACTTTTGAGCAGCGCGAATGAAAGTACAACATCGCTCATGCTTACAGAGAGGACAACCGAGAGCCGACAGAGAGAAAAGTACATTTCGCTCAGGATCAAAGCATCGGGAACGAAGGCATCATATAAGAGTGCATCATATAAATTCAGCGCAAATGTTACAATTAATATGGCGGCAGACGGCAATATATCCGATAAATATTATGTATATGGTTACGGATGTCTGTATGAGGTTACGGACAGCCTGTCACAGGCCATGAGCGCGGCAGCCGAAAGCGGCGGCGTTGTCGTTAACCATGATGCGCAGACTATATGGTCACGCTATAAGTCCAAGGAAAAGACCATCAAAGTACCGGAAGGGGCGCTGGTTACCTCGGATGATACCAGAATGGCGGCGGTTGGCACGCTTGTCAGACTTGCCGGGGCATCAGCCGGAGATATAAGCGGCAGCACGACAACCGAATGCATAGAATCTGCAGTCGGTAACGTTATTAATCTTACCGGAAGCAATATAGAAAATGCAATATATTATGTTGATAAAGGATATCCGCTGATCGCTAGAATCGGCTCTGACGAATATTGCATAGTATATGGTTATACGGCATCATCGGTAAAGATATATAATATGAGAACCGGCGAACAGTCGGCATACAGCTTTAAAGAATTTGATGCACTTACCGTACCATACGGAAGCGTATTGATAACGGCAGCATTTTAAGAATAACAGGATATGTGGTGATAAAAATGGCAACCAAATCTCATAAAAAGAAACATATGAATAAAGTTTTGAAAGCGGTTCTTATAATTTTGGGAACGCTTGCAGGTGTTCTGCTGATATTTATTATGGTATATGCAGGCAGCATCCTTAAGCTGCGCAAGAATGCCAAAGCAGTGACGTCGGGGGTTACGGCCGATACGTTCAGACAGATAGAAACAAGTATCGTGTATGATATAGACGGCGAAGAGATAACCTCGTTAAGCGGTACAAAAGATTTACATTATATAAGCAGTTCGGATATGCCGGATATACTTAAACGTGCTTTTGTAATAACGGAGGACAGGGATTTTTACAGCCATCACGGGGTGGATCTGTCAGCTATAATAAGGGCGGCAGTCGCCAATGTAAAACATAATGCAATAAAACAGGGAGCCAGCACAATTACTCAGCAGCTCGCCAAAAATATGTTCCTGACACAGGATGTCACATGGGAACGTAAGATAACAGAGATGTTCGCGGCCATGGAACTTGAGAAAAAGTTTTCAAAGGAGCAGATACTGGAATTTTACATAAACAATATATATTATGCCAACGGATATTACGGAATTGAGGCGGCGGCACAGGGATATTTCGGAAAAAGTGTTAATGACTTATCACTGTCACAGCTGATTTTCCTGGTGGCAATTCCGAACAATCCATCCAAATACGATCCGGCCAATAACCTTGATGCGGCCAAGGGCAGGCGTGATCTGATATTAAAACAGCTTTATGCCGAAGGTGAGATAAGCGGTCTGGATTATTATTCTGCAATAGAAGAAAAAATAGAGCTTGTTAACACAAAGAAGGACAGGCATGACTATGTAGAGACATATGTGTTCTACTGTGCAACGAGAGCACTTATGGAGAAAAACGGCTTTGTTTTCAAATATGAGTTCAGTTCAGACGAAGATGAACAGAATTACAACGATAAATATGACGAAATGTATTCGGAGTACCAGGCATCGCTTTTCACGGGCGGATACAGAATATATACGGCTATAGATATGGATAAGGAGAATCTTCTCCAGCAGATTGTGGATGACAAGATGAGAGGATTTACGGATGTCAATGACGAAGGTATTTATAAGACACAGGCGGCAGCAGTGTGCATAGATAACAGTACCGGACTCGTGACTGCAATTGTTGGCGGAAGAAGCCAGGACTATAATGGATATACGCTTAACCGCGCGTACCAGAGTTTCAGGCAGCCGGGAAGCAGTATTAAACCTGTGAATGTGTATGCACCATATCTTATGTCGGGACATACCCCTGATGAGAAAATAGACGATTCTCCGATTCTTGACGGTCCACATAATGTAGGTGATGAATACCGTGGTGAAATTACACTGACTGAAGCACTTGCATGGTCTTCAAATGTATGCGCATGGAAGATAATGGGAGAGATGACACCGGAGTACGGAATGTCGTTCCTTCATCTGATGGATTTTAAGAAATCGGCAGTCGATGATAATAATCAGGCAGCGGCAATTGGCGGTTTTACTGTCGGAGTGTCGCCGGTTGAACTGGCCTCGGCATACGCAACATTGGAGAATGACGGTGTATACCGCAATCCGACATGCATAGATAAGATTACCAATGCCAAAGGTTCCATAATAGTAGACAATACCGGTGATGAGACAAGGGTGTATACCGAGGAAGCATCCAGAATGGTTACCAAGATGCTTGAATATGGTGTCAATAAAGGAATACTTACAAGTGCAATAATGCCTGATGTGGTAGTGGCGGCCAAATCAGGAACAACCAATGATTACAAGGATGGCTGGCTGGCCGGATATTCAAGATATTACACCACAGTCGTGTGGGCCGGCAATGATAACCCGGCGACGGTTGATGGCCTGTCAGGCGGTACTTATCCGCTTTATATCTGGAAAGAATATATGGAGAAAATCCACAAGGGACTTGAGAAAAAAACATTTCCGGAATACGATGGCGAAAGTGACATGATCAATGATGCCACAGAACATGAATCCCAGGCGGAAACCGAAACCGAAACACATCCGGGTTATGGCGGAAGCTCAATGAATATAAGTGACGGAGACCGTAACACCAACGTGTCCGGAATGGGAGATAAGAATATTGATGTATCGGGAATGGGAGATAAAGACGCACCAAGATAACATAAATAAAGCGATGCCGATAAGTTAAGGCATCGCTTTTATAATGGAATTATAATTATTCCTGATTATGCTCTTTTTTGTATGCGTTAACTACTTTGTTAATTCTTTCTGTAGGATTAAGAAGGTGGCTTATGGAAGCATCATGGTTAAGTGTATCAATGAGAAGTGCAATGTATTTGCTCATGTCAACACTCACATAATAATCCCTTGAAAGAAGTTCAGGAGTCTGATATACGAGGTTGGTTGTGAGAACCTTGTCAAAAAGACCATCCTCATATGCCTTGTCGAATTTGGCCATACCATTGGTAAAAAGACCGAATGTAGCTGCAAGGTAAATTCTGCGTGCCTTACGTGCCTTAAGCTCTTTGGCAACATCAAGCATACTCTCGCCGGAAGAAATCATATCATCAATGATAAATACGTCCTTGCCTTCAACAGATGAACCGAGGAATTCGTGTGCAACGATTGGATTACGGCCGTCAACAATTCGTGAATAATCACGACGTTTGTAAAACATACCCATATCAAGACCAAGAACATTGGAGTAGTATACAGCACGTCCCATGGCACCCTCATCCGGACTGATGATCATCATGTGGTCACTGTCAAGTACAAGGTCATCCACATTACGAAGAAGAGCCTTAATGAACTGGTATACCGGCTGGACGGTTTCAAAACCGCTGAGTGGTATAGCGTTCTGCACACGCGGATCATGTGCATCAAATGTGATTATATTATCAACGCCCATTCCGATGAGCTCACGGAGTGCGAGGGCACAGTCAAGAGATTCTCTTCCGCTTCTCTTATGCTGTCTGCTCTCATAGAGGAAAGGCATAATAACTGTGATTCTCCTTGCTTTGCCGCCGAGCGCAGCGATAATTCTCTTGAGATCCTGATAATGGTCATCAGGAGACATGTGGTTAATTTCACCGCAAAGTGAATAAGTGAGACTATAGTTGCATACATCGACGAGAAGGTAAAGGTCATATCCTCTTACGGACTCGTTGATCACACCCTTGGCCTCTCCTGAACCAAAACGCGGAACGCTGGTCTTAACAATGTAATTATCTCTCTGGTAACCTGAGAATGCGATAGTTGTCTTGTGCTCGTTTTCCCGTTCGTTTCTCCAGTCAACAATATAGTCGTTGATTTTGGCACCGAGCGCCTCACAGCCCTTTAATGTGATAAGGCCAAGGCTTCCTACCGGGATAGTTTCAAGATCGTTTTCATGCAATTGCATAATGATGCTCCTCCATAATAGTGCGTTATTTCTTTTTGATAAATCTTATATCATCTCCGTAAAGCTTGAGAAGCTTGTAGGAGCTGGATATGCGTGAAAAAATTCTCTCGGAATACGCATCCATAAGCTCATTCAGTGCAAAATTAGTAGAGATTATGGTTGAACGGCCTCCGAGCAGACGGCTGTTAATACAGTGAAATAATTTGGAATTAGTGAAAGTATTGGACAATTCGGTGCCCAGGTCATCTATAATCAGCAGTTCACATTCTTCTATCTGAGACTGCATACCGCCATCGTCTTCATTATATGCGGAAAAACTGTCGAAAAGTTCAATTGCCGACATATACAAAACACTGTGTGCGTTATCAAGCAGTGCCCTGGCAATACAGTTGGACAGAAAAGTCTTACCGACACCTGTGTCGCCATAGAAAAGTATATTATCTCCGGAAGGAAAATGCTGTACAAAATCCTTGCATTTAGACAGCACGCTTTCGGCATTATCACGGGAACTTAATCCTGTAGAAGAATCTGTGAACTCTGTCGAGTAAAAATCAAGAGAAAAATTATCAAAAGTCTCATTCGATGAGTACCGTGTTATGTTGGATTCGCGGTAAAGCAGATCGATGGATGCCTGTATGAAACAGGAACATTTCTCATTACCGATATATCCTGTGTCTTTACATTTAGGACATACGTAATGCGGAGTAAGGTAATCTTTAGGAAAACCGGCCTGTACGAGAAGTCCGGACATCTGAGATTGTATCTGCGCAATGCGGCTGTTAAGCCCGGATAAAGTATTCTCTCCGCGCAGCGCAGCCTTTGCTGCATCAACGGAAAGCGAAGAAATCCTGTCCGATAAAGTCTTGTATTGCGGTACAGCCATATAAACCTCGGCAGTACGGGCGTCGAGCTCATGTATGGTATTCATCTGCTTTGCGTTATATTCACGCATGATTTCGTTGTACTGTGAATTATTAAGTACCACAACCGGTTCCTCCGTCTATTTATCATTATTGAGAAGCTTCTTCTCAAGTTCTTCAAAATTATATGTACGTTGTGAAAAATTATTAAATTTGTTGGTTTTCGCCGGTGCCGGAGCCTTGGCCGTAACCGGAACGGTTATCTTGGCACGGAAACCCGCATCGAGAACCTTGAGGTCGGAGAGCGTGTGCACCCCGGCTGTTTTCCATTTACGGAGGATTCCGTCTGCATAACTGAAATTAGGCTTTCCCATGCTAAGAACAGTACGGCGGCAAGCCTCGGTGATCATTTCCTTGTCAAAACCGTAATCATCATACCAGCGGTTGATAAAATCAAGCTCGGCCGGTGTAAGGTTCCTGTCGGAAAGTCCGAACGCTTTCATAACCGGAAGGGTGCGTCTGCTGTATAAAGTGGAAGCATCCTTAGCGGCATCCACTGTGGAAATGCCCTGCTCGGTCCAGTTAATTGCAACTTTCTCCATATAACGCAGGCTGGTATGCTGGTTACTGACACAGTATTCAACAAGATACTCAATCAGTTCGCCGGACATTCCGAGCGTCTCACGTATGTAAAGGATCGTGCGTACATCTGTAGGACTTAACGGAGCACCGATATATTTCTCGACAATATACAGAAGCTGTTTGATGTCCTCACGTTCACGGAGTTCGTCAAACTCAGCACGCGAAAAAGAAGATGCAGAGTCCGAAGGCACCTTATTATCGCTGACGGAAACAGCTGATTCATGCGTAGCAGCTGTTTCGAAAGCGGTAAGGTCATTAATTATCACAGAAACCGGTACGCCGGTTCCGTCAAAATCAACATTAAGAACATCATGCTCCGACCAATAACGCAGTGCGCGTATGATATCATTCTCTGTATGATTAAGACTGTCTGCGATTTCGCATAAAGAAAGTTCGCCCGGCACATCATTCATATGTCGTAAAAGATACAGATAAACTTTTACAAATTCACCGTTGGCATCCTTCATATACCTGTCCACAAAAATATTGGAAATGATGGTCTCTTTTGCGGTAACCGCGGAACAAATATTAACCTTATTCATAGCATGCATGTCCTCCGAAAATACGCTGTTATTGAGTATATCACAGCATATTTTAAAAGTCTAATAATTCTTAAGGAGTTCTTCTCCGACATCCACGATGTTGCCGGCGCCCATTGTAATTACAAGGTCACCCGGTCTGCAGGTGTCGACAATATGCTGTTCTATTTTGTGAAAATCAGGCTCATATAAACAAGGCGTTCCGGTCTTGTCGATTAAAGCCTTTATATCGGCTGATGATATGCCGAGAGTGTTTTTCTCGCGCGCCGCATAAATATCGGCAAGGATTACCTCATCAGCTCCGTGTGCAAGCACATCTGCAAAGTCATTTAAAAATGCCTTGGTCCTGGTGTAAGTATGCGGCTGGAAAATAACCACGATACGGTTATGTGGATAGTTGGCAGCCGATGCCAGTGTCGCCGCAATCTCAGCAGGATGATGTGCATAATCATCTATAATGGTAAATCCGTTAAGCTCTCCCTTCTTCTGGAAACGACGGTCCGTTCCGTGAAAAGCAAGAAGAGACTTGGTGTATACGTCAGGCCCGATACCGAGGTGGACAGCAACTGCAATGGCTGCAAGGCTGTTGTATACATTATGGATACCCGGAACACCGAGCGTGATACGTCCGCATTCCTTTGAATGATGTATAAGCGTGTAACTGCAGCATCCCGTATCGTTAAATGTAATATCTGCGGCCGTGTAATCACAGGAAGAAGTACTTCCCACAGTAACTACCGGACACTTGGTATCTCCTGTTATATATGAATAATTATCAATATCGCCGTTGATCACAAGCAGTCCGTCCGCAGGAAGAAGCGCAGCATATCTGCGGAACGAGTGGCGTATATCATCGATATCCTTGAAAAAATCGAGGTGATCCTCCTGCACGTTCAGTATGACACCGATTGTTGGGCAGAAAGAGAGAAAACTGTTGGTGTATTCGCATGCCTCTGTAATAAAATTGGAAGAATGCCCTACCCTTAAATTACCTCCGATTGAATGAAGCATACCGCCGACCGATACGGTAGGATCGAGCCCGGCCGCAAGAAGTATCTCGGTAAGCATGGAAGTCGTTGTCGTCTTGCCGTGTGTTCCGGAAACTCCGATAGCTACCTTATAGTTAGACATAATCTCGCCGAGAAGTTCGGCTCTTGTAAGAACGGGAATGCCCTTTGCGGTAATTGCCGCAAATTCCGGGTTATCCGGGTGGATTGCCGCGGTATAAACCGCTACATCTATATCATCTGTAATATTGTCAGCAGTCTGGCCTATATGTACCGGAACACCCTGGCTTATAAGACGGTCTGTCAGCTCGGACTGTTTCATATCCGAACCTGAAATTCTGAATCCTTTGGAAAGGAGTATGTCGGCGAGTCCGCTCATACTGATTCCGCCTATGCCCATAAAATATACATGAACCGGCTTGCTAAAATCTATATGATACATAATATCTCCAATCTTCAATCTGATTAGCTTATTTAAGTTATATTGTATACCATTTATAATATAAATGTAAAGTACATAAAAAAAGTTCCGGATACATAATAAGACAACCTATATTGTAAAATTTACACAAAAATTGTTTCCGGAACTGTTTTTTTTTAGTGAATTTACGATTTTTACTTTTAATTGCGTGAATGTTATGGTACAATAATATCACTACGAATGCAGACTAGTAAATATGCAGACTAGAGGTGATTTATATGGTAAAGAAAGAAATGATAGCCATGTTGTTGGCTGGCGGACAGGGCAGCCGTCTGGGTGTACTTACATCTAAAGTTGCCAAGCCGGCAGTTGCATTCGGCGGCAAATACAGAATAATTGATTTCCCGCTCAGCAACTGCATCAATTCAGGTATTGATACAGTGGGTGTACTCACACAGTATCAGCCTTTGAGACTTAATACTCATATCGGAATCGGTATTCCGTGGGATCTTGACCGTAATGTGGGCGGTGTTACAATCCTTCCCCCATATGAGAAGAGTACCAGCAGTGAGTGGTACACAGGTACTGCTAATGCTATTTATCAGAACCTGGATTATATGGAATTATATAATCCGGATTATGTACTTATTTTATCAGGCGACCATATTTATAAGATGGATTACGAGATTATGCTCGACTACCATAAGGCAAGCAATGCGGATGTCACGATCGCAGCAATGCCGGTTCCTATGGAAGAGGCCAGCAGATTCGGTATACTGATAACAGATGAAGATAACAGAATAACAGAATTTGAGGAGAAACCGGCTAATCCTAGAAGTAATCTTGCTTCGATGGGAATTTATATTTTCAGCTGGAAAGTCCTTAAGGAAGCACTCGTAAAAATGAAGGATCAGAAGGGCTGCGATTTCGGTAAGCATATCATACCTTACTGTTTCGAGAATAATAAGAGACTCTTCGCTTACGAGTACAATGGATACTGGAAAGATGTAGGAACACTCAGCTCATACTGGGAAGCTAATATGGAACTTATTGACATCATTCCTGAATTTAATCTTTATGAAGAATTATGGAAAATTTACACTAAGGCAGATGCGATTCCGCCACAGTACATATCGGCAGATGCCCATATTGAACGAAGCATAATAGGTGAGAGCACGGAGGTCTACGGAACTGTCAAGAATTCCGTAATCGGATCCGGCGTTATCATAGAAGAGGGTGCGCAAGTAGTTGACTCAATCATTATGCAGAATACCGTAGTAGGCAGAAACGCCAGAATTCAGAAGGCGATTATCGCTGACAACGTTGAAATCGGTGAGAATGTCGAGATCGGTGTGGGCGAGGAGGCACCAAGTAAGCTTGATGCCAAGATTTATGCCTCTGATCTGGTTACAATTGGCGAGAACTCATATATTCCTGCAGACGTTAAGATTGGTAAGAACACAGCTGTTTCAGGCGTTACCGAGAGTTCGGATTATCCGGACGGATTACTTGAGTCAGGTGGATATATCATTAAGGCAGGTGAAGACAGATGAGAGCAGTTGGTGTAATTTTAGCAGGCGGAAATAACAAATTAATGCGCGAGTTATCCAATAAGAGGGCAATCGCGGCAATGCCTATAGCGGGCAGTTACAGATCTATAGATTTTGCACTGAGTAATATGTCAAATTCGCATATCGGTAAGGTTGCGGTTATCACACAGTATAATGCAAGATCGCTTAATGAACATCTGAGTTCATCCAAATGGTGGGATTTTGGCAGAAAGCAGGGTGGTTTGTTCGTATTCAACCCTACGATTACCAATGAACATAGTGTATGGTACAGAGGAACAGCCGATGCGCTTTATCAGAACATTGATTTCTTAAGGAACAGCCATGAACCGTATGTTGTAATCGCATCGGGGGATGGTGTGTATAAGCTTGACTACAATAAGGTGTTGGAGTATCATATTGAGAAGAAGGCTGATATCACAGTTGTTGTCAAGGACATTGATTCGGCTGAGGATGCCAGAAGGTTTGGCGTTGTCAGACTTGCCGAGGACAACAGGATAACCGATTTTGAAGAGAAGCCGGTTGAGACGGACATTACAACCGTATCGACAGGAATTTATGTAATAAGAAGACGTCTTCTTATTGAACTTCTCCAGAAAGCGGATGAAGAAGACAGATACGATTTTGTTAAGGATATTCTCATCAGATATAAGAATATCAAGAGAATATACGGATATAAGCTTGATACATATTGGAGTAATATCTCTACAGCGGAAGCATATTTTAAGACTAATATGGACTTCCTTAAGAAGGATGTAAGAGATTTCTTCTTTAAGCAGTATTCCGACATTTATTCCAAGGTTGATGACCTGGCACCTGCCAAATACAACCCGGGATCAAGCGTTAAGAACAGTCTTATTGCCAGCGGATGCATTATCAACGGTAATGTTGAGGATTCGGTAATCTTTAAGAAGGTTTACATCGGCAATAATTGTACAATCAAGAATTGTATCGTGCTCAATGATGTTCACATCGGTGATAACAGTTACTTTGAAAACTGCATCATAGAGAGCAGGGACACTATTAAACCGAATACAACTTATGTGGGCAAGGATGGAGAGATTAAGATCGTTATTGAGAAGAACGAGAGATACTCTATCTGATATAAGTTCTGATTCACACATTTACAGATTTTAAGGATATTACAGAGAAAGGACAAAATTATGCAGATAACAGATGTCAGAATTCGTAAGGTGGAGAAAGAGGGTAAAATGAAAGCAGTAGCATCAATCACCATTGATAATGAATTCGTAGTTCATGATATCAAGATAATCGACGGCGATAAGGGACTCTTTATTGCTATGCCGAGTAAGAAGACACTCGACGGTGAATATAGAGACATCGCACATCCTATTAATTCCGAGACAAGGGATCGCATTCAGCGAAGTGTGATCCAGGCATATGAAGCCACAGAGGAATAACAGGAACTAAGGTTAAACAAGTAAGCGCCATACAGCATGGGACTGTGTGGCGCTTTTTTTCTAATCCAATATATTCTCACCCATATCACACAGAAGTTCATTGAGTTCCATGACGGTGAGCTGTTTGTTCAATGCGAAAATAATAATGCTGTCACGACGGCTTTTGGAATACAGTCTTCCATATCCGGCGGCCGCAAGCGCACGGTCGGTGCGGGCGGAATCAAGCTTAATTGCCGTACATATCGCAATTACCTTATCACGGGATGGCTTGCGCGTTCCGTTAAGGATCTGGTAACCGTAATTCCGTTGGATGAGGGATTCCCTTATAACATCGGCTGTCTGAAGATTGTTATCATTGATTATATCGTTAATATATCCGGCAAAATCAGGAACATCGTCTTTGGAAAGTGTGTCCGTATAATTGCCAAGATCCGTTTTGTTTGTAATACCGGAGAGTATTTTCATTAATTCGTCGGTTGTTTTCTGGTTCATATGTAATCCTTTATGTGTTATAATGTAAAAATAATACAATTTTAATTATCTAAAAGCAAGGGGCAAAGATGAAACTGTCGGACGAATACAGACTGTCACAATACAAGGACCTTGATATACTTGCGGGAAACGCAAGTGTTCATCTGGTGAGAAATGAAGCAACGGGCATGATCTGTGTGCAAAAACGTACTGCAATCGACCGGATTGCGGTGTATGAATATCTAAGGTCAATGTCCGTTCCGGGAATACCGCATATATATGAATGCATAGAAGACGGGGACAGCCTTGTTATCGTGGAGGAATACATAAATGGTCGGACGATAGAAGAGATAGTGGCTGCGGATGGCCTTTTTACGCCGGAACGTGCGCTTGAGATCATTGCAGAACTTTGCGATATATTGAAACCGCTTCATGAGTCACAGGATCCTCTTATCTGCAGGGACCTGAAAGCGGCGAATATAATGATTGAGGAATCCAAAAGAGTGGTAATTGTTGATTTTGACATAGCGAGGATTTACAGACCGGGACTTAATAAAGACACAACACTTCTTGGAACCGAAGGATATGCAGCGCCGGAACAGTTTGGCTTCGGCCAGACGGACTGGCGGACGGATATTTATGCATTGGGAGTGCTGCTCAATTATATGATAACAGGAAAGATGCCCGCGGATGGGATGCCGTCAGGCAGGGTGGGAGATATAATAAGCAGATGTACCAGGCTTAAGCCGGATGAACGTTATGCTAATGTTTCGGAGCTTAAGGCGCAGATTACCCGGCAGGATATTGTTCATCCCGAATGCAGAAGAAAATTCCTGCCGCCGGGCTTTAGAACCCTGAAACCGTGGAAAATGATAATAGCGTTGTTGGGATACGCGGGAATAACGGCAGTATGCTGCGCTGTAGTATATAACACTCCAGACGGACCGGCACCAATGCGCGAACAGATAACCGGCCGCATCACGTTGTGGATATCACAGATGGTTATGATATTTATTGTTTGTAATTATTGCGGTATCAGGGACAGGATGCCGATTGTGAAAAGCAGGTATCTTTTTGTCAGGATTGCAGGATATATTATACTTGAATTTCTGCTTATTCTGGCTGCAGCGGCGGCATCGTCTTTTATAGATATATTTATCTGATAAAATGTATGCAGGTTGCATACCAAATACCGGTTCCGGACGTGTATTATGTAATCAAAACATAACACGGAGGAAAAGGATATGGAACAGGAAGTTAAGAAGGAAACCAAAATCTGCAAATACTGCAAAACGGAGATCCCGAAGAATGCAAAGGTATGTCCGGTATGCCGTAAGAAACAGAAGCATATAGGCGGGTTTATTGCACTTGGTATCGTCGCACTTATTGTTGTGATTATTATAGCAGCCAATGCGGGAAGCGATTCCAAACCAAAGAAAGTGGGCGATGACAAAAGCGCTTCGGCCGGCAACAGTGACAGTGAAGAGAAAGATGTTTTCACTAAGGGCGAGATAGCAGAAATGAACGGAGTGCAGGTGACGCTTAAGGATTATGAGGAAAGCAAAGGCACTGAATTTCTGACACCTGATGACGGAAATGTGTTTGTCATCGTGACATTTGAAATCGCCAATAATTCGGATTCTGAAATTTCGGTGAGCAGCATTGCTAGTTTCGAGGCGTATGTTGATGATTATTCGGTGAGTACATCAATATCAGCCGAGTCAGTCAAAGACGGTGTCAGCATCCTTGACGGAACAGTGGCGGCAGGCAAGAAAATGAGTGGTATAATCGGATACGAGGTTCCGAAAGACTGGAAAAACATGGAAATAAGTTTTACAGATAATGTATGGAGCGACTCGGCATTTAAGTTTGAAATAAACAAGTAAATCCGTAAGTATATTTTATATAGAGAGACTGTGTCGGAATGATGCAGTCTCTTTTGATGTACATATTTCTTGCGGACCCCCGGAATGTGTAGTATAATTATAACACCTGGGGAGGGAAAGAGGAAACTATGAGAAAATGGTTTAGAAGTGCCCTGGCAGTTCTTCTTGCAGGAGTAATGATGATTCCTTCAGGAGTCGTAGTACTTGCCGGGAATACGGACAGTGGTATTACAGATGATACCATATATAATGCTTATGAGACACCGGAATATCCGCGTACAGCTTTTATTGCGGATGACAGACCGGTAGACAGGATTTATGATGTCGCAGATGATAATAATATCGTGCAGGCAGCGGCACTTGAAAGTGCCTATATTCCGTCAGGGATTCTTACGGATTCATATCCGTCAATAAGGAATCAGAGCCCTTACGGTACATGCTGGGGATTTGCACCGACATCGCTTGCGGAACTCAGTGTATTGAATAACGATGGTACGCTTCTTGATCTGAGTGAACTTCATTCGGTTTATTTTGCGTATCATTACACATCCGCGGATGGTAAAGACGGTGTGAAATATCTGCCGACAGCCGGCTATAATTACCTTTCCATGGGTGGCGATTCGTCATTCATATATCATGCATATGCCAACTGGGTAGGCGTGGCAGATGAGAAGACTGCTCCTTACAGTGGGGCAGCGGCTACACTTGAAAGCGGTTTATCGAATGATATAGCGATGAACGACAGCGCACATCTTAGGAATTTCTATATAGTAAATAAAGCTGACAGAAAATACATTAAGCAGCTTATTAAAGAATACGGCGGTGTTGGAATGTCATATTATGATGATAATCAGTATTATGATTATTCGACCAATTCCTACTATTCAACAGTATCTGATAATACTAACCATGCAATAAGTGTTGTCGGATGGGATGATGATAAGGTAACTAATTCTTCCAACAAGGGAGCCTGGCTTGTAAGGAACAGCTGGGGAAGTGACGAATACAGTCATTTCGGCTATTTCTGGATGTCATATGACGAGCCGTCTATTTATGACAGGGTATATGCACTTGATTGTGTAAGTGATACCGGCAGCAGTGATGATGATTTTTATGATCATAATTATCAATATGATCTATCGGCATATTCTCAATATGGCTGGATCGGAAACGGAACATCTTCCACAATTGCCAATATATTTACGGCAACGGGAACACAATTGCTTAAGGCAGTAGGTGTGGAGACACAGAATCCGAATATTAATTATACCGTTAACATATATACAGACATTGCGAATTCATCCAATCCGGAAAGCGGAACACTTGTAAGAACACAGACAGGAAGCTTCACATATCAGGGATTCCATACAATTAAGATGGATAATCCTTTAACGCTGACCAAGGGAGAAACATTTTCCGTAGTCATTAAACTGGAGTCCATGGATGGCAAATCAGGCGCATACTATGTAATGGAAAGCAAGTATAATCTTGGTAATGCGGCATCATGGTATTGCGGCGGAGAGAAGGGACAGAGCTTCTATTATAATTATGGATGGCGTGACATGGTCGAGAGCATGGGAGGCAATGTTCGAATCAAGGCATATACGGATGATGTGCAGATACAGAAGCCATCCGCACCGTCCGGACTGTCAGTATCAAATACAATAGCATCACTCACGCTCAAATGGAGCGCTGTAACAGACGCAACGGGATATGAGATATACAGAGCAGGAACAGATGGAAAGTACAGTAAAATAAAGACAGTCACATCAACAAGCTATGTTGATACCAGTGTCAAAAATAACACACAATATTCATACAGGATAAAAGCATACAATACAGCATGCACGAGTGCTTTTTCAACAGCTGCGTCACTTAAGAAGACCCAGATATCCGTAAGTAATCTTAAGGCAGATGCCAACGGCAGTAAAGTACAGTTGAGCTGGACCGGAGTAGTAACCGGAGCAGAAGGATATGTGATCTACAGAAGAACAGAAGGCGGAAGCTATGCTGAGATAGGCAGAACATCCGGAAACACATATTCCGATACGATAAGCGCAGGAATAAAGTATTATTATGCTGTGGCAGTTTATTCGGGAAGCAGGACGGAAGGTAAGTGTCCGGAAGTCGGAGTAATGTATCTTGCCACACCGTCCGGACTGTCAGTATCAAACACGATAGCATCACTCACGCTCAAATGGAACGCTGTAAAAGGCGCAACGGGATATGAGATATACAGAGCGGGAACAGATGGCAAGTACAGTAAAATAACAACAGTCACATCAACAAGCTATGTTGATACCAGTGTCAAAAATAACACACAATATTCATACAGGATAAAAGCATACAATACAGCATGCACGAGTGCTTTTTCAACAGCTGCGTCACTTAAGAAGACCCAGATATCCGTAAGTAATCTTAAGGCAGATGCCAACGGCAGTAAAGTACAGTTGAGCTGGACCGGAGGAGTAACCGGAGCAGAAGGATATGTGATCTACAGAAGAACAGAAGGCGGAAGTTATGCTGAGATAGGCAGAACATCCGGAAAAACATATTCCGATACGATAAGCGCAGGAATAAAGTATTATTATACTGTGGCAGTTTATTCGGGAAGCAGAACGGAAGATAAGTGTCCGGAAGTCGGAGTAATGTATCTTGCAGAGCCGGCAGTAACCGGAGCATCCAACATAACCTCCGGAGTGCAGGTTAAATGGAGTAAGGTAACCGGAGCAACCGGATACATAGTATACCATAAGGGAGCAGGCAAAGGCTGGGCGCGCATTGCGGATATTAAGGATGGCTCAACAGTAAATTATACAGATACGACAGCGGCAAGCGGAACGACATATACATATACTGTCAGAGCATATAACAAAGACACGATGAGTGACTGGAACAGCACAAAGTCACTTATGAGAATTTCGGATACCACATTAACCGGAGCATCCAACATAACCTCCGGAGTGCAGGTTAAATGGAGTAAGGTAACCGGAGCCACAGGCTATATAGTATACCGCAAGGGAGCAGGCAAAGGCTGGGGACGCATTGCAGATATCAAGAGCGGATCAACCGTAAGTTATACAGATACGACAGCAGCAAGCGGAACGACATATACATATACAGTCAGAGCATACAACGGAAGCACGATGGGAGACTGGCACAGCGCGAAGTCACTGATGAGACTTTCCGACACGACAGTTTCGGGAGCATCCAACATAACCTACGGAGTGCAGGTTAAATGGAGCAGGGTAACCGGAGCCACAGGCTATATAGTATACCGCAAGGGAGCAGGCAAAGGCTGGGGACGCATTGCAGATATCAAGAGCGGATCAACCGTAAGTTATACAGATACGACAGCGGCAAGCGGAACAACATACACATATACAGTCAGAGCATACAACGGAAGCACGATGGGAGACTGGCACAGCACGAGATCGGTCAAGAGACTGTCAGATCCTAAACTCACATCGGCATATAAAGTAAGCGGAGGAATCAATGTCAGATGGACTGGAGTAACCGGAGCTACAGGATACATAGTATACCGCAAGAGCGGATCCGGAAGCTGGGGAAGAATCGCAGATATCAAGAGCGGTTCAACCGTAAGTTATACGGACAGGACCGCTAAAGCAGGAACTACATATACATATACAGTGAGAGCATACAGTGGCAGTACGATGGGCGACTGGAGTTCGGTGAAAGTAATAACAAGATAAATTGACTTAATCGGCGGGATGCGCAGGCATCCCGCTGTTTTTATACCGTAATGACTTCCGGGTGCGAACTGCCGTCCTTGGACAGGCTGCGGAATTCTCCGGGGGTCATGTGCATGTGTTCTTTAAAAACCTTGTTATAATAACTGATATTATCATAACCCGAATCAAGTGCAATACGGCTTACCGGCAAATCGGTTTTCTCAAGCATTTCTATGGAACGGCTTATACGGTAGAAATTCAGATAACTGATTACCGACATACGGGTCATCGATTTGAAAAAACGACATAACTGTCCTTCACTTATATGAAAGACATCAGCCATCTGCTCAATGGTAATATTTTCGCGGTAGTTCATCTGAAGCCATGACAGCATTGATTTGATACGCACCATGCGGTGGTCGGATGAAGTGTCCGCCTGTGAAACTGCGTGCTCGGCATGTTCAAACATCATATACCACACAGCGCAGATATCGGATTTTATAAGAAGTTCAAAGCCGGGACGGTGTTCCTCATATAAAAGTCGTATTTCCGTCAGCCTGTCGGCGATGTCCTTATGCCATGCTTCCGAGCCGTCCAACAGTTCGGGAAAAATAATTTCCCCACCAGCTACCGGCGTAACATATTTACGGTGGATGTCATCCGCGGGATACCCACCGAACAGGTCAGGAAGAAAGTCAACCGCATAGAAATCAACCGCCGTTCCACCCTCGGCACTCATAAAATGCAATACATCAGGTCTTATAAAAAGAATGTCGCCTTCACGGACTTTTATGGAGCGTTCATTGATGCCAAAATCCGCCTCTCCACTTGTGACGACCAGAAATTCAAATTCACTGTGCCAGTGCCAGCCGACACGCTCGGAAATACCGGGATTGGTAATTATATCGTGAACCTTAAGTGGAAACAGTACATTTCCGTGGGGCTCTTTTTCTTTGAGAAGAGAATCGTGCAAGTTCATGCTTCCTCCTACATATAATATCAAAATAGTGTTAGTAATAGGCAAAAAAGATATAGAATTATAACTATAAAGTCATTATAATGTCACTATACAAAGATATCAAGCAGATATTGCGGAAAGGGACAGGTTATGATTTTTAAACAGGAGAAAAACGTATTATTTTTTACTCACCAGACGGAGAAAATCCGTATTGAAGCATGGGGAAAGGATTCACTTCGTGTACGCAGCACCAAAAATGCCGCATTTACCGGCAATGACTGGGCGCTTACCGAGGAGAAGGAGGACTGTTCGGATGCGGTTAAGATTACAATCGACGGCAGAACGGCGAGCATCACAAACGGCCGCATAAGAGCGGATGTGAATGAGGTCGGCATTCTTTCTTTTTACAGAGATGGCAAACTTATCCTTAGGGAATATTACAGAAGTTATTACGGTACCATCAGCAATGAGAGCAGATGCCTCAAACTGATTGCCCGCAATTACAAGCCGATAATCGGCGGAGATTATTCGCTCACGATGAGATTTGAGAGCAACGACGGCGAGAAACTTTACGGAATGGGTCAGTATCAGCAGCCGTACCTTGAACTCAAGGGATGTGTGCTTGAACTTGCACAGAGAAATTCACAGATTTCCATTCCTTTTACCGTGTCAAGTCTCGGTTATGGTTTCCTCTGGAACAATCCGGGTGTCGGAAGTGCTTCTTTCGGTAAAAATTATACCGAGTGGGTTGCACAGGCTTCCAAGGAAATCGATTACTGGATCACAGTAGCAGACGCACCGCGCGGAATCATTGAGAATTATACGGCAGTTACAGGACGCGCTCCTATAATGCGAAACGACGTTCTCGGTCTCTGGCAGTGCAAACTCCGTTACAGAACCCAGGACGAGGTTCTTTCGGTTGCCCGCAAATACAAGGAACTCGGAATACCGCTTGACGTAATCGTCATCGACTTTTTCCATTGGACAAGACAGGGCGACTGGCATTTCGACCCTGAGTACTGGCCGGATCCAAAGGCTATGGTTGATGAACTTCATTCAATGGGAACAAAGGTTGTCGTATCCGTATGGCCTTCGGTTGACCGCAAGAGTGAGAATTTTGAGGAAATGTACGAGCGCGGACTTCTTATGACAACCGAGCGCGGAACAATCGAGTCATATGATTTTCAGGGCGACTGCCTCATAATCGATGTGACCAATCCTGAAGCCAGAGAATTTATCTGGGAAAAATGCAAGAAAAACTACTACGACTACGGTATCGACATGTTCTGGCTTGACAATGCTGAGCCTGACCTTGCCGTATACGATTATGATAATTACAGATACCACATGGGAACAGCTCTTGAGGTCGCCAACATTTATCCAAAGCTTTATGCCAAAGCATTTACGGACGGCATAGCCGCAGAGGGCAATGCTGACAACATGCTCCACCTCGTAAGATGCGGCTGGGTCGGTTCCCAGAAATATTCAACGCTCATCTGGTCCGGTGATGTTCCTAGCACATTTGAATCCCTGCAGGATCAGCTCGCAGCAGGCCTCAACATGGGTCTTGCCGGAATTCCTTGGTGGACAACCGATATCGGTGGTTTCATGACAGATGATGTCGCCGACCCGATATTCAGGGAGCTTCTTATAAGATGGTATGAATTTGCGGTATTCACCCCAATACTCCGCATGCATGGAGACCGTGGACCACACAACATTCCGCCGCTTTCAGATAAGGATTTTGGCGGTGGCTATCTCTACACAGGCCAGCCAAACGAACTTTGGAGTTATGGCGAGGACAACATGAAAATCATGCTTGATTACCTCAAACTCAGGTGGTCCCTCAAGCCTTATATCGAGAAACTCATGAAGGAAGCTCATGAGGACGGCTCACCGCTCATGCGTACAATGTTCTATGAGTTCCCTGACGATGCTAAGTGCTGGGAAGTTACCGACCAGTACATGTTCGGTGACAAATACCTTGTAGCTCCGATTCTCGAAGCCGGAATGAACGAGCGAAAAGTATATCTTCCGGCTGGCAAGTGGGAGAACATCCACGACCACAGAATCTACGAAGGTTCTGACACGATAACCTGCAACGCACCACTCGACATTATACCGGTGTTTGAACGGAAATAGGAAAGCCGCCGGAATCCGCCGGCCAGAACACTTCCGTCGGAAGCCGCCGGCCAGAACCCTTCCGTCGGCACACTTTCGTTTGGTTGCAGGCGCAGCGGATGCTAAAATCCGCCTTTGGCGGATTAAGCACCGGCGTCTGCAAACAGCCGCGGAAGTGTTCAGTCCGGCGTTATAGTGCGCGC
>OBAR01000051.1_pt1 | contig 157000 bp, 124 predicted proteins | sample 1517911 | NCBI WGS metagenome assembly OBAR01 (sample SAMN04571709, study PRJEB22368) | human gut metagenome | biome: human gut; material: stool | host: Homo sapiens | place: Luxembourg | collected 2012-10-26
CTATAAGTCCACCGATTGATTTTGCGAATTCTTTAGTTTCCAGCAGTCCTCCCACGGTGCCCACATGAAACTTCATTCCTCACCTTTTAATACCTTTACGCACAAAAAACTATGCAGAAAATACGATATCGCCTTGTGTACAACCGCAAAAACCAGCTCAACCACCAAGGCACCGCACTTGTACAGGTAGAGGCTAAGCTGAACCAGCGTAACATCTACCTCACTACCAACATCTACCTCCAGCCGGAGCACTGGGACAAGTCTACGGCCCAAGTAGTTAACCACCCACAGGCCATCGAGCTCAATGCGCTGCTCTTCGAATTCATCATCCACCTGCAGGCAATAGAGCTTGGATTTTGGAAGCGCGGCATCCAGCCGACACTGGCCCTGCTGCGGGATGCAGTGAAGAAGAAGGCATCGGCTACCATTACCTTTCCAGCATTCGCACGTTTGGCCATCGAGAGTTCTGACAAGCGACCCAACACCAAGGAAAACCTTCTATCCACCGTCGGCCAGCTCGAGCAGTTCAGGCCCGGCATTGACTTCGCTGACCTGACATATACGATGCTGAAGGACTTCGAAGCATGGCTACGCGAGCAGGGCAAGGGCGTGAATACCGTGGCCAAGCACCTGCGCCAGCTGCGTACCCTTATCAACGAGGCCATCAATGACGGCTACATGCCGGCCGATTCCTATCCCTTCAGGAAGTTTAAAATACGGCAGGAAAAAGGGAAGCATGAGTTTCTCACCCCCGACGAACTTCGCCGGCTGGAGGCGGTGCAGCTCGCTGATCAGCGTCATCGTCATGTGCTCGATGCCTTCCTGTTCTGCTGCTACACAGGACTTCGTTACTCCGATTTCTGTGCGTTATCGACCATGAACGTGGTACCGATTAACCGCACAAGGTGGCTGTGTCTGAAGATGCAGAAGACAAACATCGAAATCAAGCTGCCGCTTTCCCTGCTCTTCGACGGCAAGGCTCTCGAGGTCATCGACCGCTATCCATCCGTCGAAGAGTTGGCCGCAATCCCAAGCAACTGCGAAACCAACAAATTGCTGGCTGAGGTTGGCAAGTTAGCAGGCGTGAAGAAGCACTTTACTTATCACACGGCCCGTCACACATGTGCGACCCTGTTGGTGCATCAAGGCGTCGCCATCACGACGGTGCAGAAGGTGTTGGGGCATACCTCCGTCAGGACCACGCAGATTTATTCGGAGGTGCTTTCCGACACCATCGTTCGAGACCTGAAGAGTATTAGAAAACGTAAGCGGTTGTAGGTATTTTTCTTTTTGACAACGAAAAACGGTACATTCCTGGTATATTTCTATGGAATATACCCACAATCTACCCACTGACAAGTGATGTCAGTGGAATGTCGATGTGTCCTTTTATCTACGAGCACTGTCCATGTATCTTTGTGTTGGTTAAATTTTTAAATTTTAAGAGCATGGAAATTGTATTGATTTTACTATCTATTTTATGTATCGCTGCATATACGACAGCGGTATGTGTCAAGTTTAAGGGTATCCCTTACTCAATTTCTGAGACTTTCTACAAATTGGAGCACAAATGGTGGTTCCTGGTAACCATGTGGCTGACAGCTGGTCTTCTTATGCCGGCTATCCTGGAAGTAACCCCTGACTGCTACCAGTTCACAGCATTCCTGGCATGTACAGGTATGTTTCTCGTCGGAGCTGCACCTAGCTTCCGTGATGGATTTGATAAGAAAGTGCATATATCAGGAGTCGCGTTGTGCATCGTATTCTCTCAGGTGTGGGTAACTTTGGTTTGCCCATGGATGCTGCTGGTATGGTTTGGCTATCTTGCTTATACTGCCTGGGGAATGAAGAAGTATTGGAAAGGGAACTTCATCTCGGCATACCTGCTGACGAAGCCGATGTTCTGGGTGGAGATAACGGCACTGTTAGCAACGTATGTAACACTATTCATCTTGTTGTAATATGGAACTGAACGATTGGGTCATACTGATAACCGCCCTCGGCGGCATAGAGGGGATAAAGAGCCTGGTAAAGTGGTGGCTGAACCGCAGGCACGAAGTCAAGCGGGAAGCCGCCATTGCGGACAAGGCAGAGGCCGATACCATCACGAGCTACGCCGCCGAGTGGAAGGAGCTTTATGAAAAGAAGGAGAAGAAGGTAATTGAGCAGGACGCGAAGATCGACCAGCTCTATGCAGAGAAGAACGAAGACAGGAAGCGCATCCGTGAGCTGATGGAGAAGAACACCACCCTCGAAATTGAGAACATCAAACTGCAGGCCAGAAGGTGCGACGTTCGCGGGTGTGGCGAGAGAAAGCCGCCGAGTGACTATTGAGAAATAAGGAGCGCACCTCCCGGTGAACTCACGCACGAATTTAATCAAAATAAATGATTTATGAAATACTTTACCATCGCAGAATTATGCAAGTCTGATACCGCTGACAGAAAAGGTATCGACAACCGTTGCAAGAAGGAACATGTGGCCAACCTAACGGCTTTAGTAGATAATGTGCTTGACCCATTAAGAGAGGCTTACGGAAAGCCTATCACGGTCAACAGCGGTTTCCGCTCTCCAGCCCTCAACAAGGCCGTAGGCGGTTCTGCCACCAGTGACCACATGCAGGGGCGGGCCGCGGATATCACAGGAGGAAGTCCTGCAGAGAACAAGAAGTTATTCAATCTTGTGCAGTCCCTTGGACTACCATTTGACCAACTCATTGACGAGAAGAACTTCGCTTGGGTACATGTAAGCTACCGGAGCGAGAAAGATAATCGAAAGCAAGTGTTGAAATTATGAAATGGTTACCTTGGATATTAGTTATATTGTTGTCAGTAGTCTTGTTTTTCTCTTGGCTTCATCCAAAAGGAAAGCAGGATACTGACTTTGTTCCTGACACCGTAACATTGATTTATACGGTTCGTGATACGGTACCAAGATCTGTATTGGTTCGTTTCGACCACTGGGATACCTTATACTTTCCACTATTAATCGATAGCGGTTTAGTAGATAGTATTCCTCTCACAATCCCGATTGAGAAGAAAGAGTATCGAACCGAGGACTATCACGCCGTAATCAGCGGCTACAAACCTGAACTGGAGCTAATGGAAGTATTCAGGAAGACACAGACGATTACATTGAAACCTAAATCTAAGCGGTGGGGGCTGGGCATACAGGCTGGGACGGGCTATCCCGTAGGATGGTACGTGGGAGTTGGAGTAAGCTACGACTTGTGGCAATGGTAAATATTTGCTATCTTCGCCATGCAATAACAGAGGTTATGGCTTAGAACTAACAAATGTGTCCTCGGCTACCGGATGGTAGTCGGGGATTTTTTATCAACAATCAAAAATAAATATGATTTTATTTTGATTATTAGAATATAACCTTTATCTTTGCAGTACAATAATCAATTAAATCGTGAGACACACGTAAAACTGTAACAAGATTATGAAATCAATAAAATCTATTGAGAAAAGATTATCTGCAACGAGAAGAATGTATGTAGAAGTGCTCTCATTTAAGATGGCACGCATCTTTCATGATATATATGGAGATAATGATTATATGGATGCTTATAATGAAGCACTGTACAATCTTTACAAGACGGCGCTCATCTCAAAGAAAGATGATTGGAAATATAATTGCGAAGAGTTTGTATTGAATTTAACAAGATGAAAATAACAAAACCTATAAAAATAGGACCTGCAATGTGGGTGCATCGATGCCCGCTTTGCGGATCCGTATTAACATCAGCCCCAGAACCAGATTTGTTGCCTACGTCTTCTGTTTGTTCGTGTGATAAAAATGGGAATAAACAGGATGTGTATGAATTGTTTGAACAAGACCGAAATACGATGATCCGTAGGAATACACCACCCCGTTTTATCGGTCGAGTCGTATTCAACAAGGATACGGACATCGAGGTCACGGATGTGTTAGATAATGCCAGCCCATTAGAATTGGCTAAGGCTATGCGCAAGGCTGGCGAGTTTTTAACTAAGAAATCACGACGATGATCAATCAGGAGCAGAAAGAAGAATGCATAAGGTTATATCGAGAAGGAATATTGACAATCAAGGGTATAATGTCCAAGACTGGCATACGATCTGAACAGACTATATACCGTATTTTAAATGCAGCTGGCGTACCACGCCGACCGGTCAGGCCGACTGAATGGCGGACAACCATATCCTTCGATTCGCAGACATATAATATCATTGAAAATTTGAAACCCAAAAATGTTTCAGAATGGATTTGTAACTTGATCAAGGAAAAATTTAGTCAATATGAAACCAAATGAATACGATTATTCAGAAAATGCAGTTCAGGCTATTATGGACTGGGCGCAGTCTACTAAACTACCTAAAGAAGTGATGCTGAGTGAGGCGGAACATGTGTACGATACGTCTATATATGTGCGTGCAAATATTAACGATATTAAGGCTCATTATCCTGATCCATTTTACAACCCATCAATCGACAGACTATATCGTTTAAAAGAAATCGTAGAGGCGACCGAATAAGCCGCATCTTTCATTTCTTGCAGTGTATCTCAATAATCTCTCCGAGATCCGTAGTGTAGTGCTTGGATAGCTGTTCCTGCTTCAGTTTCCAGCCAGTACCCTGTCCCTGTACGGCTAACTTGACGGAGTGCCCATGCTTGCCGTTGATGGAGTCAATGGCATTCATCAGCCGCTCCCGTTTGTCTCGATCCACAGTGTCGAATAGGTTATTCTGTACATTGTACGTGATTTCTGTGATGATGACACCAGCCTTCTTATATTGGTACCCAGTTCTGAAGATACTACGTAATCCGGTCAGGGCATAGTGAACAATTTCCAGCGTGTCGTCCGTGGGCACCGGAAGATTTACCGATACACTTTTCCAATACTGGGGCAGATCCTCACGAAAGCGGTTAGTTATGATGAACACATGTAGCGACACTGCATAACCCTTCTGTTCCCTGAGCTTCTTGGCACAAGTCGAAGCGAAGGTAGATACGGCTTCATCCATCTGTTCAATGCAGTCTATCATCTGGCCGAAACTTCTTGAGGTGCAAATCTGCTTACGGGGCGTTATATTCTCAGAAATACAGGGTATTCCACGAAGTTCTTTCCAAGTACGTTCGCCGACTACCGTCATGTACTTGCGTACCCATGAGCCGGACAACTGGGTGAAGTCGTAAGCTGTTTTCACGCCTTCCTTTTCCAGCTTTGCAGCCTGTCTCCGGCCGATTCCCCACACATCGCCAATACTGAATAGACGCAGGGCTTTCTCCCGCTTATCATCCGTGTCAATGCAGCAAACCCGCTTGTATGCTGGATACTTTTTGGCGAACTTATTAGCCATTTTGGCCAAGGTTCTTGTGGGCGCTATGCCCAGACTGACGGGGATGCCGGTTCCTTTATACACCTTGTTTACGATATCTGTCCCCAGGCTCTGATAGTCCGTAATGCCATCCAAGTTCACGAACGCCTCGTCAATGGAGTAAACCTCGATATCGGGGGACAACGAGGAAAGAATGGACATAACCCGTGCAGACATATCCCCATATAGGGTGTAGTTTGATGAAAAGACTGCAATCCCGTGCTTCTCGACAAGTTCTTTTATCTGATAAGCTGGCGCACCCATCGGGATACCCAGAGCCTTCGCTTCGTTGGAGCGAGCAATAACACAGCCATCGTTGTTCGATAGTACGACAACGGGCCTGCCATTCAACGAAGGATTGAATACCCGCTCGCAGGAGGCGTAGAAGTTGTTGCAGTCCATCAGCCCGAACATGGCTACCTCCTTCTGCGATTTTTCTTGATAGTGTAGGTCACAATTCCCCAGACTAAGAAATCATTGTCAGCAGTCACCTTGATACGTGGGTAATCAGGATTGGAAGGAACCAACCAAACGGTGTCGCCTTCAATGGAAACCCGCTTCACCGTGAACTCGCCATCAACATAGCACACGGCCAGGTCGCCCTCTATCAACTCCAGCGATTTATCGATGACGAGGATGTCGCCCTCTTCAATACCTTCATCCTTCATGCTGTCACCGACTACACGGCCGTAAAACGTGCTGGATGGGTGCTTAATAAGCTCCTTGTTTAGATCTATGGCTTGCTCCATGTAGTCCTGCGCCGGCGAAGGAAACCCGGCACGGATGCCCTCGTCTGCGTATGGAAGCGGAAGCGAGGTGGACAAGTCCACAAGATGTATTTCGATGTTCTTTTTCATGAAGCAAATGTAGGTATATTAGCGGACAATACAAAATCGTGCAAAAATAGTGCTTGATTTGTGCAAAGCTATCTATTTGAAAAACAAAACAATATATAATAGCGCACGAATGCACAGCTATTATTCCTATATTTTGAAAGCATTGAAACATTGCACGCCCTCTTGTTTACTCTCTTCCAGGACATGAGCGTATATTAGTGTTTCGCTGATGTCGGAATGTCCAAGTATCTCACGGAGTGCAGCGATATCCTTCGTTTTCCTCAAGAAGATGGTCGCAAACGTATGCCTACCGACCTTATGGGTGAGTGGCTTTTCAATCTCTGCAATAGCCGCGATCTCCTTCAGGTTCCTATTCATTGTCTGATCGGCCTGTGTCAATTCAAAAAGCGGTCCCTTCTTACGGGGGCCAGCTATATTAATAATGAGTGCTCGAAGAGGTTCAGATATTGGGACAACAATAGGTTCTGGCTTCTTGTTGCGCAGTTTGATTCGAAAATAAGTAAATGATGCCTCTCCGAATTGTTCTAATTTCAGTTTTTTAGCATCCCCCACATGCAGAGAACTGAAGCATAGGAATAGGAAGAACTCTAGTGTTTTGTGAAGGTTATATTCCAGTTCCCCACTTCGATATAAGGCTGTCAATCTTGTTAGTTCATCTTCTGTTAGATATACGCAGCTTGCAGTCGTTTTCTTAATCTGCCATTCTTCGAAGGGGTTCTCATCCATATATCCGTCCTTGTAGGCCATCCTTACATATTTCTTGAGGATACCCATGTTCTTGTAAGCGGTATTGCTATTATTGTCAAGCTCTTTACGCAAGTAAATGAAATAGTCGTCTAACCAATCTTTAGTGATATCATCAAAGGTGAGAGTTGGAGCGAATTGCTGGATCTTCCTGATAGCAGACATATGGGTGTTCAACGTACTCGTTTCCGTACGGACAGATAGCCTTTTTTGTTGTGCGGTTACATAGTCAAAGAAACAACTATAATCACTTGGCCGATGATATGCTCGAAGGAAAGCATCCCTTGTCAACTTCTTATCTTTCAGTCTGTACTTTACCAATACATTATTGATCCGAGAATGAATGTTTTCAATTATGAGATTCTTATCAGCGGCATTCTTATCACCAGGTTTGACACAAGCAATCTTTTCATTCCAATTCTTGCAGTCCACAGAAACTTTGGTCGAAAAATTCACCTTCTCGCGATTAATGTAGAATGAAACCCAAACCACTCCACTTGTTTCTTGAGCATATTTTCGAAGATATGTTCTTACGTTAATCATGTTCTACAATCGGGTATTAATTTTGCATCGGGCTACAGCCGTTCTACGGATGCACTTTAAATCACTAAATTCGATAAGTAGGTAAATGACTGAAAGTCAATAAACAACAAAAGCCCCGCCTTTTTAAAGGCAGGGCTTCTATTGGATTTCGAGGTACCTGGCGGATTCGAACCGCCGTACACGGTTTTGCAGACCGCTGACTAAGCCACTCATCCAAGGTACCAAGATCGATTTGCAAGAGGTTACTTCCCGATTGCGGATGCAAAGGTAGTACAATTTTTCTAATTACCAACTATCCGCAGCATTTTTTCTTCATTTCTTTTTTCACGGTCGCCGAAGGACAACCGCCCGAACACCCGCAAGAGCATCCGCTACAAGGATTTTCCCCTTTCCGCGAACGGCGGAAAAAGGAGCGGATACTCTTTACAATGCTCCACAGGCACAGCAGTACGATCAGGGCTACCGCCCAATGTTGCCAGTCGGTCATACAAACAATCCTCCTATCTGATAAACGGCAAAGGACATGATCCATGCCAATATAGTGGTATAGGCAGCCGCAAATGCCGCCCACTTCCAGCCGCCCGCCTCCTGCCTGATGGCAGCCAGCGTAGCCACACACGGAAAATAAAGCAGGATGAAAACCATATAGCCATAAGCCACAAGCGGCGTGATGGGCAGCCGTTGGGCCAGGGTCGTCTCATCGGCTTCGGCATCATCGGCATAAAGTACACCCAGCGAACTGACTACCAGTTCCTTAGCTCCCACTCCCGACAGAATACCGATGCCCAGCTTCCAGTCGAAGCCCAATGGCTCGATAGCCGGCTCGATGGCCTTGCCGATGCGGCCGATATAGGAATTCTCCTGTTGCTGCGCCAGGTCCATCGACTCGGAGGGACGCGGATAATAGCCCAGCACCCAAATGATGATGGAGGCTACCATGATGACGCCACCCATCTTGCGCAGGTATTGTGCACCCTTCTCCCACGTGTGGCGGAAGATAGCTTTCGAAGTAGGCATGCGGTAGGGAGGCAGCTCCATGACGAACGGCGTGTCGTCGCCCTTCACAAGGAAGCGGCTGAAGAGACGCGCCATGACCACGGCCAGGATGATGCCCAAGCTATAAATGCTCAGCAACACCAGGCTGGCATGATGGGGGAAGAAGACGCCTACCAGCAACAGATAGATGGGCAGGCGTGCACTGCACGACATGAGGGGATTGATGAGGATGGTCACCAGCCGGCTCTTGCGGTTCTCGATGGTGCGCGAAGCCAATACGGCAGGCACATTGCATCCGAAGCCCATAATCAAAGGTATGAACGACTTGCCGTGCAAGCCCATCTTGTGCATAATCTTGTCCATGATGAAGGCTGCACGGGCCATGTAGCCCGAATCCTCCATCAGCGAAATGAACAGATAGAGTATCAGGATGTTGGGCAGGAAGACTATGACACCTCCCACGCCGCCGATGATGCCGTCGATAAGCAAATCCTTCAATGGCCCTTCGGCCATGTTGTTGCTGATGAAGGTTCCGATGACGTTCACCAAGCTCTCAATCCAGTCCTGCGGATAGGCTCCCAACACGAAAGTCACTTCGAACATCAGGAACATGAAGAGGAAGAAGATGGGAAATCCCCAGATGCGGTGGGTCACGATGGCGTCTATCACGCGCGTCATGCGCTCCTTGTCCTGATGGTTGTCCACGAACGTCTCGCGCAAGGCACCCGATATGAAGCCATACTTAGCGTCGGTGATGGCCTGCTCGCTGTCCTCGTTCATCACCTCGCGGATGCGCTGCTTCTCGCGGTCGCGCACTTCCAATATTTTATCGCCGTTGGGCAGGGTCTTCACCATGCCCTCCAGGTCCTTGTCGTTCTCCAGCAACTTGATGGAAAGGAAACGGGTGGAGTATTTGTGACGGATGTTTTCGTTTTCGCTAATGACCAGCTTCACCGCATCGATGCTGCGCTCCAGTTCGGGGCCGTGGTTGATGTGGATGTGGCGGAAGAAACCTCGCGGATGCTCCTCCTCTTCCTGATGGGTGCCGAAAGCGTGGTCGGGCACATATTCCTTGTGCCACTGGCGGAAGTCTTCGAGGATTTCGGCGCGCACCTTTCCCTTCTTGTCGAGGAAGTCGCCTCCTTCGTAAAGGGTGATGATGACGTGGAAAAGGTTTTCCACGCCGCGGCCCGTACGGCTCACGGTGGGCAGCATCGGCACACCGAAGAGTTCGCCCAGCTTCACGTAATCCAGCGTATTGCCGCTGGCCTCCAGCTCGTCGTACATGTTGAGCGCCACCACCATGCGGACGTTCATGTCTATCAGCTGGGTGGTCAGGTAGAGGTTGCGCTCCAGGTTGGAGGCGTCGACCACGTTGATGATGATGTCCGGCGTCTGGTCGATGATGTGGCGGCGGACGTAGATTTCCTCGGGCGAATAGGCCGAAAGCGAATACGTGCCCGGCAAGTCGACGATGCGGAAGCGGTAGCCCTGGAAGTCGAAGAAGCCTTCCTTGGCATCGACCGTCACGCCGCTGTAATTGCCCACATGCTCGTGTGCCCCCGAAGCGATGTTGAAGAGCGATGTCTTGCCGCAGTTCGGATTGCCCACCAGCGCCACGTTGATGGTTCGGCGCTTGTCGCGCGCCAGCGTTCTCATTTCGTCCTCGGTCAGGCGGATGTCTTCCTCCAGCCCCTTGTGGTAGCCGGGTTGTACATTGTGTTCCCTCGCCTCCTGTTCGCTGATGACCTCAATCATGTCGGCCTCCTGGCGGCGCAGGGAGATTTCGTAACCCATCACCTTGTATTTCACAGGGTCGCGCAAAGGTGCGTTGAGCAGCACCTCCACCGTCTTGCCCTTGATGAAGCCCATCTCCACAATGCGCTTGCGGAAACCTCCGTGGCCCATCACCTTGACAATCACGCCTTTCTCGCCGGTATTCAATTCGGATAAACGCATAGTATTTGCCTTTCTCTATGATTTTTCGGATGCAAAGATACGAGATATGCCGACAACCCGCAAGCAATTTAGAATGTTTTTAAATAACAAGGCGTAAGAAACTGATAGCAAACCCCGTCCGCATCGCGCTACGCGCCATTTCGGAAAGCAATGTTTTCAAAGGGAGAAAACAATGCTTTAAAGATCGCAAAGCAATGCTTTCCGAGGAAATGCCGACCTGCTAATAAAACAACGGCGCCTCGGAAATAAAAAAGCCCGAAAACGTTGTTTTCGTCTTTTGTATTTCTCTCGGTTTATACTACCTTTGCAGGTATGGAAAAGAAGAAAGTTGCCCAATACATTGCCCAAGAACGTCTGCTGGAAGCAGGCGGCAAAGTCATCGTGGCCCTGAGCGGCGGCGCCGACTCCGTGGCCCTCCTGCTCCTGCTGACGAAGCTGGGTTATGCATGCGAGGCGGCGCATTGCAACTTCCACCTGCGCGGCGAGGAATCCGACCGCGACGAACAGTTCGTCCGCCGCCTGTGCGAGGAGCGTCACGTCGCCCTGCACGTTGTCCACTTCGACACCACGCAACACGCCGCCAACCGACACATCTCCATCGAAATGGCCGCGCGCGAGCTGCGCTACCAATGGTTCGAAACCCTCCGTCAAGAGCTGGGCGCCGACGCCGTAGCCGTGGCCCACCATGCCGACGACAGCGTGGAGACCTTCCTCCTCAACCTGATGCGGGGCACGGGCATCAACGGCTTGCGAGGTATCCGCCCACGCAACGGCCGCATCGTCCGCCCCCTGCTCTGCCTGACGCACGATGACATCCTGCACTACCTCGACCGCCAAGGCCAGACGTACGTCACCGACAGTACCAACCTGCAGGACGAATACACGCGCAACAAAATACGCCTGAACCTCCTGCCCCTGATGCAGGAAATCAACCCATCCGTCCGACGGAGCATCCTCCGCACGGCTGCCCATCTGGACGAAGCTGCCACCTTATATAATATAGGTATAGCCGAAGCCAGGGAAAAAGTTCTCTGCCCCGAAGGCATCCGCATAGCCGCCCTGCTGAAGGAAGCGGAGCCGCAGGTGCTGCTCCATGAAATCCTCCACCCGCTGGGCTTCAACGAAGCGCAGACAGACGACATCTTCCGCTCGCTCAACGGGCAGGCAGGCAAGGCCTTTGAATCAGAAAGCTGGCTAGTAGTGAAGGACCGTGACCTGTTGTTGATGCAAGACAAGCAAACCATGAGCCGCCCGCCCCAACTGGAAATGACGGAAGTGGAACTGACGCCCGACTTCATCATCCCCCGCGACCGCCTCACCGCCTGCTTCGACACCGCCAAGCTGCACCACGCACTGACCCTGCGCCTATGGCAGACGGGCGACACGTTCGTGCCCTTCGGTATGAAAGGGCGCAAAAAAGTAAGCGATTATCTGACCGACCGCAAATTCTCCCTCCTGCAAAAACAACGCCAATGGGTGTTGTGTTGCGGCGAAGACATCGCCTGGCTGGTAGGCGAACGGACAGACAACCGCTTTCGAGTGGACAAATACACACGTAAAGTGACGATCGTCCGTATGATCAAAGAATGATTCGGTTCTCCTTCGGGCGCTGGAAGCAATCGTGCAACAAAGCGGCGAAGGGCGTATCGAACGTACGTGCCTTCTGAGGGCATCCCTTCACACAAGCGCAGCAACGGATGCATTTCTCAGCATTCGTCGCACACTCCTCCCCTTTCACAATGGCGCCTGCAGGACAACGCTTCACGCACAAGCCGCAATGTGTACAGAGGTTCTCGTCCACCTGAGGCGTACGAGGCATGGGCACACCGCTCTTGCGCAACTTTATCACCCGACGCAGAAAACGGAATAGAGGAAAGAAAGGTTGCTTCGGCCGCTGAATCTTCTGCACATCCACTCCATACAGATGCTCTGCATCGGCGGCATTCGACAGTTTAATACGCACTTTGGCACCAAACTCTTCGGCAAACTTCAGGTCGTCGTCATCGGGACGGCCGGCCGCAATGGGATAACGGTCGCTACTGTACGAATGCTCACCTACAAACGTTCCGCCGGCAATCACTTTGAAACCTAAGCCGCTAACAAAAGCGTCCAACTCCACCAAAGCCTTCTCGTAGGCACGGTTGCCATAAACCACAACTATCACAGCCGGCGTACCGTCGGCGCGGAGGTCTTTCATCCGCTCCAAAGCCAGAGGAGCCACATGGCCGCCATATACAGGTACCGTTATCACCGCCAGAGCGTCAGAGCCAAACTCCTTTTTCTCAGGCGCCTGTAAGGTCATATCTACAAAAGAAACGTCGGCAATACCCATGCCACGAACAATCGCCTCTCCTATTTGTTTAGATGTATGAGTAGGCGAAAAAGTAATCAGATTTATTTCAGTAATAGTCATAACTAAACGTTTATCACGAAACAAAGATAGGATATTCTATTCAAAAAAACAGGCTGATTGTATATGAAACCCAAAATAATTTTCTATCTTTGCGCCGTCAAAAAGACATCAATAGACTAAAAATAATCCCTATTTAAATAATAGATTTCAAAAAGGTGGTTCAGCTTAATTGTCGGCAACGGCTGCTTTAAGTAAGCTACCCCCTCCTATACAATATAATTCATACACGTATATATGTACAATATTATTCAACTGAACGACAAAAGTTTGTCGGAACTTCAAAGTATTGCGCAGGAATTAGGTATCAAGAAGACCGAATCACTCAAAAAAGAAGAGTTGGTCTACAAGATTCTTGATGAACAAGCCATTGTAGGCGCAACTAAAAAAGTTGCTGCTGACAAACAAAAAGAAGAGCGAAAAAATGAACGCCAGAAAAGATCACGCGTCACTGTCAAGAAGGACAACGTGGATAAAGTATTCTCGGCAGACAAAAACGGAGAGCTGAGCAAGCCCAATCCAAACGAAGCTCCTACCATTGAAAAAACGGCTGTAGTTCCTGCCCAACCAACCGTAGAAAGCACAAACGAGACGGAAGAAAATACCGAATCGACCAAACGCAAACCCGGACGTCCTCGCAAGACTAAGGCAGAAGGAAAAAAGACAGCAGAAAAAGCTGAGAAAAAAGAAAAAGAAACCGTTGCTGAACCATCAGTAAACAAAGAAGAAGAAACTCCCAAAGTAGTAGTGGCAGAAGAGGAAAAAACGGCTAAAACTGAAGTAACGGAACCTAAAGAAGAGATGCCACTCCCAGTCAATGCCGACAACGACTTCATCCCCATTGAAGATCTCCCGACTGAAAAAATAGAACTGCCTTCCGAACTGATCGGCAAATTCGAAGCAACTCGTGTAGAGCCACCTGTACAAGCACCTGCTCCACAAAAACAACCGCAGCAACGTCAACGCATCCGTCGTGACAACAATGCCGAAAACAAGAATAATCAGCAACAGCGCCCTGCCGCTCAACCTCAACAACGAGCCATCCAGCCCTATAATGCAGAGAATGCCCCGCAGCCTCAGCCGGAGCGCAAACAGCCGGAACGTGAAAAAGCATACGACTTCGACGATATCCTCGGCGGTACTGGCGTATTGGAAATCATGCCCGACGGCTACGGTTTCCTCCGTTCGTCTGACTACAACTACCTCTCTTCACCCGACGACATCTACGTATCGCAGTCGCAAATCAAGCTCTTCGGCTTGAAAACAGGCGACGTAGTAGACGGTGTCATCCGTCCGCCGAAAGAAGGAGAAAAATACTTCCCGCTGGTAAAAGTTTCTAAGATCAATGGCCGCGACCCGGCCTTCATACGTGACCGTGTTCCTTTTGAACACCTAACGCCGCTCTTCCCCGACGAAAAGTTCAAGCTTTGCAAAGGCGGATACAGCGACTCGCTCTCGGCTCGCGTAGTAGATCTCTTCGCCCCCATCGGCAAGGGACAGCGTGCCCTTATCGTGGCACAGCCCAAGACCGGTAAGACCATCCTGATGAAGGACATTGCCAACGCCATCGCAGCCAACCACCCCGAGGTATATATGATTATGCTGCTCATCGACGAGCGTCCTGAAGAAGTGACCGACATGGCCCGCACCGTCAACGCTGAAGTCATCGCCTCGACCTTCGACGAACCGGCCGAACGCCACGTGAAAATTGCCGGCATCGTGCTGGAGAAAGCCAAGCGCATGGTGGAATGCGGTCACGACGTTGTCATCTTCCTCGACTCCATCACCCGTCTGGCCCGCGCCTACAACACCGTTTCGCCCGCATCGGGCAAGGTGCTCTCCGGTGGTGTGGATGCCAATGCGCTGCACAAGCCCAAACGTTTCTTCGGTGCTGCCCGTAACATCGAAGGCGGAGGTTCGCTCACCATCCTGGCTACGGCTCTGATTGATACCGGCTCCAAGATGGACGAAGTGATCTTCGAGGAATTCAAGGGTACAGGTAACATGGAACTCCAGCTCGACCGCAACCTGGCCAACAAGCGCATCTTCCCTGCCGTCAACATCGTCGCTTCGAGCACACGCCGCGACGACCTGCTGCAAGACAAGCAGACGTTGGACCGCATGTGGATTCTGCGCAAGTACCTGGCCGACATGAACGCCCTCGAGGCCATGGACTTCGTGAAGGACCGTCTGGAAAAGACCAAAGACAACGACGAGTTCCTCATGAGCATGAACAGCTGAGAATAATGAACAATTTATAATGAACAATTGACAATTAATATATATGTTCGACAACTTAAGCGAACGGCTCGAACGGTCGTTCAAGATATTGAAAGGTGAAGGCAAAATCACCGAAATCAACGTGGCCGAAACCCTGAAAGACGTGCGTAAAGCCCTGCTCGACGCCGACGTCAACTACAAAGTGGCCAAAAACTTTACCGATACCGTCAAGGCCAAGGCCATAGGACAGAACGTGCTCACCGCCGTCAAGCCCAGCCAGCTGATGGTAAAGATTGTCCACGACGAGCTGACCCAGTTGATGGGTGGCGAAACCGCCGAAATCGACCTGAGCGGCAAACCGACAGTCATCCTGATGTCAGGTCTGCAAGGTTCGGGTAAGACAACCTTCTCCGGCAAACTGGCCCGCATGCTCAAGACGAAAAAGAACCGCAAGCCGTTGCTTGTTGCCTGCGACGTCTACCGCCCTGCCGCCATCGAACAGCTGCGCGTATTGGCCGAACAAATCGAAGTACCCATGTACTGCGAATTGGACAGCAAGAACCCTGTGAAGATTGCCCAGAACGCCATCCAGGAAGCCAAGGCCAAAGGTTACGACCTGGTCATTGTCGATACTGCCGGTCGTCTGGCCGTAGACGAGGAGATGATGAACGAAATCGCAGCTATCAAACAGGCCATCAATCCCAACGAGATCCTCTTCGTGGTCGATGCCATGACCGGTCAGGATGCTGTGAACACGGCCAAGGAATTCAATGACCGTCTGGACTTCAACGGCGTAGTACTGACCAAGCTCGACGGTGATACCCGTGGTGGTGCAGCCCTCTCCATCCGTTCGGTGGTGAACAAGCCTATCAAGTTCGTGGGTACTGGCGAGAAGCTCGATGCCATCGACCAATTCCACCCCAGCCGTATGGCCGACCGTATCTTGGGTATGGGTGATATCGTCTCACTGGTAGAACGTGCACAGGAACAGTATGATGAAGAAGAGGCCAAACGCCTTCAGAAGAAAATTCAGAAAAACCAGTTCGACTTCAATGACTTCATGAGCCAGATCCAGCAAATCAAGAAGATGGGTAATTTGAAGGAACTGGCCTCCATGATACCGGGTGTAGGTAAGGCCATCAAGGACATCGACATTGACGATAATGCCTTCAAGAGTATCGAAGCCATCATCAACTCCATGACACCGAAAGAGCGCACCAACCCCGAAATCCTGAACGGCTCACGCCGCCAGCGCATCGCAAAAGGTAGTGGCACAAACATCCAGGAGGTGAACCGTCTGCTGAAACAGTTTGACCAGACTCGCAAGATGATGAAGATGGTAACAGGCAGCAAGATGGGCAAAATGATGATGCCGAAGCTGAAGAAATGATAAATACGCTTCATAGCGTTCCACCACTGTAAAAGCACGGAGGTTACAAACTAAAAACAGGAAACAATTTCTTGTTGGTTTTGTAGCCTCCGTGCCTTTTTGTATCACATCGTTTCCCACGAACCTTGGTTTATTCACCAAAATCCGCTATTTTTGCGATACTTATATATCCATCATTAAAACACAAAAAAATGACCTTAATAGACGGAAAAGCAATTTCAGAACAAGTGAAGCAAGAGATTGCCGCCGAAGTGGCGGAAATCGTGGCCCACGGAGGCAAACGCCCCCATCTGGCCGCTATCCTGGTGGGACACGATGGCGGTAGCGAAACATATGTAGCTGCTAAAGTAAAAGCCTGCGAAGTATGCGGTTTCAAATCAAGTCTCATCCGCTACGAAGCCGACGTGACCGAAGAAGAACTGCTGGCCAAGGTACGCGAACTGAACAACGATCCCGACGTGGACGGCTTCATCGTGCAGCTCCCCCTGCCCAAGCACATCTCCGAACAGAAAGTAATTGAAACTATTGACTACCGTAAGGACGTGGACGGTTTCCACCCCATCAATGTGGGACGTCTCTCCATTGGCCTGCCCTGCTACGTGTCGGCCACGCCAAACGGCATCCTCGAACTGCTGAAGCGCTACAACATCGACACAAAAGGCAAGAAATGTGTCATCCTGGGTCGTAGCAACATCGTGGGTAAACCGATGGCCATGCTGATGATGCAAAAGGCCTATCCGGGTGACGCTACCGTCACCGTATGCCACAGCCGCAGTCGTGACCTGGTGAAGGAATGCCAGGAAGCCGATATCATCATAGCCGCCATGGGCCAGCCCAACTTCGTGAAGGCTGAGATGGTAAAGGAAGGTGCTGTCGTGATTGATGTAGGTACCACCCGCGTACCTGATGCCACTAAAAAATCGGGCTTCAAACTGACGGGCGACGTAAAGTTCGACGAAGTGGCCCCCAAATGCTCATTCATCACCCCCGTGCCAGGCGGCGTAGGTCCCATGACCATCGTGTCGCTGATGAAAAATACTTTGCTGGCAGGCAAAAGAGCCGTTTACAACGACTAAAAACACCTCCCAACTCTGAAAGGCAATGAAGACGTGGGCGCTCCTTACCTTATTCCTTTATAGCGTAACCCTCTCTGCACAGGAGCGGATTACGCTATTATTTGTAGGCGACCTGATGCAGCATCAAGCACAAATTGACGCTGCCCGTACCCCACAAGGAACCTACGACTACTCGTCTTGTTTTTCCCTTGTCAAGCCACAAATACAGGCAGCCGATATCGCCATTGGCAATCTGGAAGTAACGCTAGGCGGGCAACCCTATCAGGGATATCCTGCCTTCAGTGCTCCTGATGAATACCTCTACGCCATCCGCGACGCCGGTTTCGACATCCTGCTCACCGCCAACAACCATTGTCTGGATCGCGGGCAGAAAGGACTGGAACGTACACTCCACCAGCTCGACTCCCTTCAGATTCTCTCGGCCGGAACCTACCGCGATTCCACCGACCGCCACCACCGCTATCCACTACTCCTACAAAAGAACGGCTTTCGCATCGCCCTACTTAACTACACCTACGGCACCAACGGCCTGCGCCCCAAAGCCCCCAACCAAGTAAACTACCTGGATCGCCGCCAGATGCTGAAAGACATCCACACCGCCCAAGCCTGGCGCCCCGACGTCCTCATCGCCTGCCTGCACTGGGGCAACGAATACCAGCAGCTGCCTAGCCATGAACAACAGGAGTGGGCCGACTGGTTGTTTGCCCAAGGTGTGGACCACATCATCGGTAGTCATCCGCACGTGGTGCAACCCATGGAAGTGCGCACAGACAGCCTCAGCGGCGACCGTCATCTGCTGGTCTACTCGCTGGGGAACTACCTCTCCAACATGAGCGCTCGCCACACCGACGGCGGTGCCGTCATCAGCCTGACCTTGGAGAAAACTCCTCCGACTGCGGTCACCGTTCCACGCATCCGGTTGGCTTCCTGCAGTTACGACCTTGTATGGACGGGGCGCCCCACGCTGACCGGAAAAAAGAATTTCATTCTCTACCCCGTCACGACTCCGACAGACAGCCTGTCTGCAGCGGCCCGTAACCGTCTGAAAATCTTCACAGAAAGCACCCGCAAGCTGTTCTCCAAATATAACAAAGGAATCGGCGAACAAACAAAATGATGCAGAAAAACAAAAAATATTTCCCGAAAGCTTTGCCAGTTCAAATATAATCCATATCTTTGCACCGCATTTAGGAAATGCACTAACATGGTGGCTGTAGTTCAGTTGGTTAGAGCGTCAGATTGTGGTTCTGAATGTCGTGGGTTCGAGTCCCATCTGCCACCCACTAGTGGTAATCCTCATAAGCGAAAGCTTATGGGGATTTTCTTTTTATGAGCAGTTACAACATCCGCATGAAACAGGAATTGAAAGAAAATGGCGGCCTTCCCGCCCATATCCTTTGGACACTCGCCATCGTGGCAGGCGTGTCTGTAGCCAACATCTACTACAACCAGCCCCTGCTCAACCTGATACGGCAGGAACTGGGCATCACGGAGTTCAGCGCCAACCTCATCGCCATGATCACGCAGGTGGGCTATGCGCTGGGACTGCTGTTCATCATCCCGCTGGGAGACCTCTATCCGCGTAAGAAAATCATTCTGGCCAATTTCACCCTGCTCATCTGCTCCATGCTGACGATGGCCGTCAGCAAGGACATCCATGTCATCTGGGCCGCGTCGCTGCTCACGGGTATAGGTTCCATGATTCCCCAAATCTTCGTGCCCATCGCCTCCGTCTTCTCTCGCCCTGAGAACAAGGGGCGCAACGTAGGCATCGTCATCTCGGGTCTGCTGACGGGCATCCTGGCCTCGCGCGTGGTCAGCGGCTACATCGGCGAACTGCTGGGCTGGCGCGAAATGTACTACATAGCTGCCGGCATGATGGTAGTATGTGCTGTGGTGGTGCTCAAGGTGCTGCCCGACATCCGCCCCACCTTCAGCGGACGGTACTCCGACCTGATGAAATCGCTCTTCCAGTTAGTAAGGGACTATCCCGAACTGCGCATTTACTCCATCCGCTCCGCACTGGCCTTCGGCTCCATGCTGGGCATGTGGTCGTGCCTGGCCTTCAAGATGGGCAGCGCACCGTTCTATGCCGACAGCGACGTCATCGGCTTCCTGGGCTTGTGCGGCGTGGCCGGCGCCTTGACAGCTTCCTTCGTGGGCAGTTGGGTAAAGAAAGTGGGTGTACGCAACTTCAACTACATCGGATGCGGGCTCATCCTCCTGTCCTGGTGTTGCTTCTACTTCGGGCAAAACAGCTTTGCCGCCATTGTGGCAGGCATCCTGCTAATAGATATCGGCATGCAGTGCATCCAGCTCAGCAACCAGACAAGCATCTTCCACCTCTGCCCTTCGGCCTCCAACCGCCTGAACACCATCTTCATGACCACCTACTTCATCGGCGGCTCGCTGGGTACCTTCCTGGCCGGCAGCTGTTGGGAGCTGTGGGGCTGGGGCGGCGTATCGGCCGTCGCCTCCCTACTGACGCTGATTTCACTGGGCATCACGGTGGTGACACAAAAGTAAAAAAGCAATGGGGCTGCATCAACAACATGATAGAATGGTTCGCATTCTCTCTTGTTATTGATACAGCCCCACAATTGTATAGAAGTCGGGCAAAGTTAATCAATCACCTTCCTCCAGCTGGAAAACTGTTTCGACCGGCTGACCGAAAACTTCTGCTATCTTGAGGGCCAACACCGTAGAAGGAACATACTTCTTGGTCTCGATGGCATTGATGGTCTGGCGGCTCACTCCTACCGCCTCGGCCAGTTGCTGCTGCGTCATCTGATGGATGGCGCGCTGCACGCGCAAAGTATTATTCATGATTCTCCTTTCTGAAACGCAAAAGTTTCCAATGAAAAATGACAAGAAACAAAATCAATACGGTAAACATATTGACAGCCATAAAATTGAGATATGGCATTCCGTAAATGCAAAGTGTTACCACAATCAGAATCAGGTAGTTGCACACAATAGCCAACGTCCAAGCCTGCATGCGCAAATGAGCAATACATTCGTCCTCATCCTTCTCACACGAAAAGGAAGCCAGCAACAAGCAGACAGCAAAACCTACCACAACAAGTTCATCAAAACAATCCTTCATCCCCATTTGGGATAAGAATGTATCCATCCACGATCCATCAAGCAAGAGATAAAGACCTCCCAACACAAAAGGAATACCCAACCACAATCCTACTTTCTTGCAGGAGGGCGACAAAAGATAATCGGTTTTCATATCGTAATGGTTTTAAAGATTACGATGCAAATATAAAGCATAGAATACAAAATGACAAGTAAACTATACATAAAGCAATGCAAACTTAACTCAATATAACATTTCACACTCTATTAAAACCACTACATGCTACTATTTCAACCCCCAAAATGGGCATGACACACCCACTACCTCCTCCGTACATTCTCCGTATACAAGTACCCAAACATGGAGCAGGTACGGACCTGGTACGGAGAAGGTATGGAGAAAGGCATCTGTTTGCAGGATTTTTCCGTTTTTTGCACTTACATCATCTTGATACACGTCCGGAGGTATTTCCCTGCATCAGGCTTTCTACCTCCTCAACTGTCACCAGATTGAAATCGCCATAGACCGTATTCTTCAAGGCAGAAGCAGCCAAAGCAAAATCAAGTGCCTTCTGTGCATCATCGGGATAAGCTCGCAAACCATAAATCATACCTCCTACAAAGGCATCGCCGGCACCCACACGATCTACTTCATGCTCGATGTCATAGATTCCAGTGTGATGGAACTTTCCATCAGACAAAAGAACAGCTGCCAATAAATTATGATTAGCAGTGAGAGAATTGCGCAACTCAAGGAAAACCTTCTGACAACGTGGTACAGCCTTACTTACTTTACGCGTGAAAGTTTCGAATGCAGGCAAATTGGCTTCAAATGAAACATCAGCTGCGGTCACAGCCTTAAAACCGACAGGCTCAACTCCCATAATCTCCCGATACTCGGGTTCGGCACCAAACAATACATCACTGTACTGCACAAGCGGCATCATCACTTCAGCTGCTGTCCGTCCATAGTTCCACAGTTTCTTGCGGAAATTCAAATCACACGAAATGATCAGTCCCATGCGATCGGCTACTTCCAACGCCTCACGACAGGCATCAGCCCCTTCCTGCGAAAGGGCGGCAGCAATACCCGACCAATGGAACCATCCCGCTCCGTCGAACACCTTCTCCCAGTCAATCATACCCGGACGAAGAGTCGCAAATGCAGAATCCTCGCGATCGTACACGACATTGGAATTACGAAAAGCAGCTCCCGGTTCCAAAAAATAAATCCCCATACGCTTGCCACCGAAAACGACACCTTCCGTGCCCAACCCATAAGAACGTAACGAATCAATACAGGCATGAGCAATGGCATTGTCCGGCAAACGAGTTACAAACTCAGTCGGCACCCCGAAATGAGCCAACGACACTGCTACATTAGCCTCACTACCACCATACGTGGCTATCCATTCGTTTGTCTGCGAAAAACGCCGGAAACCGGGGGTAGACAGACGAAGCATCACCTCACCGAAAGTAACCACTTTCTTTCCAATATTCAATCGCTTGTTTTCCATCTGATTATCCAAGTTTTATTCTTCAATTCGTTTTGAGATTGCGAATGTACAAATTTAATGGATAACAAAATCGGTTCAACTTCGAAAAAAGAAAAAAACTAGTAAAAATCCGAATATATATTCACACAAAATAATATAAAAGCCAAAGTATCCCTATCAAAACATTATTTTTATGCAATATTCCCCTACGGATACGGAATAAGCATAAATTTTATCGTACCTTTGCCGCAAAATTGAAAAATAAGCATGAATTCAACGAAGAAGATTCCCTCTCCCCTCGTATCCCTCCTGCCTATTGCGTTGCTGGCAGGAATGTTGTTTGCCACCATTAGTACTTTCGGAAGTGATGCGCTGAACGGTGGTAGCCAAATTTCCTTATTAGTAACCACTGCCTGCTGTGCACTTATCGGAATGGCCTTCTACCGCATTCCTTGGAAAAACTTTGAACGGGCAATAACCAATAATATAGCAGGTGTCTCTACCGCCCTTCTCATTCTGCTTATTATCGGTGCATTAAGCGGAACTTGGATGATCAGTGGTGTAGTGCCAACCTTAATATATTATGGCATGCAGATAATCCATCCTGATTTTTTTCTGGCTTCGACCTGCCTTATCTGCGCTCTCGTATCCGTAATGACTGGAAGTTCATGGACCACTATCGCTACTATCGGCATTGCCCTGATGGGCATCGGCAAAGCACAAGGGTTCCACGAAGGATGGATAGCCGGTGCTATCATCTCAGGAGCCTATTTTGGAGACAAAGTTTCCCCTCTGTCTGACACGACCATTCTGGCTTCATCGGTTACAGATACTCCTCTTTTTACCCACATCCGCTACATGATGATTACGACTGTGCCTTCCCTACTCATAGCTATCACACTCTTCACCATCATGGGGTTAACGCACGACGGCGGTAGCACGGCCCAAGAAATGGCTGCATTTGGTGCAACACTGGAAAACAAATTTCATATTACTCCCTGGCTGTTGCTTGTTCCCATCGTAACAGGCATTCTTATTGCACGCAAAGTACCCTCTATTGTCACCTTGGCCATCTCGACCGTACTGGCTTGTGCAGCCGCCCTCATCTTTCAGCCCGACCTGCTGCGCGAAGTAGCAGAAGGTAGAAGCTTGTTCAAAGGAATAATGATGACCTGCTATGGAAGTACCAGCCTGCAGACCGATAATAGCATCCTGACTGAACTGGTCGCCACCCGGGGTATGTCAGGTATGATGAATACCGTATGGCTTATCCTATGCGCCATGTGCTTCGGTGGAGCCATGACGGCCAGTGGCATGTTGGGTAGTATCACATCCGTATGTGTACGTTTTATTAAAAGCCGTGTCAGCACTGTAGCTTCTACGGTTTTTTCAGGACTCTTTTTGAACATAGCCACAGCCGACCAATATATCAGCATCATTCTGCTGGGTAATATGTTTGGAGACATTTATAAAAGACAAGGCTACGAAAGCCGTCTGTTGAGCCGAACAACCGAAGATGCCGTAACAGTCACTTCCGTACTGATTCCATGGAATACTTGCGGCATGACCCAGGCCACCATCTTGAGTGTACCTACACTGGTCTATCTACCCTTCTGCTTCTTCAACCTCATCAGTCCGCTAATGAGCATCCTGATGGCAGCCATCGGGTACAAAATAGTTGTGAAGAAAGCTAACCTGTCATAAATGAAAAGAGGCTTCGAGGGCAATACACATGTAAATGTCAACCCACGAAGCTTCTTTCAATCAATTCTTTTTCAGCCAATAAAATCTGGGCTACTTCTGTTTTCCGAAAAATTTCTCAAAAAACAAAATCTGGTAATCAATGGAATTATTCCAATAAGTATTATTATGTGTGCCGGGTCTGGTAATAAAATCGTGATCGATCCCCCGGCCCAATAAACGTTGATGAAGTTCTTTATTCACCTCAAGAAAGAAATCACTCTCACCGCAATCGAATATAATGGCCAAATCACCATTCTCTATCTTGTCTATCTGATTAATAGCTGTATATTCGTCCCAACGTTTCCTATTGGCAGCATACTCTCCCAGCTGTTTATTCATCTGCCAGTTCAGCGGGAAAGGACGGATATCCACTCCACCGCTGGTACTGCCGGCAGCACCAAATACATTTTTATGACGGAAAGCATTCCACAAAGCACCGTGGCCACCCATACTCAGTCCTGTAATCGCACGCCCCTGAGGTGCTGCAATCGTCTTATAATGACTATCCGTATAAACAATCAATTCAGAAGATACAAATGTTTCATAACGGTATGAAGAGTTCACCGGGCTATCCCAGTACCAACTGTTTTTTCCATCCGGACAAACGAATATAATACCTTTTTCGTCGGCTATGGAAGGCAATTGAGGTTTGATATTGATCCATGTCTTGGCATTTCCACCGTAACCATGTAATAAATAAACTACCGGACACGCCTGAGCCCGATCGCCTTCTGCCTTGTCAGGCACAACATAAACAACTTGAACCTCCTTGTCCATGGAACGGCTTTTAACCATTACCGTATCCACCCGTGCCGCCTGTACAGACAACACAACCAAACATAGCAGCATACCTGCCAAAAAGAACTCTTTTTTCATTATTTACAGATGTTTTATTACAAAAGATTACAAAATTGCTCCAAATTTAGTATGTTTGCGGCGAAAACAATTCATTTATTATATGGAATTTATTATCATTCTACTTTTATTAGTATTGAACGGCATTTTTGCCATGTATGAAATCGCACTTGTATCATCCAGTAAAGCACGGCTAGAAACTCTGGTCAACAAAGGAAACAAACGAGCCAAAGGGGTACTGAAACAACTGGAAGAACCCGAAAAATTTCTTTCTACAATCCAAATAGGCATCACTCTCATCGGAATTGTTTCCGGTGCATACGGTGGTGCAAATATTGCAGACGACCTGGTTCCACTATTTGCTCTGATTCCTGGAGCTGAGCCATACGCAGCAAATCTGGCCATGATAACCACAGTAGCCGTTATCACCTATCTATCCTTGATTATCGGTGAACTGGTTCCGAAAACCGTTGCCATGAACAACCCTGAGAAATGGGCAACCCGCCTCAGTCCGTTCATGATCGTACTCAGCAAAATTTCCTATCCGTTTGTCTGCCTCCTCAGCGCATCCACACGCCTGACCAACCGTCTTATCGGTATGGAAAACAACGAAGAACGCCAAATGACACAAGACGAACTGAAAATGATACTCCACCAAAGCTCCGAACAGGGTGTCATTGACAAAGACGAAACCGAAATGCTAAAAGACGTATTCCGTTTCTCGGACAAACGTGCCAATGATTTGATGACCTACCGACGCGACATCGTCGTGCTCCACCCGACAGACAGTCCTGAACAAGTGCTGAAAACAATCCAAGAACAGCATTTCAGCAAATACCTGCTAACTGACAAAAGCATGGAAGATATCATCGGTGTCGTATCAGTGAAAGATATCATCTTAATGATGGGCAATACCAATCAACGTTTCGACCTGCGCAGCATTGCTCGTCCGGCCCAATTTATTCCTGAAAGCCTTTATGCAAAGAAAGTTCTGGAAATCTTCAAGAAGAATAAAAACAAATTTGGAGTAGTAGTCGACGAATATGGCAACACACAAGGTATCATCACCCTGCATGACCTGACAGAAAGTATCTTCGGCGATATTCTGGAAGAAAACGAAATGGAAGAACAAGACATCGTAGCACGCCAGGATGGTTCGCTACTGGTAGAAGCCTCCATGAATTTGGACGACTTCATGGAAGCCATGGGCATCCTCGATTATGATGATCTGAAAGAAGAAGACTTCACCACACTAAGCGGACTGGCCATGTTCCTTGTAGGACGTGTTCCGAAAGCCGGTGATCTTTTCACATACAAAAACCTGCACTTTGAAATTGTAGATATGGATCGCGGACGAGTAGACAAACTACTAGTCACTAAAGACGAACCGGAAGAAGAAGACATCTAATGTTCCTTATTCTTAAGAATTAGATTTTATTTTCTAAATAACGAATAACCCCATAAAAAAGGGCGGCTCATTTTTGAACCGCCCTTTCTATCGATTACACCAATTTCCTTATTTCTTGGCCGGTGAAGAATAACGTGCATTCAAACCTTCCAAAATTTCCTTTGTAATATTGTAAACACTATCGGCATACAACAGATTATCAAAACCAGTATTGCTGATAATCATGCTGTAGCCTTTTGTCTTGTTATATTCTTTCAAGAAAGAATTAATAGAATCACGCAGCTGCAAACTGTTTTTTTCATTTTCGCTCATCAGTTCAGACTGCAATTTATTGCTCAGGGCCTGCAAATCTTGCTCCAACTTAGCAATACGATTGTATTCCTGTTGAGCTCTTTCCTGCGAAAGATAAGCATTGTTCTGATATTTGGTCTGGAATTCCTGCTTTTGCTTTTCCAACTCAGAAGCCTTCTGGTTAAGTGTCAGACGTACATTTTCGCTCTTCTTCACCATCGCTTCATTCAGGTCAATGCAGAAATTGTATTTGGCCAACAATGTGTCTATCTCTACATAAGCAATCTTCATGCCTGACAGGCCGGCTTGAGCAGGAGCACTAACCGATTGATTGTTTGTATTGCCTGCACATTGGGAAAACAAAACAACAAAGGCCAAAGCAGCCAAACCGTTCAGGAGGTAATTCAATTTCTTCATAATTTTGAATACAATAATATTTTTAGAATTAATTAGTTCACACTTTCATTCAAGGCTTTTTCCAATTCATCAATGGAAAAACGAGATTTTTTCTGCGCAGCTCTGTCTTGCGACTGAACGCATCCAATGCCTTTCTTACGAAGCGCCTTATTACCGCTTACATGGCCATTAGGGAATCGTCCTCCTTTTACAAAAAAGACCTTTACACCCAACAGAAGCACACAAATAGCAACTATTAACAAAGTTATCAATACAGTCTCGAGCATTTCCATTAATTTTGTGGGTGCAAATATAGGGCTTTGCAGGGACTAAGCCGCCTTTTTTCTTCTAAAAAAAGAAGATGGGTTGGCAGAATAATTCATTATTTAACCATATTTAGCAATATATCGTTCATGCAACAGTCCTTAAGAGAAAGGAAAAACAGATTGCTACAAGGCAAAAACCAAAACAAAAAGAAGTATGGAAAAGAAAAATTTGAAACCGGCAGGAGTGTTCCACTATTTTGAGGAAATCTGCCAAGTACCACGCCCTTCCAAACATGAAGAAAAAATAATAGCTTACCTGAAAGAATTCGGCCAAAAGCACCACTTGGAAACATTATCGGACGAAGCTGGCAATGTGTTAATCAGGAAACCGGCCACACCAGGCATGGAAAACCGTAAAACCGTAGTTCTGCAATCCCATGTGGATATGGTCTGTGAAAAGAATAACGATGTAAAACACGATTTTATGACAGATCCCATCCAAACCGAAGTAGACGGAGAATGGCTGAAAGCCAAAGGTACAACTCTGGGAGCAGACAACGGTATTGGTGTAGCAACCGAATTAGCCCTTCTGACCGACGATACGATTGAACACGGCCCTCTGGAGTGCTTGTTCACAGTGGATGAAGAAACAGGCTTGACAGGTGCATTTGCCCTGAAAGAGGGATTCATGACAGGAGAAATCTTACTGAACCTCGACTCGGAAGATGAAGGCGAACTGTTCATCGGATGTGCAGGAGGAGTAGATTCTGTTGCTGAATTCAATTACCACGAAATAGATGTTCCAGCCGGATACTTTTGCTGTAAAATTCAAGTAAAAGGTCTGAAAGGCGGCCATTCAGGAGGAGACATTCACTTAGGATTGGGCAATGCCAACAAAATTCTGACTCGTTTCCTGAGTCTTGCTTCTCAAAAATACGACCTTTACTTATGTGACATCGATGGAGGCAATTTGCGTAATGCCATAGCCCGGGAAGCTCATGCAATCATAGCCATACCTGAAAATGACAAACACAGTTTGCGAACCGATCTGAATATATTTGCAGCTGAAGTACAAAATGAATATAACGTCATCGATCCAGATCTACAACTGATCATGGAATCAGAAAACTTCCATGCAAAAGCAATTGACCGCGATACTACACGCCGACTCCTTCAGGCACTCTACGCATGTCCTCACGGTGTATTTGCCATGAGTCAGGACATTCCCGGCCTGGTAGAAACATCTACCAATCTGGCTTCTGTCAAAATGAAACCCAACCATATTATCCGTATCGAAACCAGCCAACGTAGTTCCACGGCCTCCTCGAAACAAGACATTGCCAACATGGTACGTACTGTATTTGAAATGGCCGGCGCAACTGTTACTTTTGGCGACGGTTATCCAGGTTGGAAACCCAACCCACATTCCGAAATACTGGAAGTGGCCACAGCCTCCTATAAACGCCTGTTTGGCGTCGATGCCAAGGTTAAAGCGATCCATGCAGGACTGGAATGCGGCCTGTTCCTTGACAAATATCCGTCGCTCGACATGATTTCGTTTGGTCCTACTCTGCAAGGAGTACATTCACCAGACGAACGTATGCTGATACCAACGGTTCAGAAATTCTGGGATCATCTGCTGGATATTCTGAAAAACATTCCAACTAAATAATTACGGAACAGACGGATGATACTCTTTTTACAAAGACACAGGAAGAATACGAAACTGCGTTTCGCATTTTATTCTTTCTGTGTCTTTGTTTTTTCAAGCTACAGTCTGTTATGCAAGGCACAAAACAATGATACTTTGACTTTCCGCGTAGTCAGTTACAATGTAGAAAACCTTTTTGACACCTATCATGACTCACTAAAAAACGACTACGAGTTTCTACCCGAGTCTGTTCGCCATTGGAACTATTCAAAATACAAGAAAAAGCTGAACGACATCGGCCGCACTCTCATTGCCGTGGGCGAATGGACACCTCCAGCACTAATAGCCCTATGTGAGGTTGAAAATGACAGTGTATTGTATGATCTGACACACTACTCCGTATTGCGTGAAGTCGGATACCGTTATGTGATGACCCACTCCAACGACGAACGTGGTATTGATGTGGCCTTACTCTATCAACGTGGCTTGTTTAAATTATTAGACAATCACAGCATAATCATCGACAAACCCCGACCATCCGACCGGCCTACACGTGATATTTTGCATGTGAGCGGGATGTTATTGAACGGCGATACCTTAGACATACTGATCGCTCATTTCCCATCCCGTTCAGGCGGTGCGAAAGAGAGTGAACCATATCGACTAAAGGCCGCCCACCGGCTAAAACAGACAGCAGACAGTATCATCAGCCTTCGGCAATATCCACAGCTACTAATCATGGGAGACTTTAACGACTATCCTCACAATCGATCCATCAAGAAAATCATACAGGCAGAAGCTCTCGTTCCCGGCAATACGCCTCGTAACGATCAGCTATACCACTTGCTAGCCCGTAAGGTCCAAAAGGAGAAAAACTATGGAAGTTACAAATATCAGGGGGAATGGGGATTGCTTGACCACCTTATTGTATCAGGTAATCTGCTAAAGCCCGATGCTCCACTCACTACCAGTGAAGCACATACTGGAGTAGCTCGCCTACCGTTCCTATTGGTTCCGGACAAAAGATTCGGCGGAGTCCAGCCTTTCCGTACTTATATCGGCCCTCGATACGAAGGAGGCATCAGCGATCACCTGCCTGTATGGGCAGAATTTCGACTGATTTACTAAAGAAATGGATCAATTACAGAACGAAAAATTAATCATTCAGATACATAAATGCGTCAATCTGACCTGTTGGAATCGAAATTACCCCTCCACACATTGCGGGTATCAAATAATTTTGCGAATATTGCACAAACAATAATCTATAATTTATCATGAAATACGCCATCTTATTACTTACATTCATTATAGGCAGCTTGTCTGCATCAGCTCAACATTTAGTTCAAATAGGAAAAGGTTACAGTTCCACTTCAGTCAACACAACCGTATTCCGCAACAGTTCGCTTGTTACCTTCAAGCAAAATCAATACACAGCCTATTACGACGCCGACGGCTATATGGTTATCGGTAAACGCAAACTAGGTTCCGAACATTGGGAACTTCAGCGTTCACAATACAAAGGTAATGTAACTGATGCCCACAATGTCATCAGCCTAATGGTAGATGGCGAAGGCTATTTGCATGTTGCCTTTGATCATCATGGACAACCGCTGAACTATTGTCGCAGTACTGCTCCCGAATCCCTTGTTTTAGGAGAGAAAGAACCGATGACCGGTAAAGACGAAGCCGATGTCACTTATCCAGAATTTTACCGTCTCTCCACCGGAGATTTGCTCTTCGTCTATCGTTCAGGAGCATCCGGAAGAGGAAATCTCGTATTAAACCGTTATAATTTGAAACAACGTAAATGGCAACGTGTCCAAGACGTGCTCATTGATGGCGAGGGACAACGTAATGCCTACTGGCAACTGTACGTAGATGCCAAAGACGTAATCCATCTTTCGTGGGTATGGCGGGAAACATGGATGGTAGAAACCAACCACGACCTGTGCTACGCCTGTTCATCAGACGGGGGAAAAACATGGCAAAAATCAAATGGCGAAACTTATAATCTGCCCATACGTGAAGCTAATGCAGAATACGCCTGCCGTATCCCCCAAAACAGCGAACTTATCAACCAAACCAGTATGAGTGCCGACACGGAAGGTCATCCTTATATTGTCACCTACTGGCGCGATACCGACAATACCATTCCCCAGTATCGTCTGGTTTGGCATGACGGCATCAACTGGCACAACCGCCCCATCATGAATCGCACACAGGCCTTCTCTCTGAAAGGAGGAGGAACCAAAATGATTCCCATTTCTCGCCCCCGCATTGCAGTAGACAAAGGACGTGCCTTCTTCCTCTTTCGCGATGCTGAACGTGGCAGCAAGGTATCCATGGCCTATACCGCTGACCTCAAAAGCGGAGAATGGCAAGTGACTGATCTTACCGACTTCAGTGTCGACGCATGGGAACCCAGTCTTGATACAGAATTATGGAAACAAAACCGTCAGCTTCATGTTTTCGTACAAGAAACCCATCAGGGCGACGGCGAGAAACAAATCGCTTCCGAACCAACTCCCGTATATGTACTCGAGATCAATACCAAACAATAATTAACATACAAAACTTATGAACAAAATTCTTAAAACATTTGCAGCCTGTTTCATTGGACTATTACCGGTTGCAACATTTGCCAAGACTTCCGAGGCCGAACAGGTCCGAAAGATCATTGACAAAGTGAACCAACACTGGCAAGCTGAAAACAAGCCAGAAGTACGTTCTTTCTGGGACAACGCAGCCTATCACACCGGCAACATGGAAGCTTACTTCCTGACAGGCAATGAGACTTACCGTGCCTACTCCGAAGCATGGGCCAAACACAACGAATGGAAAGGAGCCAAAAGCAACGAGCGTTCCCAGTGGAAATATTCATACGGAGAATCGGACGAATACGTTCTGTTCGGCGATTATCAGATTTGTTTCCAAACGTATGCCGACCTTTATAATCTGGCACCTGAAGACTATAAAATCAAGCGTGCACGCGAAGTCATGGAATATCAGATGAGCACTCCGCAAAACGACTATTGGTGGTGGAGCGACGGTCTGTACATGGTTATGCCGGTCATGACAAAATTATATAAGATTACTCACAATTCTCTCTATCTGGACAAGTTATACGAATATATCACCTATTCCGACCAGATCATGTTCGACAAAGAAGAAAATCTCTATTACCGCGATGCCAAATACGTCTATCCCAAACACAAAAGTGTCAACGGGAAAAAAGACTTCTGGGCCCGTGGTGACGGATGGGTACTGGCCGGACTGGCTAAAGTGTTGAAAGATCTGCCGGCCGACTACAAGCATCGCGCCTTTTTCGTGGAGAAATTCCAGAAACTGGCTAAAGCAGTAGCTGCCATCCAGCAACCCGAAGGGTATTGGACCCGCAGTATGATGGATCCCGAACATGCGCCCGGCCCTGAAACAAGCGGTACCGCCTTCTTTACTTATGGTATCCTGTGGGGCATCAACAACGGTTATCTGGACGAGGCTGAATTCCTGCCCATTGTCAACAAAGCATGGAACTACCTGTCGAAAACCGCTCTTCAGAAAAACGGAGCTGTGGGTTACGTACAACCTATCGGCGAAAAAGCCATCCCCGGCCAGGTTGTTGATGCTAACTCTACCGCAAACTTCGGTGTAGGTGCCTTCCTGTTGGCAGCCTGTGAGTATGTACGTTACCTGGAAGCTCCCAAGACTCAAGACCGTGCTTACTGGTGTGACCTTGCCTACAAGATGGCTGCCCCTATCTTGAGTAATATGTCCAAAGGAGAACTTCAAAAGAACATGATTGTAGAAGTTAGTCCTACATGGGACGGTCGCGACAAAAGGGTAACCTACATGGAAGCTTTCGGCCGTCTGATGGCAGGTATCGCCCCATGGCTTACCCTCCCCGATGACAATACAGCAGAAGGAGCCATGCGCAAGCAATTACGCGAATGGGCTTTGGAAAGCTATGCCAACGCTGTAGATCCACAGAGTCCCGACTACCTACTGTGGCGTAAGGAAGGCCAGCCCCTAGTAGACGCAGCCTATATTGCAGAAAGCTTTCTCCGTGCATTCGATCAGCTGTGGAAACCTTTGGATGACACCACCAAGCAACGCTACATTGAAGAGTTCACGCTGTTACGCCGTATCGATCCGCCATACACTAATTGGCTGCTCTTCTCATCCACTATCGAAAGTTTCCTGGCTAAAGCCGGGGCACCTTATGATGCCTATCGTATCAATTCCGCTATCCGCAAGGTAGAAGAATGGTATACCGGAGACGGCTGGTATGCTGACGGCCCGAGCTTTGCTTTCGACTATTACAGTAGCTATGTATTCCATCCCATGTATCTGGAAACTCTTCAGGCCATGAAAGACGTCAAGGCTTATACACGCATACATTATTCCAAGTATTATGACCGTGCCTTGCACCGTGCCCAGAAGTACAGCCTGATACTGGAACGCTTCATCTCACCTGAAGGCACCTTCCCTGTCTTCGGACGATCCATCCCCTACCGCATGGCTACCATGCAACCCCTCGCTTTGATGGCCTGGTATCAGGAACTGCCGGCTGGTGTGACCAACGCTCAGGTACGTTGCGCCCTCACTGCCGTCATGAGACGTATGTTTGCCAGCGGCAACAATTTCAATGAAGGTGGTTATTTGACCATTGGATTCAGCGGACGACAGCCCAATATTGCAGACTGGTACACCAACAATGGTAGCTTATACATGACTTCCCTGGCTTTCCTGCCTTTGGGGCTGCCAGCCAGCCATCCATTCTGGACCGATGCCCCCCAGGACTGGACCAGCAAACGAGCTTGGAGCGAACAACCATTCCCCAAAGATCACCATTGGAAGGATGAAATCCGTACGTGGGATTTATTCTGATAATAACAGCATGTAGGGACACACCACGGTGCGTCCGACCCTTCAGGCACGAATGATACAGATAAATTGTCATCCGTGCCTGAAATATAATATATCACCCCCGGCTCTTCTGCTTCAGATATTCCGAAGGAGCCATGCCATATTCATCCTTAAAGCACTGTCTGAAATAAGCCACACTACTGAAACCGGCTAAGTCTGAGATCTCAGCAATACTATACTCACCACCTAACAAGAGATCCACACTTTTCTTCAACTTCACTTTTCTCACAAATTCGTTGACCGACATATCTGTCAGACACTTAATTTTCCGATAAAGCGTAGAATGACTCATACACATTTTGTCGGCAATGAACCCCACATCAATCTTTTCCATGCTGAGATTCTCTTCGATAATACGGGCTACCTTATCCAAAAACTCACGATCAAGCTTATTCAGTGTGTGATTTCCTTCACCCAGATCCTTTAAAGCCTCTTGCGTAGACGAACCTACTGACGATACAGTCTTTGCAGCAATCAGGGCCGCCAACTTTCTTCTACCAGCCAGCAGATTCTCAATTCTCCGAGTCAATAGACGAGCACTGAAAGGCTTGGCTATAAATGAATCGGCTCCAACGGCATACCCTTCTTCCCGATCCTGAATACTATCTTTGGCCGTCAGCAAAATCACAGGAATATGACTGGTACGCATATCCTGCTTCACACGTTTACAGAAAGCAATACCATCCATAATGGGCATCATAATGTCACTGACAATGACACTAGGTATACGCACCTTGGCAATGTCCCAGCCTTCTTTTCCATTGGAAGCAGTAAGTACCTCATACATATCCTCGAAGGAACTTCGGATATACTCACGGATATCATTGTTGTCTTCTACCACTAGCAGAACGGGACGTGCATCTTCCCCTTCAACCAACGCATCCTTAACAGCAGTTTCAGCTACAGATGTTTTAGCACTACTTGAAACCTCCTGCTTATGTTGTGCATGAGGATATGTATTGTCGGTCAAAAGGCTGAGAGTAAAGCAGCTACCTTCATTCAGTTCACTTTCCACCATGATCTTTGCTTCATGCAAATCGGCCAATGACTTCACCAAGGCCAACCCTATGCCTGTGCCTGAAGCCTGATGCTTGCCTTCCGCCTGATAATAACGATCAAAAATGTGAGGTATTGACTCCGGATCAATGCCGAACCCTGTATCTTTAACCTTGATTTCAGTATAGCTCTGCCCGGCTTCCTCACGTTTGTCGAGAGATAAAGTGATGACTCCCTCAGGCGTATACTTCATGGCATTGGACATCAGATTATTAAGGATAATCCTTACTATTTCGGGATCGAAATAGAGTTCCGTTTCTTCTGTTTCAATCTTCACCTCGATATCGACTCGACTGTTCTGATTCAATTCCTTAAAACCCAAACCGATTTCTCTTACCAACTTCCCAAGATTAGCTTTTTCTATCAGCAATTTCCGATTCTGTGTTTCTGTCTTTCGGAACTCCAATATCTGGTTAATCAACGCCAGCAACCTATTGGCATTGCTATGTATGATACCGATACGTTCCGCATGTTTCTGTGATAGCGACTTATCCGACAGAAGATCTTCCAAAGGTCCGATAATGAGCGTAAGCGGCGTACGCAACTCGTGTGTAATGTTGGTATAGAAACGAAGCCTTTCTGCATTAAGTTTCTCTCCATTCTCCAGCTGTTGGTGCTCCAGACTCAGTTTATTCTCCAAATCAAGTTTATGCTTATAAAAGCGCAGGATAAAAAAGATAATCAAACATGCTACAGCCACATAGAAGAGTTTGGCATACCACGCCAACCATAGAGGTGGTTCGATTACCAACGTCAATGAGGCAATATTCTCATCCGTCCAAGCTTGATTTCTCATCCGGGCATTCACCTTGAACGTATAATTTCCGTAGGGCAGATTCCTGAACGTAACCTGATTCTCACCATGCGTATTGTACCAGGAATCATTCAACCCTTCCATCTGATAAATATACTCCACCTGACCTGCTTGTGAGAAATCGGTCACATTGAAGCCAATTCTCAGATTATTGTTTCGATAAGAAAGCTTAATCTTATTCTTAACGATGGGGACCATTACCTCGGCATACTCCGGCCGTAAATCCCCCGTCATACTCCGACACTCAGTAAAGACTACTGGGGCCACCTTGTCACCATTATCAAGAGTAGCAGGATGAAAATAGCATACACCATTCTGCGAGCCAAAATAAATAGTGCCATCAGCTGTCCGACAAACCGATCCGTCCATAAAGTCACCACGGGGAACGCCGTCATGGTAATTATAATTTCTGAACATTCCTGTCGCTTTCTCATAACACGAAATACCATTGTTTGTACTGAACCAAATATTACCTTTCCCATCCTCCTGTATGGCTCTGACATAACTGTTCTCTATGCCGTCTTTCTCTGAAAATATACGGAATCCATTCGGATTGTCCGTCCGTTCAAAAAAGACAAGGCCATTCCTTGTTGCAGCCCAGATTTCACCACGGCTATTCATAGCCAAATGGGATACAGCATTCGAAGCCATTCCATTGTCTGTAGTCAGGCTATAAACCAAATTATTGTGACGGTTCAATATCTGAATACCTTTACCAAAGGTACCGATCCACAGTTTTCCCTGCTTGTCACGCAGAATGCTGTGAACCATATTGTCGGACAACTGATTATTGATGCTGTCTTCGCAACCAAGCTGTCCGTTTTCATAGCTGTAGATACCACTCTCTGTACCGATCCACATTTTACCATCCGTATCTTCATAGAAACACCTGACATCAAGATTAGGATATCCACTGCTAATCCGCTCCATTCGTCCCGTTTTGTGGCGATATACCGTCACCCCATCCAGATACATCCCCATCCAAAGGTCGCCGGAACGGTCGGTATAAATGACATTCACATGCGTATTCTTCACAGCCTGTGGCCTTAGCAAATCTTTCATTTTCCCTTTGTCAAATACTGCGACCTCATTCTCTCCGCCCAGCCACAAGTGTCCGTCCGCATCGACGTTGATTCCCCACACCTGTTTGTTGGTATACTCACCATAGCGTTTCATCTGATAAGGCAGCGTTTTGAACAAAGGCTGCAAATGGCTGATGACATCCACACCACCCCGATAATTACCAATCCAGATGTTACCGAAAGAATCTTCGAACAAACACCGCGCATTGGGTGAAGACAAACCATGTATATCGTTTGTCACTACAAGATTGCGGAATTGCACCTGTTCAGGGCGGATAAAAGAATTTTGGCGTAAATCAAGAATGCTGACTCCGCCCATATTGGTACAAACCCAAATGTTTCCATCGCGTGTCTGTCTGATATCGTACACCTGATTGGATAATAGAGAACGAGGATTGTCTGGCTGATTACGGAAGGTCGTAAACTCTTTCGTAACCGGATTGAACAAAGAAAGACCGTTTTCCGTACCGACCCACATCCGTTCCGCACTATCCATCAGAATGGCATGAACCGTATTACTCGGAATGCTCTTGGGATCATCAGGAGAATGGCGGAAATTCTCGCAAGTACGTGTCTTCAAGTCGATAATACTGAGACCGTCATTCACGTGTCCCACATAGAGATGACCTTTCCCGTCATCGCACGAAGTCCAGTTACGGCCCGTAAATCCCTTGACATTGGACGTGCTGTAACACTCTATCTTCTTCGTCTTCCGGTCGTAATGATCGATACCCAAATGATAATGAGTAATCCAGACACCACCGTCCGCCGCCATTTTCAGGTCGGTCACGTCGTTTGTAATCAGTCCGCCATATACGTCTAAAGTCTCAAACGTCTGGCTGCCTACATCAAAGATACTGATACCATCGCGCTGCGTTCCTATCCAGATCGTATTGTCTTGCGGCACGGAAAGCAATGCATTATGTTCATTGCCGCTAATCTGTGAATTGTTTCGGTTATAAACAGTGAAGTAACGTCCGTCGAACTTGTTGAGTCCGGACTCTGTTGCAATCCATACACAGCCCTGGTTATCTTGCGTAATATCTACCACATAATTGTTCGACAACCCTTGTTCCACACCCATCCGTTTCAAAATCAAATCGTCCTGAAGTGCACGTACATTCAAAGGGAAACACCCCAATAATACTATGAGCGATATAAGGTAACCGGTTTTTATCATCATCACACTAAACAGATTAATTGTACTCAGCAAAAATAATGAAATAAGCCGAATGAAACAGATTTTGCGAGGATTTTTCTACCTATTTTTATCAAAAAAGCATTAAAATTTCTACGCAATGGTTTTTATGCAAAAAACTTCACAGACTTCATCCACTTTACTACCAATTCTATTGTATATGAAGAAGTTTCACCCGTGAAGCTTCACCGTAACAGACTATGTATAAGCAAATTACTGTGAAAGCATCCATCAGAAGCATGAAACGTCGGTTTCACAACAATCCTTTGGAACCCAATAATTTATAAAACTGTGAAAGCGTGAAAGTTTTTTCTGAAAGAAAGACTTCAACAGAGATTTGCAGCTAATCTGAATAATCTTTCACTTTCATCAAGCCCCAATCAATGACCGGAAACGAAAAACAGCCACTCTTATAGCGTAACTATTAACTTGAGCGACGTAACTATGAACTTTAGCGACGTAACTATGGACTTTAGAAAGACAATGATAAACTTTTAAATAGCATTTTGACGAAAAAAACGATGTTTTATAACGAGAAATTAGATGTTCACATCTTATAAAACACAGATTCTGATGCATGATAATCATCTAAACGTTTTCTTTTTCACCCCTCTCAAATGTTAAAAACTACCAATAAAAACAAAGCAAGCAAGATAGAATAAAACGTCATTTGACATCTTTGAACAATTTTTCTACCCCATTTGCCTATTTCTTATAATATTTCTTTCTTATTAAACTCCTACTTTTGGCTACGATTTAAATCTCACACAATTTTTAATTAAAATAAAATTAATGATGAAATCTAATTCTTGCAAAAACAATCGACGAGCCATGATGGCTCTGCTTCTTTGCACAGGATTCATTGCCATGCATCCCTTGGCAATGTCAGCTAAAGAAGAAGTTTCATCACTGAATGTGGTGCAACAGCAAAAAAATGTAAGTGGCGTTATCAAGGACTCAACTGGAGAACCTGTCATCGGTGCCAATGTCCGTGAAAAAGACAACCCCACCAATGGAACTATTACAGATTTGGATGGCAAATTCAATTTAAATGTAACTAATGCCACCAAATTGGAAATCTCCTTTATCGGTTACAAAACTGTCGTTGTAGACGCCGTACCCGGAAAGTCGATTGACGTAGTGCTGGAGGATGACTCCGAAATGCTTCAAGAAGTCGTAGTCGTTGGTTTCGGTACCCAAAAAAAAGTGAACCTGACCGGTTCGGTAGGTGTGGTAACAGCCGAAGAGCTGAAGGAACGTCCCGTAACCAATGCAGCACAAGCCCTGCAAGGTGTAGTACCTGGATTGCAAATTACCCAAACCAACGGTAGTTTGGAAGACACTCCAAGTATCAATGTCCGCGGTACAACAACCATCGGTCAAGGAACAAGCGGCGACCCGTTAGTTTTAATTGACGGTATGGAAGGTGACTTGAACACTATCAACCCACAAGACATCGCCAATATCTCAGTTTTGAAAGATGCAGCCGCTTCTTCTATTTATGGTTCACGTGCTCCATTCGGTGTTATCTTGATTACAACCAAATCAGGTAGTACAGAAGGAAAGACTACTGTTAACTACAATAACAGCTTCCGTTGGGGTACTCCTATCAACATGAACCATATGATGAATTCTGTTGATTTTGCCAGCTGGATGAACGACACCTTTGCAAATGGAGGTAATCCCGTTTTCTTTGACGCAGACAGAATGGACCAAATTGTGGCCTATCACAATGCTACTCCTTACAAACCTGGACAAAGAATTACCAGTGATGGAACAATCATGACAGGTATCAGCGCAGGAGATAACGGATACTGGTTAGACGGATATGCCTACGGTATAGATGATGTAGACTGGTACAGTGAAATCTATAAAAAGTGGACATTCTCCCAAGAACACAATTTTAGTGTCAGCGGTGGTAGCAAGAAGCTTAACTATTATGCATCATTCAATTTCTTGGATCAAGGCGGCTTCATGAATCTGGGTGAAGAAGGTTTGAAGAGATACAATGGTACAGCTAAAATCAGTTCACAAATTACCGACTGGTTAAAATTCAATTATACCATGCGTTTCACTCGCCAGGATTATAAACGTCCAGCAACTCTGACAAGTTCCTTGTATTCGGACATGGCTCGCCAAGGATGGCCTGTTCTGCCTCTCTATGATCCGAATGGTTATTATTACGATGCTCCTTCACCAGCTTTGGGCTTGGCAGAAGGTGGCGTGGATAAAACCCAAACAGATAATACATATCACCAGATTGGCCTGGCTATCGAACCTATTAAAAACTGGGTTACACATATCGACTTCAACTATCGTATCCAATCAGCCAACAGACACTGGGATAGCCAAATGAGATATAATCATGATGTGAACGGAAATCCTTATGTCTATAGCAATAGTTCGAACGTACATGAAGATTACTATAAAGAGAACTATTACAACTTTAATGCCTATACAGAATATACCCATACATTCAACGAAATACATAACCTGCATGTAATGGGTGGTTTCCAGGCAGAAAATCTGAAACAGACCCAATTCGGTCTGCAAAGAAACGGTATCATGTTCCCCGGCAAACCCGAAGTTGACCTTACTACCGGTTTGGACTATTATGGCAACGAAGTAACTCCCTCGACCAATGGTTCCAGAAACGAATGGTCCACAGCAGGTTTCTTTGCACGTGTCAACTATGACTACCAAGGCAAATATCTGATTGAAGGCAATCTCCGTGCAGACGGAACTTCACGCTTTAGAAAAGGCAACCAATGGAAAGCCTTCCCATCAGTATCTGTCGGTTGGAACATTGCAAGAGAAAACTTCTTCGAACCAATCAACGATGTAATCGGAACTCTTAAGTTGCGTGCCTCATACGGTTCATTGGGTAACCAAAATACAACCAACTGGTATCAGACCTATCAGACCATGTCAGTAGGTTCATCCGACGGTAGCTGGCTCATGAACGGTAAGAAACCTAATACCGCAACAGCCCCCGGTCTTGTATCTACAACGTTGACATGGGAAACCATTGAATCATACAACATTGGTTTGGATTGGGGATTGCTCAATAACCGCTTGACCGGTTCATTCGACTATTATATCCGAAACACTAAAGACATGGTGGGTAATGCTCCTGAACTTCCTGCCATTTTAGGTACTGCGGTTCCTGTAACCAACAATACCGACTTGCGCACTTCAGGATGGGAATTGTCCATTGGCTGGAACGACCGTCTTGATAATGGACTGACCTATAGTGCCAAATTCAATGTATCGGATTCGCGTACCAAAATTACACGCTATCCCAACAATCCTACCAATGCTATCAGCACATATATTGAAGGACGTTATATCAATGAAATTTGGGGATACGAAACAGTAGGCCTGGCAAAAACAGATGCCGAAATGCAAGCACACCTCGCCACATTACCCAATGGAGGTCAAGATGCTTTAGGAAGTGACTGGAGAGCCGGTGATATCATGTATGCCGACCTGAACGGGGATGGCAAAATCTCTGGCGGTGCAGGAACACTGAATGATTCAGGCGATATGAAAGTAATCGGTAACAGTACTCCACGCTATCTTTTTGGTCTTGACCTGAATGCCAGCTGGAAAGGATTTGATGTACGCGTATTCTTCCAAGGCGTTATGAAACGCGACTACTGGCAAGGAAGTACTTATCTGTTTGGTGCTGCCAGCAACGGACAATGGTGGGCAACAGGCTTAAGCCAAGTTTCCGACTATTTCCGCGATGAAAACAGTTGGTCTGTTCAAAACGGTTATCAATCTGTCAACACCGACTCCTACCTGCCACGTCCTTTGTATAGTGATAAAAACCAACAATGCCAAACAAGATACCTGCAGAATGCAGCTTATATCCGTCTGAAGAACTTGCAAATTGGCTATACCATTCCCCAACACATCACCTCTAAATGGAATATCCAAAATGTCAGAGTCTTTTTCTCTGGCGAAAACTTGTGGACAGGAACTGGCCTGGCAGACCAATTCGATCCTGAGACCATTTCCAGCTATAGCGGAAACTCCTACCCGTTGTCAAAGACATTATCATGTGGTATAAACGTTACATTCTAAATTCGAATCTATTATGAAACTCAATAAACTCACTTATTTATCGACAGTCATATTACTGTCCTCTTCGCTGGTATCTTGTGAGGACTTTCTTGATAAGGAACCTCCTTCCTACGTTGTACCTGAAGATTACTATTCAGCAGAAGACCAAATTCAAGCTGTAGCCAACAAATTCTATCCTGACGTGCTTCCTTCTCACGGAAACTGGAGTTATGGAACATTCGGCACGGACAACAATACGGACAACCAAGCCGGCTTTACAGCAGATAACAAATATGCTACCGGCCAATGGAAAGTGGCATTGGAAAACGACAATTGGGCATGGACCAACATCCGCAACATCAACTATTCATTGAATACCATTCTGGAAAATTATGAAGCAGGAAAGATTACCGGCTCAGACACAAACATCCGCCAATATATAGGAGAGATTTACTTTTTCCGTGCCTATTGCTATTTCGACATGTTGCAGAAGTGGGGTGACCTGCCCATTATCAAAGAAGCATTGCCCGATGACAATGACATTCTGGTGGAAGCTAACAAGAGAAGCCCGAGAAACGAAGTGGCAAGATTTATTCTTGAAGATTTGGACAACGCCATCAGCTATATGACCGACAATTTCGATTCCAGGAAAAATCGTCTTTCACCGGACGTTGCCAAACTGTTGAAATCACGCGTTGCGTTGTTTGAGGCCTCATGGTTGAACTATTTCAATGGCACACCTTTCGTTCCGAACGGTGAAGGATGGCCCGGGAAAGAAAGAGAGTATAATGCAAACTATCAGTTCTCATCCGGTAGCATTGAAAATGAAATCAACTATTTCTATACAGTAGCAGCAGAAAGTGCACAGGAAGTAGCTGAAAAATACAAAGGCCAGCTCACACAAAACACGGGAACCGTTCCTCAATCCGAATCTGATCCTGAAAATCCCTATTTCAGCATGTTCGGAAATACAGACATGTCAGGTTTCCCGGATGTACTGTTGTGGCGCGAATACAACGAAGGCTTGGGTATTACCAACAACATCGAAGTGGCTGTTCAGAAAGGTAATTACGGTGTAGGTTTAACTCGAAGCATGGTTCAAGGTTTTGTCATGTCAGACGGAAAACCTATCTATGCCAACCATGACGGTTTTGCATTCAATGACAAAACATTGACAAATGTGAGACAAAATGCAGATCCTCGTTTGTTCATTTTCTTAAAAGAGCCCGATCAAATCAATATGTTCAAAAATATGGATTCCCAAAAGGACCATGGTATGGAAATCGAACCATATCCCAATATCTTAGGAAGTGACGCTGAAAACGACTATGGAACCGGTTACTCTATCCGCAAGGGAGGTACATTCGACAAGGCCCTGACAGGTAATGGTGCAGGATACACAGGCTCCATCACTTTCAGAGCAACTGAAGCATTGTTGAACTACATGGAGGCTGAATACGAACTTACCAAGAGTATTTCCTCCGGTAAGATTCTGGAATATTGGAAGATTATCCGTACAACTGCAGGATTTACAGGTTCTGCCATTGACCCACAGACAACCATCGCAGCAACAGATATCACGCAAGAGAAATTGGACTGGGGCTCTTATTCTGCAGGAGAACAGTTGACCGACCCCGTTCTTTACAATATACGTAGAGAGCGCCGTTGCGAACTGATGGCCGAAGGCCTCAGATGGATGGATTTGATTCGTTGGAGAGCATTGGATCAAATGATTGACGAACCTTATTTCATTGAAGGTTTCCATCTTTGGAATACTCCAATGCAGAACTGGTACGATGCAAATAATCTGATTTCCGACGGAAGTGCTTCAGCTACCGTATCAAGCCCAAGCTTGAGCGAGTATTACAGACCTTATCAGAAGAATATGACAAGTGGTAATCTGTTCAAAGATGGATATACATGGCACATGGCACACTACCTGCAACCACTTCCCATCAAACAGTTCCAGTTAACTGCTTCCGATAACGCTTCACCAGAGCTTTCTCCTCTGTATCAAAATCCATATTGGCCGACTACTGCCGATATGCCAGCAGAGAAATAATTTATCTAATAATAAAATAACTAAAGTCTCTCCTTTAATGGGAGATCTTTAGTTATTTTTTTTATTCCGCATAGCAATATGAAAAACATCAAAGTCCTGTTCCTTATATCATTCACATGGTTGTCCATACAGGCTGTCCAATCACAACAAAACATTAAAAAGAATATACCATTAGATTCTATCCGATTGAGCGATCCTTGTATTCTAACAGATCCAGAAACTTCCACTTATTACATGACAGGAACAGGTGGAATGCTATGGAAAAGCCAAGAGCTGAAATATTGGGAAGGGCCTTACAAAGTTGCTCAAACAGATTCTCACTCATGGATGGGACCCAATCCAATGATTTGGGCGGCAGAACTTCATCATTACAAAAATAAATATTACTACTTCGCTACCTTTACAAACAAAGCAGTCATTATAGATGTAGTCCAAGGAAACAAAATTGAACGAAGAGCAAGTCACATATTAGTAAGTGACAGACCAGATGGCCCCTATCGCCCTATGAAAGATTCCATTTATCTTCCTGCAAATAAGCCCACATTAGACGGGACATTTTGGGTTGATACTGATGGAAAGCCTTATATGGTCTATTGTTATGAATGGCTACAGAATTGGGACGGAACCATTGAAAAAATAGAATTGAAATCTGATCTCAGCGGTTCTATCGGAGAAGGTAAATTGCTGTTCCGTTCCAGTGAATGTCCCTGGAGTCGTGAATTGCGTGACGGGAAGGAGGTTCCTAATAAAGTGACCGACGGTCCTTACCTATTTCGCACGCAAACAGGACGGTTAGGAATGCTTTGGACAAGCTGGATTCATAACATCTATACACAAGGAGTCGCATATTCTGAAAGTGGAACTTTAGACGGTCCTTGGATTCAGGAACCACAGCCCATCACCCCTCCCAACTTCGGACACGGGATGCTATTCCAAACATTGGACGGTAAATGGCTGATGTCTGTACACAGTCACAAAGACATCAACGGATTTTATCTCCGCATACCACACTTATTTGAAGTGGATTTGTCTGGCGATAAATTAATAGTCGGAAAAATGTACCAACCCTAAAGTAAACGACATCATGAAAAACAAAATAATAAAATACTGCGGATATTTTTGCATTTTACTATCCACAGCTTGTACACAACCACAGCCGAGACCTATCTGTTCCGGCGAAATCTGGCCCGACAATCAAGGCGTGCATATCAATGCACACGGAGGCGGTATGCTCTATCACGAAGGAACCTATTACTGGTACGGAGAGAACAAATCGGACTCGACCAGCAAGGCTATGGTAGGTATCATGTGTTATTCGTCAAAAAACCTCACCGACTGGAAAAACGAAGGTGCCGTGCTGCCTGTGGAACTGAATGATACAACCAGTGACATCATACAAGGTTGCATAATGGAGCGACCGAAAGTGATCTACAACGAAAAGACGAAAAAATTCGTCATGTGGTTCCACTTGGAGCTAAAAGACAAAGGATATGCAGCCGCTCGTTCGGCCGTAGCCGTAAGTGACTTGCCGACCGGGCCATTCCAATATCTTCGTTCAGGACGTATCAACCCCGGGATTCTTCCTTTTGACATAACAGCCGACCAACGCAATATCCTTGACACGCTTCAGTTGGAACATTTCAAGGAATGGTGGACACCAGCCTGGTATGAAGCCATCGACAAAGGCCTCTTCCTGAAACGCGACCTGGAAGGCGGCCAGATGGCACGCGACATGCAACTTTTTGTAGACGACGATGGTAAAGCTTACCATATTTATTCTTCGGAAGACAACCTGACCCTACACATAGCCGAACTAAGTGAAGACTACCTGAGCCATACAGGCAAATACGTACGCCTGGCACCTGCCGGACACAACGAAGCTCCTGCCATCTTCAAGAAAGACGGCATTTATTGGATGATTACTTCGGGATGCACAGGCTGGGATCCCAACGAAGCACGCATGTTCTCAGCACCCAGTATCTGGGGACCATGGACCAAACACCCCAATCCCTGCATCGGACCGAATTCTGAACTGACTTTCGGCGGACAAAGTACATTTGTACTGAATATACCCGGTAAGAAAAACGCTTATATGTTCATGGCTGATATATGGAGACCGAAAAAACCAAGTGATGCACGCTACATCTGGCTACCCATACAGTTTAAAGACGGAGTACCCTATATTGAATGGATGGACAGCTGGACACTCGATTTCTTTAATAAATAAACGAATATCATTAAAAAAGTCCGCTTGTTATAGGCGGACTTTTCTGTTCTGCCACTACTATAATCGTTCAATGCATGATTATTATCCCTTTTTGAATGATTTGCTGACCTTATAATCACTGTTTATTTGTAATTTTGCGCAAAATAAAAAAATAACAAACATAAACATGAAAAACAGAATTCTAGCATTTATTCTACTGTTGTCTGCTTTCACCCCTACCTTTGCAGAAAAAATAGAAGAAAAAGATTTAATGGCCTATCTCTTCGTCTACTTCACCGGTAATCACATCAGCCAGGAAGCTGTATGTTATGCGGTCAGTATGGACGGATATTCCTATTGGGCCCTCAATAACAACAAACCGGTTATCGACTCAAAAGTCATCAGCTCTACCGGAGGTGTACGCGACCCGCACATCCTACGTTGTGAAGACGGAAAGACATTTTATATGGTGGTAACAGATATGGTATCAGGTAACGGATGGGATTCTAACCGTGCCATGGTGTTACTGAAATCGACTGACCTGGTTAACTGGTCACACTCGATCATCAATATGCAGAAGCGCTATGAAGGTCAGGAAAAGCTGAAACGCGTATGGGCTCCCCAAACAATTTTTAATCCTGAGGCAAAAAAATATATGGTCTACTGGTCCATGAAATACGGTGATGGTCCTGATGTTATCTATTACGCCTACGCCAACAAAGACTTTACCGACCTGGAAGGTGAACCGAAACCTCTGTTCGTTCCCGCCGATAAGAAATCATGTATCGACGGTGACATCGTATATAAAGACGGCATCTATCACCTCTTCTACAAAACGGAAGGAAACGGAAACGGTATCCGCGTTGCAACATCCAGCTCACTGACTTCAGGCCAGTGGAAAGAAAACATGGAATACAAACAACAGACCAAAGAGGCTGTGGAAGGTGCAGGTACTTTTAAACTAATCGGAGAGGATAAATACATCCTGATGTATGATGTCTATATGAAAGGGGCCTATCAGTTTACAGAAACAACAGACTTGGAACACTTCAAGGTCATCGACCATGAGGTAAAAATGAACTTCCACCCACGCCACGGTACCATCATCCCCATCACCCGAAGCGAATTGAAGCGTATCACAGACAAATGGGGAAAGCCTGCCGAACTGGGTGAATTACCCAATAATCCGGTTCTCCCCAGCTTCCATGCCGACCCTGAAATTGTTTATTCCAATCTGACCGGCAAATATTACATTTACTCAACAACCGACGGACATCCCGGATGGGGAGGATGGTATTATACCGCCTATTCTTCCAATAACCTGAAGGACTGGACCTATGAGGGCATCGTTCTCGACCTGAAATCCGATCAGGTTTCCTGGGCCGACGGCAACGCATGGGCACCTGCCATAGAAGAAAAGAAGACCAAAGACGGTTACCGCTATTACCTGTATTTCAGCGGCAATCCAAAGAACGGAGGTGGCAAACAAATAGGTGTTGCTATAGCCGACTCACCTACAGGTCCCTTCACCGACCTAGGACATCCGATGATTACCGAATCGCCTGTAGGCAGAGGACAACAGATTGACGTGGACGTATTCACCGACCCCGTATCAGGCAAGTCCTATCTCTACTGGGGTAACGGATACATGGCCGGCGCCGAACTGAACAAGGATATGGTTTCCATCAAGAAGAAAACGCTGACAGTATTGACACCCGAAGGCGGCACATTGCAAGATTATGCCTACCGTGAAGCTCCCTACGTATTCTACCGGAACGGTCTGTACTATTTCATGTGGTCAGTAGATGATACCGGTTCTCCCAACTATCACGTGGCCTATGGAACTTCTACATCTCCACTAGGCCCCATTAAAGTAGCTACCGACCCTATCGTCACTATCCAAAATCCAGAAAAGGAGATATACGGTCCGGCACACAATTCTGTCATCTGCAAGCCCGGCACGGACGAGTGGTACATTGTCTATCACCGCATCAACAAGCACTACCTTGACAAAAGCCTTTCACCTGGTACACATAGAGAAGTATGCATTGACCGCCTGGAGTTCAATGCTGACGGTACCATCAAGCGGGTGGAACTGACAAAATAAGTCTAAACAATCAACATTCAAAATAGCATAAAAATATCATGAAAAGAGTAGCAAGCATTGCCCTCTCCCTCCTCTTGGCCGTAAGCCTGACTGGTGGCCTGTCGTCCTGTTCACAGAAAACGACAGGCACGTTCGAGGCAGGAAAGGGCACGTTTCTCCTGAACGGAGATTCCATGGTGGTGAAAGCCGCCGAAATCCACTATCCGCGTATTCCCGAACCCTACTGGGAGCAGCGTATCGAATCGTGCAAAGCACTGGGTATGAATACCATCTGCCTCTACGTTTTCTGGAACCTGCACGAACAGGAAGAAGGTAAGTTCGACTTTACAGGCAATAAGGACATCGCCAAGTTTTGTCGCCTGGCACAAAAGCACTGCATGTACGTCATCGTACGACCGGGCCCCTATGTATGCGCCGAATGGGAAATGGGCGGTCTGCCCTGGTGGCTCCTGAAGAAACAGGACGTACAACTCCGTTCACTCGATCCCTACTACATGGAACGCGTGGGTATCTTCATGAAGGAGGTGGGTAAACAACTGGCCGACCTGCAGATTACCCGCGGCGGAAACATCATCATGGTACAGGTAGAAAATGAATTTGGTTCATACGGCACTGACAAACCTTATGTATCGGCCATCCGCGACCTGGTGCGCGAAGCAGGCTTTACGGACGTGCCTCTCTTCCAGTGCGACTGGAGCTCGAACTTCACCAACAATGCGCTGGACGACCTGCTTTGGACAGTAAACTTCGGTACCGGTGCCAACATCGAAGAGCAGTTCAAGAAACTAAAGGAACTGCGCCCCGAAACGCCACTGATGTGCAGTGAGTTCTGGAGTGGATGGTTCGACCACTGGGGACGCAAGCATGAGACACGTGACGCCGCCACCATGGTAAGCGGTATCAAAGACATGCTCGACCGCAACATTTCCTTCAGCCTGTACATGACCCACGGAGGTACGACCTTCGGCTGGTGGGGTGGTGCCAACAATCCCGCCTACTCGGCCATGTGCAGCTCCTACGACTACGACGCACCCATCAGCGAAGCCGGCTGGCTCACGCCGAAATACTACCAGTTGCGCGACCTGTTGCAACAATACCTGCCCGCTGGACAGACCCTGCCCGAGCCTCCCGAAGCTTTCCCCGTCATCGAAATACCGGCCATCACCGAATGGGAGGTAGCCCCCTTGTTCGACAACCTACCCGACCCCAAGCAGACGGAAAGTGTGAAGCCCATGGAGCAGTTCGACCAAGGCTGGGGAAGCATCCTCTACCGCACGACATTGAAGGAAGACATCGAAGGTACTCTCCACCTGGACGAGATGCACGACTGGGCACAGGTCTTTGCCGACGGCCAGCTGCTGGGACGCCTCGACCGCCGTCAAGGCGAATTCACCCTTCCACTGAAGTCGCCTCTGAAAAAGGGTACCCAACTGGACATTCTCGTGGAAGCCATGGGGCGTGTAAATTTCGATAAATCCATCCACGACCGCAAAGGTATCACCGAGAAGGTGGAAGTTATTTCCGACGGACAGGCTACCGAATTGAAAGGATGGTCAGTATATAATCTGCCTCCCTTCTACGAATTCGTCAGCAACAAGAATTATCAGAAGGGACAGGTTGTAAACGGTCCCGCCTACTATCGCGCCACCTTCCGCCTGGACAAGACGGGCGACACCTTCCTCGACATGCAGACGTGGGGTAAGGGCATGGTTTGGGTAAACGGACATGCCATGGGCCGTTTCTGGGAAATAGGTCCCCAGCAGACGCTCTACATGCCCGGATGCTGGCTGAAGGAAGGTGAGAACGAAATCATCATCCTCGATTTGAAAGGTCCTGCCGAGACAAAGGTGATCGGTCTTGAGAAACCTATTCTCGACATGCTTCGCACACAGGCTCCCGAAACGCATCGCAAGGACGGACAGGCCCTGAAGCTCAACGCCGAGAAACCGGCCCACAAGGGTACCTTCAAGCCAGGCAACGGCTGGCAGGAAGTGAAGTTTGCCGCCCCCGTGCAGGGACGCTACTTCTGCCTGAATGCCACGTCCAACTACGATGGAAACAACATTGCCTCCATCGCCGAATTCGATGTACTGGATGCCAACGGCAAACCCGTATCGCGCGAAAACTGGAAGATTGTCTATGCCGATAGCGAAGAGACACGTAGCGGCAACCGCACGGCCGACAAGATATTCGACCTGCAGGAGAGCACCTTCTGGCAGACGGTAGACAACACCGCATTCCCCCATCAGGTAGTTATTGATTTAGGTAAGGAGTACAACGTAAGTGGTTTCCGCATGCTGCCCCGTGCCGAGAAGAATGCACCGGGCCTCATCAAGGATTATGCCGTCTATGTAAAGAAAACAGATTTCAAGTATTGATTTGAGATACAGTAACTGGTAATTTAGGGTTTGAGAGGGGATGTGCCACGCGACGTGGCGCATCCCTTTTTTTATCCCCGCAACACATATCCTTTTTTCATAAGAGACTCAATCCTTACCGACGGGTCGTTCTTCAACGCCTTGCGCAGGTAAGTGATTTGCACGTTCAAGGCCAGGGAGTTGGCATAGGAAGCCGCTCCCCACACGGCTTCGAGCAGGCGGTCGCGAGAGACAGCCTGATTGACATTCAGGGCCAGCAGGCGGAGGATGTCAGCCTGCCGCGAAGTGATGAGCACCTTGCTGCTGGCCGTGCGGAGCTCGTTGGTATTGTAGCTGAATACGGTGTTGCCGAAGCGGTAAGTCTCCTCCTCCACCGTCTCCTCCAACTGGAGGGCGAAGCGCTCGCGGATGCGAGCAATGAGCTCTTCGGGGTAGAAGGGCTTGGCCAGGTAGTCGTTGGCACGGAGGCTGAAGCCCTGCAGGCGATCGGCCTTGTCGCTGCGGTCGGAGAGGAAGAAGATGAGGACGTGCTTGTCTGCCTCGCGGATACGGGCCGCCACTTCGAAACCATTCAGCTCAGGCATGTTGATGTCGAGCAGCACCAGGTCAGGCCTGACCAGGGGGAACTGCTCCACGGCCATGCGACCGTTTCCTACGTAAGTGACTTCATAACCTTCCTGCTCCAAGAAGCGTTTCAGGAGCAGAGAGTATTTCAGGTCGTCGTCGGCAAAAAGAATCTTCAAGGGTTTCATAATCATCCATTCATTGAGGTATAGTGACGGTCACCGTTGTCCCCTGCCCCGGCTGGCTCTGCAGGTCGACGGTGCCGCCATGCGCTTCCACGAGCAGCTTCACGTAGCTCAGGCCCAGGCCGATGCCGGGCACGGATCGGTCGGGCAGGCTGGCGCTGCGGTAAAACTTGTCAAACACACGGGCCTGCTCGGCGGGCGGGATGCCGATGCCGTTGTCGGCCACCGTGAGGGTGAAGCGATGCCCGTCCGACGCGCCGGTGATGGTGATGTGGACGGAGTCGCCCGAATACTTCACGGCATTCTCCAGCAGGTTGCTCAGGATGTTGCAGAGGTGCATGGGGTCGGCCGTCACGGGAAGCGAGGGCGGGAAGTGGGTCTCGAACGTCACGAGCTTGTGGTCGGGGATGTGCAGCTGGCGGAGGGTCTTCTCGGCCATCGGGCGGAAGTCGAAGGTGCGGAGGCTGAGCGGCGTGCGCTCGTCGTCGGCCCGCGTCATGTCGCGCAGCTTCTGGAGGTAGGCCGAGAGGTTGTCCACCTCGACGATGGAGTCGTCCACCACCGCATCGGTAGCCTTCGTGTCGGCACGGAGGGAGGGGTCGGACAGGTAGGCCAGGCACATCTTCAACATCTGAACGGGGCGCTTCAGTTCGTGTATCATGGTACTCACGAAGCTACGGCGCATCTCGTCCACCCGCCGTTGCTTCAGGATGGTCTTGATCTGGAAGAACAGGCAGACGGCCAGCAAGGCTATCATCAGCAGGCTGCCCGCCAGCTGGCCGCCCATGCGGAGCAGCAGCATATGGCAGGGGATGCGGACATCGACTTCGACCAACTGACGCTTCAGGGGATTGTAGGGATAGACTACCTGCGCCAGCGGCCGGAGCAGGGAGCCGCCGGAGTGAAGGGTGGCTTCCCACTGGTAGAGGCTGTCGGCGGCGGTGGTAGTCAGGCGGGTGCTGAAGGTGACGTCCGGCAGGGTGGCGGCTACGATGGAGTCGAACGGATGGAGGTCGAACGGATGGGACAACTCCAGACGCATCAGGTCGGCCAGATACATCATGTTGAGGCGTTCGTACTGCCGCTTGTCGCCCATCAGGACGACCGAGTCGGTGCAGAGCACGGTACTGTCGGCCAGCAGGCGGGATACATTCACGCCTGCCGCCCCTGTCTGTGCTGGGGTGAAGTCCGTCAGCGTGTCCTGCGTCTCCGCTCCCAGGCGCTGCACCAGGTAGATGCGCGTGCTCTCCTGCCCCGTCAGCGAGTCGATACGGTCGTCCCAGTTGACGTTGGTGTTGTACCACTGCACGGCCTTCTGTTCGCCCAGGGGGCGGGGTTCCTGCCAGCGCAGGGTGTTGTAGCTCACCACGGCTTCGGACACCTGCCGCAGCACTTCGCGTCCGTAGGCCTCGTTGGTATATTGATAGTGGCTCCACAACCAGTAGCCCTGCCCCGCCCCGATGAGAAGCATGGAGGTCAGGGAGAGCAGCCAGATGATCTTGATGCGTCGTTCCATCGTTCACTTGTTTTTTCCGCAGGCAAAGATAAGCCTTTCGCCCGCATACAAGGTTCGCGCGAGGCCGATATTTCCGCCGCCGTAATATTTCCGTAATAACTTCCTGCGCCCGCTTCCGCCCCTTCCGCCTATCTTCGTGGCAGGAAAACGAACCGAATGTTTCACCCTCCAAACCATTACAGACATGAAAACCAGACACATTCTTCTCCTCGCCCTGAGCCTCGCCGCCACGGCTGCCCAGGCACAGATGAACATCAAGATCTCTACCGGGCAAACCTTCCGCAAGGACACCATCGACCACAAGGTGCTGACCGTGCAATACGGGCTGGATGCCCTGACCGACCTCAGCAAGCCCGACGCACGGATGCAGGAGACCCTGCGGCTGGACATCGGGCGGCAGGCGTCGCGCTTCTACAGCTACACGGCCTTCGTGGCCGACTCCGTACTGGCCGCCGACATGGCCAACGGCGCTTCCTCCGAGCTAATAGCTCAGCACGCCAACCAATATCAGAGCCAGTGGAGCGAACAGACCTTCAAGAACTATCCCGCCGGGCGGGTGACGACGCTGGACGAGCTGGCGGGCGACATCTGCCGCCTGCGTTGCGAGGAACCTGCGGAGAAGCCCCGATGGACGCTAACGCAGGACACGCTGACCCTGCTGGGCTACCGCTGTACACGTGCCACGACCCAGTTCAAGGGGCGGCAATGGTCGGCCTGGTACACGACGGACATCCCCGTGAGCGAAGGCCCGTGGAAGCTCTGCGGCCTGCCGGGCCTGATTCTGAAAGCTGAAGACGACGAGGGGCACTACCGCTTCACGGCCGACGGCCTGGAGCAGAGCCACGGCACGGAGCCCATCCTCTTCGGCGGCAAGGACTACCAGCCCGTCGACCGCAAGCAGTACGACAAGATGCAGAAACGCTTTGCCGCCGACCCCGTGGGCTTCATCACCGGCATCATGCCCAACGTAAAGATTACCGTCCGGGACAATCACGGCAACAACACCAAGAACCCCAAGGACATGCCCTACAATCCCATCGAACGGTAAAGGCGGACATCTTTCCGCCCACGTACAGAGAAGCATCCGTTCAAAGGCTTTGAACTCCCAGTTTAAAGGCGGTAAACTAATGGTTTAAAAGCAGTAAACTATCAGTTTAAAAGCGATAAACTGACAGTTTAAAAGCTTTAAACCGATTATAAACTCCGTTTGAACGGACGCTCTCCTTGTACAATACTCCTATCAGCACATTTCCCGATTCTTTTCACTTTCTGCTTATGCCGACCCGATATCTCCTTCTTCTCTGCCTGGAAGGCTTTCTCCTGCCCTCACTTCATGCACAAAACGTGCTCCAAGGCCGCGTGACCGACGCCGAAACCTCCCGCCCGCTCGAGGCGGTGATGGTGAGCGTGCTGCGCGACAGCATGACCATCGACTACACCCTGACCGACGCCGACGGGCGCTACTCCCTGCCCTGGCGCCATAAAGGCACCCTGCAGGTCAGCGCCTCAATGCTGGGCTACGGACGGCAGACGCACGACGTCGGCAAAGGCGGCCGGCTGGACTTCGCCCTGCGCACCGAGAGCATCGTGCTCCGCGAAGTGGAGATACGGCCGGGGCGCATCAGCAGCCGGCGCGACACCGTGCGTTACAACCTGGCCGACTTCATCACGGAGAAGGACACCCACGTCCGTGATGTGCTGAAGCGCCTGCCGGGCATCGACGTCAAGGAGAACGGCACCGTGACCTACAAAGGCAAGCCCATCGACCACTTCCTCGTAGAGGGCATGGACGTGACGGGCGGACGCTACAACCAGGTGAACAACAACCTGGACGCACGGGCGGTGAAGTCGGCCGAGCTGATGGAGAACTACCAGTCCGTCCGTGCCCTGAAGGGGAAGATTGACTCCGAACAGGTGGCCCTGAACCTGCGGCTGGACGAGAAGGCGCGCGACCAGTGGTTCCCCTACCTCGAAGCGGGCGGCGGACTGACCGAAGACGCCGACGGACACCCCGCGCCCTTGTGGGAAGGCACCCTGAGCGCCCTGCAACTGGGACGCGGACGGCAGAGCATCTTCGCCCTGAAGACCAACAACACGGGCCGTGACCTGAGCAACGAACAGACCCTACTGGCTACCAATGTACCCGAAGCCGCCTCACTCCCCTCCCTGCTCGACCTGCCGGCCTTCAGCACTCCGCTGGACACCCGCCGCACGTTGTTCAACGAGACTTGGACGGCCAACGCCAACCGCATGTACCGCCGCAACGACGAACGCACCCTGCGCATACAGGCCGACTATACCCACGACTTCGTCCACCAGGAGCGGGGCAACACGCAGACTTACTACCAGGCAACCGATACCGTCAACCTCTCGGAAGAGGCCGACTACCGCCTCCGAACCGACGCCCTGCACGCGGCCCTGGCCTACGAGGACAACAGCCCGACGCACTACCTGACCGAACGCCTGGAGCTGGACGCCGCCCGCAACCGCAGCCACGCTGCCCAGCTGGGACAGGACATCGAGACCTCCACCCTACAGGCCCGCAACTACCTGAACTACCTGAAGAACAGCGGTGAGCGGACGTGGGAGCTGACCTCGGACGTACAGATGTCCCTGCTTCCCTCCGTCCTGACCCTGGCTACGGAGCGTGACGACTATACCCAAAGGAGCCTCCACACCCGCCACACGGCCAGCTACCTGCGCAAGCGCAACGGCTTCAGCCGCCGCCTAGAGGCAGGCCTCACGGCGGAATGGGCCCGCTATCGGCTGGAGTCGCCCGCCACCGTCCGCACCTACGACGCCTCGCACCTCGGGGCCGACCTGACGCCCCAGCTCCAATGGGAAGGCGGACGATTGTTCGCCTCGGTGGAGGTACCTGTCGAATGGACGTACTACCTCGGGGCACAACAATCGTACCTGCTCTACCATCCGACCCTCTACCTGCGCTACCAGCACGACTATCACTGGAAATTCTCTCTTTATAGCGGCCTCGACCGGCAGGCGGGGCAGGCACTCGACCTCTGCCCCTACCTGCGCCGCACCGACTACCGCACGCTGACCTCTACCGCCGGCCTGATGCCCCTCAGCACCACCGCCACGGGGCAGCTCTACGCCGAATATAAAAACACGGTAAATGAATTTTTCGCCACGCTGACTCTGACCTACAGCCACGGTCGACATGCCACGATGGACGAACAATACCTCTCGGAAGACACCCTGTCCCTGACGCGACGCGCCCTGAAGAACCGGACGGACACCTGGACACTGAGAACCTCCCTCTCCAAAGGCGTCTTCGACTGGCGGCTCAAGGCCTCGCTCGACCTGCAACTGACGCGCCACTACGGCCACCAGCTGACGCGCACCGCCGCATCGCCCGCCCTGCTGCAGGACTATCGTTACGACCTACTCACGGCCGAGCCCAAGCTCAACTGGTCGCCCCTGACGTGGCTGGAGGCCGACTATCACGCCACCCTGTCGTACAACGCCACCCGCATCGGGAGCGACACACACCTCCCTCCCCTGCTGAACCTGACGCAACGCTTGCGCCTCATCCTGACCATCGGGCGGATAGACGTACAACTGAGCGGCGAGCACTACCGCAACGCCCTGAGCGACGGCTCCCACCTGAACACCCTCCTAGCCGATGCCTCGCTCACGTGGAAGCACGACCGCTGGCGGGCAGAGGCCTGCCTCAACAATCTGTTCAACAAAAAGACTTATGCCTACACCACGTACACGGCCACACAGAGCCGCACCGACTGGCTTCGCATCCGGCCCCGCGAACTGTCCGTCAAAGTGGGATATCAGTTCTGAAAAGAAGAAATCTATACGAAAGCATACACCAACATGCCTACAACCGTGAGACCACCCATAGCCACCGGCACCCACAGATGCATCGGACGTTCGAGACGCTCGTACTTACCAAATTTCTGGAAAAGCCAATAACAAAGACTGGCGCTCGCAAAGCCAAGTAAAGCCCCTGCCAACAAATCACCCGGATAGTGAACGCCAAGGTAAGCCCGCGAGTAACACGTCACCACTGCCCATCCGAAAATAAACGTCGAGAGCAGCCGATTACGGAAAAGATAAAAGACAAAAAAGGCAAGCCCAAAGGTGTTGGCAGCATGACACGAAGGGAAACCATAACGTCCGCTGCGGTAACCATTAACGATGTGTACCATCTCCGAAATTGGATTATCCAAATTGGATGGACGCAGTCGTTCTGCTATGGGACGGATAAGCGAGGCGCCTATCTGATCAGCCAAAACAATGGTGAGTGCGATGGCTACGGCACAACCCAAAGCTGCCTGCCAGCGCAGATTGCGTACGATGACGTAAAGCAACGAAGCATAAAGTGGTATCCACACCACCTTGCCACTAAAGGCATACATAAACGTGTCCGCCCAAGGGGCATGCCATCCGTTGATGGCGAGAAGGCAGGCATTGTCCGCCTCAATCAACTGTGATAAAAAGTCTGTCAACATAGTTTCATTCTATTTGCGATGAGCCGCTTCGTGCCGGCTCGATGTAAGAATTGCGATCTTTTTCCTCTATCCTGAAAACGAGTCAGTTACGTTTCAGGTAAAGATGGTCTGTAATAGTGGTTGGCAGCTCACCTGCATAGTGAGTCACCATAATCAAAGTTTTGTCATTGCGACGACAAAAGGCTTCGATTACGGCTTTTACCCGACGACGGTTATACGTATCGAGTCCATGCAGGGGCTCATCCAATATCAATAGCTCAGGATCCTTGACAAAAGCGCGCGCCAACAACGCCAGACGTTGCTCGCCACTGCTCAGCTGCAGGAAGGGTTTGTCGCGCAGGGCACCGATGCCAAAGATATCCATCCACCACTCACACACCGCCATCTCTTCTTCATGTGGACGCTTGTAAAGACCAATACTGTCGTGCAGACCGCTGGCCACAATCTCTACGGCCGGCAGGTTCTTCAGGTAGGCACGATGCATCTCAGGACTGACGTAGCCAATGTGCTTCTTTATCTCCCAGATACTCTCACCTGTACCTCGTTTACGGCCAAACAGACTGATATCGCAAGCGTAAGACTGTGGATTGTCGGCACAAATAAGACTCAGCAAAGTGGACTTGCCCGCTCCGTTCTCGCCGCTCAAAGCCCACTTCTCACCGCGCTTCACGATCCAATCGAGCTCCTTCAGAATGGTGCGATCACCATAGCGGATACTAACATGGTTGAGCCGTACCACTTCGGAAGAAGTAAAGTTCGTATGTGTATAAGGAAGAGCTAAAATGCGCTGCTGCAAAGCTTCAAGCCGTTGGCGCTCATCAGCACTCTGTGCTTCATCGAGCTTGCGATAGGCATCCAAATAGTCGGCACGCCTCATCTTCTCACCAACCCGCATACCATTCACTGGTATCACATGGGTGATAAAAGGAGGTATGTCGTCAAGCATCGAAAGCACCAGCACCAACTGGAGCGAACGCATATCGGCAATGCGCATCAGAAGATCGTTCAATAAATCGCGCGTAGCTGCATCAAGACCGATGAAGGGATTGTCCATCACCAAGATGCGGGGAGCAGTCAGCAGGGCTTTGGCCAACTGGAACTTACGTAGTTCACCGCTACTAAGCAAAATGATCTTCTTGTCAAGCAAAGGTTCGATGCCAAACAACTCGAACAACTGGCGACGGTATTCTTCGTTCTTTACCTCGCCCAACTGTTGACGTACGGTAGGAGCTTCGTCCTGGTCGTGAGCGTTCCAACGTTGTTGATAATAGTAATTGGCATCGGCACTGCCATAGGTATCGCGAAATGCGATGTAGCGAATATTTTCGTAAGCTGAAAGTGAAGAAGAAGGACGAAAGTCATAGGTCAAAGTACCCTCACGCAACGGATATTTTCCGGTCAGCGTGTCCACCAGCAGACTTTTACCTGCCCCATTGGGTCCCACAATGGCGATATGTTCGCCTGCTCCGAAGGCCACATCGGCAGGCGCATCCAGCCTTACCAGCGGGTTACGTACCACCCCCTTCATCAGACAGATTGTTTGTTGTTCACTCATTTCCGTGTCACGTTGTTTCAATTTGACGGCGAAGATACAACATTTTCCACATATACTCCACTAAATCAGCATGAGTTTTCCACGAAGTGCTTTCTCACCCTTCGACGAAGTGCTTTGTCACAGCCTCAGGAAGTGCTTCGTCACCACCTCATGAAGCACCGTGTCAGACCGCCATAAAGCACCGTGTCAGAATGCCTGCCGACGGACGATGACATCCCCACGCCTTACAACCAGAGACCCGCCTCAAAGCATTATAAGTTCTTTAACTTCAGTACCAACGAATCGCATACCTGGCTGAAGGCAGCACGGTTGGCCTCACTGATAGGCTTCTTGGGTTGGGACTTGATGGTTAGCGGATTGATAGGACGGCCGTTTTCATAGACACGGAAATCAAGATGAGGACCTGTGGAAAGTCCCGTAGAGCCGACGTAGCCAATGATCTCCTTCTGTTTTACCGTAGATCCCACCTTCAAACCTTTGGCAAAACGAGACAAGTGCATGTAAGTCGTAGTATATGTACCATTATGCTTGATTTTCACATAATTTCCACCACCATTCGCCTGATAGGCTTTGGCGATGACCTTACCGTTTCCAATGGCATAGACGGGCGTACCCGCTGGAGCAGCATAGTCCACACCATGATGGGCACGATAACGTTTCAGCACCGGATGATAACGGCTGTTGGTAAAACGTGAAGAAATGCGGTAAAAATCGAGCGGAGCTTTCAGAAAAGCCCCCTCGAGGCTGTTACCGCGCTCGTTGTAATAAAGCTCTTCACCATCCTGAACGAAAGGAATGGCATAATACGTACTGTCTGAAGCCCGGAAAGAAGCAGCCAAAATGTGGAAGTTATCAAGCGCTTTGCCGTCCACAAATTCCTGCTCGTAGATGACACGGAACTCGTCCTGCTTCTGCAAGCCGAAGAAGTCGATGGTCCATCCAAAAATGTGAGACAAGACAATGGCCAGCTGGGGAGACGCCTCGCAACGCTGCATGGCCACCCATAGCGACGACTCGACCTGTCCCTTAACCGTCTGTGTGCGCCACTCGGCGGGATTTTGCCCACGACTGACAGCCAAGTCACCACGCAAATCGAAAACGATGTACGATTTAGGATCTTCTTCATAAACGAAAAAACGAGGAGGAGCCAGACTGTCATGCTTGCTGAAGAACAAGGCATAGGCTTGCCCACTACGAATGCGACGAACGTCGAACACTCCACGAGCCTTCTCGCCCAGATGATGTACCGTACCCGTAGATACGCCATGCTCACCTAAGATGGAACCGAGGTTCTGGCGTGGCTGCACAATGCCATACTGCACCCGATAGCGGTCGGCCGGAATGCCATATTCGTAGACCATTTCCTGCACTTCAGCCGAGTCGGTAACGGCCACTTCGTCAAGGTCTCCTTCTCCCTCGCGATAGGTAGGAAGGAAAAGCAAAGCTGTCGCCACTGCCACAAACACGGGCAGGGCGACCAGCCAAAGTTTCTTGTTACTGAACTTGAACACTTCTTTTAATTGAAAATTGAGAGTGGATAATTGAATATCATTTCCAGGCGATAAGGGCCGATTGGGCAGGCACTGTCAGTTCGGTACCCGACACTTTGGCCAAACCGCCTTCATTAATAAATCCATCCTTGCATACTATAGTATAACTACCCTGAGGCACAGTCACACGTGCTGGCTCGCGACGCGAATTGAGCACAACAACAATATCTTCCCACTTGTCACCTCCTGCATGTTCCTTCAGGCGCCATGCCACTACATTCGTGCCCTCAACAGGCAAGAATTCCAAATGACGGCGCACGAGATCGGCATCTCCCAAACGGAAAGCCGGATGGTTCTTGCGCAACTGTATCAGCCCCTTGTAGTAGGCAAAGACGTCGGCATGCGAAGCCTTGCGGCTCCAGTCAATGGCGTTGATGGAGTCGGGACTCTGATAGCTGTTATGCACCCCTTTCTTGTCGCGCATCACCTCCTCGCCGGCATAAATGAAAGGAATACCCTGCGAAGTGAAGACGGCCGTCTGGGCCAACTTATCGAGGCGTGCCAGTTCGTCGTCCTTGATGCCGGGAACGCTGGCACGCAGGCGGTCAACGAGGCACATGTCATCATGACAGGACACATAACTGATCATCTGCGTAGGCTTGGCCGCCCAAGGAGCCTGACTGTAGTTAACAGAGTCGTTGCACACCTGCGGATGCTGCACGGCACCTACAATGCCGAACTTAATACTCTCCTCACCGCCCGGCAGACCTGCCAGAAAAGCTCCCTGCTTGTTATCATTGAAGGGACCACGAAGAGCATCGCGCATCTCGTCGCTGAAGGCAGCAATGCCCGGCATACGATACGTATTAGCCTTCATAGCCAACGAGTCTTGAGGAAGCTGGGGAGCCTGGGCAGCCCATCCCTCTCCGTAAACAACGATGGAAGGATCAACGGCTGACAATGCAGCACGTATTTCGTTCATGGTCTTTATGTCGTGAATGCCCATAAGGTCAAACCGGAAGCCGTCAATGTGGTATTCGTTCACCCAGTGTAGCACAGATTCAATCATATACTTACGCATCATGGGGCGATCACTGGCCGTCTCGTTACCGCAGGCCGAAGCGTCAGCATACGTACCGTCGGGCTTCTGACGATAGAAGTATCCGGGAGCCGTACGTTCGAAATTACTGCCGGCAATATTGAAAGTATGGTTATACACAACATCGAGAATGACACGGATACCAGCCTTGTGGAGTGCCTGCACCATCTGCTTGAACTCACGAATACGCGTAGCAGGGTCATAAGGATCGGTGGAGTAAGAACCATCAGGAACATTATAATTTTGAGGGTCATACCCCCAGTTGTATTGATTCTCACTCAGTTTTGTTTCGTCCACAGAGGCATAGTCATAGGAAGGCAGCAAATGAACATGAGTCACTCCCAATTCCTTCAAGTGATCGATACCCGTAGCCAGTCCTTCGGGAGAAAGGGTTCCTTCTTCAGTCATAGCCAAAAACTTTCCCTTATGCTCAATACCCGATGCTGGCGAAACGGAAAAATCACGATGATGCATCTCATAAATTACAATATCGGCAAAAGACTGAAGTGGCGGACGGCGGTCCTCAGCCCAGCCCTCCGGATCGGTAGCCTTCATGTCAATGATGGCAGCACGCTTACCATTCACACCAACAGCCTTAGCATTAATACCCGGCGTATCTCCCAACCATTGATCATCGATTTTTATATTAAAGGTATAGAACTTACCCATCAGGTCCTCTTTTACCGTAGCGTGCCAAACACCTTCTTCGCCCGCTTCCATACTGACAGTTGTGTAGGCATGGCCACCTTCACCAGCCTCATACAGCATGAGACGTACTTCGTCTGCTGTAGGTGCCCATACGGAAAAATGTGTAGCTTCAGAAGTGTACTCCATCTCTGTCAAGCTGCCCGAACGTACGGGATAAAGTTCATAGGAGGCATATTCGTTCTTCACGGATGTGCAACCGGCAGCCGTCGCCACCGCTACACCGACAATGACTAAATCGTTCATTTTCATGGCTTCCATCTTCTATATTTATATATACTGTTTTTAAAATTAAAATCTACTATCCACCCTTTACCTTATCAGGATTCTTGGCAATGAAGTCCTTCCACCCATGATAGGCTTTATCTACCATAGGACGCCCCATCTGCAAGTAATGACAGTAGGCAGCTGCCATAGCATCCGTAGCATCCATAAAAGCAGGCATCTGACTTTTGTCGAAACGAAGCATACGCTGCAACATGTCGGCTACCTGTTCTTTCGAGGCCTGCCCATTACCAGTAATAGCCATCTTAATCTTAAGAGGAGCATATTCGGTAATAGGAATGTCACGACTCAGGGCAGCAGCCATAGCAACTCCCTGTGCACGCCCCAATTTAAGCATGGACTGGACGTTTTTGCCGAAAAAGGGCGCCTCAATAGCTAATTCATCAGGCAGATAACTTTCAATTATTCCCAATACCCGTTGATGAATGTGCTTTAGTTTAAGATAAGTATCGCCTACACGTCGCAAATCGATAACCCCCATAGCTACCATTTCAGGTTTGGTGCCCATAACACGCAACACTCCGTAGCCCATAATATTAGTACCCGGATCGATACCCAAAATAACCTTTTCCTTGACTGGTACTATCACTCTACCTCCTCCATCAACGTCGGGAATCCTACTACTTTGTCCTTGAATATGCGAAGCATCTCTTCATTAAGTTTCACTCCCTGTTCGCGATGCCAGCGATGAAGTAAGGCCGAGCTCTCCACCTCGAATTGAACAGAATAGCAAGTACTTCCTTCCTCACGATGACTAAGGATACGCAGGATACGCGGTGAACGCAATGTGCCTTCTTTTTCCACTTCGGGCAGGTAGAATTCCCTCATCCAAATAAGGAAATATTTCTCCTGTCCATCCTCTACATGATACGTTGTATTATAGACCAACATAATTTTTTCGCTATTTTTTCTGCAAACATAACAATTATTTCAGAAATATGCATTATCTTTGCACCATCAAAACGAAAGCAATGCTGCAAACGTTTACATTTTGGGGTATTAGCTCATCTGGCTAGAGCGCGACACTGGCAGTGTCGAGGTGAGCGGTTCGAGTCCGCTATGCTCCACACAAAGTCCTTGAAAACGGAAGTTTCAAGGACTTTTTTCGTATCTTTCTGGCACATAACGGAACGATGTGACAAGAAAGTTGTATCTTTGCAACATTTTCAAACCAAGACGAAATTCAAAAAGACAACAACGATATGATAGCTAAAATTAACGAGCTTCTGCAGGAAGTGGAAGCACTGACGGCCTCCAATGCCGAAGAACTGGAGGCGCTCCGCATCAAATACCTCAGCAAGAAGGGTGCCATCAACGAACTGATGGCCGACTTCCGCAGCGTGCCCGCCGAACAGAAAAAGGAAGTGGGTATGAAGCTGAACGAACTCAAGAACAAGGCACAAGAGAAATTCAACACCCTGAAGGAGCAGTTCGAAAGCCAGGATACGGGTTGCGACGACCTCGACCTGACACGTACCGCCTACCCCATCGGGTTGGGCACACGCCACCCCTTGTCCATCGTTAAGAACGAAATCATTGACATCTTTGCCCGCATGGGCTTCAGCATCGCCGACGGGCCCGAGGTGGAGGACGACCTGCACGTATATACCAAACTGAACTTTGCCGCCGACCATCCGGCACGCGACATGCAGGACACCTTCTTCGTCAATGTGAACCCCGGCGACGTGACCAAGAACATCATCCTGCGCTCGCACACCAGCTCCGTACAGGTGCGCACCATGGAGCACGCCCAGCCGCCCATCCGCATCATCTGCCCGGGACGCGTGTACCGCAACGAGGCCATCAGCTACCGCGCCCACTGCTTCTTCCACCAGGTAGAGGCCCTGTACGTGGACAAGGGCGTGTCGTTCACCGACCTGAAGCAGGTATTGCTGCTCTTCGCCCAGGAGATGTTCGGCAGCGACACAAAGATACGTCTGCGTCCGTCCTACTTCCCCTTCACGGAGCCCAGCGCCGAGATGGACATCAGCTGCAACATCTGCGGTGGCAAGGGATGCCCCTTCTGCAAAGGTACCGGTTGGGTGGAAATCCTCGGTTGCGGCATGGTGGACCCCAACGTACTCGAAGCCTGCGGCATCGACAGCAAGGTCTACTCCGGCTACGCCCTGGGTATGGGCATCGAGCGCATCACCAACCTGAAGTATCAGGTGAAGGACCTGCGCATGTTCTCTGAAAACGACACCCGCTTCCTGAAGGAATTCGAAGCGGCCCGATAAGACATAGAGCAGCGGCGAGCGGTGAGCGGTGAGTGGTGAGCATCCGTCCGAAAATCCACTGACCGCTGACCGCTCATTACTAACCGCTAACCACTCACCACTAACCGCTAAAACCGACCGTTCATGAAAGACCGGCTCATCACTCCAAGTTACTGCTTCATTCTGGCAGCCAACTTTCTGCTCTACTTCGGCTTCTGGCTGATGATGCCCGTACTGCCCTTCTACCTGACGGAGGTATTCGGGGCAGACAAGTTCACGATGGGGCTCGTCCTGTCGTGCTACACCATTGCGGCCCTGTGCATCCGCCCCTTCTCGGGCTACCTGCTCGACACGTTCGCCCGCAAGCCCCTCTACCTGGTGGCCTACTTCATCTTCACGTCCATCTTCGGGGGCTATCTGCTGGCCGGCACCCTGACCCTCTTCATCGCCCTGCGCATCGTCCACGGCGTGTCGTTCGGCATGGTGACGGTGGGCGGCAACACAGTGGTCATCGACATCATGCCCTCGTCGCGCCGCGGCGAAGGGCTGGGCTACTACGGACTGGCCAACAACATCGCCATGTCCATCGGCCCCATGGCAGGCCTCTTCCTGCACGATGCGGGCATCGGCTACACGTGGATATTCTGCACCTCGCTGGGTTCGTGCCTGGCCGGTTTCTGTTGCGCCACGCTGGTCAAGACACCCTACAAGCCGCCCGTGAAGCGCGACCCCATCTCGCTCGACCGCTTCATCCTGCTCAAGGGTCTGCCTGCCGGAGCCAGCCTCCTGCTCCTGTCCATCCCCTACGGCATGACGACCAACTACGTGGCCATGTATGCCCGCCAAATCGAGATAAACGCCTCCACGGGCTTCTTCTTCACCTTCATGGCACTGGGTATGGCGGTGTCGCGCCTCTTCTCGGGCCGACTGGTGGACAGAGGCAAGATTACGCAAGTCATATCCGCAGGACTGGTGCTGGTGGTGTTCAGCTTCTTCCTGCTGGCCGCGTGCGTGTACATCATCCGCTGGGACAGCCAGGCCTGCACGGTGGTGTTCTTCACCATCGCCCTGCTGCTGGGCATCGGCTTCGGCACCATGTTTCCCGCCTACAACACCCTGTTCGTCAACCTGGCGCCCAACAGCCAGCGCGGCACGGCCACCTCGACCTACCTCACCTCGTGGGACGTGGGCATCGGCATCGGCATGCTGGCCGGCGGATACATTGCCGAAATCAGCACCTTCGACAAGGCCTACCTCTTCGGTGCCTGCCTGACGGTGGTGTCCATGCTGTACTTCAACCTGAAAGTGGCTCCCCACTATCACCGCAACAAACTGAGATGAGAAAGAAAGAACGATACGAAAAGATACTGGCCTGGTTCAGGGAGAACCGGCCCGTGGCCGAAACGGAGTTGCACTACAACAACCCCTTCGAGCTGCTCATCGCCGTCATCCTGTCGGCGCAATGCACGGACAAGCGTGTCAACATGATCACTCCCCCACTCTTCCACGACTTCCCCACCCCCGAAGCGCTTGCCGCCACCACGCCCGAGGTGGTGTTCGAATACATCCGCAGCGTGTCCTACCCCAACAACAAGGCCCGCCATCTGGTGGGCATGGCGCAGATGCTCGTCAAGGACTTCAACAGCCAGGTGCCCGACACGCTGGAGGAACTCATCAAGCTGCCCGGCGTGGGACGCAAAACGGCCAACGTCATCCAGTCTGTCGTGTTCAACAAGGCCGCCATGGCGGTAGACACGCACGTCTTCCGCGTGAGCCATCGGCTGGGGCTGGTGGGGCCGAGCTGCACCACCCCGCTGAGCGTGGAGAAGGAGCTGACCAAGCACATCCCCGAGGCCGATATCCCCATCGCCCACCACTGGCTCATCCTGCACGGGCGCTACGTGTGCCAAGCACGTACACCCCAATGCGATGCCTGCGGCCTAAAGATGCTCTGCAAAGATTACGAAAAAAGGACGGGAATAAAAGAGGTGAATAGTTAATTCACAGGGGGATATCCAACATATTTTTAACATTCAAGATTTAAAAAAGTGCCCGTTGCGAACATATTACAGAAAATAATGCTAACTTTGCGGGCAAGTAAAGCGAGAATATTCGTAACACTTTTAAATAAAATAGAGCATTATGACAATTGATCAATTCAACTTTGCCGGTAAGAAGGCATTCGTCCGTGTGGACTTCAATGTGCCCCTGGACGAGAATTTCAACATCACTGATGACACCCGTATGCGTGCCGCTCTTCCTACACTGAAGAAGATTCTGGCCGACGGCGGTAGTTTGATAATCGGCTCACACTTGGGTCGTCCGAAAGGCGTAGCCGAAAAATTCTCTCTGAAACACATCCTGAACCACTTGAACGAGCTGCTTGGCATTGAAGTTCAGTTTGCCAATGATTGTATGGGTGAAGAAGCTGCCGTAAAGGCTGCCGCTCTGCAACCGGGTGAAGCTCTCCTGCTGGAAAACCTGCGTTTCTATGCAGAAGAAGAAGGCAAGCCTCGTGGCTTGGCCGAAGATGCTACCGACGAAGAAAAGAAAGCCGCTAAAGCCAAGGTAAAAGAAAGCCAGAAGGAATTCACCAAGAAGCTGGCTTCATATGCCGACTGCTACGTGAACGATGCTTTCGGTACCGCTCACCGTGCACACGCTTCTACGGCACTCATCGCACAATATTTTGACAAGGACCACAAGATGTTCGGTTACCTGATGGAGAAGGAAGTGAAGGCCGTTGACAAAGTGCTGAACGACATTCATCGTCCGTTCACCGCCATCATGGGCGGTTCGAAGGTTTCTTCCAAGATCGAAATCATCGAAAACCTGCTGAACAAGGTAGACAACCTCATCATCGCCGGCGGTATGACTTATACATTCACCAAGGCTATGGGTGGCAAGATCGGTATCTCCATTTGCGAGGACGACAAGCTTGACTTGGCTCTCGACCTGATGAAGGAAGCCAAGGAAAAAGGCGTTAATCTGGTATTGGCTACCGATGCCAAGATTGCAGACTCCTTCTCGAACGACGCCAACACCCAGTTCTGCAAGGTAAATGAAATTCCTGACGGATGGGAAGGCCTTGACATAGGTCCTGAGAGTGAGAAACTCTTCGCCGATGTTATCAAGAGTTCCAAGACTATCCTGTGGAACGGCCCGACAGGTGTATTCGAATTCGACAATTTCACACACGGTTCACGTGCCGTAGGCGAAGCTATCGTAGAAGCAACGAAAAACGGTGCTTTCTCACTGGTAGGTGGCGGTGACTCTGTAGCTTGTGTCAACAAGTTCGGTCTGGCCAGCGGCGTATCTTACGTATCGACTGGTGGTGGTGCATTGCTCGAAGCTATCGAAGGAAAAGTTCTTCCGGGTATTGCAGCTATCAACGAATAAAACATAATCACCAACCGAAAGAGGGTGTGTCCAGAGAAGATACGCCCTCTTTCTTTTTAAATGCCTTATGAAAAAACTACTGATACTATGGTTTGTCTGCGCTTTCATGGCTTCAGCAGCCGCACAAGAAAAGCAAGAAGAAAAGAAAAAACCACAGAACAATACACTAAACAACATTGTAAACACGCTGAAAGAGCGTATCACACTAGAAGGATATATCCAACTAGGATATACCTACAACGATCAGTCCACAAGCAAAACCAACACATTCGATATCAAACGTGCCATCCTCATGGCCCGCGGACGTATCACCGACCACTGGTCGTGTTATTTCATGTACAGTCTAGCCAACTCGCCCAAGGTACTGGAAATGTATACTGAATATCATTTTCTGCCTGAAATCAGCGTACGCGTGGGCCAGTTCAAGACGATGTATTCCATTGAAAATCCCATGTCACCCAGCGTCCTCGAACTGATCAACGTCAATTCACAAGCCACCAACTACCTGGCCGGATACAACGGAAGCGATCCACTCTATGGCTCGACTACCGGCCGCGATATGGGACTGATGATTTATGGCGACCTCTTTAAAAGTCTGCTGAGTTACAAGGTAGCTATCATGAACGGACAGGGCATCAACCTGAAAGACGGCAACAACCAGAAAGACATCGTGGGCAACCTGATGGTCAACCCGTTGAAATGGTTGTCCGTAGGCGGTTCTTTCATCAAGGGAAAGGGTTGTGCCGTAGCCACTTCCAACGTTAACCCCGACATTCAGGTAGGTGACAGCTATACACGTGACCGCTGGGCTGCAGGTCTCAAAATCAAGCTCAAACAACTGGACCTGCGTAGTGAATACCTGGCCGGCAAAGACGGTAACGTAAAAAGTGACGGCTATTATGCCACGGCCAACGTACACCTCATCTATGACAAGCTGGACTTCATCGCTTCCTATGACTATTTCAACAAGAACAAGGCAACGGACAACAAGCAGACCAACTATATAGCCGGCCTGCAATGGTGGTTTTACCCCAAATGCCGCCTGCAAGTGCAATATACTTATTGCGATCCCCACCAGGGCGAAAGCTCCAACCTGTTGCAGACCCAAGTGCAAGTACGCTTCTAGTTCCTAGTACACTCAAACTCTACAACCATGAACTACGACCAGATTCTTCAAGAAATTTATCAGGAGATACAGTCCTATGCCGGACAGGGAGAACCTGCCGCCTACATTCCCGACTTGTTGAAAGTAAATCCCGACCGCTACGGTATCTGCCTGCATACCCTCGACGGACAAGACTTTGCGATGGGCGATTGCGACGAACGGTTTGCCATCCAGAGTATCTCGAAAGTCTTTGCACTAGCCATGGGATTTGCCCGGCTGAACGACCGTCTTTGGCAACGCATCGGCGTGGAGCCTTCGGGTAATGCCTTCAATTCTATCTTTCAGCTGGAACTGGAACATGGTATTCCCCGCAATCCGCTCATCAACGCAGGGGCGCTTGTCATGACCGATATTCTTCTCTCTGTATTGGAATACCCCGAACGTGAATATCTGGCCTTTGTGCGTAGCCTTTGCGGATGCGACTCCATCCAATATGACGAGAGCATGGCCGCCTCGGAGCGCGACAACGGCTATCTGAATGCAGCTATCGTGAACATGCTGAAGTATTATGGCAATATCGAAAACGACGTGGAGCGCGTACTCCGTTTCTATTTCCGCCAGTGTTCGGTCAAGATGAACTGCCGCGAATTGTCGCGCGCTTTCCTACCTTTCGCCGACCACACACGAGCTTTCAGTTTCGACGGAACCGAACTCACTACCTCACAGGTGAAACGCATCAATGCCATCATGCAGACATGTGGTTTCTATGACGAAGCCGGCGAATTTTCCTACCTGGTAGGATTGCCAGGCAAAAGTGGTGTAGGAGGAGGTATAGCTGCCATCTGTCCACGCCAATACTCCGTAGCCGTCTGGAGTCCCCGACTCAATAAAAAAGGCAATTCAGTAATGGGATTGAAAGCACTCGAACTACTCACCACGAAGACAGCTGTCAGCATTTTCTGACAATTTTTCACCGGCATAGGCTTCTCCCATCCTTCATTTTGGCGAAAAAGCATGCGAATGTGAAAAATGTTTCGTATTTTTGTACCCAAATTGAGTGAAAATTAACGATATGAACGTTTTAGAACTAAGTGAACAGGAAATCATTCGCCGCAACAGCATGAATGAACTTCGCGCGATGGGTATCGAACCCTATCCCGCAGCAGAGTATGTAACCAACGCTTTCTCTACAGACATAAAAGCTGAATTCAAAGACGAAGACGAGCCTCGCCAGGTGTCCATTGCCGGACGTATGATGAGCCGTCGTGTCATGGGAAAAGCTTCCTTCATTGAACTTCAGGACTCCAAAGGACGTATCCAGGTGTACATCACCCGTGATGACATCTGTCCTGACGAAAACAAGGACATGTACAACACCGTGTTCAAACGTTTGCTCGACCTAGGCGACTTCATCGGTATTGAAGGTTTTGTTTTCCGTACCCAGATGGGCGAAATCAGCGTACACGCCAAAAAGCTGACCGTACTCGCCAAGAGCCTCAAGCCCCTACCTATCGTGAAATACAAGGATGGCGTGGCATACGACTCGTTCGAAGACCCTGAACTGCGCTATCGCCAACGCTACGTTGACCTTATCGTGAACGACGGTGTAAAAGAAACTTTCCTGAAGCGCTCCAAAGTTATTTCTACCATGCGTGCCGTGCTGGACGAAGCCGGCTATACCGAAGTAGAAACTCCTATCCTTCAGTCTATCCCCGGCGGTGCAAGTGCCCGTCCATTCATTACCCACCACAATTCGCTGGACATCGACCTTTACCTGCGTATTGCTACAGAACTTTACCTGAAAAGACTTATCGTAGGCGGATTTGAAGGTGTATACGAAATCGGCAAGAACTTCCGCAACGAGGGTATGGATAAGAACCATAACCCCGAATTCACCTGCATGGAGCTCTATGTACAGTACAAAGACTATAACTGGATGATGAGCTTCACTGAAAAGCTGCTTGAACGTATTTGTATTGCCGTAAACGGTTGTACAGAAACTGAAATAGACGGCAAGACCATCAGTTTCAAAGCTCCTTACCGCCGTCTACCCATTCTCGATGCCATCAAGGAAAAGACCGGCTATGACCTCAACGGCAAGAGCGAAGATGAAATCCGCCAGATCTGCAAAGAACTGAAGATGGATATTGATGATACCATGGGCAAAGGCAAGCTGATTGATGAAATCTTCGGCGAATTCTGCGAAGGAACCTTCATCCAGCCGACTTTCATCACCGACTATCCTGTTGAAATGAGTCCGCTCACCAAGATGCATCGTAGCAAACCGGGCCTTACCGAACGTTTCGAATTGATGGTAAACGGCAAGGAGCTGGCCAACGCCTATAGCGAGCTGAACGACCCCATCGACCAGGAAGAACGCTTCAAGGAGCAGTTGCGCCTGAGCGAGAAGGGTGATGACGAAGCCATGTTCATCGACCAGGACTTCCTGAAAGCTTTGCAATATGGCATGCCTCCCACATCGGGTATCGGTATCGGTATTGACCGTCTGACCATGCTAATGACAGGAAAGGCCTTCATTCAAGAAGTATTATTCTTCCCGCAAATGCGTCCCGAAAAAGTAACGCCGAAAGACGCACCAGCCAAATTCATAGAACTGGGTATTCCTGAAGAATGGGTACCTGTTATTCAAAAAGCAGGATATAATCAAGTTGCAGACATGGCAGAAGTCAATCCTCAAAAACTGCACATGGACATTTGCGGGATCAACAAGAAATACAAACTGGAATTGGCCAATCCGAGCGTAAACGACGTCGCCGGCTGGATAGAAAGATTGAAGAACTAACGAAATAGAGATGAAAGTTCCTGGAAAGATAGCCATCATGGGCGGAGGAAGTTGGGCAACAGCCATTGCCAAAATGGTGCTCAATCAGGCAGAGTCGATTAATTGGTACATGCGGCGTGACGACCGTATTGCCGACTTCAAGCGGCTGGGCCATAACCCCGCCTATCTGACAGGCGTCAAGTTTGATACCAAGCGGATCAATTTCAGTTCGAACATCAACGATGTAGTCAAGGCATCCGATACACTGATATTTGTTACGCCTTCGCCTTACCTCAAATCTCATTTGAAGAAGCTGAAGACAAAAATAAAGGACAAATTTATCATTACAGCCATCAAAGGTATTGTCCCTGATGACAATCTGATTGTATCCGAATACTTCACCAAGGAATATGGTGTACCAGCCGAGAACATTGCTGTAGTAGCAGGTCCCTGCCATGCCGAAGAAGTGGCACTGGAGCGCCTGTCCTACCTCACCATCGCTTGTCCCGACATCGAAAAAGCATCGATTTTTGCCCGCCATCTCAGCTGTTCTTACATCAAGACTTCGGTGAGCAACGACGTGGCAGGCATCGAATATGGTTCGGTACTGAAAAACGTTTACGCCATCGCAGCCGGCATTTGCAACGGTTTGAAATATGGTGACAACTTCCAGGCTGTACTCATATCGAATGCAATACAAGAGATGAACCGTTTCCTGCAAACGGTGCATCCACTTGACCGTAATGTCAGCGACTCGGCCTACCTAGGAGATTTACTTGTAACAGGCTACTCCAACTTTAGCCGTAACCGCACGTTTGGCACCATGATAGGAAAAGGTTATTCGGTGAAAAGCGCCCAGATAGAAATGGAAATGATTGCCGAAGGTTACTATGGAACCAAGTGTATCAAGGAAATCAACAAACACTATCATGTCAACATGCCTATCGTGGATGCGGTCTATAACATTCTGTATGAACGGATATCCCCCATGATAGAAATCAAATTGTTGACTGATTCTTTCAGATAAAACTTTTTTAAATTAAGATAGTATGATTAGTTTAAACATTGAAAAGACTTTTGGATTTATTTCCAAAGAAAACGTTGCCGCTTACGAAGCAAAAGTAAAAGAAGCACAAGACGCTTTGGAAAACGGCACCTGCAAAGGTAATGACTTTTTGGGCTGGTTGCACCTACCGTCATCCATCACCAAAGAGCACTTGGAAGACTTGAAAGCTACAGCACAGATATTGCGTGAAAATTGTGAAGTTGTAATCGTTGCAGGCATTGGCGGAAGCTATCTGGGTGCACGTGCGGTCATCGAAGCACTTTCAAACAGCTTTATCTGGTTGCAGGAAAAGAAGAACGCTCCTACCATTCTTTTTGCCGGTCACAATATTGGTGAAGACTACTTATACGAACTCACTGAATATCTGAAAGACAAGAAATTCGGTGTCATCAATATCTCCAAGTCAGGCACAACTACCGAGACAGCTCTCGCTTTCCGCCTGCTGAAAAAACAATGCGAAGACCAGCGTGGTAAAGAAATGGCCAAGAAAGTCATCGTAGCTGTTACAGATGCCAAGAAAGGTGCTGCACGCACTACTGCCGACAAGGAAGGATACAAATCGTTCATCATCCCCGACAATGTAGGCGGACGTTTCTCTGTACTGACTCCGGTTGGTTTGCTCCCTATCGCCGTAGCCGGCTTCGATATCGACAAGCTGGTAGCTGGTGCCGTTGAGATGGAAAAGGCCTGCGGCGCGGACGTTCCTTTCGAACAGAATCCCGCTGCCTTGTATGCCGCTACCCGCAACGAATTGTACAAGAATGGCAAGAAGATTGAAATCCTTGTCAACTTCAACCCGAAACTCCATTATGTCAACGAATGGTGGAAGCAATTATACGGTGAGTCAGAAGGTAAGGAAGGCAAAGGTATCTTCCCTGCTGCCGTAGATTTCTCGACCGACCTTCACTCCATGGGACAATGGATCCAAGAAGGCGAACGTACCATCTACGAAACCGTTATATCAGTTGAACAACCGACTCACAAACTGGAAGTGCCCAGTGACGCAGAAAACCTGGACGGCCTGAATTTCCTGGCTGGCAAGCGTGTAGACGAAGTCAACAAAATGGCCGAACTAGGCACACAACTGGCTCACGTAGATGGAGGTGTACCCAACATGCGTATCTCCGTTCCGACCCTGAACGAAAAATGTATCGGCGGCCTGCTCTACTTCTTCGAAAAAGCCTGCGGCATCAGCGGTTATCTGCTGGGCGTCAACACGTTCAACCAACCGGGTGTAGAGGCCTACAAGAAGAATATGTTTGCCCTGCTCAACAAACCTGGATACGAAGAAGAATCCAAAGCTATCCGCGCAAGACTGTAAGCTCTATGAATTCCATTCAACAATCCATAGCCCGCTATCTTCAAGGTAGCGGGCATTCTTATATCCATCTCAAAGCAGTACTGTTCGACATGGACGGAGTACTATTCGACTCCATGCCCTATCATGCCGACGCCTGGCATACGGTAATGGAGCGTCGTGGCCTCCATTTAAGCCGTGAGGAAGCTTTTCTGCACGAAGGACGTACAGGAGCATCGACAATCAACATTGTATACCAAAGGCAGTTCGGCAAAGATGCCACTCCCGAAATGATTGAAGAAATCTATGCCGAAAAAAGCCGAGAGTTCAACAAGCATCCTGAACCCGAACGCATGAAAGGTGCTTGGGAACTGATACAAAAAGTAAAATCCTGCGGGCTCATTCCTGTATTGGTCACAGGTTCAGGACAAACATCTCTACTCGACAGACTGAACCACAACTATCCCGACACGTTCGATCGGAACCATATGGTTACAGCCTTCGATGTCAAATATGGTAAACCGCATCCTGAACCCTACCTGATGGGACTGGAAAAAGCGCAGGTAGCCCCCAATGAAGCAATCGTTGTTGAAAATGCCCCCATCGGCGTACAAGCAGGCGTTGCAGCAGGTATTTTTACTATAGCCGTCAATACAGGTCCACTGGACGAGCAAGTTCTACTTAATGCTGGAGCCAATTTACTATTTCCTTCCATGCTGGCCTTCAATGATTCATGGGAGAAAGTATACCAAACTTTACAACAAGTGTCCATATAATAAAAAAAGAGGGTATATCATCAACAGATATACCCTCTCATTTTTTACTATGCAATTCTTATTTGGCAGCTTCCAAAGATGCTTTGCGGAAAGCCTTCATAGCTTTCTCAATTTCCAATGAAGCCTTACGTGCACGGGTACCAGCAGCCTTGTTTCCATTTTCTACCTGTGCCTTTGCATCTTTTTCAAACGCTGCATATAATTCAGCAATCTTTTCTACTAATTCTTTCATAATCCCTTTAAGTATTTACTTTGTTAATAATGTACGGCAAAAATACACTCTTTTGCGAAATAAACACATAAAAAGAATATTTTTTTTTACTACAGCAGCAATTTTAAGCTAAAAAAAGAATAATCGGCGTTTTTTCTCTACTTTTGCAGCCATGAAACGTCTTACAGATACCGACTATATATACACTTTGATTGCTGAAGGTGAGCATCAACAACAAGACTTTAAGTTTGAAATATCTGACGCATGTAAAATTGCTAAAACTCTTTCCGCCTTTGCAAATACAGAAGGGGGACGCCTGTTGATTGGCGTAAAAGATAATGGCCGAATTGCAGGAGTGCGTTCAGAGGAAGAAAAATACATGATCGAAGCCGCAGCAGAACTATATTGCAGCCCAACAGTCAACTATAGCGTGCAGACTCATCAAGTTGAAGGACGCACTATCCTGATTGTACAAATTGAAGAAAGTGATCAAAAACCAATCTATGCAAAAGATGAATCGGGAAAATACTTAGCCTATCTGCGCATCAAGGATGAAAACATCTTGGCAACTCCCGTCCATTTACGTGTCTGGCAACAGAGTGGAAATCCGCTTGGAGAATTGATAGAATATACTGAACGTGAACATTTATTACTTGATCTGCTCAAAGGGAACGACCAGTTATCTTTAAACCGATATTGCCGCTTAGCGCATATTTCACGCCGTGCGGCAGAACATCTACTGGCCAAGTTTATCCGCTATGAAATTGTAGAAGCTGTGTTCGAAGGCCACAAATTTCATTTTCGTTTGAAAGAATAATAACACCCTACTCCACAACAATACAACACACATGGGAATAATCAATTCAATCAATGACATACTTTGGACATATATCCTTATAGCATTTTTGCTAGGATGTGCCATATGGTTCACTTTCAGAACTCGTTTTGTCCAGTTTCGCATGATTTCAGAAATGATACGCCTGTTAGGAGATTCTGCAGGAACAAACAAGAACGTCAAATACATCTCGTCCTTTCAGGCATTTGCTATCTCGATAGCCAGCCGCGTAGGTACAGGAAATCTGGCAGGAGTAGCTACCGCTATCGCCGTCGGCGGTCCAGGAGCCGTATTCTGGATGTGGATTATTGCCCTATTCGGAGCATCCAGTTCGTTTGTAGAATCGACCTTGGCACAACTTTATAAAGAAAGGGGGAAGGACTCATATATCGGTGGACCAGCCTATTACATGAGAAAAGGACTAAAACTGCCATGGATGGGAACTTTGTTTGCACTCCTCATCACCGTCACTTTTGGTTTTGCATTCAATTCTGTACAGAGCAATACACTATGCACCGCTTTCGAAAACGCATTTGGTTTAAGTCATACCATTGTAGGAGTTATACTTACTGCATAAACTGTTCTCATCATCTTTGGAGGCGTACAACGCATTGCCAAAGTTAGCAGTATCATCGTACCTATCATGGCTCTAGGGTATATTGCACTAGCAGTAACCATTGTCTTGCTGAACATAACTGAACTGCCAACCGTAATCAGCCAGATTGTAAGCCATGCCTTCGGCTGGAATCAGGCATTAGGAGGAGGTATAGGCGCAGCTCTGATGCAAGGCATTAAACGGGGGCTTTTCAGCAATGAGGCCGGCATGGGTTCAGCGCCCAATGTGGCAGCTACGGCTCATGTCAGTCATCCTGTAAAGCAAGGACTGATTCAGACCTTAGGTGTCTTTACAGACACTCTGATCATTTGTACCTGCACAGCTTTCATTATCCTTTTCAGTGGTGCTCCACTAGATGGTTCAGCCAACGGAGTGCAACTCACCCAACATGCTTTGACAAACGAAATAGGTTCCTCTGGCAGTATATTCGTAGCAGTGGCATTATTTTTCTTTGCATTCAGCAGCATCTTGGGAAACTACTATTACGGAGAGGCCAATATACGTTACCTCACCCATCGAAAATGGATACTGAACATTTATCGCTTATTAGTAAGCGGAATGGTACTGTTTGGGGCATTGGCAACATTGGATATGGTATGGGGGCTGGCAGACATCACTATGGGATTAATGACTCTCTGCAACCTGATTGCCATCAGCCTTCTTGGCAAATACGCATTTAAACTTTTGGAAGACTATCGTATGCAAAAACAAAGTGGAATTAAAGATCCTGTATTTACCTCCGACAGATTGAAAGAATTGGAAGATGATTTAGATTGCTGGCAAAAAGAAAGTTAAGAAATAAGCGCCAAACAATATTGGTGTAAATCAACTTATTTCGTAATTTTGCGCCACGACTAAAAAAACATTCATAAAAAACATGGGAATATTTACCAACTTATTTAAAAAGAATACAGAAGAAGTCTCTTCAAAGAACGTAGAAGACTTTGTCTTGCTGACGCGTGTTTATTTCCAGTCAGTAATAGCAGCCAATCTGGGTATCACCAACATTCGCTTTGTGCCCGATGTAGCCACTTTCAAACGGCTATTCAAAATCCCCACACAAGGTGGAAGACTGGGACAAGCAGAAAAAGCTGCCTCCAAGAAAATGTTGATGCAAGACTATGCTTTAAGTGAAAACTTCTTCAAAGAAATTGACGCTTCCATCAAAAAACATTGTCGCACTCCCAACGACGTGCAAGCCTACCTCTTCATGTATCAAGGTTTCGCCAACGACTTGATGATGCTGATGGGTAACTTAATGCAATGGAAATTCCGCATGCCGTCAATCTTTAAAGGTGCCCTTAAAGCGATGACGGAAAAAACAGTCCATGAAGTCTGCACCAAAACAGTATGGAAGAAAGACGACGTACACAAGACTGCTGCCGCCGTACGCCAATACAAGGAACGTCTGGGCTACTCCGAACAATGGATGACAGAATACGTCTACAATGTAGTGATACTGGCCAAAAAAGAAGCCAAGCATAAAAAGAACGAAGACAAGAAATAACAGGTTCACCCATTTATGGAAATAGAACAACACCCATTGGAGCCTTTCCTGCCAACCAATGCCAAACTGCTGATGTTAGGCAGCTTTCCGCCTCAACGCAAGCGGTGGAGTATGGAGTTCTATTACCCCAACTGGAACAACGATATGTGGCGTATCGTGGGCCTCATCTTCTTCGGCGACAAAGAGCACTTTGTTGTCAAGGGGAAAAGGGCCTTTTCCAAGGAAGAACTCATTGCTTTCCTGCAGGAAAAAGGCATCGCCCTCTACGACACAGCAACGGCTGTCCGACGCCTGCAGGACAATGCATCAGACAAGTTTCTGGAAGTGGTACAACCCACGGATGTCCGCAACCTGCTCGAAAGACTTCCCCAATGCCGCGCCATCGTCACCACCGGCGAAAAGGCTACCGATACATTGTGCCGCACGTTCTCCCTTACAGCTCCTAAGGTAGGCGACTTCACCGAATTCCTTTTCGGAGAACGTCCCCTGCGTCTCTATCGCATGCCCTCTTCCTCGCGGGCCTATCCGTTGGCCCTGGACAAGAAAGCGACTGCCTATCGAGTCATGTATCAGGACTTGCAAATGTTATAAAAGACAGCATAATCGGGGACAAGAAGAAAAATAAAGCAGCAAAGGTCTTGCAAAATCAAAACTTTCCATTACCTTTGCAGCCGCAAACACGGGAATAGCTCAGTTGGTAGAGCATCGGTCTCCAAAACCGAGTGTCGGGAGTTCGAGCCTCTCTTCCCGTGCAACAAAAAAATCCGGTATCCTTCAAAGGATATCGGATTTTTTTGTTGCAAGGATAAAAATTACTTCAAAACGACCAGTACTTTACGTGCGCCATGGGCTCCCATAACCAGCGCCTGCTCGATGTCGGCCGTCTTCGAAGGCCCCGAGATGAATACGCCATAAGGATAGGAAGCCGTCTTTAAAGCAGCATAGGCCTCGTGCATATTGTTGACCAGACGGTTGCGGTCCACAACTATCAGCAATGCCTCCGCAATGAAATACAGCAATTTATGACGAACGGTCTGCGGAATCCAGACCGCTCCATTCTCGGCCACTCCCATTTCACCCGACACCACAGCCAGGTCTACTCCGTTCAAATCCTGCGCACGCTCCACCTCGTCGGGATTCAGCGTAGCGCAAGTTACCTCTGTCAAAGTCGAAGCAATGCTATGCGCCTCAGGGAAACGCGAACGAATGATGGCATCCAGCGTATCACCCTCCTGCCACACTACCGCATCACCTCCCACCTGACGACTGACCTCACAAAACTGTTTCACCTTGTCGGCATAGGCCGTAGCCTTTATCTCCCAGCGAGGATAGTCGAAACGCAACTTGGTGTTCCGACGTATTTTGTCCAATATTTCGTCACGATTGCTCATTTCTCAGATTCCTCCTTTCCCTGTACTTTGTTTTTCTTCCACATCTCGTTGAACGATTCCGAAGCAAACTTGGGCAGCTCACGCCCCTTGCCCCAATCATTCAGTCCATTGTATTTCATGAAACGGGGCAACCCGTTCACCATCGGAGCCGCCCAAAGTGCCGCATTGAACAGGGCCGGACGCTCCATCAGGAATTTCATGCCGCCAGACATATACTGCTTCTCGCTGCTGGCCTTGCCAATAGCCTTCAACCCCTGACGCCACTTATAGATCTGTTCGCCCAAATCGACCTTGGCCGGACAAACATTGGAGCAGGAAAGGCAAAGCGAACAGGCCGAAAGATTGTCGTAATACTTCTGCGGATCGTGTGCCATCCCCAGATTGATGCCAATTGGCCCTGGAATGAAATAGGTATACGAATAGCCACCGCTCCGCCGATAGACCGGACAGGTGTTCATGCACGCTCCGCAACGGATACAGTTCAGCAGACGGATGTGGTCGGTATCGGCCAGCATGTCGCTGCGCCCGTTGTCTACTATAATGATGTGATACTCACCTCCCTCACGCGGAGAGCGGAAATGGGACGTATAGGTGGTACTGGGTTGTCCTGTGCCCGAGCGGGCCAACAGACGGGTAAAGACACCTAACGCCTCCATGTCGGGTACAATCTTCTCCAACCCGAAAGCCGAAATGTTCAACTTGGGGCAGGACATGCCCATATCGGCGTTACCTTCATTGGTACATACCACGACATCGCCCGTCGAGGCAACGGCAAAGTTGGCGCCAGTCATGGCCGCATCAGCATTCAGAAAAATGTCGCGCAGGTTCTTGCGGGCCACATGGGTCAGATAAGTAGGATCGTAGTTGCCCTTTTCGGAACCCATCTCCTTCTCGAACAGTTCGCCCACCTGCTGACGCTTGATGTGTATGGCCGGCAGCACCACATGACTGGGCGGCAGGTGCATCAGTTGCAGGATACGTTCGCCCAAGTCGGTTTCCACCGTATCAATACCCTTGGATATCAGGAAAGGATCCAGCTCGCATTCCTCGGAAAGCATGGATTTGCTCTTGACAAAGCGCTTGACGCCGTGGCTGCGCAGCAGGTCGTAGATGATGTTGCGATACTCCTCCGCATCCTTGGCCCAGTGTACAATGGCACCATTGGCTGTGGCGTTCTCTTCAAAATCAACCAACAGCTCTTCCAGATGGCTGTTGGAATACAGTTTCAGCTGACAAGCCTTCTCGCGCAGGTCCTCCCACTCGGACAGTTCCCGGCTCATCTTGTCGCGTTTGGCACGGACCATCCAAAGGGTCTCGTTGTGCCATGCCACCTGTTCCTTGTTCTGGAGGAACTTCTCGGCGGCTTTCGAATGCTTGGTACTCATAGTTGTGAAGCCAATATTTCTACAATATGAATGGTTTTAATGGGCAAATGTTCGCGGTCAATGACACCCTGCATGTGCATCAGGCAGGAGCTGTCGGCTCCTGTGATGTATTCGGCATCTGTTTCCATGTGATGCCTGATCTTATCCTGGGCCATGCAGACCGAGACGGCCTGTTCTTCTACGGCAAACATACCACCGAAGCCGCAACACTCGTCCGGATGGGCCGGCTCAAATACTTCGATATCCTTCACCAGCCCCAAAAGATCGCGCAACTTGTTATAGTAAGGAATGTTACGCTCACTGGGCGAAGAGAGATTGAGCTCACGTACGCCATGGCAACTGTTGTGTATGCTCACCTTATGGGGAAAGCGTGCACTCAGGCTGTCAGGCTTCACCACGTCGTGAATGAATTCACAGAGGTCATAAATCTTTCCCGCACTCCGACACACGTGTCCTTCGTGCTTCAGGATATCAGGATGATTCAACTTTACAAAAGCCACGCAGCTGGCCGAAGGACCGACCACGTAGTCATAATCCTTGAACAAATCGTCGAAACGGAGGGCCAGCTTGGAAGCCTCGCCCTCGAAACCGGCATTGGCCATAGGCTGTCCGCAACACGTCTGGTCCAGCGGATAGTCCACGTCTACACCCAGGCTCTTCAGCAATTTATAGGATGCCACCCCCACCTGGGGATAGATGGCGTTGATATAACATGGAATAAACAAACCTACTTTCATGGGTTCATCAGATTTATTGAATGATATGGTTAGTTTTCTTATTGTATGTCTATCAGCTTATGCGTCTGCAGACTGAGCCGCCAACGTGGATGCGCCAGCACACAAGCCACCGTCTCGGCTGTATTCTGGCACGAGCAGGGCTGCAGGAAGAAGTGTGCGGCAGGCAGCTGTTCGTAGGGCGTCAGGTCCTGCCCCTCGTACACCACCTTCACTTCGTCCATGCGGACCAACTTCAGTACGCCCCCCTCTTTGGGCGAACAGGTCACCCAGTCGATACCTTCCGGCAGGGGACGAGTGCCGTTTGTTTCGATGCAGATGTACTTCCCAGCCCGATGCAGCAGGTCTACCAACGTCCCGTCAATCCAAAGCGACGGCTCTCCCCCGGTCAGTATCACCATGCGGGCCGGATATTTCTGTACTTCAGCCAGGATGGCTTCATCGGTCATCAGCGTACCTTCCTCGTGGTGCGTATCGCAGAAAGGACATTTCAGGTTGCACCCCGAAAAGCGCACGAATACGGCAGGAGTGCCCGTATGGAACCCCTCGCCTTGCAGACTGTAGAATATTTCGTTAATCTTTCTCATAGACGGCCATATTTCCTTCGGACTCCTGTACCTCTACCTTGAAAGAAGTAGGTATCTGGTCGCACACCCAACGGGCTATGTTCTCGGCCGTGGGATTGCAGGGGATGACTTCGTTCAGATTCTTGTGGTCGAGACGGTCCATCACCGTCTGCTTGATGTGGGTAAAGTCCACGACCATGCCGTCCTCGTTCAATTCGCGCGAACGGCACCAGACGGTAATAATCCAGTTGTGACCATGCAGATTCTCACACTTACTGGGATAAGAAAGGCGCAGGCTATGGGCAGCCGACACCTCCATGCGTTTGACTACTGTGTACATAGGTTTAATACGCTTACTAAAATAAATGTTCCTACATAAATTCTGCATCTAATGTCACCTCGATGCTGCGGCAAAAATACGAATTTCTTCGTTATTTTTTCTACATTTGCGCCATGAAAGTAATCTGCATCATTCTGGGAAGCCTGTCGCTGGGGCTAGGCATTGCCGGCATTTTCCTGCCCCTACTCCCCACCACGCCCTTCCTGCTCCTGACAGCAGCCCTCTACTTCCGCGGCTCACCCCGCCTGTACGACTGGCTGTTACGACAGAAGCGGCTGGGCCCCTATATCCGCAACTTCCGCGAACACAAGGCCATACCGCTTCATGCCAAAATCATTTCTGTCGGCTTAACGTGGATTACCATTCTTTACTGCGTGACCTTCCTGATTGAAGCATTCTGGTTTCGAGTCCTGTTGCTCCTGCTGGCTGCAGGTATCAGCTGGCATATCTTGTCGTACAAAACCTTGAAATAGTTTCAGACACCACCCGTCCGCTCAAAGAAAGCCTCCAAAGCCCGCCGGGCATCGGAGAGCTTGTCCTCCCAATGCTGGACGGAATTTTGCCCGATGACGTCGGTCACATACTTCACCGCCACAAAGGGTACCCCCTTCGCACGGCACACCCAGGCCTGAGCATAGGCTTCCATATCGACCACGTCGCCTTCCACGTCGGTCAGCTCGGTCAGGAAGGAGTCGCCTGTATTGCACACCCCGTCCGTCCCCTGCCAATGGAGGCAGTAACCTTTCTCTTCTAGTAGACCAGATACATCGAGACGGCAATCTACACCCAATCCCTGTACCTTCTGCAAGTCGCGGTCGACAAAGCGGCGACAGACAAAGATGTCGTCCACACGATGGCCGACCGTACCGGCCGTACCGATGTTGATTACCAGATCGGGCTGCAGACGGTTAAGCGCGTCGGTCAGGTAATAGGCAGACTTCACCTTGCCGATGCCTGTACGCAGATAGCCCACCTGCACTTCGTCGTTTCCCCGCATGCCGGGGAATTTCAGTTCCGTAAATTCGCCTTGAACGGCGTAAGTAACCAGTATTTTCATTACGATTTAATCTTTTATTTCACAATATATGTCTTCAGCGCTTCCACATATTCCTCGAAGGCATCCACCCCCTGTGGCGTAATTTTGCAGAGCGTGCAGGGCATCTTTCCCTTGAATGTTTTCGTCACCTCCACATAGCCCGCTTTGCTGAGCTTGTCTATCTGCACGCTCAAGTTGCCCGCCGTGGCTCCCGTCTGCTGACGGATGTAGACAAAATCCGCTTCTTCTACGCTGATGAGCAGCGACATCACGGCCAAGCGGAGCTCGCTATGAAGTAATGGGTTCAGTTCTCTAAACATATCGGTTCCTTCTCACTTTCCAATTGAAACATCCTTACGCACACGACGGTTCAACACATGACCGGGAATAACCAACGAAAACAGCAGAATAAGGACAAAAATAATCAATGTGTCCATGGAAGCTCCGTCGGTTGCCACCTCAAAAACTTGCTCCAGACTCCAGGCAAACCCACACGAAGGCAAACCCGAAAACAGCGTATAACGAATAATAATGCCCGTTAGCAGGCTACCGATCGAAACCAGCAAGCCACACAAGGGCAAAATCATTTCATAACTGTGATAGAGTGTAGCAAACCCAGCCACTCCGCAAGAGGCAATGCCGATAATCTGCCACACCTGTCTCACTATGCGGTCGGTATAGTCCTTCGCTCTCTGTTCCTTCCGCCACTTGCGCCCGAACCACCAGGACAACGACCATCCCACTACCGGCAAAGCCCAAAAGCCCCACAATGCAACGGTATTTTCCGTCAGAGACCACGCGGCCAGTACACCCAATGTAACCACTACACCTACATATCCCCACAACAGAAACATGTTTCCTCCACCAGCATCCAGATTGCGGCGTGTGTTCCGAATCATCTGCGTTATCAATTCCAAACTCTCCTTTTCGTTCAGTTTACGATCTTCCATACGTTTTCCTCCTTACTTGTTTACGTTTTCAACATTCTGTTTTTACATTTCAGGATGCAGTCATCCCGTTTTCAGGTTCGAACTCTGTTGCAAAGATATAAGGTTTATTTTATAAACCAAATTATTATATAGATTATTTTATAGTCTGAAAAGAAGACATCTATCAGTACCAGTGTTTCACACCCACAAAATCAATCTTTCACATAAGTATTTGAACAAATAATAGGGATAAAAACAGTTACTTTTATAAATGAATTCACTGTAAACAACTGAAAATAAAACAATTACAGTGAAAGATCGAATTTTGTGAAAGCAAAATCGGAAAAACAGTCGTTTCACCCACATGAAACACTACCTTTCACCATAACCATATCTTTATCAATAATTTACAAACAGAATGAAAGATTGAAACCTGTTTAGAGAATAAGGCTTTCAGACACGGATATTTAAAGAATATACAGCCAGAAAAAGAGCAACGCACTGAACGCACTAAACACCTACTTGAGCTCGCTAAACATCTACATTACGATCACCAAGTGGCACTTTAGATTCACAATGTAGTATGTTGCCCTATACAGATAACAATACTTTTACCGGAAGAAAGCACCGTTTTCCACATAGGAAAGCAATGCTTTCTTACACGAAACAAATACAGATAGATTTTAATACCACTGAATATTACTCTGCGTCTGGCTACGCTGCTCCCACTTCAAGTCCTGAAGGATGCTGGCGTTGGCGCGAATGGTAAAGTTGTAGTATTTCCAACGGCCGAAAGGTGAAAGGCTGGCTGACATGCTGAAGCAGTGGAGGTCACGCGTAATATTGAAAGCTGTCTGCACAATCTCTTTCGCATCAAAGTCGTAGCCCGAATTGAAGCTGATGGCCCACTTGTTGGATATCTTGATATTGCCGTTGATACTCAAGTTTTGCGTATACTTATAAGGATAGCGCATCTTCTTCTTGTTGATTTCCGCACTGCGGTCTTCGGTAATGCCAAAACCGTAGTTCACATTGATAGACCAAGGCATCTTGAAAGCCATATATCCATCTTCGTCCACGGCAGCTTTCTCTGTTTTCTTCTTGCTTGGCAAGCCCCCTGATGCAGTTTCTTCACCTTCTGTAGTCTCATCGGTCTCCGTTCCTTCGCCACCTTCTTTCCCTTCGCCCTCTTCCTTTTCACCTGTAAAGAAAGCCTTGACTTTCTTCCAGGTATCATTGTTGAATGTATAGCTGAAAGAAGAACTATAACCTTGGAAGATACCAAAACGGCCATAAGACCACTCGGTACGATCATTATCTACGACATTGCCTTGTTCGTCGAATTTATAACCATAGGTCTTGAACGTGGAGCTCATACTGAACGTATAGCTCTTTGTCAGTTTCAATCGTGCGTTCAATGTCAGGTCGCTCCACGGCCTTGTCGTAGCGGCCATATTATAGGAAAGGCTTGCTCCCAATTCATCAATCAAGCTGACTTTCTTGATGGAGTCGTTCTTGTCCTTATACTTCATTTCCAAGTTGTTGGAGATGCTGAACGTAACGTTTCCCTGCTTACCGCCACTGGGCACACCAAACATCTGGTTGGCATAATAGGAATACTTCACTGTATCCTGCGTACCATTGCTGTTCGGACGATAATAGGTATCATAATACCCATAGCGCGACGTCGTAAAGTCGGGAGCAGCACTAAGACTGATAGAAGGGGTGATGACATGACGTATCTGAATGGCCTTCTTCGGCAGGAAGATGGGCTTGTACATACCATAAATCTTAGTATTCAAGCCGAGGCTGGCATTATAGTTGTAAACACGATGGAACCCATAGATGGTATCTGTATCTACTTCTTTGTTAGCCGTTTCGTCCCAGCCTTTTGTGATTTTACGGGTATACCAACGCTCGGTATAATTGACAGAAGGCGTCAGGTTGAAATACTTGAAAAGGGTAAACGTGGCACTGATAGGAATTTCATGCTGCATACCGTTTTCCCAGTCTTTTATCAAGTTCGACTTAAAAAGCAGATTATCTTTAGTCTTGATACTATTCTTCAAATGTCCTGTATAACGAACAGAAATTTTCTCATACCAACGTTCTTCACCCACCGCCTTTTTCCGCTTAAAAGGATAAATATTACTGAGCGAAATTGTCAAATCGGGCAAAGTAACAGCAATTGATGAATCCTTCATCGTTTGCGCAATGTTCGACGTGGCCGAGATGGTCAGCTTCTGATCAGGGAAGCTTCGGGTATAACTGATACTCGAGGTCTTGGTATTCTGCGTCATGGCCTGCGAATTGTACAGGTTGCCGATATTGGACAACTCATAACTACTGGTCGAAAAGTTCACACTGGCCGAGAAAGTGGAGTTCGGATTAGCCTTTGCATCCTGACGATGACTCCATACGATCTTAAAATCTTTTGACACAGAGTAATCGGGCAGACCTTTGTCACCTGTCTTCGTCACCTGATAGCTGGCTTGGAAAAGACCCGAATACTTGTATCGCTTCACATAGTTGCTTTCAGCATTCAGCGCCCACGAACCCTTCGTGAAGATATCGCCACGAAGTTTCAAATCCATCTGGTCACTGATGGCAAAGTAATAGCCACCGTCCGTCAGACCAAAACCGCGGCTGGAGTCGTCCATATAAGTAGGCATCAGAAAACCTGACGAGTAGCTGCTGGAGAAAGGGAAGAAAAAGAACGGAACCGCCAAGGGCAGAGGTACATCCTCGACCACCAGATAGGCAGGTCCGGTCACTACATTCTTCTTAGGACGCACTTTGGCATAAGTCATCTGCATATAGAAGTGAGGATGTTCGTGGTTATCACAGGTTGTATATTTACCATCCTTCATATACATCTCGTTACCCGTTCCCTTCTTGGCATTGTTACCCGTTACATATCCCTCACCCTGCTGGCTCACCACATTGCTGATGATACCTCGCTTACTCTTGAAGTTGTAGCGAATGGTATTGGTTTCGTAAGGCGTCTCGCCATCCTTAAAGACAGGTGTACCCTGCATCACACCCAATGAGTCCTCCACGCCATGGGCATAGACCGTACTGCTGTCCATATTCATGGTAATGACGGCAGCAGTCAGTTCGGCTTGCGGATAATTCACTTTACTGTTTCCATACAGATGGGCATAACCGTTTTGCGTGAATACAATGGAGTCCGTCGCTTCATAGGTCACCGGCGCATCGAGCCCGTCTTTCCTCTTTGCCGCCAATGTATCGACAGGTATGGAGTCATTGCGCAACGTGTCGCCTGTCTGCAACGAATCTCTTTGATTCCTTGGAAGCGAAACGTTTCTGTTCCTGCGCTGCGATTCGGCTTCAGCAGAAATGATCAGCAAGAGAAACAATAATAAGAATGATATGGTTGTCTTTACTTTCAATGCTCAAATAAACATACGGTTATGTGCTTGGAGGGGGCAAAAATAAACAAAATAGATGGATTGTCCGCTCTTTTTAAAGAAAATTAGATAGCTACAAGAAGAGTTCGCACCAACGGTCGAAACGTGACAAACCTTCCGCTCCATATTTTTCCAGACTATTCCTCGCCTTCTCTACTGTCTTTTCACGGTCGAGACGGGTTTTGGAATAAAATTTATCGGCGAAACAGATAATCTGCTCCTCGATACTGACAGGAAGCATCTCACGATGAGGTACAGGCAATTGCTGTTCTACGATCTGTTCGAGTGACAAGCCGGCTCCAGTATGCCGCTCGCAAACCAACGCATGGCGTGGATAGCCTTCATTACGCATCAGGTCGGCACCCAAATAGCCATGACAAATGTAAGGTTTATCGCCCTTACAGAAAATACCGTCAGCATCGGTCAGAAAAATACCAATATCGTGCAACATGGCTGCTTCGTACAGGAAATCCCTGTCTGCCTTCAGTTCAGGATGTCTGTCGGCTATCTGCAAAGCCTTGTCGGCAACCGAATGGCTATGGGTCAGCAGGATATGGCGCAGTTCACTGCCCTCCTGATAATATTTATCGATAATTTCAACTGGATTCATGATCTAACTTTCACAAAATTATCCGACTATGCCTTCCCCTACTCCTGCATGACTATAACTCCAACAACAGAAGAAACGGTAAGCACAATCTTTTTCGACGACAAAAGTACAAATTATTCCCTAACTACCTTGCATATCCTTGGATAAATCAGCTTTCCTTTTCTTCCACAACTGATAGCTGTTAATAATATTTTGCCACAACACGTAGGAGCCAGGACCCACTGAAGAAAGAGGATTCAAATAAGTATAAGCCATCCAAATAGCCAACACGGTATTCTTCTGACCCAATGCCTGACCACCACTGATACGTTCCTTATAATGTCCACCGATACGTTTACCCAAATAGAACTGAACGCAACATGCCACCAGTCCGGCCAAAGCAATCAGCACCTCCACATAGCCTGGAGCTGTACTGTTGACTAATGAACGCACAGTCTGACCAGAAACAATCGCCAAGGCCACACCCCACAGGTAAAAAGCAGCCGTATGCCGCTCCAGCAACCATTGATGAACAGCAGGCAACCAAATTCGCATGAGCCATGCCAACAGAAACGGACAAAGCAGCAACGGAAAGACCTTGCTAAGAATTTTCAGAAAAGCCAGCCAGAAAGTCACATCCGCATGAGGTTCTACCAACGGGAAAACCAGCGGGACGGCCACGGCCGCCAACAGATTGGACATCAAAGTATAGGTAGTCAAGCTAGCAGCACTTCCACCCAATTTGCCCGTAATAACAGCTGCTGCAGTAGCCGTAGGACATATCAGACAGACCATAGCTCCTTCGAACACCTCCCGATAAAGTTCGTTCATCGGACAATAGACCAACAATGCCGAAAGCAAAAGACATGAAACCGTCTGAAACAAAAGCAACCAACCATGCCAGGCTTTCGGCTTCAAATCTGCGAAATCTACCTTGCAGAACGTGAGTAGCAATTGGGCAAAAATCAGCAACGGCGTAAGAATTGCTACCAAGGCATTGACCAAAGGTTTGACCGGAGCAAGCACCGGCACTCTTGCAAAAAGAAAATAGGCTAACGTTCCGGCTATCATGGCCACGGGGAGCGTCCAGTCTTTCAAAAAACGAATAATAGCATTAGCCAACATAAATTACACCAATTTTATTGCTCTAACCATCTCTGTCTGATTAGGTGGTGCAAAATTAGCTTCTATTTATGAAAAACATGCTCTCCAACATCTAAAAACTGTACCAAAATAAATGGAAAAAGAATAAAACTTAGTGTAAACGGCAAGTTTTCAGCAAAATTACACTACATTTGCGGAGTAATTCATATATAGATGAGTTTGAACAGGCTTTATCACATATTATATATTACTTTTTGCATGGTCTGTTTGCCCATGCACCCAAGTTTGGCAGCCAACCTATCCAAAAAGTTTGTCGTAGTCATCGACGCCGGTCATGGAGGACATGACCCGGGAGCTGTCGGAAAAATATCCAAGGAAAAAAACATCAACCTTAGCGTCGCTCTTCAATTGGGTAACCTGATTAAAGAGCAATGCGCTGACACGCGTGTTATCTATACCCGCAGCAGAGATGTATTTATACCATTAGCCCGACGAGCAGAGATTGCCAATGAAGCCAAAGCAGATTTGTTTATCTCGATTCATACCAACTCTGTCGGAGGAAATAAAAGCGTGCAAGGTGCTTCAACTTGGACATTAGGTCTGGCCAAATCGGATGCTAATCTGGAAGTAGCCAAACGCGAAAACTCCGTAATCTTATACGAAGACGACTACAAAACCCGCTATGCAGGGTTTAATCCCAATTCTGCAGAATCGTATATCATCTTCGAATTCATGCAGGACAAATACATGTCGCAAAGTGTCCACCTGGCTTCATTAGTACAGAAAGAATTCAAACAAACAGGGAAACGCATAGATCGAGGCGTACATCAAGCCGGCTTTCTGGTCCTGAAAGCCAGTGCAATGCCTAGTATTTTGGTCGAACTTGGATTCATCTCCAACCCGACAGAGGAACGCTATCTGAACAGTGAGTCTGGCAAGAGAGCACTGGCAAACAGCATTTTCCAAGCTTTCCTGACATACAAAGAAGAACAGAAAATGAGATTGGAAGGAAGTAAAGGGAACACATTGCCTGAAGCTGAGCCTCTACAATCTGAGGTTCCACAACCTGAAGGTACCACCTCTGCTTCCACTACACCGAAAAAGGCATCTATTGCAACAACTTCTGCCAAGACACAGAAAGTCGCCCAACAAGTCCCGGTATTTAAAGTACAAATTCTGACTTCATCTAAACCATTATCCCCCAAAGACAAACAGTTCAAAGGTCTCAAAGGTATAGATTCTTACAAAGAAAACGGACTGTATAAGTACACATACGGTTCATCCACCAACTACAACGAAATACTCCGCATTAAGAAGGACGTTTCCAAACGGATAAAAGACGCTTTCATCATAGCCTTCAAGAACGGGAAAAAGATGGATACAGCTACCGCTATCCGCGAATTTAAAGAAAACAAGAAATAACCATTCAATAAAGACAAATCATCATGAAGTATATCACAAAAGAAGTAAAGATAGGTATTGCAGGTATTGCAGCTCTATGCATATTAGTATATGGTATCAACTATCTGAAAGGTATCCACCTGTTCAAACCAGCCAGTTACTTTTATGTCAAATTCCAAAACGTCAACGGTCTCACAAAATCAAGCCCAGTCTACGCCGATGGATATAAAGTGGGACTCGTACGCGAACTCTATTACGACTATGATGCCCCTGGCAATGTAGTAGCCGAAATTGACGTAGACCCTGAACTACGTATACCGAAAGGAAGTAGTGCAGAACTGGCCGCTGAAATGCTGGGAGGAGTTCGCATGAACTTACTACTTGCCAACAATCCGCGTGAACGCTACCAAATCGGTGATACCATCCCCGGATACTTAAACAACGGAATGATGGAAAAGGTAGCTAACATGATGCCTCAAATCGAGCAAATGATGCCTAAGCTCGACTCCATTCTCAGTTCTCTTAACGCAGTACTGGCCAATCCAGCCATTCCTGCATCATTAAAGAATATCGAAGAACTGACGGCCAACATGAATGCAACCAGCAAACAATTGAAGGTACTTATGAGCAATGATATCCCGCAACTGACAGGCAAGTTGAACACCATCGGCGACAATTTCATTGCCATGTCCGATAACCTCAAGCAAATCGATTATGCTGCAGCCATGCAAAAAATAGATTCTACACTGGCTAACGTACGAACACTTACAGACAAGCTGAATAGCAAAGATAATACCGTAGGCTTACTGCTAAACGACCCACAGCTTTACCAGAACCTGAATGCAACAACGGCCAATGCTGCTAGTTTACTCGAAGACTTGAAAGCCCACCCCAAACGCTATGTTCATTTCTCGCTTTTCGGCAAAAAAGACAAATAAAAAAATCTATTATATAGAATTCATCTAAATAAAGGCAAATTTAGCAAAAGCTGCAAGAAGCTAAGAAAATAGGGTAATTCAAAGCATTAAGGACTATTCCATCACAAAGAATAAAAGTCTTATAGATTTACATAGACATTCGTAATATACTAATATACAAGTCCTTTTAAAAAAGCAACAGCCCTTCTCAAAGGGGTGTTTGCACGTTATGCGATAAATAGCTGAAAGTAAAGACCTTATTCATTGAATGAAAAAAGCAAGAAAAAAAGCATTTGTTTTTTTCAAATAAGATACCCAATTTTGCAAACGTAGAAGTTTCGCTAAATTGATAAATGTAGATAGCCGTTATGAGTAAAAACAATCATGTCGGACTATGGAACGCGTGTCTTGACATCATTCGCGACAACGTTCCTGAACAGACATATAAAACTTGGTTTTGTCCAATCGTCCCATTAAAATTTGAGGACGATACCTTGGTATTGCAGGTGCCGAGCCAATTCTTTTATGAATTTCTGGAAGAGAAATTCCTGGATTTGCTACGCCAAACAATTCATAAGGTTTTTGGCGAAAGAACCAAATTGATGTACAGTGTAATGGTGGTTAAAAACCCACCTACAGCTGTTCCTCTGCCTACTCATTCCGGTTCGTCCACTCCGGTATCTGCTGTACGCAAGACTACAACCAAAGACATTCCGCAGACACCACAAATAACCGAACTCGACCCTCACCTGAATAGAGATTACAATTTCGAAACATTCATAGAGGGAGAAAGCAACAAACTTTCACGTAGTGTGGCAGAAGCTGTTGCACTCAATCCGGCCAAAACCATTTTCAATCCGCTATTCTTCTATGGAGCATCTGGCGTAGGGAAAACTCACCTCGCCAATGCCATCGGAACCAAAATTAAGGAACTTTACCCTGAAAAACGGGTGTTGTATGTCTCGGCCCACTTATTTCAGGTGCAATACACGGACTCCGTACGCAACAATACGACTAACGACTTCATCAACTTCTACCAGACAATTGACGTGCTGATCATCGATGATATCCAGGAATTTGCTGGAGTTACCAAAACTCAAAACACGTTCTTTCACATCTTCAACCATCTACATCAGAACGGGAAACAGCTTATCCTGACTTCGGATCGTGCCCCCGTACTCCTACAAGGTATGGAAGAACGCCTCGTCACTCGTTTTAAGTGGGGTATGGTTGCCGAGCTCGAAAAGCCGACCGTCGAACTGCGCAAAGATATCTTACGCAACAAAATACGTCGTGACGGTTTGCAATTTCCTCCAGAAGTTATTAATTATATCGCAGAAAACGTAAGTGACAGCGTACGCGATCTGGAAGGTATCATTATTTCCATCATGGCCCATTCAACCATCTATAATAAAGATGTAGATTTGGAACTGGCTCAACGGATTGTACGTAAAGTTACCCAGAACGAAAGTAAAGCCATAACGATAGACAATATCATCAATACGGTATGCAAGCACTTTGGTCTGGATACAAGTGCCATCCATACAAAATCCAGAAAGCGAGAAGTGGTACAGGCACGACAGATTGCCATGTACCTGGCTAAAAATTACACAGACTTCTCAACGGCCAAAATTGGTTCTTTAATAGGCAACAAAGACCATGCAACCGTTCTACATGCCTGCAAGACGATCAGTGAGCTGAAAGAAGTAAGTAAAAGCTTCCAAGCCGAATTAGAAGAGATACAGACGGCCTTGAAACAACAATAGGATAAAGCAAACTCATAGCGATGAAAAAACAGGGATCAAAATCCCTGCTTTTTCATTATATTCCATAGCAATTCAGACATGGCTTCTGCATCTTTTTTCGTATAGCGAACATCCGTAAAGACTTGGGCTAAAGTCGCTTTACCATTTTCTGTCACATACTGTCTATTCTCAGGCAATGATTCTTTATAAGCATACAAACGGTCAATATCCTCAGGCGTATAGTCGTGATAAACTTCTTCATGAACTACCGCTTCCAATGGCAAACGGTCAACTTGCGCAGGATCTTCAGCCGGCCATCCCACTGTAACGGTCGTGATGGGGAACACCAACTCCGGCAACTCCAGTGCTTCAATAATCAAATGAGGATTGTATGTAGTAGTACCCAAATAGCAAATACCCAATCCTTTTTCCTCGGCGGCCACGCAAAATGTCTGAGCAGCCAGCAAGGCATCAACAGCTCCCGTTACAAACCATTCAAAGTTATTATACCCCGGCTCAGCCTGACGCTGCCGACACCATTTGCTAAACCGGTTCAAATCTATACAAAAAGTGAGTACAACCGGCGCAGCTGTCACCATTGGCTGATTGAAATGTGCCGGAGCCAGTTTACCCTTCCGGTCGGCATCGCGGGTCACCACCACGCTATAGGTCTGCATGTTTCCAACGGTCGATGCACGAAACGCCGTTTCAAGTAAATCATTTAACAAATCAACAGGAATGTCCTTCTGCTGATATTTACGGATTGTTTTTCTCTGTTTCAAGCTTCCCATACTTTTTCTTTTTTCTGCAAATATATAAAAGATTTAAGTAATTACCCTCTTTCTTGGCATAATCCTTCCCCACTCCATACCTAAAAAACAATTCAAGAATCTTCTCATATGCTCACTGCTTTTCTTTTTTGAAAACTTTCCCATATATTCCAAAATAGTAAACTCCTAAAATACAGACAGATAACAGTTATAAACAAGAAACTTACATTCTGTTGATAAAAACATGACTATTTATTTTGTCGGATGGAAAAACATTCATAGATTTGCAAACACATTTGTTAGCCAAAGGCAAAACTTCTACAATATTGCTAATTGAATCAATAAAATCTAAAAGAATAGACCATCGTGGAAAAGAGAACTTTTACTTATCAGGAAGCCTTTGAAGCATCTTTACAATACTTCCAAGGCGATGAACTGGCTGCCAGGGTATGGGTGAACAAATATGCCGTCAAGGACTCCTTCGGCAATATTTACGAAAAGTCACCAGAAGATATGCATTGGCGTATCGCAAACGAAGTGGCTCGTATTGAGGCCAAGTATCCCAATTCCTTGAGCGCCGAAGAGTTGTTCAAGCTGTTGGATCACTTCAAATACATCGTTCCACAAGGAAGCCCCATGACAGGCATCGGAAACAATTACCAGGTTGCTTCTCTGTCCAACTGCTTCGTAATTGGAGTAGACGGTGAAGCCGACTCTTACGGCGCCATCTTCAAAATCGACGAAGAGCAAGTACAGCTGATGAAAAGACGCGGCGGCGTAGGCCACGATCTTTCACACATTCGTCCCAAAGGATCTCCAGTAAAGAACTCAGCCCTCACTTCCACCGGTTTGGTTCCTTTCATGGAACGCTATTCGAACTCCACCCGCGAGGTAGCACAAGACGGACGCCGTGGTGCCCTAATGCTCAGCGTTTCCATCAAACATCCCGATTCTGAAGCTTTCATCGACGCCAAAATGACTGAAGGCAAGGTGACAGGCGCTAATGTTTCGGTGAAACTGGATGACGCATTCATGGAAGCCGCCGTCAGCGGTACTCCTTATGTACAACAATACCCCATCGACAGCTCCAATCCGCTTGTAAAGAAAACCATAGATGCAAGTACTCTGTGGAAGAAGATTGTCCACAACGCATGGAAGTCTGCCGAACCCGGCGTACTGTTCTGGGACACCATCATCCGCGAGTCCGTTCCCGACTGTTATGCAGACTTGGGCTACCGCACTGTATCTACCAATCCTTGCGGTGAGATTCCCCTCTGTCCGTACGATTCCTGCCGTCTGCTGGCTATCAATCTCTATTCTTACGTGGTCAATCCATTCAAACCCGACGCTTATTTCGACTTCGAGCTGTTCAAGAAACATGTAGCTTTGGCACAGCGAATCATGGACGACATTATCGACCTGGAGTTGGAAAAAATCGAACGAATCATGGAAAAGATAGACTCCGATCCGGAAAGCGATGCTGTCAAGGAAACAGAACGTACTCTATGGCAAAAGATCTACAAAAAGAGTGGCCAAGGACGCCGTACCGGGGTAGGCATCACGGCCGAAGGCGATATGCTGGCTGCTCTAAACCTGCGCTATGGTACGGAAGAAGCAACAGCTTTCTCTGAACAAGTACACAAGACCATCGCCCTGAGCGCTTATCGCTCGTCGGTCGAAATGGCAAAAGAACGCGGAGCATTCGAAATCTACGACACCGAACGCGAAAAGAACAATCCGTTCATCAACCGCCTGCGTGAAGCCGATCCTGAGCTTTACGAAGAAATGGCCCAATACGGTCGACGCAATATCGCCTGCCTCACCATCGCTCCTACCGGAACCACCAGCCTGATGACGCAAACCACCTCGGGTATTGAACCTGTGTTCCTGCCGGTATACAAACGCCGTCGCAAAGTAAACCCCAACGACACCAACGTCCGTATCGACTTTGTAGATGAAACCGGTGACGCATTCGAAGAATATGTAGTGTTCCACCCGAAGTTCGTCACTTGGATGGAAGCTCAGGGCCTTAACCCTGCCAAGCGTTATACCCAAGAAGAAATCGACGAAATGGTGACACGCTCACCCTATTATAAAGCCACGTCCAACGACGTAGACTGGCTGATGAAAGTCAAAATGCAAGGACGCGTGCAGAAGTGGGTGGACCACTCCATCAGCGTCACCATCAACCTGCCCAACAATGTCGACGAAGAACTGGTCAACCGTCTCTATGTAGAAGCCTGGCGTTCGGGTTGCAAGGGATGTACCGTCTACCGCGACGGTTCACGCTCGGGCGTGCTCATCTCTACCAAAAGCGACAAGAAAGACGAATTGCCCCCCTGCAAACCGCCTACGATTGTCGAAACACGCCCCAAAGTGCTCGACGCCGAAGTGGTACGCTTCCAGAACAATAAAGAAAAATGGGTGGCTTTCGTGGGCCTGCTCAACGGACACCCCTACGAAATTTTCACCGGTGTGCTTGACGATGACGAAGGTATCGTACTCCCCAAGAATGTCGTTTCAGGCCACATCATCAAGAATGTTGACGAAAACGGTATCAAGCGTTACGACTTCCAGTTCGAGAACAAGCGCGGCTACAAAGTCACGATTGAAGGCTTGTCCGAGAAGTTCAATAAGGAATACTGGAACTACGCCAAGCTTATCTCAGGCGTACTACGCTACCGCATGCCTATCGAGCAGGTCATCAAGCTGGTAGGATCCCTACAGCTTGACAGCGAAAACATCAACACCTGGAAAAACGGTGTAGAACGTGCCTTGAAAAAATATGTGCTCGACGGCACAGAGGCCAAGGGTCAGAAATGTCCCAACTGCGGCAATGAGAGTCTCGTCTACCAGGAAGGCTGCCTCATCTGCAAGACTTGCGGTGCTTCCCGCTGCGGATAAACGGGCTGCAAACACAAACGTTTGCATAGGATTTTAAAATACTTGGACAACGATAGCTGCATGACTATGAAGAATATTTTCTATACTTGCATAGTCAATGCAGCTATTGTCGTTCATATAAATCTAATAATATGATACTTTCATTCAACATCGAATATCGTACCAGTTGGGGAGAGGAAATCAAAGTCCTGGGTTCCGTCCCCGAATTAGGAAGTAACATGCCCGGACAAGCCGTTCCCATGCATACAGTGGACGGTATACACTGGACAGCGGAAGTCGAAATCGGACTACCCGAAACGAAAGAAATCCATTACAGTTACCATGTCTACCGCGACGGACAAGCCGTCCGCAACGAATGGAACAGCCTGCCGCGTGTCTTGTACGTCTCCGACGATCCCGCCAAGACCTACCGTCTGGAAGACAGCTGGAAGAACCTGCCGGAACAGCAGTATTTCTACACCTCGGCCTTCACTGAGTCGCTCCTGGCCCATCACGACCGCGAAGCAGCCCCACGGGGATGCCAACGCAGCCTGGTCCTCAAAGCCTACGCGCCCTGCATTGACAGCGGACATGCACTGGCTGTGTGTGGAAGTGTGGACGCCCTGGGCGGATGGAATCCCGACAAAGCCATCCTGATGAGCGACGCCAACTTCCCCGAATGGCAGGTGGAAATCGACGCCTCCGACCTGACCTTCCCGCTGGAATACAAATTCGTCCTCTATAAGAAAGAAGAAAGCCGCGTCGTGGCTTGGGAAAACAACCCCAACCGCTATTTGGCCGATCCGAAACTGGGCGACGCCGAAACACTGGTCGTAGGCGACCGCTACGTCTACTTCAGCCTGCCTGTTTGGAAGGGCGCCGGCACGGCCATCCCTGTCTTCTCCCTCCGCTCCGAAGGCAGCTTCGGCGTGGGCGACTTCGGAGACCTGACGAAGATGATCGACTGGGCTGTCAAGACCCACCAGAAGGCCGTGCAGATTCTCCCGATCAACGACACAACCATGACCCACTCGTGGACTGACTCCTACCCCTATAGTAGCATCTCCATATACGCCTTCCACCCCATGTACACCGACCTGCGGCAACTGGGTGCCTTGAACGATCGTGAAAAGATGGAGCAGTTCGAACAGCGACGCCAAGAGCTGAATACCCTGCCCGCCATCGACTACGAAGCCGTCAACGAAGCCAAGTGGGAATATTTTCGCCTGATCTTCGACCAGGAAGGCGAAGCCGTCCTGCAGTCGCCGGACTACCTCGACTTCTTCCGTGCCAACCGCGAATGGCTCCAGCCCTACGCTGCCTTCTGCTACCTGCGCGACGCCTACGGGACGCCCGACTTCCGCTCGTGGCCCCACTATGCCGAGTACAACCAGCAGGAAATCGACGCCCTGTGCGCCCCCGGCACGCCCGATTATCCGAAGATCGCCATCTACTACTACATCCAGTACCAGCTCCACCGCCAGCTGATAGCTGCCACCCGCCATGCCCGTGCCAACGGCGTGGTGCTCAAGGGCGACATCCCCATCGGCATCAGCCGCAACAGTGTCGAGGCCTGGAAGGAGCCCCATTACTTCAACCTGAACGGACAGGCAGGCGCCCCGCCCGACGACTTCTCTGCCAACGGACAGAACTGGGGCCTCCCCACCTACAACTGGGACGTGATGGAGCAAGATGGCTATGCCTGGTGGATGAAGCGTTTCCGCAAGATGTCCGAATACTTCGACGCCTACCGCATCGACCACATCCTGGGCTTCTTCCGCATCTGGGAAATCCCGATGCACTCCGTCCACGGCCTGCTGGGACAGTTCGTCCCTGCCCTGCCCATGACGCGTGAAGAAATCGAGAGCTACGGCCTCGGCTTCCGTCCCGAGTTCCTGAAACCCTATATCCACGAGTACTTCCTCGGACAGATGTTCGGCCCGCACACCGACTACGTGAAGCAGACCTTCATCGAGCCCACCGACACGTGGGAAGTCTACCGTATGCGTCCCGAGTTCGACACACAGCGCAAGGTGGAAGCCTACTTCGACGGCAAGACCGACGACGACAGCGTCTGGATACGCGACGGCCTTTACGCCCTTATCAGCGACGTCCTGTTCGTGCCCGACCGCAACGATCCCTCGAAATACCATCCACGCATTGGCGTGCAGCACGACTACATCTATCGCTCGCTGAACGACTGGGAGAAAGCCGCCTTCAACCGCCTGTACGACCAATACTACTACCACCGCCACAACGATTTCTGGGGACAGCAGGCCATGAAGAAGCTCCCGCAGCTGACGCAGTCCACCCGCATGCTCGTCTGCGGCGAAGACCTCGGCATGATTCCCGCCTGCGTGGCGTGGGTGATGAACGAGCTGCGCATCCTCTCGCTCGAGATACAGCGCATGCCTAAGGACCCCAGCCAGGAGTTCGGACACCCCGAATGGTATCCCTACCGTTCCGTCTGCACCATCTCCACCCACGACATGTCCACCCTGCGTGGCTGGTGGGAGGAAGACGCCCAGCAGACGCAGCGCTACTACAACCACGTCCTAGGCCACTACGGCACTGCCCCTGCCGTGGCCACGCCCGAACTGTGCGAACAGGTAGTGTGCGCCCATCTGACGAGCAACTCCATGCTCAGCATCCTCTCCTTCCAGGACTGGATGTCGATCGACGGGCAGCTGCGCAACCCCAACGTGGCCGAAGAGCGCATCAACGTGCCTGCCAACCCACGCCACTACTGGCGCTACCGCATGCACCTGACGCTGGAACAACTCATGGCCGCCGACGACTTGAACAACAAGATCCGGCAGATGATTGCCGACAGCGGACGCTGACGCATCGCCGTCCTTGCCGGAAACGGATTTTCCCTTCAGGCCGTCTCGGGATGAACACTGACTTTCATTTCGGGACGGCCTGAAAACGTTCTACCCCCTGCCCGCCGCTCAACATGACAGGGGTGGTGCGTCCCTACATCGTCCGCGTATCCATTTTTTTCGCGAGATGTTTGCATAATCTTAATTCATTTTGTACTTTGTGCCGCAAATACCAATAAAGATAAGTATGTATAAAAGAACATTCATGCAAACGCTGGCGGCGGTGGCGATGATGCTGCTGCCGGCCGCCTGCGCGGACGACTACGACGACTCCGCCCTCTGGGACAAAGTGAACGACCACGAAGAGCGCCTCGCCGCGCTGGAAAAATGGCAGGAACAGACCAACCAAAGCATCGCAGCCATGCAGGAGCTGCTGAACACCACGGACATGATCACCGGCGTCAGCGCCGTGACGGAGGACGGCCAGACGGTGGGCTACACCATCACCTTCCTGCACTCCGACCCCATCACCATCTATAACGGTGCGAAGGGCGCCGACGGCGAGGACGGTGCCGACGGAGCCGACGGACAGACGCCGCAGATAGGCCTCGCGCAGGCGGAGGACGGCAACTGGTACTGGACGCTGAACGGCGAACTCCTGACCGACGCCCAAGGCAACCCCATCCGCGCCAACGGACTGGACGGAGCCGACGGTGAAGACGGCGAAGACGGAGCCACAGGCCCCGAAGGCCCGCAAGGCAACGACGGCACTTCCGCCCCCACGCCGAAAATCCTGCTGGGCAGCAGCATTACAAGCGGAACCATCGAGACGGACAATGGCAAGAAGGACAACAACGCCTGGTACCTGAGCGTGGACGGCGGCGCGACGTGGTACCGCGTCAGCGGCACGGACGGCACGGACGGAGACACCTGGTTCGCCGAAGCGCCCAGAAAGGAAGGAAACTATTACGTTTTTACCTTAGCCAATGACGGCGGTTCTTTCAAGGTGGCCGCCTACCAGCCCTTCTGCATCCTGGCCAAGGGCGAAACCCTCGAGAGTTTCGACAACGCCACGGTGCCTGTCAACGAAGCGACCACCTTCTACCTTTATATAGATAATGACATCAAATATCAGGAAATCGTGGCGCAAATCTCGTCCGTGGACGCCGTGCTGACCCGCGCCGACGTCAGCGACTGGACGGTCGTAAAGGGAACCGAGCAAAACACCCTCACCGTCACGCCGGGCACCCAGCCCTACGCCCTGCTCGATGTCTCCCTCCTCCTCACCGACGGCAGCAAGCTGACGGCCTCGCGACTGCTGGAAGGCCCGGGCTATACCGACGACGGACAGGGCAACTACACCGTGACTACTGCCGAGGGCCTGAAGAACATCGCCGAACTGGTGAACGAACAATGGAATTTAGGCATCAATATCACCCTGACGAGCGACATCGACCTCTCGGGCATCGACTGGACGCCGATAGGCATAGACTATAACCACCGATACACCGGCACCTTCGACGGCGGCGGCCATACCATCACGGGGCTGACGGTTACGGGAAGTGACCAATATGTGGGTCTGTTCGGCCACATCGGCTCCGGCGGCAAGGTGATGAACGTGGTGCTGGAGGACGTACAGATAACAAGCGATAACAGTTCGGGCAGCGTCGGCGGCGTGGCGGGAAATAGCTGGGGTACCATTGAAAACTGCTCGGTGTCGGGCAGCGTCAGCGGCACAACGTTCGCAGGTGGCGTGGTGGGCTCTCAATGGGGCGGTTCCATCACCGGGTGCAACTCCTCGGCCACAGTGAATGGCGAGGCCTATGTCGGCGGCATAGCGGGAGAAACGAATAGTGGGGCCTCCCTGACCGGCTGCTACGCCACGGGTGACGTGACCGTTGAAAACGACGGTACGAACAACTCCCATGCCGGCGGCGTGGTGGGATACAACGGAGGTGGCACCCTGACCGCCTGCTATGCCACGGGCAGCGTGACCGGTAGCGGAAGCGGCACCATCTATGTAGGCGGCGTAACGGGAAGCAACAATTTAGGCACCCTGACCGCCTGCTACCATGCCAAAAGGAATATCAACGGTCCGAACGGAACCACAGGCGGCGTGGCGGAACGGAACTTCAAGGACTCCATGTTTGGTGGCGGTATCATCACCGCCTGCTACTGGGGAGACAACGGCCAGACACAAGGCATCGGTGAAGACCAGGTAGGCACCGGCGGAACCACACAGGTGACGGACGGCGACTGGCAGAATGCCGTTACACAGATGAACGCCGCCTTGAATGGTCTCACAACTTGGCGTTACGATCTCGGCGAGGGTTTACCTGTATTGACGCAGCAACCATAAAAAGGCAGCCCGAAAGTTTGGCTGATTGGATAATAAGTAACCGAAGTATAACCCCCAAAAAGAAAGGAGGACGTGATGGAACACACGGACAATCCACCCGAAACATAGCCGCCGGGGAACGGAAACGGCAAAAGTAGCAAAATGACAGGATTTGCCGTCGGAAAGCGGGGTTGTGTCCGGCCCCGCGTGCCGTTCTGTCAATCCGAGGCCTCGGAAGCCTCGCCCCGCGCACGTTTCTGCCCGTACGAGCCCTCGGAAACCCAGCCCCGCGCACGTTTCTGCCCGTACGAGCCCTCGGAAACCCAGCCCCGCACGCGTTTCTGCCCGTACGAGCCCTCGGAAGCCCAGCCCCGCACGCGTTTCTGCCCGTACGAGCCCTCGGAAACCCAGCCCCGCACGCGTTTCTGCCCGCCCGAGCCCTCGGAAACCCAGCCCCGCACGCGGGGGAGGATAAAAAAACGAATTGTCAACTAAAAAAACAACATTATGAAACAGATTGTACCCATTTCGCTGACAAGCCCGCCCGTCGGCACCCATCTGGAATTTCATACCCAAGTGAACAAGTACCTGCTGCAGGCCACCGCCGCCGCCCTGCACGTGGAGGCGCAGGCCGCGCAGTATGCCGCCCTGCTGGAACAGGAGGCGGCCATCGTCAACCGTCCCTCGTCGCAACGCTACACGCAGCAGCTGGCCGACGCCGACCTGCGTCGCGACCACGGCGCAGGCGTCCTGATAAACATCATCAAGGCGCAGGTGCGCTCGCTGGACAACGAGAAGAAGACGGCGGCGCTGCAACTGAAATCCATCATCGACTCCTACCGGAACGTGGGCGACCAGTCGTACATGAAGGAGACCGCCCAGCTGCGCGGGCTGGTGGAGGCCCTGCGCTCGGCCGGAAACGCTCCGCTGGTGACCGTGCTGGGCCTGGACGCCGAGGTGGACCTGCTGGAGGAGGCAAACACCGCCTTCGAGGAGCTGCACCGCCTGAGCCAGGCCGACGCGCAGCAGCGCCAGGCGCTGGAGGCCATCGACACCCGCGAGCTGCGGGGCCGGGTGGACGCGTGCTACCAGCAGATTGTCCTGCTGGTGAACGCCTTCGCCATCGCCTCGCCCTCGGACGCACTGAACACGTTTATCGACTCGGTGAACGGCCTCATCTACCGCACGCAACAGGAAGACAACCATTCGCACTCCACAGGCGACGGCTCGACCCCCGACACCGGCACGGACACGCCGGAGCCTGAACCCGAACCCGAAGAGCCGGGCGGCGACGAGGGCGAAGGCGGAAGCCCGCTGTAATGGAGAATGGAAAATGAAAGGGGCGCAAGCCCCTTTTTTTGGATGTAGGGACGCACCACGGTGCGTCCGCCCGCCACATTCGCAATAATTTCGCCGAAAACGCGAATTTTCGGCAAAAAGTTTTTGTAATATCCAAGTAAATCGTATTTTTGTGTACAATTTTGGTGTAGAGATGACAGAAGAAGAAAAAGAGCTACTGAAAACCTTTGAAGCACGGCTGCGCCACCTGATTTATCTGCACGATGAACAGCGACGCGAAAACGCGCGTCTGAAGGAGCTCCTGAACGCCTGCCGGGCCGACTGCGCCGCCTCGCAAGCCGCCTACCGGGCCTTGGAAAAACGCTACACCGACCTAAAAACAGCTACGACAATCAGCCTTAACGGCAGCGACGTGAAAGAGACGAAGCTGCGATTGTCAAAATTAGTGCGTGAAGTCGACAAATGCATCGCCCTGCTGAATGAATAACGAAGGAGACGAAGATGTATGAACGATAAGATAAAGATACACCTGCTCATGGCAGGCACCACCTACCCCCTCAGCATCCGCCGCGACGACGAGGAAACGGTCAGGGAAGCCGCCCGACAGGTCAATGTCAGGCTAAAACAGTATAGGGACTACTACCCGGAAGCGAGCAACGAACAGCTGCTCGGCATGGTGGCCTACCAGTTTGCACTGGAAACCCTGCGGATGGAACAGCGGAACGACACCGCCCCCTATACGGCGAAGCTCAAAGAACTGACGGAGGCGATCGAAGCCTGCTTCAAGGAAACGGAAGCACCGGACAACCCTCCCGACGCAGCCCCCGGGCCGCAAACCAGATGAGAAAACAAAACCACGCACTGTACGAGACCTTCCACCCCTCCCGGACCGACGGGCGGAAGACTCCGGCAGTGCTTTTTTATTTATATACATATTAAAACAAATTATCAAAATGACAGTAGTTACGATAGTAGTGTCCCTCGCCTGCCTCCTCATCGGAGCCGCCGCCTCGTACGTGCTCTTCAAGCACGGCCTGAAGGCGAAATACGACGGCATCCTGAAGGACGCGGAAGCCGAAGCGGAAGTGATCAAGAAAAACAAGTTGCTCGAAGTAAAGGAAAAGTTCCTCAACAAGAAAGCCGACCTGGAAAAGGAAGTGGCCGCCCGTAACCAGAAAATCCAACAGGCCGAAAACAAACTGAAACAACGCGAACTGGTGCTGAACCAACGACAGGAAGAACTGCAACGCAAGAAGCAGGAAGCCGACGCCATCCGCGAAAACCTGGAAGCACAGCTGGGCATCGTCGACAAGAAGAAAGACGAACTGGACCACCTGCAACGCCAGGAAATCGAAAAACTGGAAACCATCTCGGGCCTCTCGGCCGACGAGGCGAAGGAACGCCTGGTAGAATCGCTCAAGGAAGAAGCCAAGACGCAGGCACAGTCGTACATCAACGACATCATGGACGAAGCCAAGCTGACGGCCAACAAGGAAGCCAAGCGCATCGTCATCCAGACCATCCAGCGCGTAGCCACGGAGACGGCCATCGAAAACTCGGTCACCGTGTTCCACATCGAATCGGACGAAATCAAGGGCCGCATCATCGGCCGCGAAGGACGCAACATCCGCGCCCTGGAAGCTGCCACCGGCGTTGAAATCGTGGTGGACGACACGCCCGAAGCTATCGTCCTCTCGGCCTTCGACCCCGTGCGCCGCGAGATAGCCCGCCTGGCCCTGCACCAGCTCGTCACCGACGGCCGCATCCACCCCGCCCGCATCGAGGAAGTGGTGAACAAGGTACGCAAGCAGGTGGAGGAAGAAATCATCGAGACCGGCAAACGCACCACCATCGACCTGGGTATCCACGGCCTGCACCCCGAACTGATCCGCATCATCGGAAAGATGAAATACCGTTCGTCCTACGGCCAGAACCTGCTGCAACACGCCCGCGAGACGGCCAACCTCTGCGCCGTCATGGCCTCGGAGCTGGGACTGAACCCGAAGAAGGCCAAACGCGCCGGCCTGCTGCACGACATCGGCAAGGTGCCCGACGAAGAACCCGAAATGCCGCACGCCCTCTACGGCATGAAGCTGGCAGAGAAATATAAGGAGAAACCGGATATCTGCAATGCCATCGGTGCCCACCACGACGAGACGGAAATGACCAGCCTGCTGGCACCCATCGTCCAGGTGTGCGACGCCATCTCGGGCGCACGCCCCGGTGCACGCCGCGAAATCGTGGAAGCCTACATCAAGCGACTCAACGACCTGGAACAGCTGGCCATGTCCTATCCGGGCGTGACGAAGACCTACGCCATCCAGGCCGGCCGCGAGCTGCGCGTCATCGTCGGTGCCGACAAGATAGACGACAAGCAGACGGAGAGCCTGTCTGGCGAAATCGCCAAGAAGATACAGGACGAGATGACGTATCCGGGACAGGTGAAGATCACCGTCATCCGCGAGACACGCGCCGTCAGCTATGCGAAGTAAAACGAATTGAAAACAACATAAACAGACTCCCTAATCATGAACCCTCCCCGCTTCCAGTTTGAAGTCTGCGCCAACGGCGTAGAGAGCTGCCTGGCCGCACAGGCCGGCGGCGCGGACCGCGTGGAGTTGTGTGCCGGCATCCCCGAAGGAGGCACAACCCCCTCCTTCGGAGACATCGCCGCCGCACGCAGCCTGCTGGACCGCACCCGTCTGCACGTCATCATCCGCCCCCGCGGCGGCGACTTCCGCTACTCTCCCCTCGAAGAGCGCATCATGCTGGAAGACATCGCCAACGCCCGGCGCCTGGGTGCCGACGGCGTGGTGTTGGGCTGCCTGACAGCCGACGGTACCGTAGACCTGCCCCTGATGGGACGGCTGATGAAGGCGGCACAAGGCATGTCAGTCACGTTCCACCGTGCCTTCGACGTCTGCCGCGACCCCTTCCGTGCACTGGAAGACATCATCGGCCTGGGCTGCCACCGCATCCTGACCTCAGGACAACAACCCACTGCCGAAGCGGGCATTCCCCTGCTGCGTGAATTGCAGAAAGCCGCCGCCGGACGCATCACGCTCCTGGCCGGCTGCGGGGTGAACGAGGGAAACATCGCCCGCATCGCCCGCGAGACGGGCATCACGGAGTTCCACTTCTCCGCCCGTGAAACCGTAGAAAGCGACATGGCCTGGCACAACGACGCCGTGTCCATGGGCGGCACTGTACGAATAGAAGAATATACCCGCCTCGTCACCACCGAACGCCGCGTACGCGACACCATCGCAGCGGCACACAAGGGGTAAGGATACAAAAATGGCACACGGACAACGCAAGGTTTCATCCGTGTGCCATTTTCAGTATCGGGAGGAAAGCAGCCTCAGCGCACCACTTTGTTCGTGGCCGGATCGGGGAAGACAACCGTCGGCTTGAACGACTTGGCCTCCTCAAAATCCATCAACGCATAGGACATGATGATCACGATGTCATCGGGCTGCACACGGCGTGCGGCCGCACCGTTCAGGCAAATCTTTCCGGAGCCGCGCTCACCTTTAATGATATAAGTCTCGAAACGTTCGCCATTGTTGTTGTCGGCAATGTACACCTTCTCGCCGGCAATCATGTTGGCCGCGTCCATGAGGTCCGCGTCAATCGTAATGCTACCCATGTAGTTCAGGTTAGCCTCCGTAACACGGGCACAGTGGATCTTGGACTTCAATACTTCAATCATCATAATGTATTTCTGTTTATTGGGTTAAGACTTGTACTTGATATTGTCGATGAGACGAACCTCGCCGCAAAAGACGGTGATACAGCCCACGGCATAATCCGTGTCGGCCCAATCGGCAATTTTCTGCAACGTATTCCCATCCACCAGCTCGAAATACTCCAGACGGAGACCTGGAACGGCTGCGATGGAGTCTTCGACGAACTTCTGTGTCTCGGCCACCGTATGCGAAGCTGCAAATTCAACGCTGGCAAAGAGGGTCTGCGAAATCTTCAGCGCAGTCTGACGCTCGTCAGCAGACAGACGCTGGTTGCGGCTGCTCAAAGCCAACCCGTCGGCCTCGCGGACGATGGGACAACCTACAATCTCCAGCGGGAACTTCATCTGACGTACCATCTCGCGGATGATGGCCAGCTGCTGGAAGTCTTTCTCGCCGAAATAGGCACGGTCGGGCTTCACCATATCGAACAGTTTGCTCACAATCTGGCAAACACCGTTGAAGTGTCCCGGACGGAAAGCGCCTTCCATCACCGTATCCAGCGGAGCATAGCTGAAGTGACGGGTATCCGGTTCGGGATAAATCTCTTCGACCGACGGCGCAAAGGCGAACGTAGCTCCACACTGCTCGAGCAGGCGGCAGTCGGCCTCCAGCGTACGCGGATATTTGGCCAAATCGTTCTTGTCATTAAACTGAGTGGGGTTGACAAAGATGCTCACCACCGTGGCATCGTTTTCGGCCACACTCCGCTTAACCAGCGAAGCATGTCCCGCATGCAAAGCTCCCATAGTGGGCACCAGTCCCACCGTCTTACCCTGGGCACGCAAAGCGGCAAGTCCCGCCTGCAAGTCCTTGATAGAATGTACTATTTCCATTACTTTTAACGTTTGATAAATACAGGGTTGTTTCAAAAGCGGTGCAAAATAAGCTATTATTTACCACATAACGAAGAAATATCGCATTTTTTGTAGAAAAAGCATGTCCGAACAGAACTTTCCAGCCGAAAAAGCAATATTGAAATACAAGCACTTAACAAATCATAAGGAATTATAGCCATCCCATCTTGACGCTGTGAGCGTTTTTTTTTGTAACTTTGCGCAATAATTGATGAAGAGTATGACAAAGGCTAACAAGGTTTTATTTATCACACAAGAAATCACCCCCTATGTTCCTGAAACCGAACTGTCCCTAACCGGTCGTAACCTGCCGCAAGCCATCCAGGAGAAAGGCAGAGAGATCAGAACATTCATGCCCAAATGGGGGAATATCAACGAACGCCGCAACCAGCTGCATGAGGTGATACGCTTGTCGGGAATGAATCTCATCATCGACGACACCGACCACCCGCTGATCATAAAAGTAGCCTCCATCCAGTCTGCACGAATGCAGGTCTACTTCATAGACAACGATGACTTCTTCCAGAACCGGCTGCAAATCACCGACGAAAACGGTGTAGAATATGAAGACAACGACGCACGAACCATCTTCTATGCACGAGGAGTGCTCGAAACGGTGAAAAAGCTGCGTTGGTGTCCCGACATCATACACTGCCACGGATGGATGACGGCCCTGGCTCCCCTCTACATCAAGAGGGCATACCGGGAAGAGCCTTCGTACAGAAATTCCAAAGTGATCTTCTCACTCTACGAGAACGACTTCAAACAAAACTTCCATCCGGACTTTGCGACCAAGCTGATGCTGAAAGGTATCGCCAAAAAGGACCTCGCTAAACTGAAAGAACCCGTGGACTTCACCAGTTTGTGCAAACTGGCTGTGGAGTATTCCGACGGAGTCATTCAGCAAAGCGAACACGTGAACCAGGAAGTGCTAGACTACGCACGGAGTCTGGGAAAACCCGTGTTGGAGTACCAGGGAGGCGAAGACATGGCAGACCGTTGCAACAGCTTCTACGACCTGGTTGCAGAAACAGAACAATGACATCAAAAAAAAGCAAAAACTGAAATCTATGAGACTTAAGCATATAGGAGCATTGCTGACAGCGGCTCTCGTATTCTTTGCTTGCGACGACACCACCAATACACTGGGTATGGGGATGCTCCCCGACTCGGACGGGATGTCTGCACATACCATCACTTTCGACGTCACAACCCATTCTTATCTGGCAGACGCCGTATATGCCAAGACCAGTACCGGATATGTAGGCCGCTTCACCGACCCCGAGTTCGGAGCCTATACATCCAGCTTCCTGACCGAACTAAACTGTACGGACAACTTCAAATTCTCGGAAACGCTGCCTCCTCTCTATGAAGAGTACTACAGTGGAGACACCTTGAAGGGAAAAGGTACACGCGTAGACGAAAACGTAGCAGGACTGAAGCTGATCCTTTATTATAGCAGCTGGTTCGGTGATTCCCTGAATGCCTGCCGCATGAGCGCCTACGAACTGAACGATCGTTGGATACAAGAACGCCAGGACGGGACCAAACACTACCGCTACACGGACATCAATATCAACGACTATAAAGGAACCCTCTTGGGAAGAAAAGCCTACACGGCCTATGATGCTACCGTACCCGATTCTGTTCGCTTTGAAACAGACTCTAACGGCAACTACACCTATTCACCCAGTATCGTATTCAATCTCGATACGGAAATAGGACAAAAGATATATGACCTGAACAAGGCTTACGAAAAAGGTGAAAACAACTATTTCGATAATGCAGACAACTTCATCAACAACGTATTCAAGGGTGTCTGCATCCAGAACGACTTCGGTGACGGAACCATCCTCTATGCAGACCGCATAGACCTCCAGTTCCAGTTCCGCTTCCACTACGTAGACAGCCTGGGAGTTGCTCTCAAAAAGAAAGTGACTGATGAAAATGGACAAATCGGTGAAGATTCAATCTATTACGGTGCAGAAACTCTGTTTGCATCGACCAAAGAAGTAATACAGGCTAACCAGTTTGCCAATTCAGAAAAGTTAAAAGAGAAAGCTGAAGAAAAGAACTGGACTTACATCAAGTCGCCCGCCGGTATCTTCACAGAGGCAACCCTACCCTATGATGAAATCTATCAGGAATTGTCCAAAGACACGCTTAACTCAGCGAAATTGACATTCACCAATTATAATGAGAAGAATAACTACAAGTTCAGTATGGATGCGCCAAGCAACGTATTGCTGCTACGCAAGCAGGAACTGAAATCGTTCTTCGAGGAAAACAAGGTGAACGATAACATCACTTCTTTCACCGCTGCTCATAATAGCGTTGCGACTAACCAATACACCTTCCAAAACATCGCTCGCCTTGTATCTACTTGCATCAACGAAAAGAAAGCTGCACGCGACAAGGCAAAAGAAGAAGCAGGAACCACATGGGATGAAGAAGCGTGGAACAAGAAATGGAACGAAGAAAACCCTGATTGGAACAAAGTATTACTCATCCCAGTAAACATCAGTACCCAATCGACAGGAACAAACTCTACAACAACTACAGCTGTAGAACACGACTTGCAGCCCAGCTACGCTAAACTGCAGGGAGGCGACCCGGACAACGGCGGAACCAAACTGACGCTGGAAGTAACCTATACCCGCTTTCAAGAATAACAATTTCCAAGAATATAGTGAAATATGGTGAAAGAAGAATCTTTCACCATATTTTTTTGTTTTTCAGGCTATAAGAGTCGAGGTGAAAGCGTGATACCATCTTTTTACACCTTTGTCTATCATAAGCAGAACAATATATTTAAAAGCAGTTTCACAGAAACCGAATATCGCCCCTCCTCCCAATAACCATGTACTCGGGTATTCTAAAGAGCCACTTTAGAATGCTAAACATCTACATGGCAACCGCCAAGTGGCACTTGATATGCGATTTTCCTTCAGTTAACAAAAAACGGCCGGTGTCTGTATACACCGACCGTTCTCTATTTAACTTGTTACACAAAGTCCATTATTAAGCTTCCGCTTTCTTTGTGGCTTTCTTTGCTGTAGTAGTTTTTGAAGCAGGTTTCTTGGCAGCTGTCTTTTTAGCCGGTTTTTCTGCTGCAATCTTACCCAGCTTGGCACGGGCTTCTTCAAGTTCCTTATTCAGTTCTTCAATTTCATCTCCCTGATTCTTGATCGTAGTCAACAAAGCATTCAGCTCCTCGTTATCGATATCTACCGGATATAAGGAATCTACACGTTTAATAAAGTCACCCAAAATATTCATGTAGTTAGTGAATGCATCATAAGGAGACTCATAAATGCCACGATAAAGGGAAATACTGGAGCTCTTCGTTGTCATAAAACGGAAGTTATTGCTAGCCTGAAGATAATCCCAGTCCTGCTTGATACGGCGGTCATCACAAAGATGTACACGTTCGGCCACACTGTACAGCTTGTTGAACGCCTCACGCTGCATCACATTACCCAACCAGCAGCTGGTATCTCTTTCTTCGTCGACCCAAGACAACGGATAAGGCACATCAAGCTGAGATACGGATTTCAGCTTCGTCACAATCTCCGTCGGCGTAGAGAAAGTAATACCCTTCTCCTTGGCGCAAGCCGGCAGGGCCTTGAGGAACTCCAGAATATTGGAAGACAATGGCTGATATTTACCCAACGCACAAAGTTCCATGAAGATATTGATAACCTGTTCTTCCTGCGGTAGAGAGTCAATCCAGGAGATATACTTATCGGCAAACAGTGGATATTCGCTCCAATCTGAGTTAGAGAAACGGAGGCTGATATCGTCTGAAAGCTTGAAATCACGCAACAGAAGCTTCAGGTTCGGATTCATGTTACAATGGTACACATAGTGAGGACTCTTCCATCCCAGGATGTGCTTGGCTCCCTCAGTCAACATACCCTTGAAACCCATATCGGCTACTACAGCACCGATTTCATCGTTATAGATCAAGCTTGAGTTACGGAACACTTTAGGAGCCTTACCAAACATTTGTTTCATCTTGGCACTCTGACGAAGCACTTCTTCACGGAAGCAATCTTCGTTGGCCAAAGAAGAAAGACCATGCGAATAAGGTTCGGCCAGGAATTCGCAACATCCCGTATCGTTAAGCTGATGCAACAGGTCGATGACATACGGAGCGTACATTTCCAATTGCTCCAAAGCTACACCTGAAATAGACAAAGCAACCTTGAAAGCACCGCCGGAGTTCTTCACCATGTCGATCAAGGCACTCAACGCGGGAATATATGAATGCTCAGCCACATCACTGATACTGGTCTCATTGGCATAGTCATCGTAGTAATAATGATCTGTGCCGATATCAAAGAAACGATAACGTTTCAAATGAATAATCTGATGTATTTCAAAATAAAGACAAATCGTTCTCATTTCCTATTCTTGTTTTGTTATTTACCATAGTTTCTTAATACATTCTCATAAAGGGCACGGATACGCAAGCCAACCTTTTCCCAAGTAATGCCATCGACCTCTTTTTTACCTTCTTCCTGGAGATAATGGAAAAGCGATTGGTTAGTACAGATGGAATAAATGGCATCTGCCATGGCATGGATATCCCAATAGTCGACTTTGATGACTTTATCCAGGATTTCACCGCAACCCGACTGCTTGGAGATAATGGAAGGTGTACCACACTGCATTGCCTCCAACGGAGCAATACCAAAAGGCTCCGATACAGACGGCATCACAAAGACGTCGCTGTTCTTATAAACTTCATATACTTGCCTTCCCTTCATGAAACCCGGGAAATGGAACCTGTCTGCAATACCACGTTCTGCAGCCAGATTGATCATTGCGTTCAGCATATCACCCGAACCTGCCATAACAAAACGAATGTTACGGGTACGTTTCAGAACCATGGCTGCCGCTTCTACGAAATATTCCGGTCCTTTCTGCATGGTGATACGCCCCAGGAAAGTAACAATCTTCTCTTTTGAATGGTCGGGACGTGGGATGTCCTGCAAATCCTGAGAAAGAGGATATACCGCATTGTGCATAGCAAACACTTTACGCGGATCCTGATGGTATTCATTAATAACCGTACGGCGAGTCAACTCGGATACGCACATGATACAGTCGGCATAGTCCATACCGTTCTTCTCGATGGAATAGACCGTTGGATTCACTTTTCCACGAGAACGATCGAAATCCGTAGCATGCACATGAATGCACAGTGGACGTCCACTCACCATCTTGGCATGTACACCAGCCGGATAAGTCAGCCAGTCGTGTGCATGGATAATGTCGAATTGTTCCTTGCGGGCTACTACACCGGCTATAATGGAGAAGTTGTTGATCTCTTCATGCAGATTGCCCGGATAACCTCCAGCAAACTCCATACATCCCAAGTCATTGACATGCAGATAAGAGAAATCAGCATAAATATGGTCACGATAAGCATAATATTCTTCTGGCGTCATCTGTCCGTAAAGACGCGACTTCAGGTAATCGTAGTTCACATCCCGCCATACAACCGGAACCTGATTCATCCCCACAATCTTGAGGAAACGTTCTTCATCGCCTGAAGGCTTAGGCATGCAGAACGTCGTTTCGACATCTCCCTGCAAACTCAATCCCTTGGTTATTCCATAAGAAGCAACTGCCAGACCACCATAGATTTTGGGAGGAAATTCCCATCCAAACATTAAAACTTTCATTTGCGTTCCTCCTCTTTCTGTATTTGTTCATACTTATACAACAAACTCAATATACGCAGGATTTCGGCCACATTCATGGCAAACGAAATAGCTCCGCGTCCCACAAAAGGCGGATTACCGTCGAACAACTCCGGCAAGGTGCTGATACAGTGACGTCCCATCTCGTCGTCCATACCAATAAGATGTCTTTCAACAAACGAAATGCCACTCAACTTATAAACGCGCAGATAAGCTTCCATATAGAAGCCCAACAACCAAGGCCATGCCGTTCCTTGATGATAAGCATAGTCACGCTGCATCTGAGGACCTACATAATTCGGATTGTATCCGCCACTCTTGGGGCTCAGCGTACGAAGTCCCTTCGGGGTGAGCAATTCTTTTGTCACAATATCCAGTACTTGGCGTTTCTGTACGCGATCCAACGGAGAGTAGTCGAAAGCAACCGTAAAGATCATATTCGGACGAACGCTCCAGTCCATCATGTAACCGTCTACATAGTCGAACAGATAACCATATTCATTACGGAAAACCTCGACAAACGATTTTCCTGTCACTTCAGCCTGTTCGTCGAGCACATTAGCCAACGCCTCATTTCCACCTTCGCGAACCATATCGGCAACGAAGCGCAGCGCATTGTACCAAAGGGCATTGATCTCGACGACATATCCTGTACGTGGTACCACTGGCCGACCATTGGCTGTAGAATTCATCCAAGTTACTGGATGTTCCGTGCCGTTGGTATAAAGCAGACCGTTGTCATGCAGGAACAGGTTGTCATGCTTACGACCACGAATGTATTCCAACAAATCTTCCAAAAGCTGGCCGTACATCTGACGGCAACGATCACGTGAAGTAAACTTCGCATATTGTTGCAACGTCCAGATTGCCCATAACAGGACATCAGGATGTTCCATTTCATAAATCTTATACGTATAAGTTTCCCCCTTCATATATTGACGCAATGCCTTTTCGGCCGTCTTCATCACATCCTCGAACTCATCCTGCTCGTCGATAGCCAACGTCAGACCAGGCAAAGCAATGAACAAGTCACGGGCACGGCATTTGAACCATGGATAACCTGCCAGTATATAGTGCTCGCCTCCCTGTTTGTTGTGGAACTGATGAGCTGAGTTCTTCAGGCAGTGGAAGAAACTGTCGCGCGGAGTGCGGTCTGCCACTTCCGTTTCGAACACCTGTTTCAGTTTACGGGTATCCGTTTCAGAGATACCGGCAGAAAAGACAATGCTCTCGCCTTTCTTGATGTCCACTTCAAAATAGCCGGGAACGTAAAGGTCTTCATTGAAATCGTAGCCACGTTCCTGTTCTTTAGGATACTCAATTCCTCTATACCAGTCGGGTTGGAAATGGAACTCGTTTTTCTTGTTCAGTTGCATGAACAACTCCGGATAACCTGGATACATGCAAGTCTTTATACCATTTTCTACCAACTGATAGTCCCGACTTGCCTGGGAATTCTCATGCGTGTATTCGCGTACACTGCGGAAAGCCAGGAACGGCCGGAAACGCAATGTCGTGGCCGAATGGGCATCGACCAGCGTGTAACGTATCAGAATGCGGTTCTCATGGTGTACAAAAATCTTTTCCTTACGGAGGATAACGCCTCCCACACGGTAGGTTGTAGCCGGGACGTGCTCGCAGTCGAACTCACGGATATATTTATGTCCGTTGGGACTGAAATGATTGCCTTGATACTTGTGCAATCCCAGGTTAAACTCTGCACCGTGCTGAATTACCGTTTCGTCCAAAGAAGAGAGCAGCACATGATTCTCATCGTCCAAGTTGGGGACGGGGATCACCAACAAGCCGTGATATTTGCGTGTGTTACAATCTACAATCGTTGTACAATGATAGGCACCCGACTTGTTTGTACGGAGTATCTCCCGCGGGAGCGACTCTTCCAAATTAATCATCAGCGTCTTGTCAAATCGTAAATAACTCATAGTTGTGCATTATTTAAATTAAAGGTTAAAAATTCAGGTTCACTATGCCCTACAGATAGTTGTAGCAATGCCCAAAAATACAAATTAATGTATACACCAAAAATAAAAAAAGCTTTTTTTTTCGCTTTTCGAGCAAATAATCGTAGTATTGCATCCAATTAGCACATGACACTTATCAAAAAGCTATTTGAACAACTTATGAAACGAGATATACAAAGAATTTTCCTGGCAGCCGTAATCCCTCTCTTCTTTCTGTTTGTTCTGTATATGTTAAAGATTTTAGAAGTAGGAATGGATTGGGATTTCACACGACTGGGGATCTATCCTATGGAAAAACGAGGACTTTTCGGCATCTTTGCCCATCCGCTTGTACACAGCAGTTTCAAGCATCTGGCCGCCAACACACTTCCACTGCTCTTCTTGTCCTGGTGTCTGTTTTATTTCTATCGTGGTATCGCCCCATATATTTTTTTCTTAATATGGATTGGCGGTGGCGTTTTCACCTTTCTTTTCGGCAAAAGTGGATGGCACATCGGATCCAGCGGACTCATCTATGGCCTGGCCTTCTTTTTATTCTTCAGCGGTATTTTCCGCAAACACGTACCTCTCATTGCCCTCTCGCTATTGATCACGTTCCTCTATGGTGGACTGGTTTGGAATATGTTCCCCCAGTTTGCCAAGGTTACTACTTCATGGGAAGGACACATGGGTGGAGCAATAGCAGGCATGTTGTGCGCAGTAGGCTTCATAAAATACGGCCCGCAACGTCCCGATCCTTTTGCTGACGAAGAAAACGAAGAAGAAAATAATAGTGTCGACGAAACCGAAGAAAAGGGTCACGATGAAAAAGAAAAGACAGATTCTATAGAGACAGAAAAATCTGATAATGAATGCCTAAAAGCGGAATAAGATGAACATCCAATGTTTTTCCAGACAAAAAGTTGTTTAATTCACTACACAAGCTTATTTTTGCCTAGCAAAACAGAGAGAGGCTACGCCTGTGTAAAATGAACTAAAACTGATTTACAGACAAATTTCAGACACAGTTTTACAAAAACTCTGAGATTTTGATGTACCCCTCTCGTACGAAATAAGAGATCATCAAACTATATCAAGAAATATGGAAGGGTTTATAGCCGAAACTTTATACGAACAATCAAAAAGAAAAAAAAACAGCCTCATCAACAAAAAAATAATCGCACGGGTACTAGGTATCCTACTATTCGTAGAAACTACCATGTTTCTGATTTGCGCTCTGGTATCTTGGATGTACCAAGAGCCAGAAACATTCACTTTCCTGCAAACAGCTGCCATCAATACCCTTGCCGGCATCTTTCTAATCTTGCTAAGCCGTGGTGCGGAACGCAAAGTCAGCAAACGCGACGGTTACTGCATTGCCAGTCTGTCTTGGCTACTTTTTTCAGCTTTCGGCATGTTGCCTTTCTATTTGAGTGGCAGTGTAGACAGCATCAGCAATGCTTTCTTTGAAACCATTTCGGGATTTACCACAACAGGAGCCACTATCATGGACAATATTGATGCCCAGTCGCATGGTATCCTCTTCTGGCGCAGCCTTACCCAATGGATAGGCGGATTGGGTATTGTCTGTTTCGCCATCGCTATTCTACCGATTTTCAACGAAGGCAACGTACAGCTTTTTTCAGCCGAAGCAACAGGGGTCACCCAACATAAACTTCATCCCAAAATCAGCATCATGGTAAAATGGATCTGGGGCGTGTACCTTTTGCTCACAGTTTCCTTAACTATCCTTCTCTATATCGGCGGGATGAATTGGTTTGATGCCATCTGCCACGCCTTTACCACCACCGCTACCGGTGGATATTCTACCAAACAAGCCAGTATAGCTTATTGGAATTCCCCTTTCATCGAATATGTCATCTCATTTTTCATGATAATCTCCAGTTTCAACTTTGCCCTTTTCTACATGCTTCTTAAAGGGAAAGCTTCGAAGTTTCTGCACGACGAAGAACTGCGATGGTTCATCTGCTCCATTTTTTTATTAACTTTCACCATAACAGCCTCACTGGTGGTCTACAATAATTATGGAATCGAAGAAGCTTTCCGTAAATCACTTTTCCAAGTAGCCAGTATCCATACCTCCTGTGGCTTCGGCACTGACGATTACAGTTTCTGGCCTCCATTCACCTGGGTACTACTAATTTTTGCCATGATGGCAGGAGGATGTACAGGTTCTACGGCCGGAGGTATCAAAAACCTACGTCTGATGATCATGGCCAAAGGTATCCGAAACCACTTCAAAAAACTATTGCATCCCAATGCCGTCCTCCCAATACGAATCAACAAACAAGCCACCGCACCAGGTACAGTCATGACTGTAGCTTTTTTCATCAGCCTCTACATGCTTCTCATACTTGTCTGCTGGGTGGTTCTGATGTTTCTGGGTGTAGGCTTCGACGAAGCTTTCAGTGTTGTTGTCTCAAGTATCGGTAATGTAGGTCCAGGCCTGGGTGATTATGGTCCTGCTTTTTCATGGAACGCACTACCCGATGCAGCCAAGTGGATTCTATCATTTCTAATGTTGATCGGCCGCCTAGAAATGTTCTGCGTCCTACTGTTATTCTATCCCAGTTTCTGGAAAAACCGATAGTATAAAAACAAGCATCCACTCAGTTGATTTCTCTCTTTTTCAACTAATAAGAACGGTCCAATTCTCACGATATAAGTAGGAAAGGACAGATTGAATAGCATTTTTAAGAAATAATAAAAAAAACAAAAAGGAAAGGAAATAGAAGGTTGCAGCCACCAATAATGAGTATTTTTGTTTCAAACAGAAAGGGATTTTTATGAACACGATATTTGATACTTTATTGCAACTTCCCCTATTCCAAGGACTGGCTGTGGAGGATTTTACCCGCATTCTGGAAAAAGTAAAGCTACACTTTGCCAAACAGAAAACGGGAGAAACGCTTGCACAAGAAGGCACTCCGTGCGACAAACTTATATTCATTCTCAACGGGAATATAGCAGCTACCACTACATCAGCACAAGGACATTATAGTCTGACAGAATATTTCGAAGCCCCCTATCTGATTGAACCGCAATCATTATTCGGACTTTATACCACATATTCAGCCAAATATACGGCTACCGCTCCTATTAACAGTATTAGCATCAACAAGGAGGCGGTAATCAACGACCTACTGAAATACGAAATTTTCCGACTTAACTATCTGAACATTGTCAGTAGCCAACTGCAACTACTAAACAGAAGCACCTGGGGAAATACACCCGACAACGTAGAAACACGCATCAGCTACTTTATACGTACACACCTGAAACGACTGCAAGGAAGCAAATCACTGAAAATAAAGATGGAAGATCTGGCTACCATCGTAAACGATACGCGCAATGGAGTATCAAAAGCCCTGAACAGCATGCAGGACAAGGGGCTGCTGGAACTGCACCGCGGAGAAATCGTCATTCCAGCAGCCGAAAAGTTATTTACCTGAACCGTTGCCCAGCACCTCTGCCACTACTTTTTTGACCAAAGGTTCCATTACACGATAGCCGTCCAGTGTAGGATGCACACCATCTTTCGAATAAGCAGCATCAAGCGAATGTCCGTCATCTGCCAACAAAGCATGATAGTAATCTACATAAGGCAAGCCCTGTTCGGCCGCATAGGCAGCAATACGTTTGTTCAGTGCGGCAATCTTCTGAGGAGCGTCTGTAATGGTCTTGTTCCAACCAAACGCAGCAGCCGGTAATACGGAAGTCAGAACAACCTTGATATCATTGGCGCGTGCCAACTCTACCATCGAGACAATATTTCCAAATGTATATTCCTCCACATAAGGCCCTATATTTTCGGCTACATCGTTCGTACCAGCATTGATAACTACTACTTCAGGTTTCAGTTTAATAACGTCCTCACGGAAACGCAACAGGAACTGATAGGAGGTTTGTCCGCTGATGCCACGTCCTACGTATCCGTTCTCCTCGAAGAACTGGCCATCTGTCCGCACCCATCCTTCCGTAATGGAGTTTCCCATAAAGACTACCCTACCTTTGACTGTACCACTTTGTTCCTGCTGCAACACGCGATTGCTTTCAGCATAACGTTTCAGATTCGCAAAATCCTTGTTCTGTGCATTGCACACGGCCATTCCCTGCATCAACAGCAGAAAAACACAGGCCCCTAAATAAAGTCTATTCTTCATTGTATAATCAATTTATAAAAAAACACAGACAACGCAGGGATGTGGATGTTTCCGAACAGCCCGTGATGCCTGTGCTTTCTCTATTAAAAAAATATTATTACCTAAGGTTTATTCCCATTCGATAGTCGAAGGTGGCTTCGAGGAAATATCATAGGTGACGCGATTCACACCCTTCACCTTATTGATGATGTCATTCGAAACCTTGGCCAGAAACTCGTAAGGCAAGTGTGCCCAGTCGGCGGTCATGGCATCGGTCGATGTCACGGCACGCAGAGCCACGGCACGTTCGTAGGTACGTTCGTCGCCCATCACACCAACGGACTGGACAGGAAGCAGGATGACGCCTGCCTGCCATACCTGATGGTAGAGCGTGGTTTCATTGCCTTTTTCATCGGTCACCTTCCAGTCGCGTAGACCTTGGATGAAGATGTCGTCGGCATCCTGAAGGATGCGCACCTTCTCGCGAGTGATGTCGCCCAGGATACGCACGGCCAGACCCGGACCGGGGAAAGGATGACGGCTGATGAGGTGATCGGGGATGCCCAGCTGACGACCCACGCGGCGCACTTCGTCCTTGAACAGCCACTTCAGCGGCTCGCAGAGCTGCAAGTGCATCTCTTCGGGTAGACCGCCCACGTTGTGATGGCTCTTGATGGTCTTGCCGGTAATGTTCAGGCTCTCGATGCGGTCAGGATAGATAGTACCCTGTGCCAGCCATTTGGCATCGGTTATCTTATGTGCTTCGGCGTTGAACACTTCCACAAAGTCACGACCGATGATCTTACGCTTCTGTTCGGGGTCGGTCACGCCCTCCAGGTCCTTGAAGAACTTCTCGCTGGCGTCCACACCGATAACGTTCAGTCCCAGGCACTCGTAGTCGTGCATCACGTTCTTGAACTCGTTCTTGCGCAGCAGACCGTGGTCCACGAAGATACACGTCAGGTTCTTGCCGATGGCCCGATGGAGCAATACGGCAGCTACCGACGAGTCTACACCGCCGCTCAAGCCCAGGATGACGCGATCGTTGCCTACCTGTGCCTTCAGCTCAGCTACGGTCGTATCGACAAACGAAGCGGCACTCCAGCTCTGGCTGCAGCCACAGACGTCGACTACGAAATTCTTCAGCATCTGCGTACCATCCTCGCTATGGAACACTTCGGGATGGAACTGTACGCCCCACATCTTTTCGCCCTCGGCCTGATAGGCAGCGATTTTCACCTTGTCGGTCGAAGCGATGACGCGGAAGTTGTCGGGGATAGCTGTGATGGTATCGCCGTGGCTCATCCACACCTGCGTATTCTCACGCACGTCCTTGAAGAGCACATTGCTCTTGTCGAAGGTGCTGAGGTGGGCACGTCCGTATTCGCGTGTGCCGGCCGGTTCAACCTTACCGCCGTTGCTGTACGAGATGAACTGGGCGCCGTAGCAGATACCCAGAATGGGATACTTGCCACGCAGCTGGCTCAAGTCCACCTTGAAAGCGCTCTCGTCGTAGACGGAGAACGGGCTGCCCGAGAGGATGACTCCCTTCACACTGTCGTCGCCTTGCGGGAACTTGTTGTAGGGCACAATCTCACAGTAAACATTCAGTTCGCGGATACGGCGGCCGATGAGCTGCGTAGTCTGCGATCCGAAATCGAGAATGATGATTTTTTCCTGCATATATGTGTCTATTGATAAAATGATTGTTCCAAGTTTGATTGATTGTGCAAAAATAGTGAAAGGCGAAAGCAATACAAAATAAGCCCGCTTATTTTTATTGCTGAGCCGCATCCTATTTTCGTGCAACAAAAATAGTGAAAGGTGAGCGCATAGACAAATGAAAACGAAGTTTTTAATTAGCCCATACCCCACCGCCTCTTGGTGTTCAGTTACATTATAGTCCCCCAAAGCATTACATCGGAGATTTCATTGCTTTCCATTCTTCTTTAGTCAACAATGTAAAATGTTCCGTCCGAATGTCTCCCAATGGAGAAGTCTTGCCTTCCTCTGTATGATGAAATTTAAAACCACATTTATCCATCACTCTACGCGATTTGATATTTCCGTCATAATAACCACACCAAACCCTTTTGATATCAAGTTCATCAAAACAACGTATTAACAAACGATTTACAGCCTCTGGTATAAGCCCCTGCCCCCAAAAAGGAACACCGATCCAGTATCCAATCTCTGCATCCCCCTCCTCCATCTCTGCACTGTGTAAACCGTCACTAAACATAATGCCTACACTACCAACCGGTTCATTGGTTTCCTTCAGCACTACAGCATACGTTTCCGGAGCAGAAAAGATATCACGTATTACTTTCCTACTGTTTTCAATTGACGTATGCGGCGGCCAACCAGCAATTGGACCTATAGCTGGATTTTGCGCATATTTATAAAGCGATTCTGCATCATCTTCCGTCCATCGTCGAAGTATAAGTCTCTCAGTTTCCATAAATCAATCATTTGGGATGTCTTTACATAAAATACGATTCACTTATGCCCCTAAAGGTAAGCATTTATCTGAAAAAATCTTTCCCCAATAGATTATTTTGTAATAACACCCACATTGAACCGTCAGTACAAAGGCGTTAAACCGACAGTTTAAACGGAGTAAACTGACGGTTTAAACGGATTAAACTGGCAGTTTAAAGCTATTAAACTGAGAGTTTATTTCGGATAAACTAAAATAAACTGCCACACTTCTGTTTACCAACGACTTGTATTGGGAGATCCTGTGAGCGGACAGGTACAAAAAAAGATTGCAGGAACACACTGCTCCTGCAATCTCTTATATATACCTTATATTATATAGGCTTATTTACCTTGCTCCAGCTGCAATGTCTTGGTAGGCTGGTCGCAAACTTCCGTAGGACCGAAGTACTGGATAGGACCCGGATATACGTAAGCTGTTTCCATAGCCCACTGCTCGCGCTGTGCGGCGAAAGCCTTGAAGGGCGCACCGTCCAGCTTCACGAGAGCCTTCTGGATAACGGGCTTCATTTCGCCATGACGACGCTCCATGTTCATCATCATCGTGATGGGCACACCACCTGCAATCCACTCTTCGGCAGGAGCCGTAGTGTTGCGTACAGACGACATGTAGCCGGTCTTGCCCTCACCAATCAGAGCGGCAGCCGTGTAACCCAGCGAGTAGCAGTAGTCGGCATCGAAGTTCGACGGAGCGGCGCAACGTCCTTCGTAGCCGAAGAAGTGGTGCTGAGCAGCGAACTTGCCTACATACTTGCCTTCTTCCTTCCAAGCAGCCAGCTTAGTAGCAACCATTTCAGAAAGCAGTTTCTCAGTTTCGATCAGCGATACCTGTACGTTGCCGTGCGGGTCGCGGTCGAGTGTCAGCTGACGGGCTACGCCTTCGGGCAGGCTGGCGTAAACAGCCGAGTTGGCCGGAGACAGCTTGCTGATGATATAGTCGCGCTGGTGAGACTTCTTGATGTGAGAGAACTCTTCGGCGTTGGCAGCCAGGAAGTCATTCAGTTCGGCGATGAGTCGCTTCATGGCCGGAATGAACTCGATCAGACCTTCGGGGATGAGGACAGTACCGAAGTTGTTGCCCTGAGCGGCACGGTCGGCTACTACTTTGGCAATGTAAGTCACGATGTCGTCCAGTGACATGTCCTTAGCCTCCACTTCCTCAGAAATAATACAGATGTTAGGCTGTACCTGGAGGGCGCACTCCAATGCGATGTGAGAAGCCGAACGGCCCATCAGCTTGATGAAGTGCCAGTATTTGCGTGCCGAGTTGCAGTCGCGCTGGATGTTGCCGATTACTTCAGAGTAGGTCTTGCAGGCAGTGTCGAAACCGAAGCTGGTCTCAATCATGTCGTTCTTCAAGTCGCCGTCGATGGTCTTGGGGCAACCGATAACCTGTACGCCATAGTTCTTTGCAGCATAGTATTCGGCCAGTACGCAGGCGTTCGTATTGGAGTCATCGCCGCCGATGATAACCAGCGCCTTGATGCCCAGCTCCTTCAGGATTTCATAACCCTTCTCGAACTGGTCTTCCTTCTCCAGTTTCGTACGGCCTGAGCCGATGATGTCGAAACCACCGGTATTGCGGTACTCGTCGATAATGTCAGCCGTCAACTCCATGTAGTTGTGGTCAACCAAGCCACCAGGACCCAAGATGAAACCGTAGAGCTTGTTTTCGGGGTTCAGCTTCTTGATACCGTCGAACAGACCAGAGATGACGTTGTGTCCGCCAGGAGCCTGACCACCAGAAAGGATAACGCCTACGTTCATTACAGGGAATGAAACAGCCTCGGCAGAAGTTTCGAACTTGATGAGCGGCATGCCGTAGGTGTTGGGGAACAGCTTCTGGATAGCCTCCTGGTCGGCAACCGACTGGGTAGCCTCGCCGGCTACAGCTTTCACATGTCCTTTCAACGCCTTGGGCAACTTGGGCTGGTAAGCAGCCCTTGCGATTTGCAATGCACTTTTAGTCATATTGTACTATTTGTTTAAAGGTGAATATACTTTACCGTCTAAAGGTGGTGCAAATTTCGCTTTTTTCCCGTAGACTACATAACTTTTTTAAGTAAAACCTAAGCAACTATCACATTTTTTATATTTTTGCCGCCGAATAACAAACACACGCCTTATGCTACAAGACTGGAAAGAACGCTGGAAAGCCCGCTCCCGACGCGTGCGTCGTAAGATAGAACTGCTCCGCCTGAAGCGGATACGCCAGAAAAAAACGCCGAAATACTCTCATTGCAAAAACTGCGGTACGCCGCTTGAAGGTATGTACTGCTACCGCTGCGGCCAATATGCGCTCGACGTGGAACAGCCTTTCTGGAAGTACGTGCGCCAGTACTTCGAGAATGTCTACCAGTTCGACACCAAAATATGGCGCACCCTGTGGTACCTCTTCACCCGCCCCGGCTTCCTGACTGCCGAATTCAACGCGGGCAAAATCAACTCCTACGTCCATCCCTTCCGCCTGTACATGTGCATCTCCGTGGTGTTCTTCGCCGTGTTCTTCATGCTGGTGGGCGAACGGGCGAACGATTTCAACGCGCTGAACGACGGACGGTTGCGCCGCAGCATCGTGGAACAGCTCGGAACGCCTGCCGCCGGAGCCGATACCACTATCTACCTCTACCAAGCGCCACGACTGGTGAAGACCCTCAAGCTACGCTTCGGTATGGAGAGAGCCGACAGCCTGGTGCGCTACCAACCCATCGACAATCCCTATGGACTGTCGCGCACCACCCTGCCACGCCTGCTGGCGGACTCCTGCTTCAAGCAGACCGATATCCTGCCGGAGGACTGGGACTTCATCCGAAAATCGCGTGCCCTGAAGAACCTGAATATCGAAAACTGGATAGACGGACGTGACTACGGTCCGGACAACGTGGCCGCCATCCGAACCTTCCACGTGGACAGCACCTACATGCAGACGGCCGAAGGCAGAGACAGCCTCGTGCTGCGCCCGCAGCGGGTCTGGCTCTGGACGGACGAGGTGAAGAAGGACGCCGAGACGGACGAACTGCAGAAGCAACTATTCGTCAACGACCTCGTGGGCGGCCTGTCCAAGTGGACACCCTTCTACATGATGTTCCTTCTGCCGCTGTTTGCAGCCCTGCTGAATCTGTTCTACCGTCGTAAGCAGATGCCCTACATGTGGCACTTCGTCCACGCCATCCACCTGAACACCGTCTTCCTCATCCTGATCTGCATCCCGCTGGTGCCGCTCTTCGCCTACGGGCTCGACGACCTGATGGCAGCCGGACAGACACTGAACACGGCGCAGCTGAACTCCCTGCGCATCACCCTCGTCGGTTTCCCCGTCGTCATGTTCCTCTATCTGCTCATGTCCTTCCGCACGGTTTACCGCCAGGGCTGGGGCAAGACCACGGTGAAGGCGGTGCTGTTCTACGTACTGTTCACCGCCATCGCGTCGCTGCTGGCCGCCGCACTGTTGTTGTGGCTGTTGGCAACAGAAGCAGAGGCAATTTGAATGAACAATGAATAATGAAGAATTAAGTAATGAAACTCATAGAAACACTCCGACAACGACAACTCCGCATCCGGCGAAACATCGAGGCCATGCGCCTGCGACGCATCCGCCGCCACACCCGCCCCGGCTACACCCACTGCATGAACTGTGGCACCCGCCTGAAGGGCATGTACTGCCACCAGTGCGGCCAATACGCCCTCGACATCCACCAGCCCATCTGGAAATACATCCGTCAGTATTTCGAGAACGTCTACCAGTTCGACGGCAAGATATGGATGACGCTGCGACTGATGTTCACCCGACCGGGCTTCCTAACTAACGAGTTCAACGACGGTAAGATCAACTCCTACGTGCACCCCTTCCGACTATACATGTGCATCTCCGTCGTCTTTTTTACCCTGTTCTTCATGGCCGCCGAACGTGCCACAGACCGCGCACTGCTATCCATAGCCGGCGAACAGATACCGGACACGGTGATGAACATCCTGAACCGTGCCGACGTCGCCCTCCCGGACACGACGGTTTATGCCTACAACACTGAGACGCTGCTCCAAGTGCTCGACGCCCGCGGAGCCCAGCACGCCGACAGTCTCGTCCGCCTGCACTACGAGGACCGCGGCGACGAACTGAACCTCGTTACCCTGCCCCGCTTGCTCTTCGACTCGTGCCTGACGCGCACCGCCGTCCACGAGGAGACGCAGACCGAGGTCAGCGTCCTGCGCCGCACGGCACGCCTGGGCACGCCCGACGAAGAAGAGCGGTTCTACCTGGACCTGCCCATCGACACGGTAACGGGCCGTATCACGACCGACACGTACGACTGGATGACGCGCCTCGACCAAACTGACCAACTGCACCAGCAGGCCACGGCCTCGTTCGTCCTCGGCCAGCTGTCCAAGTGGACGCCCCTGTTCCTGATGTTCCTCCTGCCCGTGCAGGCGCTGCTGTTCAAGCTCTTCTACCGCAGCCGCCGCTACATGGAGCACTTTGCCCACGCCACGCACCTGAGCAGTCTCCTGCTTGTGCTGCTCGTCGCGCCCGCTGCCATCTTGCTGTGGCACTTCAACGTGGACCGCTACAGCGATGTCTTCACCAACGGCGTGGAAGACACCATCATCTTCCTCACGCCCCTCGCCCTGCTGGCCTACCAGCTCGTGTCGATGCACGTCGTCTACCGCGAGGGCTGGAGCAAGACCACGGCGAAGTGCCTGCTCACGTTCTTCCTCTTCAACCTGCTGGCGTTCGCCACGGCAACGGGACTCATCGCATGGCTGGCGGCTAAGGCAATGGGAAGGATTTAGGATTTCAGATTTTAGATTTCTGAGGTTATATATACGCGCTCGTCAATATGTAAATAAAATCAACATACTCTCCACCGTTAGAAATTCGGCCTCATGTACAGACAAGGAAACAGCTGCGTAAAAAAAGCCACCACAGCTGCATGTCAGCAACCGTGGCGGCTCTATATGATTTCGGAGAGAAAAAGAACAACGTCTCCTACTCCCAGCCTCCGCCGAGAGCTTTGTAGAGATTGATCATCGTAATGCGCTTATCGCGTACAGCGTTACTCAAGCTGAGCTGGGCATCGAAATAGGTACGCTGGGCGTCGAGCAAGTCCATGTAACCAATGGCACCGTTGACATACTGCAGCTGCGCCAATTCAAGCGTTGTCTTGGCCGATTGTTCCAGTTTGAGGCGTGCATTATAGATTTCTTTTATTTTGTTGAACTCCGTAATGGCATTGTAAGCATCCTTAAAAGCACTGAGCACAGCCTTCTCATAGGCATGGGTGACACGTTCGAAGGCCGCCTTTTGGGCCTTAAGACGGGCACGGTTCTTGCCCATAGCGAAGATAGGCTCCAAGAGCGTAGCTGAGAAAAGATGATAGGGCGACTTCAGAATATCGCTCAGCGCACCGCTCTCGGTACCAGCCGTAGCAGTCAGCGCAATACGGGGGAAAAGAGCCGTAAAGGCCATACCAACCTGCGCATTGGCAGCAATTAATTCCTGCTCAGCTTGGCGTACGTCTGGACGGCGCTCCAACAAGGTGCTAGGCAAACCTACGGGTAAAGCATCAGGAAGCTGCACATCGGCAGCCTGTCCGGCACGCGTAATAGCGTGAGGATATTCACCCGTCAGGAAGGCCAGTTCGTTTTCCTTGAGTGTAATCTTGCGCTCGAGGTCGGGTACGAGTGTCACAGTCTTAGCCAATTCCACCTGCGCCTGACGGAAGGGAATTTCGGAGATAAGACCAGCTTCACGACGCAAACGCACCAAGTGAAGACTTTCGCGGCGGGCTTCGACGGTCTGGCGCACAATGGCCAGCTCGTTGTCCAGCGCTACCAGTTCGAAATAGGCCTGCGCCACCTGTGCGATAAGACTCATCTGCAAAGCACGCTGGTTCTCGATGGAGCCCACAAAGTCGGCCAGACTCTTGTCGCGTGCCCAACGTAAATTACCCCACAAGTCGAGCTCCCACGTAGCCGACGCCTTGATACCGAATTCATCGCTGTTCTTAGGGTTGTTGCCTCCATAGTTTTCGCGCTCGGGTTCGAGGTAAACCTTGGCACCAATCTGCGGGAACATGTTGGCCACGTCGATACGCTTCAGTGCAGCCAGCTCCTTAACGCGGGCGGCAGCCATCTGCATATCCTTGTTATACTCCAGTGTCTTGCGGATAAGCCCCTGCAGCAGAGTGTCGGTGTAGAGTTCTTCCCAAGCCATATCAGCCAGCGAAGCCGAATCGTCGGCCGTCTGGCTACCCAACGTCGCGGGCAGGTCCAACTTGGGACGGGTATAGTGTTTGCCCAGCTGGCATCCGGCCAATACCATCAGCACGGCCAGCAGGCAGATCGGATATATCATACGTTTCATCATCATTTCTTCTTTTTAAAGGTTTGCAGGTTCAGTTTGGGGGCACGCATCTTGTGCTTCATCTTGTAGATCATCACGAAGAAGAAAGGCACCAGCAAAATACCGACAGTAACGGCCACAATCATTCCAAAGAATACGCCCGTACCGATAGCCTGGCGGCTGGCCGAACCCGGACCGGTAGCAATGACCATCGGAAGCATACCGAGGATAAAGGCCAACGATGTCATCAGGATGGGGCGGAAGCGCAAGTGAGCGGCATGGAGTGCAGCTTCAACAATGTCGCTACCGCGGTCCACCTCATCCTTGGCAAATTCCACAATCAAGATGGCATTCTTGGCAGCCAGACCGATGAGCATTACCAGACCGATCTGGAAGTAGGTGTCGTTCTCCAGCCCACAGACCGAAATACCGGCATAAGCACCCAATACAGCAATGGGCAGAGAGATGAGCACAGCGATAGGCACGCTCCAGCTTTCGTACAGAGCAGCCAGGAAGAGGAAGACGAAGAGAAATACCAATCCCAATATAAGTCCGGTTTGTCCCCCGGCCTGTTTTTCCTGATAAGACAAGCCACTCCATTCTACCCCGATATTGTCGGGCAAGTGGTCGCGAGCAATACGTTCCAGCAATTCCATCACCTGTCCGGAGCTAGCACCATTGGCAGCCGTACCACGAATAACAGAAGCATTGAACATATTAAATCGCTTGATGCTTCCCGGACCAGTAGTATACTCCGTCGTTCCGAGCGACGTAAGCGGAATCATGTCGCCATCGCTACCACGTACGAAATAAAGACCGATATTGTCGCGATGCTCACGATAAGGAGCTTCAGCCTGCAAATAGACACGATAGACGCGGTTGAACATATTAAAGTCGTTCACATAAACCGAACCCGTATAAGCTTTCATCGTCGAGAAAACATCAGCCATCGGCACGCCTGAAAGTTTCACCTTATCGCGATCCACATCAAAATAGAGCTGGGGAATCTCAGCCTGGAGCGAGGACGACAATCCTTCAATTTCCTTACACTGTGAAGCATAATACATCAATGTGTCCGTAGCACGCACCAGGTCATCAAAAGTAGCCTCACCACGTGCCTCCAGTTGCATCTCAAAACCGCCCGACGTACCCAGACCAGGGATAACTGGCGGTGTAGACAAATAGACTTTACATTCAGGATATTCACTAATCTCACGACGTACAGTCTCCATCACCTCGTCGATAGTTGTATTATCTCGTTCGTCCCAAGGCTTCAGGATAACGGTCAGCTGGCTACGTGCCTGACTGGTACCTACACGGGGACTGGAACCTGTAACATTTTGTACGTATTCTACAGCAGGCTGCTTCATCAGGAAGTCAATGGCACGGTCGGTCACCTTGCGGGTGCGCTCCAACGTGGTACTCTCAGGCATTTCCAATTCAACAGTGAAATATCCCTGATCCTCTACAGGCAAGAAACTGGTAGGCGTAAAGCGATGCAGGATGAAAATACACAGCAGACCCAGGCAGAAGTACATAGCGATGCGACGCGGATGCTTCACGGTGCGACCTATCAGCTTGACGTATTTCGTATTGCCAATGGCCAACCATTTGTTGATGAAGGCGAACACGCGATTCTTCGGTTTGTTGGGATCTTCAGGACGCAGGATGAGCGAACACATTACGGGGCTCAGCGTGAGGGCCACTACCGTAGACAACAGCACGGATACCACGATAGTCACCGTAAACTGTCGGTAAAGCTGACCCGTAATGCCCGGCAGGAAGCTCACTGGCACAAACACGGCCGCCAGCACGAGCGACGTGGCGATGATGGCGCCTACCAGTCCGTCCATAGCCTTCTTCGTAGCCTCGTAAGGACTGAGGTGTTCTTCTTCCATAATACGCTCTACATTCTCCACCACCACGATAGCGTCGTCCACCACGATACCGATAGCCAACACAAGACCAAGCAAGGTCAGCATATTGAGCGAGAATCCGAAAATAAGCATGAAACCAAAGGTACCAATAAGTGAAATGGGCACTGCTACCACAGGTATGATGGTGGCACGCCAACTCTGTAACGACAGGTAAACTACGATGATAACCAATATCAACGCTTCGAACAGCGTCTTGTACACCTCGTGGATGGACTCATTGATGTAGGTCGTCATATCGAACGGTATCTCATACTCCAATCCCTCAGGGAAGTTGGCGCTGATTTCCTTCATGGTTTTCTTGACGTTCTCAGCCACCTCCATGGCATTGGCTCCAGGCAACATATAAACGCCTAACACAGCAGCGTTACCAGCATTGATACCACTCTCAGTGTTATAAGACTGCGCTTCGAGTGAAACGCGGGCTACATCACGCATCCGTATCAGCGAGCCGTCAGCATTAGCACGGAGCACAATCTCCTCGAATTGTGCGGCTGAAGACAAACGTCCCTGCGCGGTGATGGGAATAGTGATATCAAGTCCCTCAACGGGCTGCTGACCAAGGACACCGGCCGCAGATTCACGGTTCTGATCTTTCAGGGCATCCTGCACATCCTTCACCATCAGTCCGTAATTGGCCAAACGAGCGGGATCTACCCATATCTGCATGGCGTAGTAGCGACTTCCGATGTTAGACACACGGCCCACACCAGGGATGCGTCGCAAGAGATCCACCACATTCAACGTGGCAAAATTACTCAGGTAGATTTCATCGAACTTGGGATCATTCGACGTAAGGCAAAGAGTCATCAGCTGGCTGGGAGCTTGCTTATCCACTTCGATGCCATTCTGCACCACCTCGGCAGGCAGACGTGATTCGGCCAGTTTGATGCGGTTCTGTATTTCGACAGCCGCCAAGTCGGGATCAGCCGAGATATCGAAAGTAACAGTAGCCGAAAAACTACCCGTATTGGAACTGCTGGACTCCATGTATAACATACCAGGCGTACCATTCAATTCCTGTTCGATAGGAGTAGCGACAGCCTGCGACACAGTGACAGCACTAGCACCAGGATAAGATGCCGATATCTTCACCACGGGCGGCGTAATCTGAGGGTATTGGTCGATAGGAAGCATCATCAAGCCGATGATACCCACAATGACGATCAATATAGAGATGACAGCCGAGAATACCGGCCTGTCAATAAAGAAATTCACTTTCATAAGCGGGATAGGTTTCTGATTTTAGAATTTTGATTGCAATGCGGACAGCCTTCCTGTCACTCACTTACTCTTCTTCCTCCATAGGTTGGCCTACGCGTACCTTTATACCAGGAGTCAGTTTATGATATCCTTCAGTCACAATATTCTCGCCGGGTACAATACCACGTTCTACCACGACATTGTTACCGAACTCAGGTCCCAACTCTATGAAACGACGTTCAACCGTAGAGTCACGACGCATAACGAAAACATGTGCTCCACCTTTCTCGATCATCAAAGCCTTTTGAGGTACAACGGTAGCATGCTCGCGCACATCAAGCAACACACGTACTTTAGTGAACTGACCAGGAAGCAATACACGATCCGGATTGGGCATCTCAGCACGAACAGAGAATGTACCCGTCTTGGGATTGACTTGCGGTTCAGCAAAATCTACAATACCTTTATATATATAGGTGCTGTTATCAGGCAGGGTAATGGTAACAGTCGGTTGCCAGGAGCGGCTCGAATCTTTCTGACCTATGACAACATTACGTTCTTTACTTTTCAGATAATCCAATGCTGTCATACTGAAATCCACCAATACGGTGTCACTCTTTACAATCGTAGCCAGCAAGGACTTTCCACTAGTACCTACCAGTGTACCAAGGTCCACATGACGTTCACTGATGTGGCCCGATATCGGAGAACGTACCCACGTATAGCCCAGTTCCTGTTCCGCCTGATCGAGATCAGCCTGGCTCATACCCATGCTGGCTACAGCCGTTTCATAAGCCGCAATAGCATTATCCAAGTCCAACTGACTGGCTGCATTCTGTTCAAACAACGGACGGATACGCTCCAAATCACGCTTGGTCTTACGCACCAGAGCAGAATCCTTACGCAACTGAGCACGAGCCTTATCTGCTTTGGCACGATATTGCTTCTGGTCGATGACGAACAAGACTTGATTTTTCGTCACATACGTACCTTCCTCAAAAGCCATACTCTCTAAAAAGCCTTCCACACGTGCACGTACTTCTACAAATTGCTGTGCACGGATACGTCCAACATAGTCTCCGTAGATTTCCACATCCTCCTGCTCTACAGGCTGCACAATCACGACAGGTGGTACTGGAGCCACCGCTTTCGGCCAAGTTAATACGATATACACTGCCAGCAGCACCGCCATGCAAACCAGCATCGTCACCAATCTTCTTTTTCTCAGCCTCAATTCTTTTTTTGTAAAAAATAGTCTCATGTCTGTTTGTTAGATAATTAAAACCCTGTTCTTCACCTTAACAAATGCAAAGATAATACCATTTTTTCAATATCATGCATTAAGGCATGTAAGTTATTAGTTTTCAGAGGTAATCGACTTTATTTATTTTGAATAAAAAGCACCTATATCCCCACATGTATGTAGAAAGCCTCTACATATCTGTAGAATTATTCCACAACACAGCTATCCACAACACAGCATATCCCCAACCTATTCCTTCTTATGATCAGATAAAAGTCAAAAAATGCTGTTCACCTAACCTTATTGGACAAACAATGAGCTACAACATCATCAAATAGTCTTCACGACATCATTCCAAGCAATATTTCAGGCAATTTTAACGATAAATAACCCTATTCTAACCCCTTAATATAAAAAAAAGGAAAAATTAAACCCACCGACACACCAACATAAAAAACAATTTTGTACTTTTGCAGCGCATTTGAAAAACAAGTGCACACTGGTTATCAAGAGAGATATATAAATACATATTTATTGAACCTTTAAAAGTTTAAACAAAATGATTAAAGTAGGTATTAATGGATTCGGACGTATCGGACGTTTCGTATTCCGCGCAGCTCAGACTAGAAACGATATCCAAATCGTTGGTATTAACGACCTTTGCCCGGTTGACTACTTGGCATACATGCTAAAGTACGATACAATGCACGGCCAGTTCAACGGCACTATCGAAGCTGACGTTGAGAACAGCAAGCTGATCGTTAACGGCAAAGAAATCCGTGTAACAGCTGAGAAGAATCCTGCTGACCTGAAATGGGATGCTGTTGGTGCTGAATATGTAGTTGAGTCTACTGGTCTGTTCCTGACTAAAGAAAAAGCTCAGGCTCACATCCAGGCTGGTGCAAAATATGTAGTAATGTCTGCTCCTTCTAAGGACGACACTCCGATGTTCGTTTGTGGTGTTAACGAAAAGACTTACGTTAAGGGTACTCAGTTCGTATCTAACGCTTCTTGTACTACTAACTGCTTGGCTCCTATTGCTAAGGTTTTGAACGACAAATGGGGTATCACAGATGGTTTGATGACTACCGTTCACTCTACAACTGCTACTCAGAAGACAGTTGACGGTCCTTCTATGAAAGACTGGCGTGGTGGTCGTGCTGCTTCTGGCAACATCATCCCTTCTTCTACTGGCGCTGCTAAGGCTGTAGGTAAAGTTATCCCGACTCTGAACGGCAAACTGACTGGTATGTCTATGCGTGTTCCGACTTTGGACGTTTCTGTAGTTGACTTGACTGTAAACTTGGCTAAGCCTGCTACTTATGCTGAAATCTGCGCTGCCATGAAGGAAGCTTCTGAAGGTGAACTGAAGGGTATCCTGGGTTACACTGAAGATGCAGTTGTTTCTTCTGACTTCTTGGGTGACACTCACACTTCTATCTTCGATGCTAAGGCAGGTATCGCTTTGACTGATACTTTCGTTAAGGTTGTATCTTGGTACGATAACGAAATCGGTTATTCTAACAAAGTTCTTGACCTGATCGCTCACATGGCATCTGTTAACTGCTAATTTACAGTTAGAAAATATTAAAGTATAGGCGGCTTCTGCGGAAGTCGCCTATTTTTTTTGCATTTTTGCGTGAAGTTTCCCCAAGAGCCTCCAAACAAAGGAGCAGCCAAGGGGAATCAGACTAACAGTTGTTTTTACTTGTTTAGCGAATATGACAGAGACTCAGAATCCTTTTTTTGAAAATATCCATACACCACACGGCACCGTCCCCTTCGACCGCATCGCTGTGGAGCACTATGCCCCCGCCATTCGTCGGGGTATCGAATGCCAGAACGAGGAGATAGACGCCATCGTCAACAATCCCGAACCAGCCAACTTCCACAATACCATCCTGGCTTTGGAAAAGTCGGGTCAATTGCTGCATCGTGTGGAAGTGGTGTTCGACAACCTGCTCAGCGCCGAAACCAACGACGCCATGCAGGAGCTGGCCAAGGAACTGATGCCGCTGCTGAGCGAGCATGCCAACAACATCACGCTGAACGAACGCCTCTTCGAACGGGTCAAAACGGCCTACGAGCACCGCAACAACGAACCTCTGACTGCCGAACAACGGAAACTGACGGAGGATACCTACGAAGGATTTGTACGCAGCGGAGCCAACCTACAGGGGGCCGACAAGGAGAAATATCGTGAACTGTCGCGCCAGCTGAGCCTGCTAACCCTGCAATTCAGCGAAAACAACCTAAAGGAAACCAACGACTACCAGTTGGTGCTGACCGACGAAGCCCAACTGAAAGGCCTGCCGCAGAGTGCCATCGACGCTGCCGCCGAAACGGCCCGCGAGAAACAGCAGGAGGGCTGGGTCTTCACCCTGCATGCTCCCAGCTACGTGCCTTTCCTGACCTATGCCGCTGACCGCGACCTGCGCAAGAAAATCTACATGGCCTATAACACCAAATGTACGCACGCCAACGCCTGCAATAACCTCGACATCGTGAAGCAGCTGGTCAACACCCGACTGGCACTTGCCCAACTGTTGGGATACAAAGATTATGCTACCTACAAGCTGGAGCGCCGCATGGCACAGAACAGTGCCAACGTCTACCACCTGCTCGACCAGCTGCTCGAAGCCTACAAGCCAACTGCACAAAAGGAATATGCCGAAGTACAGGCACTGGCCCGCGAAGAGCAGGGAGCCGATTTCACCCTGATGCCTTGGGACTGGGGATACTACTCGCAAAAGCTCAAGGACCGCAAGTTCAACCTCAACGACGAGATGCTTCGCCCCTATTTTGAGCTGGAGAACGTCAAGAAAGGCGTGTTCGGCCTGGCCACCCGCCTCTATGGCATCACTTTCCAAAAGAATCCCGACATCCCCGTCTATCACAAGGACGTGGAAGCTTTCGATGTATTTGACAAAGACGGCAGTTTCCTCGCCGTACTCTATACGGATTTCCATCCGCGCGAAGGTAAACGTTCAGGCGCCTGGATGACCAGCTACAAAGAGCAATGGATTGACGAAAAGACGGGCGAGAACAGCCGTCCGCACGTTTCGCTGGTGATGAACTTCACCAAGCCCACACAGGACAAGCCTGCCCTGCTCACCTTCGGCGAAGTGGAAACCTTCCTCCACGAGTTCGGCCATAGTCTGCACGGCATGTTTGCCAACACGACCTACGCCAGCCTGAGTGGCACCAATGTCTACTGGGACTTCGTGGAATTACCTTCACAATTCATGGAGAACTTTGCCGTCGAAAAGGAATTCCTGCATACCTTTGCCCGCCATTATCAGACGGGCGAACTGATACCTGACGAACTGGTACAGCGCATCGTGGATTCGCGCAACTTCAACGCCGCCTATGCCTGCCTGCGCCAAGTCAGCTTCGGCCTACTGGACATGGCATGGTACACCCGTACGACTCCCTTCGAAGGCAACGTGATGGCATACGAAAAGCAGGCATGGGCACGTGCCCAAATATTGCCATCGGTTGAAGGCACTTGCATGAGCACCCAGTTCTCACACATCTTTGCTGGAGGCTATTCGGCCGGCTACTACAGCTACAAGTGGGCCGAAGTGTTGGATGCCGACGCTTTCTCGCTTTTTAAAAAGCAGGGCATTTTCGATCAGAAAACAGCCTTTTCCTTCCGCGAAAACATACTTTCGCAAGGAGGAACTGAACACCCCATGACGCTCTACAAACGCTTTCGCGGACAAGAGCCAACCATTGATGCATTATTAATTAGAAATGGAATTAAAAAATGATGAAATATAGACTATTTACTTTATTGACCGCTATCCTACTCCTTACTAGTTGCAATACAGAAGACGATGTAATGGAAATCTTCATTGGCAAAACTTGGAAGTTGACTTATATTTCTACAGAAAATTCACACACGCAATACAACTTCTGGAACAACGACCAAGAATCAGAACAAAGTTTCAATGCTTTGAAGCAATCCGATACCTTTATCGTAACTTTTGAAGGAACAGACTTGAATGGCATTACAGGTGGAACTTTTAATGCCAAAGGTATCAAAGCCACCATCAATGGGCAATGGAATGCAAACGGTGAAAACCATGAAATGCAAACCAGCAGTATCCAAATAAGTAGTACAGAAACAGACAAGCTGGCACAAGCCTTTATCACTGGATTTCAAAATGTTATTCGTTACGATGGAGATTCCAGCAATCTCTATATCTATTATGAAGATAAAGACAAAAGTATCAAAAGAATGAATTTTAAAGCACAATAAAATAAAAAAGCTATGGACCACAAAGCCAAACAAGAAGCATTGGACAAACGCTACATACGAATGGCCGCCATTTGGGCTGAAAATTCTTATTGCCAACGCAGGCAGGTCGGCGCTCTCATTGTGAAAGACAAGATGATCATTTCCGATGGTTACAACGGTACTCCTTCCGGATTTGAAAATGTATGCGAAGACGACAACAATATAACCAAGCCCTACGTACTGCATGCCGAGGCCAACGCTATTACCAAAATAGCACGATCCAACAATAGTAGTGACGGAGCTACAATGTACGTTACCGCTTCTCCCTGCATCGAATGTGCCAAACTTATCATTCAAGCAGGTATAAAGCGGGTTGTCTATTCAGAGAAATATCGACTGGAAGATGGCATCAACCTGCTCAGACGAGCTGGGATTGAAGTGGTGTATCTATCAGCAAACGAATAAAATAAAAAACGATTAAAGAAAAGATATTATGGGTACAAAAGGTTCTTCCCGTTTCACACCTGTCATCATTGCTATCAGTGTAGTGGCAGGTATTCTGATTGGAACATTCTATGCCAAACATTATGGAGGAAACAAATTGGGCATCATCAATGGATCATCCAACAAACTGAATGCCCTCCTACATGTCATCGACGACCAATATGTAGATACAGTTGACATGAGCCAGCTGGTAGAGAACGCCATGCCACAAATTCTGGCAGAACTGGATCCGCATTCCACTTATATTCCTGCCCAGAAGCTGGAAGAAGTAAACTCAGAGTTGGAAGGAAGTTTCAGTGGTGTCGGTATCCAATTTACCATTCAAGAAGACACCATACATGTAAATAGCGTTGTATCGGGAGGCCCTGCTGAAAAGGTAGGCCTTATGGCTGGAGACCGCATTGTGACGGTAGACGACAGTATTTTTGTCGGAAAAGATCTGACCAATGAAAAAGCCATGCGTACCTTAAAAGGCCCTAAGGGAAGCCAAGTGAAACTAGGTGTGAAACGCATTACGGAAAAAGAGTTGCTTGACTTTATTGTCACACGAGGCGACATACCACAAAACACCATCGATGCTGCTTATATGATAAGCAACGACTTCGGCTATGTGCAAATCAGCAAGTTTGGACGTACTACCCATGTCGAACTCTTGAACGCAATTGCCCAACTAAGCCACCAGAACTGCAAAGGTATGATCATCGACTTACGCGAAAACACAGGCGGCTATATGGAAGCTGCCATCCGCATGGTCAATGAATTCTTGCCTGAAGGTAAACTAATCGTTTATACACAAGGACGCAAATATCCTCGTATGGAAGAATACGCTAATGGAACTGGCAGTTGTCAGAATATTCCCTTAGTCGTATTGATAGATCAAGGATCTGCCTCAGCCAGTGAAATTTTCGCAGGCGCCATTCAAGACAATGACCGAGGAACCATTGTAGGACTTCGTTCATTTGGCAAAGGCCTTGTACAGCAACCTATTGACTTTAGCGATGGATCGGCCATCCGCCTGACCATTGCACGTTATTACACCCCATCAGGCCGTTGTATCCAACGTCCATACGAGAATGGGAAAGACAGCAAATACGAAATGGACTGGTTAGATCGCTATGAACATGGAGAATTCTTCTCGGCCGACAGTGTGAAGTTGGACAAAAAACTACGCTATTCTACGTCTTTAGGACGACCGGTCTATGGCGGTGGTGGCATTATGCCCGACGTCTTTGTTCCGCGTGATACAACAGGAGTGACTTCTTATCTGATGGAGGTCAGCAACAAAGGCTTGCTCATCCAATTCTCCTTCCAATATACAGATCGCAATCGTGCCAAACTCGATCAATTCAACGATGAGACAGAATTGCAAAAGTATCTGGAAAAGCAGAATATTGTAGAACAATTTGTACAATTCGCTGCACAGAAAGGTGTTAAAAGACGTAATCTTCTGATCAACAAATCACGGAAACTATTGGAAAGGAATCTATACGGGAATATCATCTATAATATACAAGGCAAAGAAGCATACATCCGCTATATCAACCGTGATGATGCAACAGTGTTGAAAGCCTTAGAAATACTGGAACGAGGAGAAGCATTCCCCAAAGCTCCAACAACCATTAAAGAAGAAAAAAATGATAATCGGGAAAAAAGAACTGCGCAAGTATATAGCAGAATTGAAGACCCTGCACACAACTTCCACTACGCTTTTATCGGATGAAATACTAAGCCGAGTAGAGAAACACCCTGTATTCCAAAAGGCTCAAACAGTATTATTGTACTATTCCTTACCCGATGAAGTTCATACACACGACTTTATCCAAAAATGGTACAATCGCAAACGAATTTTGCTTCCAGTTGTCGTAAAAGATACGCTTGAACTATATACATATACAGGAACTGACAAGATGACAATAGGTGCATATGGCATTAAGGAACCAACAGAAGGAAAATTCAATAATTTAAAAGATATTGATTTAGCAATCATCCCAGGAGTAGCTTTCGACCGCCGTGGCAATCGGTTAGGACGTGGTAAAGGATATTATGACCGACTGCTTCCATTTCTAGTAGGCACTTACAAACTTGGTATTTGCTTCCCTTATCAATTACTGGAAAGTGTGCCAACAGAAGACTTTGATATACGCATGAATGAAGTGATTTATTAATCACGTCAACGAAAAATAATATTGGTAATGACCTGAGCCCCCACGTGGCTGTTCAGGTTACGTACCAACAATTCACGTCCCATCATCAATTCTTGCCGAAGTGTTGCTGAAGTTAAATGTACATACAGCACCTGATTCTTAATAAAAAGTTCTCGAGTATATGACGCTATAACAGGTCCTAAAACCTCCGGCCAGGCATTAATCAGCCGCCGTTCATTCAAAGGAGATTCCAAACTTTCTTGACGCAGGTAATTTCGGATAAGAACACCAATCTGTTCTGCATTATTACGCTTCATATCTCACCCTCCTGCATTTCAAAGACCATACCTTGATCGACACGAAACATCCGATAATCTCCTCCCACCTTATGCAAAATCTTATCCAAATGGTCACGGTTCGTATCGGTAATAAATATCTGACCAAAACTGTCACCTGCCACGAGTTTAACAATCTGTTCCACTCTCGAAGCATCCAACTTATCAAAAATATCATCAAGCAATAACAAAGGGACAGTATTTCCTGCACGATGCAGAAAATCAAACTGTGCCAACTTTAATGCTACAAGATAAGTTTTATTCTGCCCCTGTGATCCCTCACGCTTGATTGGAAAATCTCCGAGCAACATCTCCAAATCATCCTTATGGATTCCTTTCAAGGAAAAACCCATAATTCGATCGCGTTCGCGACTCTCTCTCAGAACCTCCAATAAAGACGCATCCCGAGCATGTGAACGGTAACTCAATCCAACCTGTTCACGATCCTGAGAAATGAATGAATAAAACGATTGAAAAATCGGAATAAATTCATTGACGAACGCCTCGCGTTTGCGATAAACCACTTCGCCAGCTTTTGCCATCATCTCCTCCCAGACAGCAAACAATTCATCTTCTACTGGCTTTTCGCTCTTCAGTAAAATATTACGCTGTGCCAACGCTTTATTATACCGAATCAAAGCATCCAGATATTCCTTATCATATTGAGAAATGACTACATCCATAAAACGACGCCGACCTTCACTGCCACCAGCTATCAGCTCTGTATCAGCTGGTGAAACCATAACTAACGGCAAGAAACCAATGTGGTCAGACAATCGTGTATACTCTTTCTTATTGCGCTTGAACTGTTTCTTCTGGCGACGCTTCATTCCACAATACACTTCTTCTGGAGTCCCATCAGCCGCCTCATAAAAGCCTTGAATAACAAAAAAGTCTGCATCATGACGTATATTCTGCGAATCAATAGGATTACCGGCACTCTTGCAGAAAGAAAGAAAATAGACCGCATCCAACAGATTGGTCTTTCCCATTCCATTCTGTCCAAGAAAACAATTCAGCTTCGGTGAAAACGTCAGTTCCACCTGTTCCAGATTCTTATAATTAAGTATTGAAATTCGCTTCAGTATCATAATTGCATCTACATTCTTGTGCAAAATTAGAAAGTTTTTCGTGCTTTTCAGACACAAAACAAAAAAAGATGCCGCTAAATTTCGTTGAAAGCTATAAAAAACTTACTTTTGCCAGTCGAAATCTCAAAGAGCGAATAATAACAAAAAAAGAATCTATAAAAATGGCAGAACAAAAGAAAACAAACGAAGCCCTCAACATGGAAGAGGCTCTGACGCAGTCGGAAGACTTCCTCATCAAAAACAAGAAAGCAATTATCGGTGCCGTAGTGGCAATTATCGTCATCGTTGCCGGTATAGTCATGTACAAGAACTTGTATGTAGAACCTCGTGAAGAAAAAGCACAGGCCGCCTTGTTCAAAGGAGAAGAATACCTGACTGCTGATGCTTACGAACAAGCTCTTAATGGCGATAGCATCGGTTATGCAGGCTTCCTGAAAGTTGCCGACGAATTCAGCGGGACTGACGCAGCCAATCTAGCTAACGCATACGCAGGTATCTGCTATGCACATCTGGGCAAATACGAAGAAGCCATCAAAGCTTTTGAACGTTTTGACGGCGATGATCAAATGGTTTCTCCGGCAATGAAGGGTGCGATGGGCAATTGTTATGCATCATTGGGACAACTGGACAAGGCAGCCGACATGCTTCTCAAAGCAGCCAAAGAAGCTGATAACAACACATTAAGCCCTATTTATTTGCAACAAGCAGGTGAAATTCTTGTTAAGCAAGGTAAATATGATCAAGCTATCGAAGCTTACACAACTATTAAGGACAAATATTTCCGTTCTTATCAGGCTATGCAGATTGACAAATTCATCGAAGAAGCCAAACTGATGAAGAAATAAACCGCTACACCTCTTATTAATATTAAATAAGAATTTTAGTCACGGATTAAACGGAAAACACGGTCAACCTATAAAGACGCCGTGAAGTTCGTGTAATCCGTGACTTTTTTATCTATAAATTCTCAACAATCCAATTCTAAAAAAGACAAGATATGGCAACAGCTTATCACAACCTGTCAGAATACGATTTCAACTCCGTGCCCGATGCCTCAAACATGAAGTTCGGCATCGTTGTGTCTGAATGGAACTATAACATCACCGGCGCCCTCCTACAAGGAGCCGTAGCTACCTTGAAAAAACACGGGGCAAAAGAAGAAAATATCCGAATCAAGACCGTCCCCGGCAGCTTTGAGCTGACGTTCGGCTCCAACCAATTCATATCCCATACCGATGTAGACGCTGTCATCGCCTTGGGCTGCGTAGTTCGCGGCGATACTCCACATTTCGACTACGTTTGCATGGGAGCGACCCAAGGTATTGCCCAGCTGAACGCAAAAGGCGATGTACCAGTAATTTACGGACTGATAACCACCAACACAATGGAACAAGCCGAAGAACGTGCAGGTGGCCGATTGGGAAACAAAGGTGACGAATGTGCAATTTGTGCAATAAAAATGATCGATTTTGTTTGGAGTTTAAAATAATAGTCGTATCTTTGCACCGCAATTGAGAAACAAAGGTGCTACACTAAGTAAATCAAGAGCGATTGGGCAAATACCAGAGTGGCCAAATGGGGCAGACTGTAAATCTGCTGGCTTACGCCTTCGGTGGTTCGAATCCATCTTTGCCCACTAAATTTGCGGAAGTAGCTCAGTTGATAGAGCATTAGCCTTCCAAGCTGAGGGTCGCGGGTTTGAGTCCCGTCTTCCGCTCTTAAGAGAATCAGATAGTTATCGAAAGATTTCTATCTGATTTTTGTTTTTAGTAGGGTGTAATTTGACCATGGTTTATCGAGGATCAACGGGAATCAGCGAAATAATCTGAGGATTCTTTAGTTAAGCATAAATTTTAGCCAGTCTGAACAAAAAGAACGGATTTGCATAAATTGCATTTCTGCCAGCTTATGCTTATCTTTGAAACAGTTAGAATCTAATATTAAAAAACATGGAAAATTTCGATTACTCTGTAGTACCCCGTGGATTCGGCCATTGCATAGCCAGCTGCCCGCAGGCTGCGACCTGCCTGCGCCACATCGCTTACGAACACCTGCCCGCTGACAAGGCTTTCGTCCGAATGCTGGTGCCACACATGGCCGAACAGGCGCAGGGAAAATGCAAATACTATTGTTCCAACGCCAAGGTACGCTATGCCAAAGGATTTGCCCGAATCATCGACGAGCTGTCGGTGAAGCAGGCGGCTGCTTTCCGCGAACGGATGATAGGAAAGATGGGAAGAAAGAACTATTACGCCTCGCGCAAGGGAGACCGGCTGCTCCCGCCCGCCGAACAGAAGCAGGTACGTTCCGTACTCCGCTCGCTGGGAGCACCGGACGAGAACTGTTTCGACGGCTACACTGACTGCTTTGTCTGGGAATAAACGACTGGCTCTCCTACCCTCACGGCATGTTTCCGCGTGTTTCCGCAGGGGGAACTCCGTTTCCCCTATAAGGAAACGGTCGTTACCATTGAAGGGAACGACCGTTACCATTGAAAGGGAACATCTGTTTCCTTTAAAGGGAACGGGCGTTTCCTCGTAGGGGAAACGGGGAAAGGCTGTTACATTCCCAGTTTCCCAGCAAATGTTGGATGATTATCTGTCTATCCGCACAGTCACCGGCTTGCCGCTATACATTCCTTGCGGCAGGGCTATCCGTATGTCGCGGCCGTTCCACTTCAGAGCTATCTCCTTCAGGGAAGCGTCCATACAGGCATCGGCCACGGTGACGAAACAGGCCTCCTCCGTCTCGCGGAGCACAAGGGCACAGGGGGCAGACACTTCCAGCTTCAGCCCCTTGGCCTCCAGAGCCGGCGCTTCGGGATAGAACACGGCACCGATAACTATGCGGTCGGCGGAACAGACTGCCTGTACCAGCGTGTCGTTACGCAGCACTTCGAAGGGAAGCTTGCGGGCTGGTTCGCCCTGACCCAGATAGACCGCATAGCCGTAGGTGTCGGCCACAGGCGTACGGCCGTGGTCGGTCCACAGACGCAGGACGGGCACTTCGGCAGGAAGGTCTTTCCGCTGACGGTTCTGCTCGTTCATCCTGGCCCAGTCGGCAGGACGGTTTTCGCAGGCAACGTGTAAATCCGACTGGTAGTCCGGCAGGGCACGGTAGGCAAACTGGCCTTCCTGAACAATCCAGGCATTCTTCAGCTGACGGGCGTCGAGCGTCGTCACGCCCATGGGCAGCGGTTTCTTCCGGCCTTTCTCCAGCAGATACACGGGCGACGTTCTTGCCGTCTGGTCCAGTGTCGTGCGTATGTTTCCTTCCTGCTCCGGTTCCAGGTTGGTGACTCCGGCTCCGAGGGCCACCAGATAGTCGCCCAGGATAAAATACCCCTTGTAGGCCTTGAAGCCATACAGCAGCTCGTTTTTCTTCGGATGGCCACCTTTATAGTCAGGATTTTCTTTATCCGGCCCGTACATCTTCTCAAAGATATATCCGCCAGCCGCATAGTCGCCGCCGTCGGCTGCTCCGGCCGCAAAGTTATGACGGCTGCAATAGCCCCGCCAGTTGGTCACAGGCACCAGTCGGTCCATGCCCTCACGGGCCGTCACGCCCGGCGATGCCGTCACGTCCCATCCGCCCATGATGCGGAAATATTCGTCGCCACGGCGCTGGAAGAGCGTCATGCCGTCGGTGGGATAGAAGTTGTAGTTGTCGGCAAAGTCGGCACTCTCCAGACCGTCACAGCGCACGGAAGCCATGTTGACCATCAGGTGGTAGTCTGCCGTATGCTTCATCAAGTCGTCGTTGTTGAAGAACCATCGCGTACCCTGATAGACGCCGCTGGCATATTCCTCCATGCGGATACGCTTGGCTTCCACTTCGGCCAGAAGCTGTTCCAGTTCGGCCTGCTCGGCGGGAGTGAATGATTCCTTCCAGTTATCCACCACGTCGCGCAGCATGTTGCGGTAGGGAATGGCACTCTCCTTGTCGCAATAGACATACGAACCGCGGTCAAGGCACGGCAGGCGGTAACCGTCGCGGTAATACCAGCTGCCACCGCGGAAGAAGGTCATCAGGGCCTCGGCATTCTCGCGGCTCAGGTTCTTGGCCCAGGGCGTGCCGCGAAGAGTCTTCAGCATATCCAGCGCCGCCGATGTGCCGTGAATGGGATATCCCCAGATGAGGCACTGCATGCCGTGTCCCCATCCGGCTCCGTCGGCCGTAAAGCCTTCGGTCCAGAAAGCGTCGCTGTAGGTTGTCTGCGACGTGACGCTGATGCCGCGCTGGCATACCTCGGCCAGCACATCGAGCATCGGCACCGAACTGTACATAACGGCCACCGGAAGCAGCGAACGGTAGGCCAAAGCATTTCCACCTACCCACCAGACGTGGTTGCGGAAGCGTTCCACCGACACTACATTACGATCCGTAGCGTCCCGGCGCAAGGGTTGCGTATAGGCCTGAAGGCCGAGTACCTTCAGCATGTCGCAGGCCGCCCGCACTTCGACACCGGCTTCTCCGCGCTCAGCCCGGTCCATCTCCTCCATACAGGCAAAATAGATGTTGACCGCCGCCGTAGGGATGGCAAAGCAGGAAGCGTGGAAGCGGGGTTTGTCGTTGGAGCGGGCTATCTCCAGATTGCCGTAATGCACCACCGCCCGTGAAAGGCGGTTCAGGAACTCGGTATCTTTCTTCAGACTGCCTCTCCGCGCGGCTTCGGCCAGACGGTACACACGGTTCAGCGCATTGGCGATGAAGATACCTGCCCGGTCGTCGGGCGTATTGGCATATCCGCGGTTCCAGACGTTCTCACGGTTGTACTGCTCCTCCGTCGGATTCAGGTCGGAGAAGGTTCCGTCCTCGCCCAGCAAAGCATACATCCGGGCTGCCTCGGCCTCATCCACCGGCTTCACGGCCCGATGGGGATGACGGAAAAAGTAGTCGCGAAGCTTGCCTACGGCTTCTGTCTTCTCGTCGGCTACACGCTCGCGGGCTTCCCGATAGTAGCGGCGGTAGTTGGTGAAGGCGAACTGGGCCTCGGCTTTTCCCTTTTCCATCATGCGATTGTAAAGTGTCCCACTGTCAGGAACAACAATATCCACCCTCTTTTTTACAGAATTCAGTTCCGATGCTACGGCCAACAAAGGCATCAGAAGCATCCACAGTCCTAAAAGTCTCAATCTGTTCATGGAATTTCGTTTTTTCATAAATAAACCAAAGCCGGCAGCGATACGTACCTTCGTCCGTATCCGGCTGCCGGCTTCGAATATCACCTACATTCTCTCTCAATACTTATACTGCAAAGCCTTGTCGTAGTTTCCGCCCTTGACGGGAACCAGTGTAAAGCCCCAGGTATACAGGCGGTTGGCAGGAATGGTGTAGCCCGGCTGTACCTTGGCTCCCCAGCTGTCGTATCCGGCCACGCCTTGCTGCTTCATGTCCAGGCAGACTTCCACGAAATCGCGCGGAACAATGTCGTTCACGTGAGTCTGGCGACGCATGACGTTGCGGGCTTCGGCTTCATTCTTATTGGCAATCTCCTGCGGAGAGCGGTTGCGCCACTGGTAAGGATGCGAAGATTCTTCGCTGTCGAAGTCTTCCACCGTATTGCGCAAGGCATTGAAGCCGATGATGCTGTCGGCCACTACCAGCAGGCCTTTCCGTTTGCCGTCCGAGAAGGCCACCCAACGCGTATCGGTACGGTGGCCGTTCTCCTGCGGACGCACGTAGCGGACGTACATGTCTTCGGCAGTCGTCGTGTAACGGCCAATCATGGAACCGGCATTGCGGTCGATGTAATTTTCTTCAGGACCACGGCCGAAGTATTCCACCTGATGCAGCGAGGCCGGCATCCGGAAGCGTACGCCCAGACGGGGCAATTCGAGCTGACTGCCGTCTGCCTTTTTCTTGCCCGGCGTATAGGTTGCCAGATTGGTATCTTCCAGCACTTCGGTCTTCACAGCAGCGGCGTTGGTAGGAGTGAACTTCAACGACACGTTGACCACGCCGTCCGGATAGATGCGGTAGTTCACGAAGTATTCGTTCCGGGTAGGCAGGTCATAGACCACGCTCAGGATGCGGGTATCACCGTCTTTCTTCACGTCAGCCGAACTGATGCGGAAGTCATGACTGGCCTGCTTCCATATCTGCAGACGCTTGGGGTTGCTGTTTCCATAATCGTTGTCATTGGGCGCACGCCAGAAGTTGGGCTGGATACCAAATCCGTCGGACACATATTCCATGCCGTCCACGCAATAGGAGGTCACCTTGCCCGCTGCCGCATCGAACACGAAACGCACTTTGGACGAAGAAATCTCAATGCGGTCGCCCTCGCGGCTGTCTGTCAGCTTCGGGCCCGATGCCTTGTAGGCCAGTTCGGGCTGTGCTGCCGACAAGCGGAACTGCTCGCAGGCCACTTCATAGCCTTTGGGAACCAACGGCTCGGCCAGACGGGTCACCACACCGAAACGCACGAAGCATTCCGTCCCAGCCTTGAGGCGGAAGCCCGACACCGGAATGGAGAACTCGGCAGACTGCTGCGGTGCCAGGGCCATGTTCAGACGGCCTTTCTTGCGGGTCTCTCCATTGACCTGCACTTCGTACAGGATGTTGTAGTCTTTCAGATCCGTAAAATAGAATCGGTTCAGCACACGGAATTTGCCTGCTGCGGCATCCACTGCCTCGAAAGCCACGTTCTGATGGGCATATTTCACTTCAGCCATGGCCGGATGCGGCGTGCGGTCGGGAGCTACCAGACCGTTGCAGCAGAAGTTACCGTCGCTTGGCATATCCACTCCATAATCGCCTCCATAAGCCCAATAGGGACGGCCGGCCGCGTCTGTTTCCAGAATACCCTGGTCCACCCAGTCCCAGATGTATCCGCCCTGCAGGTTGGGATACTTGTAGATTTCCTTCCACTGGTCCCACAGGTTACCGTTGGAATTGCCCATCGCATGCGAATATTCCGACGGAACGACCGGACGGTCCGAACCGTTCGCACCGATATAACCCAGCCATTCGGCACTGGGATACTGGGGCACGTACATGTCGGAATTCCACTCCCACTGGGCACGTTCGTAGTTCACGGGACGGTTCATCAAATCTTTCTCCCGTTCCTTCACCCACAGATAGGTCTGGTAGAAGTTATATCCGTTACCGGCTTCATTACCCAGCGACCAGAAGGTTACTGAAGGATAGTTCTTGTTACGCTCATACATATTCTCCGTACGGTAGAGGTGGGGCTTCAGCCATTCGGGGTTGTTGCCCAGCGTTCCCCCCTTGCGCAAGTCGTAGAACATGCCATGCGACTCGATGTTGGCCTCATCATATACATACAGGCCGTATTCGTCGCACAGCTCATAGAAACGGCGGTCCTGCGGATAGTGAGCCAGACGAACCGTATTGATGTTGTGGCGTTTCATCAGCTCGAAGTCTTTCCGCATCAGCTCCTCGGGTACGTAGTGTCCCGTAGCCTCGTTGTGCTCATGGATGTTCACACCCTTGAGTTTCAACGGCTGTCCGTTGATGAGCAGCACGGTATAGGGTTTTCCGTTCTTGGCCAGCTGGTCAATCTGCTTGATTTCGATGCGACGGAACCCGACGTGGAAGGGAACGATTTCGGTCACCTTGCCGTCTTCCTCGACCGTCATCAGCAGTTTGTACAGATTGGGGTGCTCCGAAGTCCAGGTCTTCACACCGGCCAGCGTTGTGCTGAAGTCCACAGTCTGTACACCACCGGCAGGCAGGCTGCACTCCTGAACCGCATTGACCACCGAATGGCCTTCGGCATCGAGCAGTTCGTAACCCACCTTTACGGATTTCTGTCCGGCTGCCCGGTTTCTCATGTCCACTGCCAGACGGAAGATACCGTCCTTGTAAGTGTCGTCCAACGTCGATACGACCCGGAAGTCCTTGACGGCCACCTTGGGCTGTGCATAGAGGAAAACGTCGCGTTCGATGCCGCTCAGACGCCAGAAGTCCTGACACTCCAGATACGAACCCGTGCTCCAACGGAAGATTTTCAGTACCAGGCTGTTCTTGCCCGGCTTTACATAAGAATTGATCAGGAATTCGGCCGGATTCTTGGAATCTTCGTTATATCCCACTTCCTGCCCGTTGATATAGACATAGACACCCGACTTGGCTCCGGCCAGATGGAGGTAGACATCTCTTGTCTGTAACCACTCGGCCGGTATATCTATCTCGCGTCGGTAGACACCCACCGGAATATCGTCGGGCAACAGCGGCGGCTGAGGGTCGCTGGCCTTGAACTCAAACCACTGGTTGGTATAGATGGCCACGCCATGTCCCTGTACTTCCCAGTTGCCCGGCACCTGGATGTCACACCACCCTGCCAGGTCTGCTGTAGCCGAAGTCACATCGGCAGGCAGCCTGCGATGGGAATCGGAATACAGGAACTTCCACGTTCCGTTCAGCAGCCGGTAGAAGCGGCTGTTCTCGTATTTACCACTCAGGGCGGCCTCACGGTCGTCATAGGTCATGAACGACGTTCGGGGCGCCTCCCGATTGACAGATACCGTCTGAAGGTCCTGCCAATAAGGCATTTTCGGTTGTTCCTGCTGCGCCGCAAAGCTTTCTGCCGAAGCCAGAGCCAAGCCGCAGCCGACAACGCATGCAAACATCTTGTTTCTCATGTTACTGTTTTTTTATTTCATTCAACATTATCAATTTATCAATCATTGATTCCTACTCCGAATTGGGTCTGCTGTTTCTCCACCTCCTTTACCTTGAGCTGGTTCAGTTCCTTCCGCAGACGCGCATTCTCTTTCTCCAGTTCGCTGGCAGATGTCTTCCGGTCATCCGTCTGTTTCAACTTGCCCACCTCGGCCATTTCTGTCTCATCCGCAATCTGACGGCAGTCGGTGGGTATACTTTCAAACTCCAGCGTACCTTCCAACGGACGTGCTTCGCCCGGAACTTCCAGTGCAGCTGTCACCTTGATCTTTCCGGCGCGGCCGGTAGCCTGTATCAGGGCCGGAGCCGAACCCCATACCACCGGCATCGGATTCACACAAGCCACGTCACCGCCCAGCAGACGTCCTTCACCTTCCACCGTAAAGCGGATAATGGAATTGTTCAAACGTTTCACCGTTCCACGCTTGTCCACCACTTCGGCTATCACGGTCACAACATCCGATCCGTCGGCTTCCATCCGCATTCCTTCGTCGTCCAAACGCAGCCGGATATGGTCGGCCTGTCCCGCAGGATAACGTTTGTGCGTAGCCACTACCTTGCCGTCCATCAGTCCCTCCGCAAGCAAATAAGCCTCGTCCTGCTTACGGGCACGGGCTTTCGCCTTCCACTCCATGAAGTGGAAAGCATCCGCAAACTTGATAATCGATGAAGGCATACCCTTATGGTTGGGATCTTTCTTATAAGTATAGGTCTTTCCGCCCTTGAACACTGTGAGCCGCACCTCGTCGCAGTTGGAGTAAACCGTAATGTCCTCCGGTGAAAAAGGTGTCAGTTCGTGAGCGATATAGACCATCGGTCCGTTATCGGCCTGTAAGTCACTCTTCACAGGTTCACGCTGCGACATGAACATGTAATAGGAAGTCTTGGGCTGGCGGAAAGCATCCATGATACCCCCGTAGAAAGGATCGGCATGGTATCCGCGCTGATGGTCGAACGAATGCCAGAAACAAGCTCCCACAATCTGGGCAGGTTTCTGACAAATAGACTCATAGCACAAAATGGGGAAGTCTTTCTGATAGGACGGATTCGCATAATGTTCGGCCTGAAGCAGCATCGGAACTTCACCCCACCCGCGGGCCACACGGCTGTCGGAGTTCTGGGCATTCCAGTCGTCCACGTTGTCGCCCCACTCACGGATAAAATAAGTCTTGTCACTGCGAAGCTTGGACTCGATGGGACGCAACAGCAGGTCGTAATACTGGTCACCGGCCGCTCCGTGGTCGCAAGCGGCTATGCTATAAGGATAGGGATACTCTTCACCACAAATCTCCAACGCCCTTTTGGCAAACGTTTCGGGATAATGGGTTTCGTTGAGAATCGGTTCCCAGAAGAACAGCGAAGCATGGTTGCGATGGATGCGTATCATATTGCGAATATCCGAATAGATACGCTCGGCAAATATCGGTTCCTTGTTCCAGAACTGCCATCCCGGTACTTCGACCAAAGCAAACAGACCCAGTTCGTCGCATGCATCCATAAAAGCAGGATCAATGACATAATGGGTACGGATAACCTTCAGACCCGCGTCACGCAGTTTCTTGGCATCCCTCCACTGCAGTGAGTTGGGCAGTGCATTACCCAGCACAGCAAAGTCCTGATGGCGGTTGGTACCCATAATCTTGCCCTTATACGGTTTCCCATTCAACCACAGGCCTTCCGTCTTCTTGAATTCAATGCTGCGGATACCGATACGCTGGCGGTATCCGTCTATCACACGTCCCGAAGCATCCTTGACCAGTATATCCAGATGATACAGATAAGGCGACTCCGGAGACCACAACGATGGAGAACCCACCACCATAGAAGCGGTCGTATGAGCAGCCTTTCCGTTCTTCAACGACAGTTTCTTCTCGGTCTCCTTCACCACCTTTCCTTGTGGAGTCTTCAGTGCAAAGCAAACCGTCACGCGACAGTTTTTTCCCGACGCATTGCGTACATGGGCCTTCAGGTTGACAGTGGCCTGCGCTTCGGATACCTTGTCGTACGACACGAACAGACCGCCTCCGGCCACCTCGTTCTCATAATTGGCATTCGTGATGAACACATCATTGTGAGCCACCAGCCAGCAGTCCCTGTATATACCTCCGAAATAAGTGAAGTCGAGCATGCTCTGCTCCTTGCCGACCGGATAGGTAGGGTCGTCACTGTTGTCGGCTTTCACGGCTATCACATTCTCTTCGCCGAACTTCAACAGCGTGCTTAGGTCCACGATAACTGGCAGATAGCCACCATAGTGTTTTTTTACCAGACTGCCGTTTACATACACCTCGCTTTTGCCCATAATGCCTTCAAAGTGTACAAACAGCTGCTTGCCTTTCAGGCTGTCGGCCGGGGTGAAATGTTTCCGATACCAGGCCACTCCCTGATAATTGGCACAACCGCTGGCCTCCACCGGCAGATATTCCAAACCGTGAGGCACCGAAACAACCTCCCAATCTGTATCGTCATAGTCCACAGCGTATGGCGTTCCATCCGCTTCACCTTTCCAGAACCGCCAGGCCTGATTCAAGGAATAGGCCTCACGCCCGGTATTCGGCAATTCGTAAAAACCGGCTGTCGAGAAACGGGCCATGCCGGCATATCCGTGGATTCCCACCAGCACACATATAATAAAAAGAATCAGTTTTCTCATAATAAAACACATAACCTATTGTTCAACGTACAGCCTCCAGGTAAGCCTTCAGTTCCTTTATCTTATCTGGATTCTGTTCGGCTCTGTTGACCTGTTCACCCAGATCTTTCTTCAGATAGTACAACTGCTCGGCAGGCGCATTACCCAATTCCGTATTCGTCAGTTTATTGTAAGCGCTCTTACGGTTGGGATAGATGTATTTCCATTCGCCGTCGGACACCGACAAGGCTCCGGCATATTCAATCACATAATCACGCCCCTTGCGGTCCTTGCCATACCAGGCATCCAGTTGGCCATTGCTGTCTTTCATCTGTTCTTTCGTCAGACTGGTCTGCAGGAATTCAGCCATCGTCCCCAGAAAATCAATCTGCGAAACCAAGGCCTTTGACACACCCTTCTTTACTTTGCCCGGATAGTTCACGATGAAAGGTACACGGGTACCAGCCTCAAAGTTGCTGTACTTTCCCCCTCTGAAAGGCCCCCAAGGCCGATGTTCGCCCAGCAATTCCACCGCACGGTCCTGATATCCGTCATCCACTACAGGACCATTGTCGCTTGTCAGGATTATCAGAGTATTTTCGCGTATGCCCAAGCGTTCCAGTGTAGCCACCACCTGGCCTACCGTCCAGTCGAACTCGATCAAGGCGTCCCCACGCGGCCCCATGCCACTCTTGCCTGCAAAACGCGGATGCGGCACGCGGGGTACATGAGCGTCGTTAGTGGCCAGATACAGGAAGAAAGGCTCATCCTTGTGCTGTTCCATGAAAGCAATGCCATGGGCCACAATACTGTCGTTGATGTCCTGGTCCTTCCACAACGCTTTCTTGCCTCCCTTCATGTAACCGATACGGGAAATTCCGTTAACAATGGCCTGATCGTGTCCATGATTGGGACTCGGCTTCATCACCGTCAGCTGTTCCGGATGGGTCTTGCCCAAAGGCTCGCCGGGAAAAGGTTCCTTGTAGCTGACATAGATGGGATCATTGGGGTCGGCATTGACCACCTTGCCATTCTCCACCCATACACAGGGAACACGATCACCCGTAGCAGCCATAATGTAGGAATAATCGAAACCGATATCCTTCAATCCCGGTTCTATCAGCCGGTTCCAGTCCTGTTCTCCGGTCTTGTCACCCATGCCCAGGTGCCACTTCCCTACAGCTGCCGTCGCATAGCCAGCCTCCTTGAACAGGTCGACCACCGTATATTGCTCCGGACGGATAATCATACCCGCATCACCCGGCGCTATTCCCGTATCCGAACGCCGCCAAGCATAATGCCCGGTCAGAAAAGAATAACGCGAAGGTGTACTGGTGGCAGCCACTGAATGGGCATCCGTAAACATCACGCCTCCATCGGCCAACTTCTCCACATGGGGGGTATGGATGGTCTTTTCTCCATAACAACTCAAGTCACCGTAACCGATGTCATCGGCCATGATAACTACCACATTCGGTTTTGCAACCTGTTGTTGGGCAGCAGCATAGAAAGGGCCGAACGAACAAGCCATTCCTGAAAGGAAAATAGTATTGAATTTCATGATATTAAGTAATGCTTTATAAATATATGCAAATATAATCTTTATTCTTTAATAAAAAAGGAAGTACAAACAAGAAAAGAAAAAGCTATACACAATAACATTTACACAGAACTCTCTAAAAGCCGCAAACAAAAAATCCGCTGTTACCAGCGGATTTTTTGTTTGTGACCCGGGTGGGACTCAAACCCACGACCTTCAGAACCGGAATTGTCCTTAAAATAAGTCTTATATCTATAATTGTCAGCCTGTTAATAATCTCCTAAAGTAGTCAATAAACCAACTATTGACCAACAAAGGCTAAGGTTATACCAAAGCCAATGAATGCACTTATAGAAGTGCTAAGTTTCTTGTTTCTTCTTCATAACTGTTTTTATTATATGGTTAAAATACTCTTCTCCTATTATAGCCGGGACATTTAAACTCCTGTCAAGAAGGAAAGGAAAAGAGAAAGTGCATCCCTCATTCTCAAATTCAAGCATAAATACTTTGCATACTCTTAACTTGTTGTCCTTACATCTTCCTACTTTCTTCCCAACATAATGGAACACATCATTAGTGCTTATGGAATCCACATAATCAGAAAGAAAGGGCTGCAAGTTGTCATAGGCAGGTTTTGTATTCACTTCCCTTATATTATTATCAGAAAGTGAATACATCTGCTTCTGTTCAAGATTGAAGAAAGACAAGAATGCAGAACTGATAAGATTATGCTTTATTCTCTTGTCAAGAAGGAATGTAAAACCTATGCCTTTGGTTTGGATGAAGATTTCATTCCAATACTCTATATATGTCACCTTCTCCATCTTTTTCATAAGTGCGTAGAGTTGCCTTTCTTATATCAACTTCATCTCCAGCATTTAAAGTAGAAGATGAATCTAATGGTATGAATGTAAACCCTCCATTTTTCATGAAGAATTGGACTGCATTGCCATATTGAGCTGAAACAACTATAGCTTTATCTACAGCGTCTATTTCCTCTTGGGTAAATGGACGCTCTTCTTTTATAGTCCATTTTGGCTCTTTAGATTTATCTGTAGATGTTCTTGGGATAAGTTTATTTAATTCTGTATTAGCATATATTCCATCATCTCTTTTGCTACTAAATGATAATTTTCTAAGAGCATAAAAGATACGCATAGATTTGAGAACGGTTATAAGATTAGACATTATTATAAACACACAACATCCTAATAAAAGACCATCAACAAAAGAAGAAGATAAAATCCAACATCCAATTATTATAGCTAAAAACAATTCAAACATTGTTAGAGATAATTTTTGGAAGTAACTCATTGTCAAAACTGCTACAAGACAAGGAATGGAAGTAAGATAATATAGCCAATCTTCTTCCAAGCAAAATCCTATTATTCCTAATATGGGTGAAATTAATATTAATATTAATATTCGTATCATATTATCATTTGATTATTTTTTTATGGTATGGTGCCTTAGATTTTCTCAGCATAAGAACAAAAGTGATAACAGAACCTATATCATTAGTGTCCCGTTAAAATGGGACGAGTTAAACAATTAATCAAAAAGCCCCGGAATCAGGGGATCATTTAGATCTTTGACATCATTGAAATTAGTCTTGTCGAACAGGTCACGCAAGTGGGTTTTGTCAGTCAATGATATACTGAGAATTTGCAAAACTTCATAGGTTGAACGTTTCAACTTCATATCATGTTGGACAATAGCCACAAGACAGTACGTGATAATAGCCACACTGATTTGTATGCGAACAGCGTTCTCTGTTGTGCCCCAGAATTTCTTTATCTTGAGATGCTGCTTGAGCCATTTGAAGAACAGCTCGATTAACCATCTTTTCTTATAAAGATTGGCGACATCCAGTGCAGAAAGTTGTTTTGCATTCGTCAAGAAAGTGAACTCACGGTCATCCTCTTCGTCGTAATATCGGACGAGTCTGAATGACTCAGGATATTTTTTCTCGGAGAGATATCCGGTCAGTTTCACTTCCGCATCTGTCATTATGTTCTTTGGCATTCTTCGCTTCCATTTGACTGTCTTATACTTTAAGTTCGTCTTGGCTCTGACAACAAAGAAAGAGTCTGTAAGATGTATCCTATAGAGTTCTTTAAAGGAGTCATAAGCCCTGTCGAATATATAATAAGCATTTGGTTCATAATGGATTGAAGACA